>Ga0299913_10003878_pt1 | contig 12405 bp, 11 predicted proteins | sample RVTome_9_FD_201360 | JGI IMG/M metagenome (GOLD analysis project Ga0299913, IMG submission 201360) | Soil microbial communities from uranium-contaminated site in the Upper Colorado River Basin, Wyoming, United States - RVT155D38 (version 2) ... | reverse complement strand
TCGAGCGTGGCGCTGAGGTACGCCCCTTCGGGTGGCGGCGCGTCCGCCAGCTCCCAGCCGAAGAGCTCGGCGTAGAAGTGGCGCGCGGCGTCGAGATCGGGCTGCTCGGTGTCGATCCAGCACGTCACGCCGTGCGGGTAGGTCCTCGGCTCGGTCACCTCAGCGCTCCTCCGTCGACGGGCGGCGCCACGGTAACCCATCTGTCATCGGCGACGGGAAGCTCCCCCGCCGTCGGAGACGTCCTGCTACACCTCGGCCAGGAGGGATCGCCAGAAGCTGCGCCAGCGGTCGACGTCACCGGCGTCGGGCAGGCGCTCGTGGCCGAGGCCTACGCGGACCTTGCCCGGCCGGCGCTGGGCGGCACCGAGCTCCACGCGGGAGCCGTCGGCGAAGCCGACCCGCCAGTAGCGGTAGGTCTCGTTGGCCGACGTCGCCGGCGCCCGGGCGATCTCAGCGTCGGTGCGGCGGTCGAGGTCGGCGACGACCTGCAGCCAGCGCGCGAACACCTCATCGAGGTCGCCGGCGACCGTCCGGCTCGTCGACGTCTGGAAGGTGCCGTCGCTGGCCTGTCCCGGCACGCGGCGGCCGATGTGCTGCTCGTAGGCCACGGTCAGCGTCTGCGCCCACCAGTGGGCGACGTCCTCCTCGTCCTGCAGCCGTCGCGCGATCTGCTGGTGGGTCATCGAGCCTGCACGCCACCCGTCGAGGACGGAGCGCCACTCGTCCCAGGTCCGGCCGGTGGCGTCGTCGACGCCCTCGAGTTGCATCGCTCGCGTCATGGGATGCTCCTGTGGTCGTCGATCGTCAGCCCTCGAGGACGTACAGGGTGTTCCCCTCCGGATCGCGCAGGGAGAACATGGGCGGTACGCCGGGCCAGTGCGACACCTGGGGATCGACATCGACACCCGCGGTCCGCAACGCGGCGTGGTCCGACGCGACTTCGGCCGCCGTCAGCCGGATGCCCGTGTCGCCACCCGCGTGGCCTGGCTCGGGCGTCGCGATCAGTGCGATGGTGGTCGCCCCGACCGGAGGAGCGATCTCGATCCACCGTCCGGCGGGGCCGGGCCCCGTGTCGATGCGGACCTCGAAGCCGAGGGTGCCGACGTAGAAGTCGAGCGCCCGGTCCTGGTCCTCGACGTTGATCGCCACGGACCGGATCTGCGTGATGGTCGTGCCTGTGTGCATGTCCACAGCTGGTTCCTCCTGCCTGGGACTCATCGCCGACGTCGCGGTCAGCCGTACATCAGGGAGCCGGGCGTGGTCAGCTCCTCACCGGTCTCGAGCCAGGTCTTCAGGCCGGACAGGATCATCGGCCAGCCGCCGTACAGGTCACCGCTCGCGTCCTCGGGCAGCTGGTCGTGCGTGACGATCAGGTGGCACGAGTCACCGACGGGCTCGATCTCCCAGGTCACGCGCGAGGTGCCCGCCGCCCTGGCATCGTCACTCCACAGCGCCCGGTAGCTCTGGACCAGCCGCCGCGGCGGATGGACCTCGAGGTTCTCGCCCTGCAGCAACGCGCCGCCGAAGCCCGGGTTGGTGATCTCGTAGGACGACCCCGGCCTCCAGTCGGACTGGACGTGGTTGCCGAAGTGGAACCGCGCCCGCATCTCCTCGTCGGTGATCGCCTGCCAGAGGCGCTCGGGGGTCGTGCGGATGTAGATCTCGAACACCTTCTCCATCTGACGCTCCAAACGTGTCTTGAGGTCGCTGAGCGTCGCCGCCCAGGGCTCGGCGTACTTGCTCACCCACCGGTCGTGGACGAGCCGAATCGGGACAGCGTTCAGGAAGTGCAGCTTCTCGCGGCCGCGACGCCTCGTGACCACCAGCCCGGCCTCCTCGAGCTGCCGGAGGTGCTTCATGACGCCGTACCGCGTCATGGAGAACCGCGCCTCCAGCGCGCTCAGGGTCTGCCCGTCATCACGGAACAGCTCGTCGAGCAGGCTCCGTCGCGTCGGATCGGCCAGCGCCTTGAACACCTCGTCCATGGTGGGCACAATATACGTGACCAAATGGTCACATGTCAACCCGTCGGCGCGCCTGCACATCTGCTGAGCCGTCGTGCGGCGCTGCTCAGCTCGTCCCGAGCAGCGGTTCGTCGGCGGAGCGGATGTCGTGCGTCGGCAGGCCGTCCGGGTGCTCGCGGCGCACGCGGTGGAGGCAGGCGAGGGCGATGTCGAGGTGGCTGCGCCTGCTGGCCTCGTAGAAACGTACGGCGTCGGCCGACAGCTTCGGCGAGGCGTGCAGCGGCTTGTCCGACACGCACAGCAGCGTCGCCGTCGGGATGCGGTACCGGAACCCGTTCGCCGCGATCGTCGCCGACTCCATGTCGATCGCGACGCACCGCGCCGCTCGGATCTCGGCCATCGTGACGCGCTGGTTGAGCTCCCAGTTGCGGTTGTCGGTGGTGTGCACGATGCCGAGCCGGTACGGCACGTTCCGTTCCTCGAGGGCCGCGAGCAGGAAGGTGTTGAGGCGGTGGTTCGGGATCATCGGGATGCTGGTCGGCAGGACGTCATCCAGCACGTGATCCGCCCGCAGGTGCGCGGTGGCCAGTACGTAGTCGCCGACCTGCTGGTGGTTCCGCAGCCCACCACAGTGCCCGATCATCATCATCGTGTCGGGCCGCAGCACGGCCGTGTGGTCCGTGATCGTCTTCGCGTTCGCCGGTCCGACACCGATGTTGACCAGGCTCACTCCGTCCCCCGCGGGCATGCGGTGGTGCCACGCAGGCATCTGCACGCCATTGCGGTCGGGACCCTCGGCATCGGGGAACCGCTCCCGGAACGCCTCGACGTGCATGGCGTAGTTCGTGAACAGCACGTGCCGTTCGAACGACTCCGCGGGCGTGCCGCAGTAGTGCGACAGGCGATCGAGTGACAGCGCCATCCGTTCCGGACCGAACAGGAACAGCTTCTTGGCCCGCAGGTCGAACCTGTCCTCATCGAGCGCCCGGATCAGGTCCGGGTCGTCGAACGACAGCGCCGGGCGGGACGGCCGCGCACGGACCACAGCGCCCATCCGCAGCAGCGCGGTCAGCTCCCTGTGGAGGTACCGGCGGACCGCGGCCGGACGCGAGAACTCGCCACTGATGCGCGGGTTGTGCTCGGACCAGGGACGCTCGACCTCGAGCGCCGGATACCACCCCTCGGCGTCGACCGCAACGAGCACGTCGAGCAGACCTGTGACAGCGGCGTCGATCTGCTCCGGACCGAGCCCCTTCGGATCAACCACCTCGTCCACGTCGGCGATGCTAGCGGGTGCCGTCGTCACGGAGCGTGCCGCCGGTCTTCGGTGTCGAAGGTGCGCCGTCGGCGAGGGGCACCACCGCGACCCTGCCATCGACCCGACGGAGATGCGGCGTCAGCTGATGACCAGCTCGTCGTTGCCGACGTCGACCTTGACCGCGTGGCCTTCGTCGACGCTGCCGTCGAGCAGGGCCAGCGCCACGCGGTCCTCCAGTTCCTTGCGGATCACCCGCTTGAGCGGACGGGCCCCGTACACGGGATCGAAGCCGCGGTCGGCCAGCCAGTCCTTGGCGCCGTCGGTCAGCTCCAGTGTCAGGTCACGCTGGGCGAACCGCGCCCGCACGCGTTCGAGCTGCACGTCGACGATGCGGCGCAGGTGCTCTCGGGACAGCCGGTTGAAGATCAGCGTCTCGTCGAGCCGGTTGAGGAACTCCGGCCGGAAGTGCTCGCGCACCGCCGCCATCACGCGCTCGCGGATGACCTCGTCGGACTCGGTCGGGTCCAGGATGAACTGGCTGCCCAGGTTGGACGTCATGATCAGCACGGTGTTGCGGAAGTCGACGGTGTGGCCCTGCCCGTCGGTCAGCCGTCCGTCGTCGAGCACCTGCAGCAGCACGTTGAACACGTCCTGATGGGCCTTCTCGACCTCGTCGAGCAGCACCACCGAGTACGGGCGGCGGCGGACCGGCTCGGTCAGCTGGCCGCCCTCCTCGTAGCCGACGTAGCCGGGAGGCGCGCCGACCAGCCGCGACACGGTGTGCTTCTCCTGGAACTCACCCATGTCGAGCCGGATCATCGCCCGCTCGTCGTCGAACAGGAACTCCGCCAGCGTCCGCGCCAGCTCGGTCTTGCCGACACCGGTGGGGCCGAGGAAGAGGAACGTACCCAGCGGCCGGTCCGGGTCGGCCAGGCCGGCACGGGAGCGGCGGACCGCATCCGCGACCGCCTTCACGGCCTCGTCCTGGCCGACGACACGCTCGTGGAGCGTGTCCTCGAGGCGCAGCAGCTTGTCGCGCTCGCCTTCGACCAGCCGCGCCACCGGCACGCCGGTCCAGCGGCTGACGACCTCGGCGATGTCCTCGGCGTCGACCTCCTCACGCAGCATCCGCCGCTCGGCCTGCAGCTCGTCGAGCGCCGCGTTGGCGGCCTCGAGCCCCTTCTCGGCGCTGGGGATCGTGCCGTAGCGCAGCTCGGCGGCGCGCTGCAGCTCACCGTCGCGCTCGGCGCGCTCGGCCTCCTCGCGGGCGTGCTCGATCGCCTGCTTGCGGTCGCGGATGCGGGCGATCGCGGCCTTCTCGGCCTCCCAGTGCGATGTCAGCTCGTTGAGCTCGTCCTCCAGCTCGGCGAGGTCGGCGGTGATCTGGTCGAGCCGCTCGGCCGCGGCGGGATCGTCCTCGACGTTGCCCTCCAGCGCCGCCTTCTCGATCTCGAGCTGCTTGGCGCGCCGGTCGAGCACGTCGATCTCGTTGGGCATCGAGTCGATCTCGATGCGCAGCCGGCTGGTGGCCTCGTCGACCAGGTCGATCGCCTTGTCGGGCAGGAACCGCTCGGTCAGGTAACGGTCGGACAGGCGAGCCGCCGCGACCAACGCCGAATCGGTGATCCGCACGCCATGGTGCACCTCGTAGCGCTCCTTGAGGCCACGCAGGATGGCGACGGTGTCCTCGATGCTCGGCTCACCCACCATCACCGGCTGGAAGCGGCGTTCCAGCGCCTTGTCCTTCTCGACGTCGCGGTACTCGTCGAGCGTGGTGGCGCCGATCATGCGCAGCTGCCCGCGCGCGAGCATCGGCTTGAGCATGTTGCCCGCGTCGACGGCACCCTCCGCCTTGCCGGCACCGACGATCGTATGCAGCTCGTCGACGAAGGTGATGATGCGGCCCTCGGCCGACGAGATCTCCTTGAGGACGGCCTTGAGCCGCTCCTCGAACTCGCCGCGGTACTTGGCGCCGGCGATCATCGACGACAGGTCGAGCGCGACCAGCTGGCGGTCCTGGAGGCTCGACGGCACATCGCCGGCGACGATGCGCTGGGCAAGGCCCTCGACGATGGCGGTCTTGCCGACACCGGGGTCTCCGATGAGCACGGGGTTGTTCTTGGTGCGCCGCGACAGCACCTGGATGACGCGGCGGATCTCCTCGTCGCGCCCGATCACGGGATCGAGATCGCCCTTGCGCGCGGCGTCGGTCAGGTTGACCGCGTACTTCTCGAGCGCCTGGTACGTCCCCTCCGGGGTCGGCGACGTGACCCGCTGGTTGCCGCGCACCTCGCGCAGCGCCGCAAGCAGCTGATCACCGTGCACGCCGGCCTGGCGCAGCACGGTGCCCGCCGGACCGTCGTCGTCTGCCAGCGCGAGCAGAAGGTGCTCCGTCGACGTGTACTCGTCGCCGAGCTCGCCCGCGCGCTCCTCGGCGCGGTCGAGCGTGGACGACAGCCGCCGGTTCATGCCAGGTTGCTGGGTGGTCGTCCCACGCGCGGCCGGCAGCTTGTCCAGTGCGGACGTCACGGCGGAACGGAGCTGGGACGGCGTGGCCCCCAGACGCAGCAGGGTCGGCTGAACCGCACCCTCGGACTCGTCGAGCAGCGCATGCAGCAGGTGCAGACTGTCGATGTCGGGGTTGCCGCGTGCGGCTGCCAAAGAGACGGCCTGCTGAAGGGCTTCGCGAGACTTTACAGTAAGGCGCTCAACATTCATGCGTCCATCATAGCCAGTTAGCAGCCTTCTGCGGGCGGGTCGAGTATCAGAACGGGTGACATCTCGCATTGGACTCTCCCCCCGGAGGGAGGCCACAGGATGCATGGCATGGCAGTCGAGTGGTGGACCGGTACATGCCGATCGGCGCGTCTCGAAGGCCACGCGGCTGTCGGTGAAGGCGCTGCGCCTGTATGAGGGCTCCGGCTACTGCCTCCCGCGTGGGTGGACCCGTCGTCGGGCTCCCGCTACTACCCGCATGGCCAGGCCAACCGCGCGGAGGCGATCCGCATCCTCAGGCGCGTCGACATGCCGTTGGACGACATCGCCGCGCTGCTCGCCCAGAACGAGACCGACCTGGTCGCCAAGCGGCTGGGGCGGCAGCGCGAGCTGCTGGCGGAACGCGTGGCAGAGCAGGAGCGGATACTGCGCTTCCTGGAACGACTCATCGAACGCAAGGAGGGTGTCATGCCGTACGACGTCACCATCACGAAGGTCGAAGCGCAGACCATCGCAGCGCTGCGCACGCACACGACGCTGGGCACCATCGGCGACACGCTCGCGGACGGCTTCGCCCGGCTGGTGCACCAGGTGGGCGTGGCCGGCGGGACGATGACCGGCGCGCCGTTCGTCGTCTACCACACGATCATCGACGAGCAGACCGACGGCGAGATCGAGATCTGCATCCCGGCCACGGACGTGGCCGACGACGGCGCCGTGCGGCGGACCGTGATGCCGGCGCACACGGCGGCCAGCACCGTCCACCGTGGCCCGTACGACGAGGTCGGTCCGGCGTATCACACGCTGTCGGGATGGATCCAGGAGCACGGCCACGAGATCGCCGGCCCACCCCGCGAGATCTATCCGAACGACCCGCGTGAGGTGCCACCCGACGAGGTGCTGACCGAGGTCCAGTGGCCGATCGAGCCGGACGACGCATGACGGCGACCATCGACGAGGGGAGTCGCGCAGATCCTGCACCGCGGTCCGTCGGCCAGGCCGGACGCGACGTCGCACCGGTGCCGCGTGTCACCGGGTCAGCCGACGGCCTTGCGGACGTCGGCGACCAGGTCGTCGGCGTCCTCGATGCCGACCGACAGCCGGACGAGGTCACCTGCGACCTCCAGCGGCGACCCGGCCACCGACTGGTGTGTCATGCGCGCGGGGTGCTCGACGAGCGACTCGACGCCGCCCAGCGACTCGGCCAGCGTGAACACCTCGAAGCGCCGGCACGCCTCGAGCGCCGCCGCCTCGGTGTCGAGCCGGAACGACACCATCGCACCGAAGTCGCGCATCTGCCGCACCGCCACGTCATGGCCGGGGTGGTCGGGCAGCCCCGGCCACAGGACCTGGCGCACGGCATCCAGCTCGATCAGGGCCGCGACCACCGCGCGGGCGTTCTCGCAGTGGACCCGCATGCGCGCCGCCAGCGTCTTGAGGCCACGCAGCACCAGCCACGCGTCCCACGGCGCGGGCACCGCCCCGACGGCGTTCTGCAGGAACCGCACCTGGTCGGCCAGCCGGTCGTTGCTGGTGACCACGGCCCCGCCGACGACGTCGCTGTGACCACCCAGGTACTTGGTGGTCGAGTGCACGACCACGTCGGCACCCAGCGCCAGCGGCAGCTGCAGGTACGGCGTGGCGAACGTGTTGTCGACCACCACCAGCGCGTCGCGCGCGTGGGCCAGGTCCGCCAGCGCCGCGATGTCGAACACGTTCATCAACGGGTTGGTCGGCGTCTCGATCCAGATCAGCCGCGTGTCCGGGCGCCACGCCGCGTCCGCGACGTCGGGATCGGTCAGGTCGACCGGGTCGAACGCCAGCCCCCACGGCTGGTGGACGCGGGAGAACTGCCGGTAGGTCCCGCCGTAGACGTCATTGGCCATCAGCACGTGGTCGCCGGGCTCCAGCGTGCGGACCACCGCGTCGCCGGCGGCGAGCCCTGAGCTGAACGCCACCCCGTGACGCCCGCTCTCCAGGGATGCGAGCGCCGTCTCGAGCGCATCGCGGGTCGGGTTGCCGCTGCGCGCGTAGTCCCAGCCGGCGTGCTCGCCGACCGCGGACTGGGCGAACGTCGACGTCTGGTACACGGGCACCGTCACCGCGCCGGTGCGCGGCTCCGGATCCTGTCCCGCATGGATCGCGCGGGTCGCGAAGCCCGCCCCACTCCAGTCAGTCATCGCACAGACCTCCGCGCCTCAGCCGGGCAGCACCAGGTAGTCGAGCACGTCGGACCGCGTCAGCACCCCGATCGGCACCGGTCCCTCGCACACCAGCACGGCCTGCCATTCCGCGGAGAACCACGGCATGACCGATGCCACCGTGTCGCGGGCGTTGACCATCGGCAGCGGGTCGCTCATGACCTCCGAGACCGGCGCGTCGAGGACGCCCGGGTCCCGGTACACCCGCTCGAGCAGACCCCGCTCGTGGATGCTGCCGATCACGTCGTCGCGCGAGTCAAGCGTGTCGCGCTTGACCACCGGCATCTGGCTGACGTCGAACTCGTGGAGGATGGCGATCGCCTGGCGGACCGTCTCGTCGGGGTGCATGTGCACGATGGCGGGCAGCCGGTCGCTCCTGGACGCCACCACCGTCGCCAGCCGCGTGTCGCCGCCGCGCCGGTCGAGGAAGCCGTTCGACGCCATCCACTCGTCGTTGTAGAGCTTCGACAGGTAGCCACGCCCCGAGTCGGGCAGCAGCACCACGATCACCGCGTCCTCGTGCATGTCCGCGGCCACGACCCGCGCGGCGTGTGCCGCGGTGCCGCACGAGCCGCCGACCAGGAGCCCCTCGTCGTGGGCGAGCTCGCGGGCGGCGTGGAACGAGTCGCGATCGGTGACCCGTACGTAGCGGTCGACCACGTCGGCGTCGAACGTGTCGGGCCAGAAGTCCTCGCCGACCCCCTCGACCAGGTAGGTGTGGACGTCGTCGCCCGAGTAGATGGAGCCCTCCGGGTCGGCGCCGACGATCTGGACCCGCGGGTTCTGTGCCTTGAGGTGGCGCCCGACGCCGCTGATCGTGCCGCCGGTGCCGACGCCCGAGACGAAGACGTCGATGCGGCCGTCGGTCTGCTCCCAGATCTCCGGTCCGGTGGTCGCCTCGTGCGCCGCCGGGTTGGCCGGGTTGGCGTACTGGTTGGGCTGGAACGCGCCGGCGATCTCGTTGGTCAGGCGGTCGGCGGTCCGGTAGTAGCTGCGGGGGTCCTCCGGCTCGACCGCGGTCGGGCACACGATCACCTCGGCGCCGTAGGCGCGGAGCAGCGCGATCTTCTCGAAACTGACCTTGTCGGGCATCACGAACACACAGCGGTAGCCGCGCTGTGCGGCGACCATCGCCAGACCGACACCGGTGTTGCCCGAGGTCGGCTCCACGATGGTGCCCCCGGGCTGCAGGCGTCCGTCCTGTTCGGCGGCGGCGACCATCGCCAGGCCGATGCGGTCCTTGACGCTGCCGCCGGGGTTGAGGTACTCGACCTTGGCCAGGATCGTGGGAGGGACGGCGGCCGAGAAGCGGCGCAGGCGCACCATGGGCGTGTTGCCGACGAGCTCGACCAGGGAGTCCACGGTCTGCACTGACGCCACCTCCTTTGCCCCGCAAGCCTACCGGCGCACCGGACCAGGATCGTCGCGAGCCGGGTCCGGCCGTACCGGCGCAACCGCACACCGCGTGATCAGAGCCTTGCGCAGGATCAGCATCGCCCCCGAGATCGGTGCCCTGTTGCGTGCACCTGCGCCCACCGGCGATGCGCCACCTTCGGGTGAGCACGCCAGTGCGCCCGGACGACGATCGTGCACGGCGCCGACCCACTCGTACGCGTCAGGTGCCCGGGCGCTCGCACGGCGCATCCCACACGCCCGGCTCGTGGTGCGCGACGATGGGTCAGCGATCCCGGAGCACGCCGGGACCCCTCGCCGACGAGGTGGCCCACACGCGGCTACCGGGTGACCTCGTCGGGTGGCAGGTGGGAGGTGTCACCGAAGGCCGTCATGCCGAAGGCGACAGCATGGGCCACCCGTCGCGTGCGCAGCGCCGCGATCGAGGTGTGCGCCGAGTCGAACCGGTCCCATTCCCATGGCGTCGGCTCGGCGCCGAGCAGATGCGTCAGGGTGACCGCATTGGTCCCGCCGTGTGCGACGAACAGGATGCTGGCGTCGTCGGGCTCGCTCCAAAGGTTGGGGTAATCGTCGTCGGTCACGATCGGCTCGGCGCCGTGCGTCCCCAGGGCGGCGGCCAGCCCCCGCGTGACCCGCTGGTGGAAGTCGCGGAACGACTCGCCACCCGGCAGGCCCTCCCACAGCTCGTCGATGGCGCGCAGGTTGAACTCCGTGAAGATCTCGTCGAGCTGGTCGACCGGGCTGCCCTCCCAGTCGGCGGGCGTCATGATCTCGTGCATCCAGTCGTACGTCGTCGGCGCGAGTCCGAGCCGCTCGGCAAGGGGCGCCGCGGTCTGCTGCGCGCGGACCATCGGTGACACCCACAGCTCGTCGACGCGACCCCAGTCGCGGGCGGCGAGCAGCTGGGCCTGCTCGTGCCCTCGCGCCGTCAGCTCCGGGTTGTTGTGGAGCGTGCCGCCGACGACGTAGGCGGGCTCGGCGTGACGGATCAGTCGCAGCAGCACGCGGCCCCCTCGGGGGTGTCGGACGGAGTGTCGGACGGGCGCATCGACGCGCCGCCAGGACCAAACCGTACCGTCGCGGGCCGATCGGATCCGACCAGGTGCTCACAGCGGGACGCTCGCTCCCCAGAAGCACGCTCCTCCAGGACGCCGGCGAGCTGATCCGCCACATCAACGCATAGGCTCCCGCGACACGTGCAGCCCGCCCAGGACGGAACCGCGCCATGACCGACACATACACCCAGCTCGGGACCTCCGGGTTGTTCGTCCACCGGGTCGGGCTCGGCACCATGCAGTTCGGCTGGTCGGTCGACGAGGACCAGTCGTTCGCGGTGCTCGACGCCTACGTCGAGGCGGGTGGCAACTTCATCGACACCGCCGACGTCTACAGCTCGTGGGCAGCCGACATGGGCGGTCCCTCGAACACCGGCGGCGTGTCCGAGGAGATCATCGGCCGCTGGGTGGCCACGCGCGGCAACCGCGACGACCTGGTCATCGCCACCAAGGTGCGCGGCGCAATGGGCGAGCGCTTCTCGCAGGGCCGCGACACCGCCCACCAGCGCGAGGGGCTGTCGCGGCGCTGGATCATGCACGCGTGCGAGGACAGTCTGCGCCGCCTTGGCGTCGACCACATCGATCTCTACCAGGCCCATTGGATCGACCCGCTGGTCCCCATCGAGGAGACCCTGTCAGCGTTCACCGACCTGGTCCGCCAGGGCAAGGTGCGCTACATCGGCTGCTCGAACTACAGCGCATGGCGCATCGTCGAGTCGCTCTGGGCGGCCGACCGGCACGGCTACGAGCGTTATGTCAGCCTCCAGCCCGAGTACCACCTGCTCGCCCCCACCCGCGGTGACGTCGAGCGCGACCTCGCGCCCGTGTGCGAACGCTACGGCGTCGGGATGATCCCGTACAGCCCCCTGGCCGGTGGCCTGCTGACCGGCAAGTACCGGCGCGGCCGGCCGCTGCCCGACAGCGTCCGCGCCGAGGAGAACGCCGAGAAGTGGCTCAACGACACGAACTGGGCCATCATCGAGACGCTCGTCGAGGTCGCCGAGCGCAGCGGGATCTCGCCGGCATCCGCGGCGATCAACTGGCTGTGCGCCAGGCCGTGGGTGACCGCGCCGGTCATCGGAGCCAATCGTCCCGAGCAGCTGCGCGCGACGATGGCCGGGCTCGACACCCCGCTGCCGGCCGAGGACGTGGCCGCGCTCGACGAGGTCAGCGACTTCCGCCGGCCGCGGCCCGCCCGGGAGGACTGACGACGGGCATGGCATCATGACGTGCGTCCGGCAACCGCGGCGACAGGCCCAGCAGCAATGACCCTTGAGATCGCCATCATCGACGTCACCGAGGGCGAGGAGGACGCGTTCGTCGCGTCGTTCGGCCGCGGACGCCAGGTGATCGCGGCCTCCGAGGGCTGCAGGTCCGTGCGGATGACCCGGGGCGTCGAGTCACCGTCACGGTTCGTGCTGCTGGTCGAGTGGGACTCGGTCGACGCCCACGACGCGTTCCGCGCCGGCGACCGGTTCGGTGCGTGGCGCGGGCACGTCGGTCCGCACTTCGCCGCGCCGCCGGTGGTCGAGCACTTCGAGGACGTGGGCGCTGACGGCGACGACTGACGGGCGCGCCGTGGACGACGGCATCCGACCTGCGTCGACCGTCCTGGTGGTCCGCGACGGCACCGACGGCCTGGAGGTCTACCTGCAGCGCCGACCCGCGGCCATGCGCTTCGCCGGCGGCTTCTGGGTGTTCCCCGGCGGGCGGGTCGATGACGCGGACCGCGACCCCGCGATCGACGCGCGCTGGAGCGGGCCGCCGCCCACGGCGTGGGCGCAGGTCATGGACGTGCC
>Ga0299913_10003877_pt1 | contig 12408 bp, 10 predicted proteins | sample RVTome_9_FD_201360 | JGI IMG/M metagenome (GOLD analysis project Ga0299913, IMG submission 201360) | Soil microbial communities from uranium-contaminated site in the Upper Colorado River Basin, Wyoming, United States - RVT155D38 (version 2) ... | reverse complement strand
CACCACCCGAGCGGGGTCACGGCGAAAAGCCACCCCGAGTGGGGTGACCCGCGGGGCACCATCGAGAGAGGCCTCCTCCTCGGGGACCGCCGCCCCGGCTGCGGCGCGGTCCAGCCACGACCTGAAATGGGCGGTCTCCCCCCGATAGACGGGCTCGTCGCCCTCCAGCCCGTCCAACTCCCTGATGTCTCGCAACATCGTCTGCGGGTCCAGCTCGCGATGCTCGATGAGCTGGTAGGCGATCACGGTCGCCTGCTCGGTCACCGCCGAGTAGCCCAGCTCCCAGGCGCCCCCGGCGGCGTCGCCGGCGGCCTGGCCGAGCAGGAAGCCGTCCCCCTCCCCCGCCACCAACGAGAAGAGCGGCGCAGAGCCCTCCTCTGTGGTCTCGTCGGGGGTTCCCGGAGTCTGCTCCATTCCGGGCCGAGGGTACCGCTGTAGCCTCCGCCGTCCATGAACCGCGTCGTCCTCATCGCCAACCCGGTGGCATCCCAGTTCACCGGGGGGGCGCATCGGCAGGTCATGGCCATCCTCTCCAAGCGTCATCACCGGGTGGAGTCGGTATGGCCCTCCAACCCGGCGTCGACCACCGCCGCCGCGGTGGAAGCCGCTGCGAGCGGTGCATCGGTGGTGGTCGCCATGGGAGGCGACGGGATGGTCCACCACGTCGCCCAAGGTCTGATCGGCACGGAGGCTGCGCTCGGTGTGATCCCCGTCGGCACCACAAACGTCATCGCCAGGCTGCTCGGGGTGCCCAAGAGGGTGTCACGGGCGGCCCGGCTCGTCAGTTCGGCAGACGAGCACCGTCTCCTCGGCACCACGCGGCTCACCCTCCGCCACGGGACCATCGAGACGGTCCACCATGCCCTGTTCGCCTGCGGGTTCGGCATCGATGCCGCGGTCGTCCATCAGGCTGACGAGGAGCCGTACCGGAAGTACCGCTTCGGATCGCTGCACTACGCCCGTACCGCGTTTGGCGTCGCCCTGTTCGGGTTTCCCTCGACCAAACCCCACGTCACGGTGAGCGCCGGGTCGCGTCGCGGCCGCGCTGTCAGCGTCCAGATCCAGTTCCGCGAGGTTTACACCTACTTCGGAAAGGTGCCCCTACGCGTCGCTCCCGATTTGCCCGCTCCGATGACCGTCCTGGTCATGGAGCGACTGCGGCGCAGGCGCATACCCCGCATCGTCTACCAACTGCTGACTCGGGGCGGCCTCGGGGGGATCCCCGCCTTCGAAGTGTGGGAAGGTGTCGAGACCCTGGACCTCGTCGCAGATCCCGCGGTAGCGGGCCAGGCCGACGGGGAGGCCCTGGGCCTGGTCGAGTCGGCACGGGTGGAGTGGGCCCCCGACTCGCTCCGGGTGATCACCCCAAACTAATCGGCGCGGTGCACCGTGAGCTGGGGGAAGGGTATGACGATCCCCTCGGCGTCGAACCGGTTCTTCAGCCGCCTCAGGGCCTCGCGGCGCACCATCCACCGCATCGGAGCCGCCGTCGTGATGCGGCCCCTCAGGATCACCCCCGACTCCTCGAGTTCGGTGACGCCCAGGATCTCGACCTCCCCCCTGATGCTGTCCGCCCACTCCGGGGCACCCGCCAGCCTCTCCAACTCGTCCCTCATCACCTCGAGGGCCCGATCGACGTCAGTCTGGTACGACACCGCGATGTCGATGACCGGCTGGGCGAAGTCGCTGGTGAAGTTGGAGGCCACCTTGATCTGGCCGTTGGGCACGTAGTGGACGTTCCCCTCGTGATCACGCAGGACGGTGACCCGCAGTTGGATGTCCTCCACGGTCCCGTTGGTCTCGGCGATGGACACCGTGTCCCCGATGCGGAACTGATCCTCGACAAGGATGAAAAACCCGGCGATGAGATCCTTGACCAGGTCCTGGGCCCCGAACCCGATGGCGGCCCCGACCACGGTGCCCACAGCCACGAAGGGGGTCAGGCTGAATCCCCAGACCGCGAAGACCACGAGGATCGTGAGCACGGCGAGGACGATCGCCACCACCCGTCGGATCATGAGCCAGAGGGTGGCGGCCCGAGCCGCAGTCTCCAGCCCGCGCTCCTCGGACCGGCTCACCCATCTCGATCCGAGACGAAGCGCCAGCCAGTAGCCGACAGCCGCCGCGGCCAGGACCACCAGTGACCGGATCAGGTACTCCGTCGCTTCGGGCGAGAACTCCAGGGGCATCACCGCGGCGAGGTTAACGACCGTCCATCGAGCGCAAGGCCAGGGCCAGATCGGCGAGGGCGGCGTTGGCCCTGGCCCGTCGGCGCAGCAGAGACCGCAGCGGGGAGAGAACGGCCTGGGAGAGGGGCGAATCCGCCCCCTCTGCCCCCCGACGGACCTGGATCGGGATTCGGGTTGCCAGCTTCTCGATCTCGGCGCCCACGAGTCTGCCCGCCCCGGCAGCCAGGTCGGCCAGGAACGCTCTGAGCGCTGCCGCCGCCTTCGCCTCCTCTCCCTCGGCGATGGCGGCCTCTGCCGCCGCGATGGCCCGGGCTCCCCTCTCCTCGAAGTCGAGACCCCCACCACCGGTGGCGGCGAGCAGCGACGCCACACCCTCCACCAAGTCGGCGTGGAGCTTGCGATACACCGCGTCCCGGGTGCCGGCCCGCTCCCGCAGCGCCGAGAGAAGTGCCTCGATGCCTTGGGGCGGCCCGGCCGGCGGGTCGGCCGCCGTCACCACCAGGGCAGGCTCCTCGATCCCATCCTCGGCGAGGGCCTCGCCGAGGTCGGCGGTCACCCTCTCGGTGGTCTCCTCATCGAGCCGGTCGGACTGGTTGAGAGCGAACACGAACCGCGAGCCGTGGCGGGAGAGACGTCTCAGCTGCTCGTGGTGCAGAGTGGCGTCGCGGTACTTCTCGGGATCGATGACCCAGACCACCGCGTCGACCACCGGGAGGAGCCGCTCCACCTTGAGCCGATGGCCCACCTCGACACTGTCGGTGTCGGGCATGTCGATGAGACAGAGCCACTCATGCTGCCCGACGTGGTGGACATCGGTCACCCCCAACTCGTGGAGATAGCCGTCGAGGGTCTCCCCGGCGCCGGCGGGCACCACCGCCACCGGAGCAGCGGTCGTGGGTCGGATTCCGCCGGTCGCGGCGATCTCGAGTCCAATGACTGCGTTGAGGAGACTCGACTTGCCCGACCCGGTTCCGCCGACCAGGGCAGCCACCGTCACCTCTTCGGGATAGGCGAGTCGGAGCCTGGCGTCTCTCACCGCAGCGGCCACCGAGTGGGTCAGATCGTCGTCAACGACGCCGGCACAGGTCGCGATCGCCAGGTCGGCCTTCTCGAGAAGACCGGACCATTCCTCACGCATCAGCGAAGGTCAGCCTCGCATTCGCCCGGGTGATCAGACCCTGGACATCCGAGACGGCCGCTGGCCCGGCGACGGCTTCGAGCCGGGCAGAGGCGACCATGCTGAGCTGGGAGAAAGCGACCGACAGCCGCCTCTCCAGATCGGCTCGCGCTCGCCCGACGATCACGGGCTCCCGGGACCCCAGCACTCTCTGCGCAGTGGCGGTGTCTCCCGCGCCCAGTGATCGCCTCACCAAGATCGCACTGGCCAGGTGGCGGTCCTTGCGCCCCATCCCCTCGGTGACCCTGCGGACATGCGCCAGCCAGCCGTGGATGGCGGTTGCCATAGTCACCAGGGCGGGGTCGATGACCGCCCGACCCGACACCGCGGGGAGAAGTGACTCCAGCTCCAGGCTGGTGGCCCGCAGCTGCGTCTCCACCACTGATCCGAGACGGGCCGAGACCAGGCCGAGCCAGTGGAGCAGGTCAGGCTCGGGTAGAGCCGGGCGGGGAAGTCTCAGGAGCCGTCGAATCAGACCTGCTCGGGAGAAGGGCAGCGGGAGTTCGTCGAGGATGCCCTCGAGCTCGAGCCGGGCCCGGCCCCGGTCCACCACCGCCTCGATCCGTTCGTGGTGGCGGGAGACGAGACGGGCCAGCCCTTCCAGTCCTTCCCCGAGACGGATGGCGTCCCCAAGCACGGTGGCAGCCACCCGCATCCCCGCCAGCCGGCCCCCGTCCATCTCGTCGGCGAGGGCATGGAGACGGCGGGAGAGCTCTTTGACCGCCAGGCTGGGGACGCGTCCCTCTCCCCGGCCCCGGCGCTGCTCGGGGACCCTGACGATCTCGGTCTCGATCCCGGCCCGACCGAGCCGGGCGGAGTAGTCGGTGACCGCCCCGGAGGATGAGGCGGCCAGCCGGTTGAGCACGCTGATCACCGGCGCTCCCCGGTCGACGGCGCGGCGGAGGACTTCCCAGGGCACCCGGTCCGCATAGCGGAGCGCCGAGGTGACGAAGACGACCACATCGGCACTGTCGATCAGGCTCTCGGCCATCTCCCTGTGCTCGACCGAGGTCGAGTCGATGTCAGGTGTGTCGACCAGGGCCATCCGCACCAGGATCGGAGTGCGGGCGGTGGTGACGTGGCAGGTCACCGCGCCCAGTCTCTCGAACCGTCCGGCATTGGCAGCGGTGGTCACCACCAGCGGGATCTTCGTCGTGGGACGAAGGGCGCCGGTCTCTGCCAGATCCAAGCCGAGCAGGCTGTTGAGGATGGTGGACTTGCCCGAACCGGTGGGCCCGGTGAGGACCACGGTCATCGGTCGACCGGGCTCGGTGAGCCGGGGTATGAGATAGGAGCGGATGGTCCGGACGATCCGGTCCCTCTCCTCCACCAGATCAGGGGCGAAGACGGTGGCGGCGCGCAGGTCGAGCCGTTCCAGCCCGTCGGCGACCTCGCCTAGTTCGTGACGGGGCGGGCTAGTCACTCGCATGGCGAACATGACCCGATTCTGCCACGGGCCCCGCCCCTGGCCCGGTTACCCGGTCCAGCCGGTCTCGGGGCGCTCGAACCACACATGGACCTGGCCGGTTCCGGTCGCGTTCTCGTAATCGGAGAACATTTCCCCCTTGGCCACGCAGTCGGGGCCGCCGATAGAACCCAGCATGATGAGATAGTGGCCGAAGTCGGCCTCCGGTGCGTGCGCCATGTAGTCGTCCATGGTCTCCACGATGCGGCGGTGGTCTCCGGCCCTCATCCACTCCAGACGCTGCTCGTCGGCGGCCCTGGCCCCGGGAGTCACGATGTGCGCCGGGTCGGACGCCTCGTGCTTGGGCAGTTCCTTGAGCGGCCAGAAGCTATGGCTCAACCCGCCCGAGGCGAGGACCACGACCCGGCGCTCCAGCTGCGCCGCCGCTTCGCCGAGGGCGCGGCCCATAGTGAGGAAGTCGTCGGGCTCCCCGGTCTGCACCACCGACATGGAGACGATCTTCTCGTCTTTGCGCAGATAGTGGACCAGGTTGACCGAGGCGTAATACACCGGGAGATAGTCGTCCTCGGATGCGTGGGTGGGAGTGCCCATCTCCTCTCCGAGCTTGGCGGCCAGCTTGGCCAGCTCGGGGTCACCCGGGTAGTCGTAGGGGATCTGGGACATCCCCCGGGGAAGCTCGGAGGAGGTGAACTTCCCGGAACGGCGGGCGTGTGCGGAGAGGATGTGCTCCACCGTCGACTCCCAATGGGAGTCGATGATGATGAGGGTGTCGGCGCTTAGCCTTTCGAGGACCTCGTCGCGGAGACGGACGAGACCGGGGACCAAGCTGATCTCCTTGCCGTCGTTCAGCTGGCGTCTGGTCTTCTCGTCGAACATGATCGTGGGGGCATGGCTGATAAGCCCGGCACCGACAATCGAGCCCATGGGGAACCTCCAAATCACTAGGACCGGGTAGGAACCCTACTGACGACGGCCATTAGCCTTGGCCCACCCACACCAGGAGGATCGATGCCGTCGGCGCGAGCCGAGATCTCCGAAGTTGCCGTGTCGCCCGACCACTTCATCGGGGGCAAGCGGGTCTCCTCGAACGAGACCTTCGAGGTGCGCTCCCCACTGGACTGGGACTGGAAGCTGGCCGACGTCGCCCGTGGCGACGCGCTCACCGCCGACGCCGCGGTCAGCGCGGCGGTCGCCGCCTTCGAGGGATGGGCGGCGCTGGGCCCGGCCCGACGCGCCGAGTATCTCCACCGGCTGGCCGACCTCATCGACGACAACATCGAGGAGCTCGCCATCGTGGAGTGCGTCGACATGGCGATGCTCCTGGAGAGTCTCCAGGCCCGGGTGATCCATCGCGGGGCAGAGAACTTCCGCAATTACGCCGACCTCGCCCGTGAGTACCGGGGCCGGCACTGGTCGTCGAAGGGGACCGACAACCAAGTGCAGCGGATGCCGGCAGGGCCGGCGGTGATCATCACCCCCTGGAATGCCCCCTGGCTCCTCTCCACCTGGAAGATCGCCCCGGCCTTGGCCGCGGGGAACACGGTCATCCTCAAGCCCGCCGAGTGGGCTCCGCTCTCCGCATCGCTACTCGCCGACCTCGCCGCCGAGGCCGGCATCCCCCCCGGTGTCCTCAACATCGTCCAGGGCATCGGCGAGGAGGTGGGGGCGGTCCTGATCTCCGATCGCAGGGTTCGGCGCATCTCCTTCACCGGCTCCCCGGAGACGGCTCGTCACATCGGGGACGCCGCCGCCCGCAACATCGTCCCCTTCACCGCCGAGCTCGGCGGCAAGGGACCGTTCCTGGTCTTCGCCGACGCCGATTTGGATGCCGCCGCCAAGAAGGCGTCCGGCCAGTACGACGACTCCGGCCAGGTGTGCCTGGCCGGCACCCGGCTCCTCGTCGAGGAGTCGATCTCGTCCGAGTTCCTCGACCTGTTCCATCGGTACACCGACAAGCACGTGCCCGGGGATAGCCGCAATCCCGCGACCACCATCTCCCCGATGATCCACCCCGAGCACATGAGGAGGGTGGAGGGCTTCGTGGAGCGGGCCCGGGACCACGGCGACGAGGTGATCCGGGGAGGCAAACGCTGGCGGGAGGACGGTCTTTGGTACGAGCCCACCCTGATCGCCCCCCGGTCCAACGACTCCGAGATCGTGCAGCGCGAAGTATTCGGCCCGGTGCTGACCTATCAGACCTTCGCCGCAGAGGAGGAGGCGGTGATGCTGGCCAACTCCACCCAATACGGGCTGTCCGCCATCGTCTACACCGGGTCCGAGGAGCGGGCCCACCGGGTTGGCTCAGGGATACGGGCCGGCACGGTGTGGGTCAACACCTTCCTGGTGCGCGACCTGACGGCTCCGTTCGGCGGGTGCCGCATCTCGGGCATCGGCAGGGAGGGCGGCGACTACGCCCTCGACTTCCACTCCGACCTGAAGACCCTCCAGATCAGCCAGGGCACCACGAGCTAGGGGGCGGACAGCCACTATGGCTTGCCGACTATCTGGTCAACTGGCGCATAGTCGTCGGTGAGACGAATGGCATTGCCGATGAACCGCTCCAGTTCGGCGCCCTCGATGCCCGACTCGTTGCTCCCGCGAGCGTGGACCGCCATCTCGACACCCGGGACATCGAGAGGGCTCACCGACGCCACCAGCACGAAGTTCCCGCCTGCCCGGCCCGAGAGATAGCTCGGTGGAGCGAACAGGGCGACATGGTCGAACACCTCGACCAGAGTTGCCGCGGCGGAACGGGCAAAGTCGAGCCGCCGATAGTCGATGACGTTCATGGTGTAGATCCCGCTAGCGGTCAAAACGTCTCGAATGTCCTCGACGAACTCCCGAGTAGTCAGGTGCCAGGGGACCGAGGCTCCACTGAAAGCGTCACCGATGACCACGTCCACCGTGTCGGCCGGCACATCTCGGAGGGATATCCGGGCATCGTCGACAACGACCTCGATGTCCTCGGTGAGCGCCAAGTGTTCTCTCCCGATGTCGACCAGGGCCCCATCGATCTCCAAGACGATGTTGTGGCTGCCGGGGCGTGTCGCCTCTACGTAACTCGGAAGGGTGAAACCGCCCCCACCGATGGATACGACGCGAAGAGCGCCGCCCGGGGCTTCGACCTCGATGATGTCTGCCATGAGCCGGATATACCGGAACTCGAGGTAGGTCGGATCCTCCAGGTCGACGTAGCTGTTGGGCAATCGATCCAAGAGCAGCAGACGCCCCGATGGCCGCATGTCATCTGCCTCGATGATCGCGCAGTGATAACCGGTCTCGTACTGGCACGGGCCTTCTGACAGCAGGAGCATCCCGGCCAGTCCCAGCATGGTGACCGCCGACGCCGCCGCATGCCAGCGGCCCGCCCCAACCCAGAGGGCGAGCCCAAAAACGGTCAACGAAACCCCGAGAGCAACCACGATTGGCCGGGTTGGGAAGGCCGTGATCAGGACGAATCCGGTCACAAAGGTCCCGAAAATGGCTCCGGCAGTCCCGATCGCTGAATATGAGCCCACGATCGAGCCGGTCTGGGCGAGAGACTTCAGCTGGATCTTCACGACGACGGGTGTGACCGCGGTGAGTACTGCCGCGGGAGCCAAGAAGCCGAGCGTCGCCGCCACCACGATGGACGCCGGATCGGTCGACAGTGCCGGACCGACGACATCGACGATCAGCGGCGAAGCCAGAGCGCTCAGGCCACCAGCCACGAGCAGAGGCCCAAGCAGCCGGCTGGGATCGACACGGTCCGCGGAACGTCCGCCCAACCACGCGCCGATTGAGATCCCGGCGAGGATGACACCGATTATCCCGGTAAAAACCTCCAGACTGACCCCGAGATAGGGGGCGAGGAGCCGCACCGCCAGGATCTCGATCACCAACACCGCGGCGGACGTGGAAAAAACAAGGGCTCGGGCCAGAAGTTGGGACAAGGCAACCAAGGTTACGACCAACCGACACGATCGATCCCTTATGGCAGTTCTCGGCCAGCACAACGGCTGGCTATTCGGGCTCGGGGGCCCCCCGCCGGAGCGTGGTCCCCTCCTTCCAGGAGACTCCGACCCGGTGATAGAAACCGCCGGTGACCTCGACCGGGCCGAGCAGTTCCAGCTCCTCGGTGGGCGACTCGAACAGCTCGAGCTCGGCGTCACCCGACCAGACGTCGGCGACCTCGCCGTCGTATCCCCTCATGGTCACCAGCTCGTCCAGGGAAGGCTCGCCATCCGACTCGATCGAGGGCCAATACCGGTTGTGCAGCATGGGATGGGCGTTGACCGAGCCCGGCGAGTCCGTCTCCTCCCTGATCGTGACCTCTGCCCTGGCAATGAGTCGCCCCGCCACGGTCAGGGTGGCCCCGAAGCGGCCTCCCGGCTCGAGACGGGGGCCCGCCTTGCCCACGACTATCGGGCGGGTCATCCAGATCTCCCCCAGCTTCTTCGGGTATCCCTGGTGATAGCCCCGGACCAGTGCGAAGTCCTTGTCCACCCAGATGTAGGGGCTGCGGCTCCACACTTGGTCGTCCCAGGAGCAGCGGATGACGGCGAAGCACTCCTTGTACTGGCTGCGCACCGGGTCGAGGATCTCGCTGAAGTCGTCACCGCAGCTCTGCCAGTCCGCCCAGATCAAGGCGACCAATCCCGGGTCTTCGTCGAGCAGTTCCGCACCCTCGGGGAGCAGCTCGGCCACCCGGTGGGGATCGGCCCGGAACTCCACCGTGAGCATCTCGCCCGAGTAGTGCCAGGGGGGCGGCGGGATCAGCGACGACCGGCCGGAGGGGGTTCTGGGGAAGAGGAAGCCCGCCATCACAGAAAGGGCAGGTACTCGCTCTTCTCCCAGTCGGTGGTCCACCGCTGGTACCGCTCCCACTCCGCCCGCTTCACGGTGACGAACCCGTCCACATAGGCGGCGCCGAATGCCTCGACGAGGTCGGCGTCCTCTTCGAGGGCGTCGAGGGCGGCGCCCAACGATGGCGGCGTGGTGACATCCGTGGATGCCCTTTCGATGCAGTCCAGGGTCTCCACGGGGGGCAACTCGTAGCCCTTCTCGTAGCCGAGCCGGGCCGCGGTGAGGACCGCGGCGATGGCCTGGTGCGGGGTCGTCGCGCCGTCCCCGACCCGGTGCTCGAGACGAGTCGCCTCGTTGCGCGCCGGGGGCACCCGGACCGTCACCCCCCGGTGGTCGTAGCCCCAGTTGGCCCAGTAGCCGCACAGCGAGCCGGGCTGAAGCCGCTTGTAGGCGTTGACCGTGGGAGCCACCAGCGCGGTCATCCCCACGTGGTGGTGCAGCATCCCCGCCATCATGGAGCGGGCCAGGTCGCTGAGGCCGTCCTCGGCATCCGGATCGGAGAGGGCGTTGTCGCCGTTCTCGTCCCGCATCGAGAGGTTGACGTGCAGGCCCGACCCTCCACGGTCGTTGATCGGCTTGCCCATGAAGGTGAGCAGCATTCCCCGGGATGCGGCCACCTCCTTGGCCATCACCTTGAAGAGGAACGCCTCGTCAGCCGCGGTCAGGGCGTCGGCGTACACCAGGGTCAGCTCGAACTGGCCGTTGTCGTACTCGGCGTTCACCGACTCGAGAGGCAGGCCGGCCCGAGCGGCGGTGGCCATCACCTCGTCGATGGTGCCGGTGGGGTCCACCGACATCCCGGTGCCGTAGACGAAATGGCCGGGGGTGGAAACAGGGCGCCACCCGTCCTCGGCATCGGGCTCGAAGAGAAAGGCCTCGAGCTCGATGCCCACCATCGGCTCGAAACCGTGGGCCTTCCACTTGTCGGTCGCCTCCCGGAGCACATGTCGCGGGGAGAGAGGCACCGGCCTCCCCTGACGCACCACATCGGGGATCACCACGGGCGTCCCCTCCTGCCATCCGGGTCGGACCTGGTCCATGTCGAAGTGCGCTTCGCAGTCGGGCAGGCCCTTCCAGAAGAAGGCACCGTCATGGGGGATCATCTCCCGGTCGAAACCGAGGGTGAAGAGGGTTATGCAATGGCCGGTCTCTCCGCTTCTCGCCTTCTCGGGGGTGAGGTACTTGCCGCGGGCCAGACCGAGATGGTCCGGCCAGAGGAGACGGAGGCGGTCGAAGTCCTCGGCTGCTGGGGCGGGCGGCATGGGGGGAGATCGTAGATGGAGAGGGGGGTTGGGCGCAGCGGACCGGCCCCGATTACCTTGTGCCGCGATGAGCATTCCTCTCGAGCCGGACAGGGAGACGCGCCAGGGGCTCAACGAGCAGGTGCTCTCCTATCTGGGCGACTGGTACGACCGGGCCTCCGAGATGGAGGCTTCCGGCACCGATCTCGACGAGGCGACGCTGCAGTCGCTGCGCCGCCCGCCGGGTGAGGCGGGCCGGGACCTCGGCTCCATCCTCGACGACCTCGACCTGGCGGGCCGGCCCGGCATCTACCACCAGTCGGGCGGTCACATGTCGTACATCCCCAACTCGGGCATGTACAGCGCGGCCCTCGCCGACCTGCTCGCCACCGGTCTCAACCGATATACCGGCATCTCCGGCGCAGCACCGGGTTTCGCCGCCATCGAGCACGGTGTCATCGACTGGATGACCGAGCTCTTCGATCTGGGCCCCGACTCGTCGGGGCTTCTCCTTTCCGGGGGGTCGATGGCCAACCTCACCGCCATCGTTGCCGCCCGCACCGCCAAGCTGGGCGACGAGTTCACCGAAGGGGTCCTCTATGTGACGCCCCATACCCACCACTCGGTGGGAAAGGCCGCCCGCATCGTCGGTCTCCGAGCCGACCAGATCGTGCCCGTCGAAGTGGACGACGAACTGCGCATGAGCGTGCCTGCTCTCCGCGACCGCGTGGTGAGCGATCGGGCCCTCGGCAAGGAGCCCTTCCTCGTGGTGGCTTCGGCAGGAACCACCGACACCGGGACGGTGGACCCCCTGGGCGCAATGGCCGACCTCGCCGGGACCGAAGGTCTTTGGCTCCACGTCGATGCCGCCTACGGCGGCTTCTTCCAGCTGACCGAGCGGGGGCGGCGCACCCTTGCCGGGATCGAGCGGGGAGACTCGATCGCCCTCGACCCTCACAAGGGCCTCTCCATCCCGTTTGGGGTCGGCGCGCTCCTGGTGCGGGATGAGAGCGCCCTCGTCGACGCCCACCAGGGCCGCGGCGCCTATCTACGCGATGAGGACAGCTACTTGGGCGTTCGCGACATCGCCTCTTTGGGCCCCGAGTTGAGCAGGCCGTTCCGGGGTCTCCAGGTGTGGTTGCCACTCCACCTTCACGGAGTGGCCGCCTTCCGGGAGGCGCTCGACCAGAGCCTCGACGTGGCCGAGCACGCCTATGAGCGTCTCGCCGGGATCGAGGGAATCGAAGCCAGATGGCGCCCCGATCTCTCCCTGGTCGCCTTTGGCTTCGGGGACGACGACCTGGGGCGGGAGGCGTTGACCGCGGTGAATGCCGATCGCTCGGTCCACCTCAGCCCCACCACCGTCGAGGGTCGGTTCGTGCTCCGGTTCGCCATCATCAACCGGCGGACCACCGTCGACCATGTCGACCACGCCATCGACATCATCGAGAAGACCCTGATCGGCTAGTGACGGGCCGCTAGACGCGCAGAAAGGGCCTCCGGAGAGGCCCCTCCTGCTGTTCGGTCGCC
>Ga0299913_10003876_pt1 | contig 12408 bp, 11 predicted proteins | sample RVTome_9_FD_201360 | JGI IMG/M metagenome (GOLD analysis project Ga0299913, IMG submission 201360) | Soil microbial communities from uranium-contaminated site in the Upper Colorado River Basin, Wyoming, United States - RVT155D38 (version 2) ... | reverse complement strand
AGGGCCGAGGTGCTCGAAGCCCTGGTCGTCCTCTGCGCCGGCCCCGGCCGCGCAGGTACGTCGGACTCGGCCGGTGCGCGCATCCGGGCAGCCGAGGTCCTCGGCCTGGGACCTACCCAGGTCGAGGGGGTCGCACGGAACGCGGAGCTGAGGCGGGCACCGGCGGAACGGGCCGACCGGGTGTACTCGGGCGTGCTCTACGAGGCCCTCGACCTCGCCACGCTCTCCGGTCCCGCACGGAGGCGTGCCACGAGCTGGATCGCGATCACCTCGGGGCTGTTCGGCCTGCTCCGTCCGGCTGACCGGATCCCGGCGTACCGGCTGTCGGGGTCGGTGACCCTGCCCGCGACGGGGCAGGTGGCGACGTACTGGCGCTCCCGGCTCGCACCCGCGGTGCACGAGGCCGCAGGACGGGGCCTGGTGGTCGACCTGCGGTCCTCGACGTACGCATCGTTCTGGCGGCCCGACCCCGAGCTCGCGCGCCGCGTCGTGACCGTGCGCGTGCTGCACGAGGTCGACGGCCGACGCAAGGTCGTCTCGCACTTCAACAAAGCCACGAAGGGACGCCTGGTCCGGGCACTCCTCGAGAACGGTGACGCGCCGTCCTCCCCCGCCCGCTTCGCCGACCGTGTGACGGCGCTGGGGTGGAAGACCGAGCTCGGTGAGCAGGGACGGCACGGAACACAGCTCGACGTCGTGGTCACCGACCTCTGAGGGAGACACCGGCTCCGACGGTCAACGGCCGATGAACGCGGACTCCATCGGCCGGGCGTTGAACATCCGCAGCGACGCCGTGCCGTCCTCGAACCACGAGATCACCGTGACCGAGGCCGGCGCGAGCTCCATCCGGTAGACCGCCTCCAGTGGGGCGCCGAGGGCCATCCGCACCAGGAGCTTGATCGGCGTCACGTGCGTGACCGCGAGCACCGCCTGGCCGGGATAACCGGACAGGAGCCGGTCACGGGTACGCCGCACGCGCCCGTCGATCGCCTTGAACGACTCCCCGTGGCCGCCCGGCGCCACGTCCAGGGAACCGAGCCAGGCATCGAGGTCGTCCGGGTAGGCCTGCTGCACCTCCTGGAAGGTGAGCCCGTCCCAGGTCCCGAAGGCCGCTTCAGCGAGCCCCTCCTCCGTCGTGACGTCGTGCTCGAGACGCGCGGCGATGATCTCCGCGGTCTCGCGGGTGCGGCGCAGCGGCGAGGCCACCACCGCGTCGATCTCGTCGGCGAGCGGAGCGAGCCAGTCCGCGACCGCCCGCACCTGCGCGCGACCGTCGGCGTTGAGGCCAGGGTCGTCGCCGCCCGAGCCGCTGAAGCGCTTCTCGGTGGTGTGGTCGGTCGCGCCGTGACGCACCAGGATGAGTGTCGTGGGTGACCCGAGGTCCTTGTTCCACCCCACCAGCCTCGCCTGGCTGACCGGCTGCTCCTCCACCGGCACCTGCGCGGCACGCGTGCGCTTGCTGGGCCTGCCGGCCGCGTGGTCGAGCGCCTCGTTGAGGATCCGGTCCGCGTACTTGTTCTTCTCGCGCGGGATCCAGGTGTACGTCGTACCGAACGGGGCGAGCCGGTTGGCCGCCATCGCGAGGGGGCGCATGTCGGGGTGCTTGATCTTCCAGCGGCCCGACATCTGCTCGACGACGAGCTTGGAGTCCATCCGGACCTCGAGGTCGGCATCCGGGGTGTGCTCGTTGTAGAGCTCGAGGCCGGCGATGAGACCGCGGTACTCGGCGACGTTGTTGGTCGCGACGCCGATGCACTCCGCACGTTCGGCGATCACGTCGCCGCTCTCGGCGTCCATGAGGACCGCGCCGTACGCGGCGTCCCCGGGGTTGCCGCGAGAGCCCCCGTCTGCCTCGATGACGACGGAGCGGGGACCGGCCATCAGATCCCGGACTCCGACGTGCGCACCAGGATCCGGTTGCACTCCTCGCATCGGAGCACCTCGTCCGAGGGTGCCTTGGCGATCACGGCGAGGTCGGAGGCGTTGACCTGGAGGCTGCAGCCGGTGCAGCTCCGGGCGCGCAGGGCCGCGGCACCCACGCCGCCCTTCTGCTCCCGCAACCGGGTGTAGAGCGTCAGCAGGTCCTCGGGCAGGCCGGACACCGCCTGGGCACGCTCCGCCGCGGTCTGGGTGAGCTGGGCCTCCAGGGCGCCGGCGGCCTGGTCGCGCTGGGCGCTCGCTGCTGAGATCTGCTCGTCGAGCGTGGCCAGCTCCGCGGTGAGACCGTCGAGCTCACCTTGCCTGGTCTCGAGCTGCTCCATCACCTCGAGCTCGGTGTCCTCCAGCGAGGCGATGCGCCGCTCGAGCGAGACCAGCTCGCCCTGCATCCGCTCGAGGTCCTTGGGGTTCGTGACGAGTCCCTGCTCCATCCGGTCCAGGTCGCGCTGGCGCCTGGCCTTGACCTGCTCCACGTCGGCGTCGGCGCGCTTCTGCTCGCGGGCGAGGTCGTCGACCGCGATCCTCGCGTCACGAGCTCGGTCGTCGACCTCGGCGCGGCGCTTGGTCAGCTCGGCGAGCTGCTGGATCTGCGGGATGCTCGCGAGCCGGTGCCGCAGCTGGTCCTGCTGGGAGTCGAGCTCCTGCACGTCCAACAGCTTCAGCTGGGCGAAGGGATCGGCTTTCACTCGGCTCCTCGGGTCTACGGCAGCTGAAAAGGGTCGTGGCCGGCACCGTCACGCGCGGAAGGTCCACGGGTCGGTGCACGTAGTGCTCACGCGGGTCTCCACCGTAGCCCCTCGATCGGCCAGCCCCTGCACCAGCGTGCGCTCGACGACCGGGAGCCAGGTCCACTCCGCGGCCCAGTGTGCGACGTCGACGAGCGCCGGCCCTCCGTGCTCGAGGAACTCACCCGCGCGGTGGTGGCGAAGGTCCGAGGTGACGTAGACGTCCGCGGCCGTGGTCAGCACCGTCTCGAGCAGGAAGTCCCCCGACCCGCTGGTCACCGCGACGGTCTCCACCAGGCGGTCCGGGTCCCCTCCGACGCGGACCCCGTGCGCGGTGGCGGGCAGTGCCGCGGCCACCTGGGCGGCGAAGTCCCTCAGCGGCACCGGGCGCTCGAGCCTCCCGATCCTCCCCGTGCCGCGGGCCGCCCGGCCGGTCCCCGGCACGTCGGCGAGCTCGATGACGTCGTACGCCGGCTCCTCGTAGGGATGGGCCGCACGCAGTGCCTCGACCACGCTCCGTCGCCGACTCCTGGGCATCACCGACTCGATCCGGACCTCGGCGACCACCTCGACCTCGCCGACGCGACCGATCGTGGGCGTCGCCCCGTCGAGGGGACGGAACCGTCCCTCCCCCTCGGCGCTGAACGTGCAGGAGTCGTAGTCGCCGATCGAGCCCGCGCCCGCCTCGGTGAGGGCAGCGCGCACCTGGTCGGCGGACGCATGCGGTACGAAGGTCACGAGCTTGTCCAGCGGGTCGGCGGGGTCCGAGACGATGACGTCTGGATCGGTGACCCCCAGCGCGCGTGCGAGTGACTCGTTCACCCCCAGCACAGGAGCGTCGGCGTTCGTGTGCGCGGTGAACAGCCCGCAACCCCCGGCGACGAGGCGGTGGACCATCCGACCCTTGGGTGAGGTGGCGGCGACCGAGTGGACGGCCTTGAGCAGCAGCGGGTGGTGTACGACGAGGAGGTCTGCGCCCCACGTGAGCGCCTCCTCGACCACGACCGGGGCGGGGTCGACGGCGAAGAGCACCTTGCGCACCGGCTGGTCCGGGTCACCGCAGACGAGCCCCACCGCGTCCCACTCCGCCGCGAGCGCCGGGGGGTACCACTGGTCGAGCAGGTCGGTGACGTCTCGCAGGTGCACGGTCATGTCCCGACCTTAGGATGAGAACGTTCTCATCTGCATCTCACCTCCCTCCCACCCTCGACCGGCAGACTGGGGGCGTGAGCATGTTCTGGAAAGTGATGCTGGCCCTGCTGCTGACCCTGCCGCTCGGTGCCTACATCACCGGCACCCTGGTGGCGTCGCAGGCCGACATGCCCACGGAGCGGATCCCGGTCGTGATCGAGAGCACGACGACGGACGCCATCTCGCCGAGCGAGAGCCCCAGCGCGAAACCGACCAACAGGCCGACGAAGAAGCCGACGCCCCCACCCAGGAGGGACCCGGACGACCAGGACGACCGGGACGACGACGACGTGCGCATCATCAGGCCCACGCCCCGTGACGTCGATGACGACGACTGGGACGATGAGCGCGATGACGACTCAGACGACTCCGACGACGGAGACGACTCCGACGGTGAGGACTGACGTCCGCCCGAGCGGTTTCGCCGGGCTGTCTGTCCGCACCCGTATCGCCGTCTCGGTCGCCATCCTCGTCGGACTCGCCCTCGCCGGGGCGGGTTCGCTCATGTACACCCTCGAGTCGGCGCGTATCGAGCGCGCGGTGAGTGAACAGATCGAGCAGGAGCTCGCAGAGTTCCGCACCCTGCGCGACGAGGGCATCGACCCCACGGCCCGGCCGGTCCGCGGATTCAACGACGTCCGCACCCTCGTGGAGACCTTCCTGCTGCGCAACGTCCCGGACGACGACGAGCTCCTGATCGGGTACTGGAACGGCGCGCCCCGGGTCGTCTCCGACACCGAGCACAAGACGCTGATCGATCTGCCGGCATTCCTCACGATCGTGGAGGACCGCCTCGACACGGGCGGGACGGATCGGTTGGACACCGAGTGGGGTGAGGTCGTCGTCACCGTCCAGCCGGTCCGCGACCCGCGCCGGCAGGGCGCCTTCGTCATCGCCAACTTTCTCGAGGACGAGCACGAGGAGCTCGACTCGGTCATCCAGACCTATGCCATCGTGTCCGTGCTCTCCCTCGGGTTGATCACCGCACTGGCTTCGTGGCAGGCCGGTCGCCTGCTGCGCCCGCTGCGCGCCCTCCGGGAGACGGCCGACGAGATCACGGTGACCGACCTGTCTCGGCGGATCCCCGAGGGCGGCCACGACGACATCTCCGCGCTGACCCGGACGTTCAACGCGATGCTCGCCCGGCTCGACGCGGCCTTCACGGGGCAGCGACAGTTCCTCGACGACGCCGGTCACGAGCTGAAGACCCCGCTGACGGTGATCCGTGGTCACATGGAGCTCCTCGACAGCGACAACCCGGCCGAGGTGGAGGCGACCCGTGAGCTGCTGCTGGAAGAGACCGACCGGATGGCACGGCTGGTGGGTGACCTGATCATGCTGGCGAAGACCGACCGGCCGGACTTCCTGCGCTACGACGCGGTGAACGTCGCACCGTTCACGAGGACCGTGCTCGACAAGTGCAGGGCCCTGGGCGAGCGCGACTGGGTGCTCGACGCGTCGGCGGAGTTCCTCGCGTGGGTCGACGAGCAGCGGATCACCCAGGCGATGCTGCAGCTCGCCGCGAACGCCGTGAAGCACACCGAGGACGGCGACCAGATCGGCGTCGGATCGTCGGTCGACGCCGAGCACGGCCTTCGGCTGTGGGTCCGCGACACCGGCCCCGGCGTGCCGGAGGAGGACCGCGAGCTGATCTTCGAGCGCTTCGGCCGCTCCGCCGTACCCAAGGGCGACGAGGGGTTCGGTCTCGGACTCTCGATCGTCCGGGCGATCGCCGTGGCCCACGGAGGGAGCGCCCACACCGAGGAGGCAGCGCCGCGGGGCTCCCGCTTCGTCCTGACCCTGCCGGTACGACGGAAGGAGGACCCGTGGCACGCATCCTGATCATCGAGGACGAGGCGCGCATCGCGTCGTTCATCGCCAAGGGGCTGACCGCCGACGGCTACACCACTGCCACGGTGGCAGACGGCCCCACCGGGCTCGACTTCGCGCTGACCGGCGACTTCGACCTGGTGATCCTCGACATCGGCCTGCCCGGCATGGACGGATACCAGGTCCTGGAGCAGATGCGCTCGTCCGGCAGCAACCTGCCGGTGATCGTGCTGACCGCCCGCGACTCCGTCACCGACACGGTCTCCGCGCTCGAGGGTGGCGCCGACGACTACATGCCCAAGCCGTTCCGGTTCGCCGAGCTGCTTGCTCGCGTGCACCTGCGCCTGCGACAGGCCAATGAGCAGCCGAACGCGCGTCAGGACCTCGTCGAGGTCGGCACGGTCCGACTGGACCTGCGGACCCGTCGCGCCTCGGTGGGCGGCAAGGAGATCGACCTGTCCGCCCGTGAGTTCAAGCTCGCCGAGATCTTCATGCTCAACGCCGGCCAGGTGCTCTCCCGTGAGCAGCTGCTCTCGCACGTCTGGGGCTACGACTTCGACCCGGGCTCCAACGTGGTCGACGTCTACGTCGGCTACCTCCGCAAGAAGTTCGGGGCCACCGCGATCACCACGGTCCGCGGGATGGGCTACCGCTTCCAGGTCTGACGTCCATGGACATGCATCCCGGTCAGCTCACCATCCCTGTCGAACGCGTGGGTGAGCTCGTGGCATCCCAGTTCCCCGCATGGGCGCGCTTGCCGGTCGCGGAGGTCGTCTCCCGGGGAACGGTGAACGCGTTGTTCCGCATCGGCGACCGGCTGGTCGCGAGGTTCCCTGTCCTGCCCGCGGACGTCGGGGCGACACGCCGGACGCTGATGGCCGAGGCGCACGCGGCGCGGGAGCTGCTCGGCCGCACGCCGTTCCCGACTCCCCAACCCGTCGCCATCGGTGAGCCCGGCTGTGGCTACCCGTTGCCCTGGTCGGTCCAGACGTGGCTTCCCGGGACGGTCGCCACTGAGGCGGACCCGGGCGCCTCGGTCACGTTCGCCCACGACCTGGCCGAGTTCATTGTCGCCGTGCGGGCCATCGACCCCGAGGGGAGGACGTTTGCCGGGTCGGGGCGCGGTGGGGACCTGCGTTCTCACGACGCGTGGATGGACACCTGCTTCCGGCACAGCGGAAGCCTGCTGGACGTCCCGCGGCTGCGCACGATGTGGGACGCCCTGCGGGAGCTGCCCAGGACCTCCGGGGACGCGATGACCCACGGTGACCTGATTCCCGGGAACGTGCTTGTCTCGGATGGGCGCCTCGCCGGGATCATCGACGTCGGTGGTCTGGGTCCGGCGGACCCCGCGTTGGATCTCGTCGGCGCATGGCACCTGCTCGAGGCCGGACCGCGCGCGCTGCTCCGTGACCATCTCGGTTGCGACGACCTCGAGTGGGCACGCGGCAAGGCGTGGGCGTTCGAACAGTCGATGGGGGCCGTCTGGTACTACGTCGAGAGCAACCCCACGATGAGCCTGATGGGCAGGCGCACCCTCGCCCGCATCATGGCGGACCGGTGACCGGCCGGAGCCGCTCCGACCGACCACCAATGGTGTGACCCGGCGGCCAGGAGGATGCCACTGGGATCAGCGCACCTTGAAGCCGGCCAACCGTCCCCGTGGGACCCGCGCGAGCGCGGGTTGGAGAGACTCGGCGACCTCGTGCGGCAGCGGACGGTTGCCGGGGTCGGGCTCGAGGCAGGCATAGACCGCCTTGGCGACATCACTCGGGACGCGCTCGGGAAGCTCGTAGGAGAGGTCCACGAGCTGGGGGAAGCGCTCCTCGGCCGTGGTCGCGTCCTCGCCGCCGACGTCGAAGGGTCGGAACCCGGCGATCGCGTGGAAGACCGTCGCCCCCAACCCCCACACGTCACTGGCCGGGCAGGGCGTTCCTGTGGCCGGCGGGTCGCACTGCTCGGGCGCCATGTACGGATCGGTGCCGACGGGGTGGTCGAGCTTGGCGGCGGCCGCCACCGTGCGGGCCACGCTCAGGTCGATGAGGCGCGCGGGCGCGCCCATGATGATGTTGCTCGGCTTCACGTCGAGGTGCACGTATCCCTGCCCCCGCAGGTAGTGCAGGGCGGAGGCCAGCTCGATCGCCAGGGGGAGGTACTGCTGCTCCTGCAGCGGCCCGTACCTGCGGATCAGCGAGGACAGCCGCGGACCGTCGAGGTTCTCGAGGACGACGTACGGCCTGGGTCCGCCGACCTCCGCGCGCAATGCGCGTACGACGGCGGGGTGGTTGACCCGGCCCAGGGTCTCGACCTCGCGGGCCAGGCCACGCAGGCTGCTGCCCTCCTCGACGAGCAGTGGGCGGACGACCTTGACCACCACCGGGGCGTAGGTGACGTCGTCGAAGGCGAGGTAGGCCTCGTACGTCGCACCACCGCCGAGCAGCCGTATCGCGGTCAGCTCCGGGGTGATCGCGTCACCCTCGGTGAACCTCCAGCTGTCGCGCTCCTTCACCAGTTCTCCCAGAGCTCGAGCCGTCAGTCGTTCGAGTCGTCGGAGACGTCGCGCGAGTCGCTCGAGACGTCGTTCGAGTCCTGGGACAGGTCGCGCGACCGGGTGTCGTTCGAGGGCCCGTCGTTGGTCACGTTGCTGCCCGTGTGGTCCCGGGGCGCCGGCTCCTGACGGACCGTCCCGGTCGCGTTGCCCACGTCCCCGTTGCGCGAGTCCCGGCTCGCCCTGGATGCGCGCGACGTCGTCACGTCCTGCACGGCGCCCTGCTTGCCCGCCCCTGCGGACGGTGCCCGCTCGCCTCGGGAGGCCCGGCTGGACGTGTCCTGGGTGACCTTGCTGGCCCGGCTGTTGCGGCTGTCGCGGGTCCGCGAGCGGTCCGCGGTGTCGTCCTCGTCCTCGTCGTCGACGAGCACGAGCTCCGCGACCCCGTCCTCCCGCTTGGCCGCCGCGTCATCCGTACCGCCCGTGAGCGCGATACCCGGGATGGTGAGCAGGCCTGCGCCCACGACCCCTGCGGCTCCGAGGGTTCCGATGGTCAGAAGCTTGTTCATGGTTCTCTACCCTTTCCTCGTCGTTGTGACAGGTCCACCATGACGAGCAGGTGTGAGCCCTCGATGAGGCGACGATGAGACCGTTCTCATGCACGCTGTCCGCCCGGACAAGACGAACCGGCAGCCCTGATGACGCAGCAGACCCGCCCCGGACGGTCGTCCGGGGCGGGTCGGAGTGCCCCACCAGGTGAGGCGCAGGCTCAGCGTCTGGGCGGCTGTGAGGACTTCAGGCGGGGCTTGAGCACGAACAGCCCCTCCTCGACACCGCTCACCACCACGGTGCCAGAGTCGAAGTACGGGTAGTTGCCCCACGTACCGGCGAACATCGTGGCGTCGTCAGCGGGGTAGACGTCGAAGAACCCACGCTCGGTCAGACGCCCCTGGTCCACCTTGAACGTGTCGTCCACGCGCAGGCCCGAGGTGTAGTTGCTCTTGTAGGCCAGACCGTCCTTGATGAAGATGTTGTGGTCGATCGAGGTGTTGCCGTTGTTGTCCATCCCGATCAGCTCGGGGGCGTCGAGGTCGTTCAGGTCCCAGACGTAGGTCGTGGTGCCGTCGACGGTCTTGTCGAGCTCGTCGAGCTCGTCACCGAGCAGGAAGTAGGCATGGTCCTCGGTGAACCAGCCCTGGTGGGTGTACGCCGAGGTCTCGTACGGCGCCCGCGAGAGCTGCACCGGGGCGGACTTGTCGGTGAAGTCGATGACCGTGACCGTGTCCTCGTTGGACGCCACGCAGATCTCTCGGCCCTGGTGGTCGGCGTCGGGTCCGGCGTAGTCCACGCACTGGATGTCGTGGGTGTAGCCGTCACCGCCGAAGCAGCCCGCGAGCTGCGGGTCCCCGGGGTCGGTCAGGTCGTAGGCGATCGGGCCGCCGTCGACGTCCTCACAGCCCTCCGCGGTCACACCGCGCCAGGCGCCGACGACGTACGCCGTGCCGCTGTCCTCGTTGAGCGCGATGTTGTGCGACTGACCGAACTCGGTGACGTGGTTGTCCACGGTCCAGGTCTGCTTCTCGGTCTCTCCCCGCAGGCGGGTGAGGTCGAAGACCTGCATGCCGTAGCCCGCAGCCTCGCTGACGATGTAGGCGTGGTTCTCGTAGACCTTCACGTCGCCCCAGATGTTCCCGGACACACCCGGATTCGCGCTCGGCAGCGACCCGAGGTTCACGGGGGCGTAGGCGTCGGTGACGTCGACGAAGCTGGTGCCCTCGTAGGTGCTCACGATGGCGTACTCGTGACCGGTCTGCGGATCGGTCCAGCCCCACACGTCGTTGGCCCAGATGCTGTCGAGCTCCGCGAGCGGCACGAAGGACGCGAGGTCGATCTTGTGGCAGGGGAAGATCCCGGCCATGCCGTCCTCACAGCGGATGTCGCTGAGCGGCTCCTGCGGGACGCCGCCGGGGCTGACGTCCTCGGCGACGTGGTCGAAGCCGGCCTCCTTGCCGGACCCGTCGTGGGTGGGGTGGCCGAGCGCTGCCTGCCCGGCGGCCACGAGGGCCACGGTCGCCGCGACGGCAGTCGCCGCGGCTCTGGTCTTGAGATGCATCTGTCCTCCGGTGGATCACACGGTGAGTGGGTTCCCGCACCCGGACTGTGACGTGTGGTGCACGTGTGGCCCGAGTGCCAGAGCACGAGGTCTATCACCGGGTTGCCCCGGGAGGGACCGCACGAGCCGTGCGGGAGTGTGCACTGCACAAAGATGAGGTTGGGCAGGACCATGCGTACGATCGACGCCGCAGCTCGGGCTCCCGGCACTTTCACCGGTTCGTCCATGGATGCCACGCCACGCGTGTTCACTGGTGGGATGGCGACCTCTCCGGAAGGCCAACCGACCGGAGTCCTGACCGCTGTCGGCGGGACGCCCATGGTGGAGCTCCGCCGGCTGGTGCCGGACTCGGGAGCTCGCATCTTCGTGAAGTGGGAGCCGGCCAACCCCACCGGGTCGATGAAGGACCGGATGGCGGTCGAAGTCATCCGATCGGCTGCGGCGGACGGCCGGTTGCAGCCCGGCGGCACGGTCGTGGAGTACACCGCCGGCACGACGGGCATCTCCCTGGCCCTGGTCTGTGCAGCGCTCGGGTACCGGTTGCACGTGGTGTTCTCCGACGCGTTCAGCATCGAGAAGCGCAAGACCATGCTGGCACTCGGAGCGGAGATCACCGACGAGCCCAGCGACGGCGGTCGGATCACCGAGGAGCTCATCAGGCGGATGATCGCCACCGCCGCGGAGATCAGCACGCGTCCCGGGCACTGGTGGTCCGACCAGCTGAACAACCACGACGCGGTGCGCGGCTACCTTCCCCTCGGTGCGGAGATCTGGGCACAAACCGACGGGCGCGTCGACGCCTTCGTGCATGCCGTGGGCACCGCCCACTCGATCCATGGTGCCCCTCGGGGGTTCGGTGACGCCGCTGCACCGACCCGGGTGGTGGCGGTGGAGCCCGCCGAGTCCGCCGTGCTCTCGGGGGCTCCCACCGGCTCGCACCGCATCGAAGGGATCGGTATCGGCTTCTGCCCGCCGTTGTGGCGGCCGGAGCTGGTGGACTCCATCGAGCTGGTCGGCAGTGACGACGCACAGCAGATGGCTCGCCGGCTCGCGGCCGAGGAGGGGATCTTCGCCGGCACATCGACGGGGGCCAACGTGATCGCGGCCCTGCGGGTCGCCCAGAAGTTGCCCGCCGGGGCGCAGGTCGTGACCCTCGCCGTCGACTCCGGCCTTCGCTATCTCAGTACGGCGCCCTACGCCTGAGCACCCACCCGGGTGTAGGCGACGTGGTGTGCGCGACGTCCTGCCTCATGCCACGGCTCGTTCGCGGGCGATGGTGCGAGCCACGATGCGAGCGTCATCACCAACGCCCCACAGCAAGGAGGAACGGCGGTTGCGCAGGAAGTGCACACCGCAGAAGTACAGGCCGGGCACGGCCGTGGACAGATCACTGTCCGTCACCGGGAAACCGTGCTCGTCGAATACCGGGAGGCGTACCCAGCGGGCGTAGTCCGGACGGAAACCGGCCGTGAAGATGACGGCGCCAAGGTCTGCGACGTCGGTGTGACTCGGAGGGTCTGCCGCGAACGGCTCGGGCTCGGGCAGGTCGGGCCCCTCGTCCCCGAGCCGCTCATGGAGGAGCCGGCGCAGGTCGGCCAGACGCGCGTCTCCGAACGCCACGGAGTCCGCGAGGTCGCCGGCGAAGGTGACCCGCCCGTCAGCAAAACCGGCGACGTGGCCCGCCAGGGTGACACCCATCTGTTGGAGGACTCGGTAATGGAGGTCGTGGCCGCCACGGGCGCCGGTCGCCTGGACGTTGGCGACCAACCGGGCGGCGGGACCCGGAAGCGCGGAGCGCGGCTGGTCGAAGAAGCCGGCGCGCTCGAGCCAGGTCACGATGTCGAGACCGTCGACCCGGCGCGGCGCCCACGGTGCGCGCCCACACGCAAGGACGACGTCGCGCCCGGCCAGGTGCAGCTCCTCGGCCAGCTGCACGCCGGTCTGCCCGGAGCCGACCAGGAGGATGCGGCCGTCGGGGAGGTCGTCGGGCCGGTGATAGGACGTCGCGTCCAGCACCGGCAGACTCGCCGGGAGGGCTGAGGCGGCCGCGGGCAGGTGAGGCCGCGGGTACGCGCCCGTGCAGACCACCACCGTGTCGGCATCCAGGTCCCCGTCATCGGTCC
>Ga0299913_10003875_pt1 | contig 12410 bp, 9 predicted proteins | sample RVTome_9_FD_201360 | JGI IMG/M metagenome (GOLD analysis project Ga0299913, IMG submission 201360) | Soil microbial communities from uranium-contaminated site in the Upper Colorado River Basin, Wyoming, United States - RVT155D38 (version 2) ... | reverse complement strand
CTGGATGCCAAGGACAGGTTGCCCGGGTATTTCATTACGGCGGAAGACGTCACGCCTACGGCCCACGTGGACATTCAGGCGGCCGCCCAGAAGTGGATCGACTCGTCGATATCAAAGACCGCGAACGTGCCGACCGAATATCCCTACGAGGACTTCAAGAACATCTACCTGTACGCCTATGAGCAGGGTCTCAAAGGCTGCACGACATTCCGCTTCAATCCGGAGGCCTTCCAGGGCGTGCTGGTAAAGGAGCGAGATCTGAAGAATACGGTCTATACCTTCACGCTGGACGACGGCAGGGAAGTCGAGTGCAAGGGTGACGAGGAAATCGAATACGACGGCGAAGTACACACCGCCGCGAACCTGTTTGATGCCCTGAAGGAAGGCTACTACGGCAAGTTTTAGTCGCGAATCCGGCCCGGGCTTGTGCGGAGACAGGACCACGAGAAAAGAGCGATGAGAAAGGAACCATGAGCAAGACAAAAATAGAGCGAAAGATTGTGGGTTACGCCGTCAAGCAGGCGGTCGGCAAGGACGCGGCAGGGGCCCCAGCGGAACTGCGCCCGGCGGACACCGGACGCGCCGAAGTCATTCGTATGCACGAGAAGCTCGAGCGACCGGAAATGCTCGTGGGCTCCACCTACAAGGTGAAAACCCCGGTTTCCGACCACGCCATGTACGTGACGATCAATGACATCGTGTTGAACGAAGGCACGGAGCACGAGAAGCGACGACCCTTCGAGATCTTCATCAACTCGAAGAACCTCGATCATTACCAGTGGATCGTCGCACTGACACGCATCATCTCGGCCGTGTTCCGCAAGGGCGGAGACGTCACCTTCCTGGTCGATGAACTGAAGGCGGTTTTCGATCCGCGCGGCGGTTACTGGAAGCCGGGCGGCAGATTCATGCCCTCGATCATTGCGGAACTCGGCTACATCGTCGAGAAGCACCTCATTTCGATCGGTTTGCTGGCGAAACCCGAACTCGACGAGGAACAAAAGAAACTGATCGACCAGAAGCGAGCCGAGTTCGAAGCCAGCGCAAAGCAGCAGGACGCCTTCTCGAAAAACGAATACCCGGAAGGGGCACAGCTCTGCGCCAAGTGCAGCACGGCCGCCGTCATCATGATGGACGGCTGTATGACCTGTCTCTCCTGCGGCGATTCGAAATGCGGTTGACGGGCGCCATTCGACCTGAGCCACCACAAAGGGGCGGTCGAAAGCGTCGGTGCGCGCGGGTTGCTTGAGGCGCGCAGAGCGGCATTCATGGGCCGAACAGCGGGGGGAAGAGGATCACGACGATTGCCGCCCACCCGGCGTATACGGGCAGATAGGCCGTCTGCCAGCGCTCCAGGCTGGCGAAAGATCCGCGGCCGCGCAGGAAGCGGAGGTAGAGCACGGCGGACCACGCCAGATTGACCAGCAGGATGAGGTTCTCGCCGAGGGCCGCCACGCGGTTCGGGGTGAAGCCGAACTCCGAGATGCGTGCGGCGATCGCCCAGAGCGCTACCGCATCGGCCAGCAGGGCACTGATCACGAGTACCACCTGCATCACGTCGAACGCATCCGCTGGCGTCTGTGCATCGCGCGCGGAGATGGCGTAGAGGAGCAGGCCGAGAACGATCACCAGGAGCAGGTCGAACGCGATGAGGATGTCGCGCTGGAAGTCGAGCCCGCGCCCGGTCCACGTCATGGTCGCCAGAAAAGCGAGCAGCACGATCGCGAACAGCGGCGTGAACAGACGCGTCAGGACCGGCGCCATATTTTCGATCACGCTCTGCTTCGCCTCCACCAGCCAGGATGCGATCACGACGGCTCCGAGGGCGCCGCTCGGCAGCATCCACCTTACGAAAAAGGGCTCCGTATCGATCCCGATGGCCTGGAACATCGCCATCATGAAGCCCGTGAGCACGACTCCGCCGAGGGCGATCAGGACGTAGTAGATGAAGAGCTCGCCCGAGAACCGCACAAAGTCCATGCGCCCTCCCACCTCGCCCCACCGGCCTCCGGCATACGCAATGCCGACGACCAGCCACAAGGCGATCGGCAGGTGCATCGCCGTGAGAAGCTCGGTGTATTCCCCGGACGAGATGCCGGGCGGAAGTGAATAGACGTTGGCGAAGACGGCGGCCGCGACGAACGCCGCCGCCAGCCAGCGGCGCGTGGCCGGATCGGATCGCCGCTTCCAGACGAAGTAGCCTGTGAGCAGGGGAAGCACGAAGAGGCTCAGATTGCGAGCGTAGAATCCGGGATCCTCGTCCAGGCGAAGGCCGAACAGTTCGGGGGCCTTGACCGCCACGGCCGCGATTCCGGCGAGGCAGAAGGCGACCGCGGCTTCGTTCCCGGCCGAGGCGCCGCGTTCCCCGGTCGCGCCGGGAGCGACCACGAGCTGTTTCCAGAGCCTTTCCGAGTGCTCGCGCGCGAACTCCCGCGACAACGCGTCGAGGTTGCCCATGCGCTTGACTGCCACCAGGAAGGCCTCGTCGTCGCTGAGTCCCGCGTCGACGAGGGCCGAGACCTGCTCGCGCAGATGGTCCTCCAACTCTTCCACGTCGCTGTCGTGGATCGCCCGCCGTCGGCGCAGGTAACTCCGCCACCGCTCGAACTGCTCTTCGATCCGAATCGCGCAATCCGGCGCGGCCATGTTTCAGGCGCCTTGCGGCAGGAGTCGGCGGGTGGGCAGGGGACACGAAAGGGCCGACCAGACTTCCCGCAGTGTCGCGTCCACGGCCTGCCACTGCCTGCGTTCCTCGGCGAGCTGCGTCCGGCCGCGGGCCGTGATCCGATAGTACTTTCGCCGACGGCCGCTCTCCGAAACTTCACGGCGGGCCTCGATGTATCCGAGTCGCTCGAGCCGATGCAGTACCGGATAGAGCATGCCGTCCGTCCATTGCATACGGCCTCCGGACAGCTCCCGGACACGCCTCAGGATGGCATAGCCATAGCTGTCCTCATCGGCCAGGATCGCCAGGACGAGCGGGGTCGATGAGGCGGCCACCAGGTCTTTATTGATGTCCATAATCTCGGTGCTTTCGAGCGCGGGCGGCTGCCGGCGCCGTGGACCTACATAGCGGCGTTATACATAGCAGCGCAATGTATGTCAACGGGAGCCCTGGGTCGTGTCCCGGGGCGTTGCGCTGCTACCGCGCAGACCCCAACCACAGCAACTGCACGAAAATGGACCGCGGAATTCTGCTGCGCGTCTCGATCGGCCCGTACTCGCCGTGATCGGCGTCGAGCAGATTCACTCCTGCCAGCGACAGCTCGAGATTCGACTTAAGTCTCCAGCCGAATCGCGCGTCGACCGCCGTGTAGGCCGGCACGTCGGGACTCGACAGCGCTGCCACGTGACGTACCGCGATGTCCAGCTCCCGATTTGCTGCAATCGTCAGCGAGGACCTGAGCTGCCAGGTATGGGCGGGGTTCTTGCCTACGGCGGTCGGGCCCGAGACGTCATTGCTGCCGGGCTTCAGCCGCAGTCGGTCGTTCATCGCCGTGTAGCCCGCGGAGAGGCGCCAGTCGGGCAATACCTGGTAACTTCCCCACATTTCCACGCCGCTTGTTGCGCCTTCCATCTCGTTGGCAAAGACGACGGAAGTGCCGCTCGGCGCGATCTCCACTGAGCGCAAATCGTCGTAGTCGGTGTGGAATGCGGTGACTGACCAGGAAAGGTCGGGCACCGGCTGTCCCCGGTATCCAAGCTCGGCGACCCTGGCAACCTCGGAGCGCACCTCCGGTCCCCCTTCGAGGAGGAACGGCGCAGCTCTCGGAATGTGCGCATCGGCGTCCAGCCGGGACGGCCCTCGAACGGCGCGCGACAGGGCGGTCCATAGCAGGTGCTGCGGCGCCAGCTTCCAGGCCAGTCTGGCGTTGGGCAGGATTTCAGTGCCCGAGTAGGGATTGCGCTCGAGCCGCGCGCCCAGGGTCAGCCGCAGGTCGTCACGCAAGATCATTTCGTCCTGTGCAAAAAGGGCGCTCCAGTCCTGGTCCACGTCGCCGGGCAGGAAAGCAAAGATGCTGCTGGTGTTTTTCACTCTGTCGCGGCCATAGCGGTAGTCGGCGCCCCAGGTCAGCGCATGCCTGCCGGTCGGAAGCGGCGAATGCTGAAACTGCAGGTCGACGATATCGAGTGTCTCGTCCAGGGTCGGGGGAATGATGCGCTCGGTCCGGGTGTAATAGGCCTGCAGGCTGAAGCTCGACCCGTTATCCAGGCGGTGCTCCCAGCGTGTGGTCAGGTTGATACCCGAAGCCTCGATGGTCCCCAGTTCGAGATCCGTACCCGCAATGGAAATCGATCCAGGCTCGGGCTGGCCGATTCGAGCTCCGTAGGCGTTGCCCTGCACCATGAGCTTCTCGTCTGGCCGTTCCCAGTCGGCGCGAAATCCGACCTGGGTTTTGTGCCAGGCATCGTCCGCGGCGCCGCCATCCGCGACCGAGAGGCGATCGTGCTCCGAGTACTTCCCGTACACGCGGTAGTGGCCGCCCGTACCGGCCCTTCCGCCGTAGCGGAACGACGCGCCGGCCAAGCGATCGCCCGCGTGGGCCGCCAGCAGACCGCCGCGGGTGCTTTCTGACGATCGGGTAATCACGTTGATCACGCCGTTGACGGCATTGATGCCCCACAATGTGCCGCCCGGTCCGCTGCTGACCTCGATTCGCTCGACGTCTTCCAGCATCACGTCCTGAACATCCCAGAACACACCGGAGAACAGCGGCGTATACACCGAGCGCCCGTCGATCAGCACGAGCAATTTGTTTGGCGCGCTGGTCGTACTGCCATTGGACCCGCGGGCGCTGATCGCGTAGCCGCTGCCGCTGGATCGTGCCACGTGCAGGTTGGGGGCCAAGCGCAACGCTTCGGGCAGGCTGGTGGCGCCCGAACGCCGGATGTCTTCCGCCGTAATGACGAACACGGAGCCGGCAGCGTCACCTAGGCGCTCCGGCTTTTTCGAAACGGACGTGATTCTGATGCTGCCCAGCTCTTCCAACGACATGTCGGCGAAGTTGACAGGTTCTGCCGGTGCGCCCGCCTGTACCGAAAGCGCCAGGGCAAAGAGGGGCACACCGGCGAAAATGGTCCGGACAACGGCCGACGCGGCCTCTTTGCTCGGCACAACGGCGCGAATCTGATTCATAATTTGGCGTAACACCAGTACCACGGGGTATTGAGAGTCGCCGCGTCGTGGAGCGACCCCAGGTTCAGCTGGAGGCATACTACCTCGCTGCCTTACACATAGGTGATGGAGAATATTTCCCTATTATGGCGTCCGGCGGGGCGTTTTCCACTCAATTTGCAAACGGCAAAGCTGTAGTACTATCCGGCCGTGACTCTCACCATTCCGGACTTTTCAAACACCCGAGTCCTCGTCGCCGGCGACGTCATGCTCGACCGCTACCTGTTCGGTGCCACGAGTCGCATTTCCCCCGAAGCGCCGGTCCCGGTCGTACACGTGCGAACGAGCGACGATCGGGCGGGGGGCGCGGCAAACGTTGCGGTGAACCTGGCGGTCCTGGGCGTCAGGACGACCCTGCTCGGCGTCGTCGGAAACGACGCGGAAGCGGCAATGCTAAAGGAAGTGCTCGAGCAGCAGGCCGTCGACTGCCGGTTCTCGTATTCGGACACGCGTCCGACGACGACCAAGACACGAGTGCAAAGTCGCGGCCAGCAGTTGATCCGGCTGGATCGAGAGGAATCCGGTGAGGTGTCCTCGGGTCCGTCACTCGTCCCTGCGCTTGCGGCGACGCTCGAGAGCGTGGACGCCGTCGTGCTGTCCGACTACGGAAAAGGCGCACTGGGTGACGTCGCCGAGATGATCGCCGCCTGCAGAACGGCCGGCGTGCCGGTGATGATCGACCCGAAGGGCACCGATTTCGACAAATACCGCGGGGCGTCGGTCATTACGCCGAACCAGTCGGAGTTCGAGGCAGTGGCCGGTATCGCCGCGTCAGACGACGACATGGTCGAGCGGGCCAGAAAAATGCTGCTCGACCTGGAACTCGATGCGCTGCTGGTCACGCGCAGCGAAAAGGGGATGCTCCTGGTGGAGGGGGGGCAGGAACCTTTTTTCCTGAGGACCCACGCGCGCGAGGTATACGACGTGACTGGCGCAGGCGACACGGTCATTGCGACCTTCGCGGCCGCGTACGCCAGCGGCACGAATTTTCAGTCGAGTAGCGGGCTTGCGAATCTGGCCGCGGGGCTGGTGGTGCGCAAGATCGGCGTTGCCAGCGTCACGCCTTCGGAACTGCGAATCGCGCTGCATCAGCGCGGGCAGGGCGGTCGTGGCCAGGTTGCGGAGGCCGAACTCCTGTCCCTGATCGGGGAATCGAAGGAGCGCGGCGAACGCATCGTCATGACGAACGGATGCTTCGATGTGCTGCACGCCGGTCATGTCGCGTACCTGGAAGAAGCAAAGAGCCTCGGGGACAGGCTGGTCGTTGCCGTCAACGACGACGACTCCGTCCGGCGGCTCAAGGGTGCGGACAGGCCAGTGAATACCCTTGCAGATCGCATGGCCGTACTCGCCGGACTCGCCTCCGTAGACTGGGTCGTCCCGTTTACGGAGGATACGCCGGGGCGCCTGATCGCCGCTGTATTGCCCGACGTGCTCGTGAAAGGCGGAGACTACCGTACAGATCAGATAGCGGGGGCCAGGGAAGTGCTCGAAAACGGCGGGGAAGTTCGCGCGCTCGGCTTCAGGGAAGGTCACTCATCAAGCCGAATCATCGATATGCTCCGTTCGTAACGGGTCCGCGTTGATACGAATCCTTTACGCGATCCTGACCTACCTGCTGCTGCCGGTGTATGGGCTCTACTGGCTTTTCCGCGGGTTCGTCAACCGTGCGTACTGGGATCGTTTCCAGCAGCGATTCGGTATGGGCTTCCCGACAATAGAAGGCGGCAGTTTCTGGTTGCACGCCGTGTCGGTAGGCGAAGTACAGGCGTCCATTCCACTGGTACGCACCCTTGCACGACGCTTCCCCGAATGGCCGTTGCTCATTACAACGGTCACGCCGACCGGTGCAGCCAGAGTCCGGGCCGTTTTCGGCGACACGGTACATCACTGCTACATTCCGTTTGAAACCCCGAATGCGGTCAGAAACTTTTTCGACGCCGCAAAACCAAAGCTGGCCCTGATCATGGAAACGGAAATATGGCCGAACCTGTATCACGAATGCGGTAAGAGACAGATTCCACTGGTCCTGGTCAGCGCAAGAATTTCGCCGAAGTCGGTCGACAGTTACCGAAAGCTGTTGCCGCTGTTTCGTGAGACTCTGTCACACGGCATTATCATTGCGGCACAAAGCGAGGCGGACGCAGACCGTTTTCGATCTCTCGGCGCGAGGCCGGAACGGACCCGTGTCACGGGAAATATCAAGTTCGATATCGAGGTTCCTCACGATCTGGCCGCATCGGGCCGGGATTTTCGTGACCGTTTTCTCGGGACCCGGCCCGTGTGGGTGGCGGCAAGCACACACCACAAGGAAGAAGAGCAGGTCCTCGAGGCTCACAGGCTGGTCGTGAAGCAGGTGCCCGACGCTCTCCTGATTCTGGTGCCACGACACCCGGAACGTTTCGATGCGGTGCGCCAGCTCATGGAGCGACAGGATATCGAGTTCGTTTCCCGTACCAGCGAGCAACCCGTGGTTGCGACCTGCCGCGTTTTCCTGGGCGATACCATGGGCGAGCTAGCCCTGTTCTACGCTGCCTCGGATGTCGCGTTCGTCGGCGGGACCCTGGTTCCGGTCGGTGGCCACAATCTGCTGGAGCCGGCGGCGCTCGGACTTCCGGTCGTTGCCGGTCCTCATCTCTTCAACACTCAGGACATCGCCGACATGTTCGTCGATATCGGGGCGCTGGTGCGGGTGGCGGACGCCGAGCAGCTGGCCGTGGCCGTAGCGAGGCTGCTTCAGGACGAGCAGACCGCGAAGCGGCTGGGCAACCTGGGGCGCGATATCGTCGTCCGCAATCGCGGAGCTCTGGACCGCCTGCTGCATCTGCTGGAGCCCCTCATCGCGGCGGTACGGTGAATCGCCCGCATTGCGGGCGATCGGCGTTACAGTCTGCCGCTGATGCTACGAGGATTCGTCGATCTCTTTCTCGGCCTCGTCTTCGCCGATAACCTGTTCGGCGGGCCTTCGCGGCCTGAGCCACCGATCGATCTGCTCGAGGTCCTGCACCTGCAGTGTTCCGGCCGCCCGCTTCAGTCTGAGCACGTTGCCGATGTATACGTAACGGCTCTGGTAATAGTTGGTAATTGCCTGATACAGCAGGCGCTGCGACGTCAGGACGTCGACGATGGTTCGCGTTCCCACATCAAACCCGGCTTGCGTCGCTTCGAGTGCGGTGCGGCTGGACGCCACCGCCTGTTCCAGCGCCTTCACGCGGCTGATCTCTGAATTCACTCCGAGATAGGCATCCCGCGTGGCACGCTCCGTCTCCCGGGCTACGCGCTGCAAATTTTCCCGCGACGCCCGGTGCAGGTACACGGCTTCGCGCACTTGCGAGGATGTCCGGCCGCCGGAGAACAACGGGACCGTCACCTCTATGCCAATCGCGTCGCTGGTGACCGCGCTGTCGGCCGGTCCGAAAGGGGCGTTACCGAAGCGCCGATCTTCGTCCGAATCGCTGCTGCTACGCGAGGCGACGAGATCTATCGCTGGATAATGGCCGGTTCTGCGAAAGGCGATCTCGTCCCGCGCGATCTGCTCATCGAGGCGACTTGCCAACAGTTCCAGATTCTGCTCCATCGCCAGATCAATCCAGACTCTCTCGTCCTGGGGGGCAGGAGCCGGCAACGGGAAGCTGGCCGCCGGCGCGGAGAGTTCCGGAACGTATTCGCCCGTGACTTCGCGCAACAGCTCGCGCGCCGTCGCCAGTTCGCGCTCCGCACCGATCTCCGCAGCAACCGACTGGTCGAACGCTGCCTGGGATTCCTGCACGTCCGTGATGGCGATCAGGCCCACCTCGAACCTTTGCTTGGCCTGCTCGAGCTGGCGCGCAATTGCCTGCCGGTCGGCGTGGATCGATGTCAGCCTGTCCTCCGCTGCCAGGACATCGAAATAACGCTCGACCACGCGCAGCATAAGGTCCTGTTGCGCCGCCTCGTAAACGATATCGGCCCGGGCGACGATCTTGCTCGCCTGCCGGAGATTGACCACCTGGTCCCAGCGGAAGATCGTCTGCCGCAGGGACAGGTTCCAGTTGGTCTCTTCGGACTCAGATTCGAAAGCGATTGGGCCAAATTCTTCGGTCGTTTCCAGAAATTCCACGCTGGTTCCCGAGACGTCTCTTCGGGTAAGTGATCCGGCCGCGTTTACCTGCGGCAACAGCAGCCCGCGCGCCTGCGGTGATGCTTCCTGCGCAGCTAGCCGCCGGGACTCCGCCTCGTGTATCAATGGATCGCTCTGCAGGGCCTGCTGGTAGACCTCGAGCAGCGAGGCAGCACCGGCTGCGGAGGGCCCGCTCAATACTGCGAGGACGGTAAGCAGGAAGGCGCTTGAACTCGAATTTTTCATATTATGTCCACTAGTGAAGCCGGGCCGGTCAGGGGTGTTATGGTTATATATATCACTATATCAGTCAAGCCGGGGAATGCCTGGTTGCGAGCCAGCTGTGCTCAGTAACGCCGAAGGGTGGAATCCACCTCGCCGGACCAGGCGTCTATCCCCCCTTTGACGTTCACGACCCGCGGGAAACCCTGCTGGATCAGGAAGGCCGCCACACGGGCGCTCCGTCCGCCGGAATGGCAAAGTACCGCTACCGGCCGTGTCGCTTCCAGTTCGGTGTAGCGCGCCGGAATTTGCGCCATGGGAATGTTGCTGGTCGGCATTGTGTCGGTTTGTTGTACCCGGGCGATTTCGATTTCCCACGGTTCTCGGACGTCGAGGAGCTGCCAAAGTTCGCCGTCGCGACAGCGCTCTGTGAGCTCGGATGGCGAGATTTCTTCGAACGTGGCGCTCTGCGTCATTAATCGGGTCTCCCGGACGAACAGATGGCGTAATACCCCATTAGATGCCGCAACCGCAAGAGTGGTTTCACCTCAGAACCTGAATGCCGGTGGTGCGGCTGCGTTGATCAGCGGCAAGACGTTTGTCTCAAAGACACTGGTGACCTTTTCAGTGCCGTCCGCTTCCCTTGTCACAAGCCGCGCATCCATGACCGGCGGGCTACCGACAATAATGAACAGGCGACCGTTCACCTTGAGCGCATCGAAGAACCTCGTATCGAAAAAAGGCGAGGACGCGGTCACGGCGATGGCGTCGAATTTTCCCGACGGAAGCTCTCGCGTGACATCCATCGTCGACAGTGTCACATTGTCGATTCCGGCCTTCTTCAAGGTTCCTGCAGCACCCTCGGTAAAGTCGGGGAATATATCGACGCTGACGACGGTGCGCGCAAGTCGCGCCAGACAGGCGCAGAGAAAGCCGGAGCCCGTGCCGATCTCGAGCACATCGTCGTCCTTTCCCGGAGCCAACGCCTGCAACAACCGGCCTTCGACGGTGGGGGTCATCATGAACTGCCCGTGCTTCAGAGGAATTTTCGTGTCGGCAAAAGCCAGCTCGCGAAAGGCCGCCGGCACGAATTCTTCTCGCGGCACCTCGCTCAGTACGTCCAGGACTCGGGCGTCGAAGACCTCGAAGGCTCGTATTTGCTGCCCCACCATCTGGTGTCGGGCGAATTCAGTGTTCATTCAGTGATATCCCGAATAATGCCTTGAAAATCGTTCTTTTTCTTAGCCGACGGCGCGTGCCGCTCGAACGGATATGCCGGGTATTGCATTGTGAATTATGGTGAATTGCCGCAGTGTGAAGTTGCCGCTGCGATATGCTTGGGCTGGAACATCGTCAACGCTCTGGTTCAGATCGTGCCCCCGGCGCCGGAAGCACACCTGGAGCGACTAATAATAACAAATGATCGTTTCTCGGCATCAGTGGCGCGATAGCCGGAAAGGGACAAACGGACTTGCGCTGTAACTCTCCACAAGCTAAGCGGCCATCGTGCCGCGTCGCGGCCGCGGCAGGACGGTTCCAATGACCGAACTGGTTCTCGTGCTCCTGCTGGTGCTTTCGGTGGCGGGTCTGGTCTGGTTCTGGCTGCACCAAAGGCGTCTTGCCCGCCGATTGGCGCAGCTCAATCTGGAACTGGTCGCGGCGGCGGGCGATGCATCCGTCGGGCGCCGACTATCGGTTGCCGGCAACGGCGATATCGGAGGTCTGGCAAAGACGATCAATCGCCTGTTCGATGCTCTGGGTGAGCGGGATGCGGAAATTCAGGACAAGGATCGCCTGTTCACGGATTTTGCCCAAACCCTGCCCGAGGTCGTACTCGTGCACGACGAGCGTATTCTGCTGGCGAACGAAAGCGCCGGTGCGCTCGTTGGACTCACGCCGGACCAGCTGGAAGGGCGGGATGTGGCCGACCTGGTGAAACCCGCATACCGCGCCCTGTTTCGCAAGACCATGACCAAACGTCTTGCCGGCGAAAGCGTGCCGAGGCGCCTCGAGATCCAGCTGATAAACGGCGATGAGCAGGGGCTCTGGGTCGAAGCGCAGAGTGCCTCGATCGAATACCGCGGCAGGCCCGCCATTCTTACGATCGCGCGAGACGTCAGTTACCGGAAAAGCCTCGAAGTCTCTTTGAGCCGAAGCAAGCGTCAGGCGCAATACACGCTGGAATCGATATCCGAAGGCGTCATTACGACGGACAACGAGGGACATGTCGACTATCTGAATCGCGCCGCGGAAGCGATGACCGGTTCGAGCCGGGACGAGGCTACCGGCCACAGGATCGGTGAGCTCTTTTCGTTGATCGACGAAGCCGACCGGCGCCCGTTGGGGGATCCCGTAGAGCGCTGCCTGTCGATGCGTCGACGCGTCAATATGGGACGGCGCGCGCTTCTGGTCAGCCGCGACGGCGAGCAGGAGCACTCTGTCGAGATTACCGCGTCCCCGATTCGTGGGCCCGGAAACAGCATTTCCGGAACGGTCGTCGTGTTTCACGACGTGAGCGAGATTCGGGGCCTCACCCGACAGATGAGTTACCACGCGACGCACGACGCCCTCACCGGTCTGGTGAACCGCCGTGAGTTCGAGCGGCGGCTTCAGGACGCCATGGACTCCGCGCACGCCGAGGAAGGCACGCACATGCTCTTTTATATGGATCTCGACCGTTTCAAGGCCGTCAACGACAGCTGTGGTCACCAGGCTGGCGACAGTATGCTGCGGGAAGTCGCGAATCTCATCAAGGATCAGGTGCGGGACTCCGACTATGTCGGACGCCTGGGCGGCGACGAATTCGGCACCCTGTTGATCGGCTGCCCCATCGAGAAGGCCAGGCAAATAGCCTCCGATATCTGCAGGGCTGTCGAGGATTATCGCTTCGTCTGGCAGGACAAGATTTTCAAC
>Ga0299913_10003874_pt1 | contig 12412 bp, 9 predicted proteins | sample RVTome_9_FD_201360 | JGI IMG/M metagenome (GOLD analysis project Ga0299913, IMG submission 201360) | Soil microbial communities from uranium-contaminated site in the Upper Colorado River Basin, Wyoming, United States - RVT155D38 (version 2) ... | reverse complement strand
ACAAGCCGGGCGTCGCGGCGCAAGTGTTCGGCCCGCTGGCCGACGCCAATATCAATGTCGACATGATCGTGCAGAACGTCTCCGAGGACGGCCGCTATACCGACCTCACCTTCACGGTGCAGAGCGCGGATTTGGACCGGGCGCTCGAAGTGCTGCGCAAGGCCAAGGATTCCATCGGTTATTTGGACTTGCGCGGGTCCACCGACATCGCCAAGGTCTCGGCGATAGGTGTCGGCATGCGGAGCCACGCCGGGGTTGCCGCGCAAATGTTCAGCGCGCTCGCCGAAAAAGGCATCAATATCGAGGCGATCTCCACATCCGAGATCAAAATCAGCGTATTGATCGATGCGGCCTACGCCGAGCTAGCGGTGCGAACCTTGCATTCCTTGTTCGGTTTGGACAGCCGCTAGCGGTTTTGGCGGCTACCCTGCGATTTACTTGCAAAGCGTGGCAAGCCGCTCCGCCGGCCGGCGAGGACTTTTAGCGATGCCTGTCTCTGTTGGCGCCCCGAGACAATTGCTCCGCCGCTTGCGCGAGGTGATGGCGGCGCGCGATAGCGCGCAAGCCCGCCTCGACCGGGTCGTGGTGCTGATCGCCTCGAACATGGTCGCCGAGGTGTGCTCGCTCTATCTGCGCCGCCGCGACGGCTCGCTCGAATTGTTCGCCACCGAAGGCCTCAATCCTGAAGCGGTGCACAACACGCATCTGAAGCCGGGGGAAGGTCTGGTCGGCCTGATCGCCGAGCAGGCCGGGCCGATGCAGTTCCCGGACGCTCAGCATCACCCGGCCTTCTCGTACCGGCCGGAAACGGGCGAGGAGGTCTATCAATCCTTCGTGGGCGTGCCGATCCTGCGCGGCGGCCACACGATCGGCGTTCTAACGGTGCAGAACCGCACCCAGCGCACCTATAGCGACGAGGAGATCGAAGCGCTCCAGACCACCGCCATGGTGCTCGCCGAGATGATTGCCTCGGGCGGGCTGGTGACCGAAGAGGTCAGCGCCGAGGCGCGGCGCGAGCTCGCCGCGCGCTTCACCGGCGTCTCCATCTCCGAAGGCGTGGCGCTCGGCCATGTGGTGCTGCATGAGCCGCGCATCGTGGTGACGCGCCTGATCGCCGAAGATATTGAGCTCGAGCGCCGCCGGCTCGGCCAGGCGATCGAGGACCTCACCGGCTCGATCGACAACATGATGGAGCGCGGCGACATGGCGCGCGCCGGCGAGCACCGCGAGGTGCTGGAGGCGTTCCGCATGTTCGCCCACGATCACGGCTGGCGGCGGCGGCTCGACGAGGCGCTGATCACGGGCTTGACCGCCGAGGCCGCCGTGCAGCGCGTGCGCAACGACACCCGTGCGCGCATGCTGCGCATGCCCGACCCGCGCCTGCGCGACCGGCTGCATGACATCGACGATCTCTCCAATCGCCTGCTGCGCCTGCTCTCGGGCGGGGTTGGGACAGCTGCCACCGGCAGCCTCCCGCAGGATGCGATCGTGATCGCCCGCACCATGGGACCCGCCGAATTGCTCGACTATGACCGGCAGCGTCTGCGCGGGCTGGTGCTTGAGGAGGGCGGCGCCGCGAGCCATGTCGCCATCGTCGCCCGTGCGCTCGGCATCGCCGCGCTCACCCAGGTCAAAGGCGTGCTCGAGACCGTCGAGCCGGGCGACGCCGCCATCGTCGATGCCGAGCTCGGCGAGCTGCATGTCAGGCCGACGCAAGAGGTGGTGTCGGCCTATGCCGACAAGGTGCGTTTCCGCGCGCGCCGGCAGGCGCAATATGCGGCTTTGCGTACGGTGCCCTCGGTGACTTTGGACGGCGAGCGGGTCGCCTTGCAGATCAATGCCGGCCTTTTGTTCGACCTGCCGCATCTGGATCAGTCCGGCGCGGACGGCATCGGGCTGTTCCGCACCGAGCTGCAATTCATGATCTCGGCGACGTTCCCGCGCCTCGAGCAGCAGACGCGGCTTTACAAAGCGATCCTCGATGCCGCTAGCGACCGGCCGGTCGTGTTCCGCTCGCTCGATGTCGGCGGCGACAAGGTGCTGCCCTATTTCCGCGCGGCCAAGGAGGACAACCCGGCCATCGGCTGGCGCGCCATTCGCATGGCGCTGGACCGGCCGGCTCTGTTCCGCACCCAGATCAGGGCGCTGCTCAGAGCGGCCTCGGGCCGCGAGCTGCGCATCATGCTGCCGATGATTGCCGATGTGTCGGAGTTCCAAGCGGCCCGCGCGCTGATCGATCGCGAGGTTCTGATCCTCAAGCGTCATGGCCGGCCCGAACCGAAAATCCTCATGGTTGGCGCCATGATTGAGGTCCCGGCGCTGCTCTGGCAGCTCGACCGCATCCTGCCGATGGCCGATTTCGCCTCGGTCGGTTCCAACGACCTGATGCAATTCCTGTTCGCGGCGGACCGCGGCAATATGCGCGTCGCCGAACGCTTCGATGCGTTGAACCCTGCCAATCTCAAGGCCTTGAAGCTGATCGCCGAGACTGCGAAAAAGCACGATGTTCCGTTGAATTTGTGCGGCGAGATGGCGGGCAGGCCGCTCGAAGCGATGGCCCTGATCGGGCTCGGTTTCCGCTCGATTTCCATGGCGCCGGCCTCGGTCGGGCCGGTCAAGGCCATGATCCTTTCGCTCGACGCCGGGAATCTCGCGCAAAGACTGGACGAACTCTTGGAAAGCAAGGATACCTCAATCCGCGAGGACTTAAAGCGCTTTGCCGCCGAACAAGGCGTACAGATTTAGCGTTTGGACGATATGAGAAGTCTCCCGGAGCGGCCGCAATATGCTAGTCTCGGCGTAACTTGCAATCCCAACGCGGTTGGGCTTGTGTTGGCGGAGACAAGCTTGAGATGGGATCGGCTTTGCAATGCCGACCGAGCCGCGCCAAGTGCCGGTAAGCCCACAGCCGGACGCCGAAGAGCGGCGCCTACACATTCACGGGATCAAGGAAATGCCGGCCGGCTATGATGCTGAGGTGGCGGACCTGTTTCGGGACCTAAGGGCCGCGACCACTCTATCTGAGCCCGATCTCGCAGCGAGACTCGGAACCAGACCCGAGGTGGTGCACGCGCTCGAGCAGGGTGCGCTCTACGCCTTGCCGCCTTGGGCCGAGACCTGCCGCGTGGTGAACGCCTACGGCGCGCTGCTTAATCTCGATGTGCGCCCGCTCTTGCGGCGCATCTACGCGCAGCTCGAGGCGGGCATCGTCGAGCTTCAGCCGAAGCCGATGCCCGAGGTTCCGGTGATGGCGCCGCGCGAGTCGCGCGACTACGGTTTTGCCCCGGGCAACAATCATGCCGCGGGCGGCCACGCGCCGAACCCGCTCGATATTCCCTGGCCGCCCACACCACAGCAGGCGCCTCCACCGCAACAGGCCCGGCCGAATGCGCCACCGGCCCCGCAGGCGCCCTGGCCGAACGCGCAACCTGCGCCGCAGCCGCAATGGCCCAACGCGCAAGCGCCACGGGCCCATCCGCAAGCCTGGCCCGGCAACCAGCCGATGCCTCAACCCCCGCGGTCTGGCGCTCCGGCTCAGCGGCAAGCACCGCCCCAGCCGCAACAGCGCCCGCATCCAGCCCAGGCGCCGCAGTCCCATGCGCAACCTCACCCGCAGGCCCGCCCACAGGCGCAGCCGCAGCCAACCGCGCGCCCGGCGCCACAGCCTCAGCCTGAGCCCCAGCCGCACCCGCTTACGGCGGATTTTACCGCCGAGCCGGTCACACCGCTGTCCGAGCCGGAAAAGAAGCGCCGCAAGCCCTGGCTGTTGAAGTGGGGGCTTGGCGCACTTCTTATTTCGGTGGTGGCGTTCGGAGTGTGGTTCGCGCTAAGTCAGGCACCTGACCTCTCGGCCCCGGGCATCGGCAACGGCGAGAGCGGCACGCTCGATCCAGACGATCCGCGCAGCCGCAAGCAAGACCGTCTCCCGACCCCCTTCTAGCGGCTTCAAAGCTCAACTCCCATGACGACGATCCCTGCGGATAAGCTCGACAAGCTCGTCGCCCGTTGGCAGACCGTGCAAGACACCCTCGCCGCGGGCGCCGATCAGGAGAGCTATGTGCGGCTCTCCCGCGAATTCGCCGAGCTCGATCCGATCGTCGCCACCATCAACGAGCTCAAGCAGGCGATCCGCGAGCGCGACGACTTGCAGGCGCTGGTCGACGATCCGGCCTCCGGCGGCGAGATGGCGGCGCTTGCGGAAGCGGAGCTTGAGGCCATCGACCCCAAGATTGACGCGCTGGAACGGCAGCTGAAGGTTCAGCTCCTGCCCAAGGATGCCGCCGACGAGAAGAGCGCCATTCTCGAACTGCGCGCCGGCACCGGCGGGGAGGAGGCTGCGCTGTTCGCCGGCGATCTGTTCCGCATGTATCAGCGCTATGCCGACCGGCACGGCTGGAAGGTGGCGGTGCTGTCGGCCAGCGAGTCGGCGACCGGCGGCTACAAGGAGATCATCGCCAATATCACCGGCAAGGGCGTGTTCGCACGGCTCAAATTCGAGTCGGGCGTGCACCGCGTGCAGCGCGTGCCGGAGACCGAGGCGCAAGGCCGCATCCATACCTCCGCCGCCACCGTCGCGGTGCTGCCCGAGGCCGAGGAGGTCGATATCAAGATCGACGACAAGGATCTGCGCATCGACGTATTCCGCGCCAGCGGCCCCGGCGGCCAGTCGGTCAATACCACCGACAGCGCGGTGAGGATCACCCACCTGCCGTCGGGGCTGGTGGTGGTCCAGCAGGACGAGAAGTCCCAGCACAAGAACAAGGCCAAGGCGATGAAGGTGCTGCGCGCGCGCCTCTATGACCACGAACGCGCCAAGCTCGATGCGGAGCGGGCCAGGGACCGCAAGAGCCAGATCGGCTCCGGCGACCGCTCCGAACGCATCCGCACCTATAATTACCCGCAAGGCCGCGTCACCGACCACCGCATCGGCTTCACCACGCACCAGCTCCCTTATGTGCTCGAGGGGGAGGCCGCGCTCGACGAGATCATCGACGCGCTCACCACCGAGCAGCAGACCACGCAGCTCGCGGCCATGCAGGAAGAGGCCCATGCCTGAGCCCTCCCACTCCATGCGAGAGGCCTTCGTTGAGGCAGCACAGAGCCTGCGTCAGGCGGGGGTCGAAACGCCGGAGCTCGATGCGCGGCTGCTGCTGTGCCACGCCGCCGGACTCAGCCACGAGGCCTATATCGGCAACGCCTGTCAGGCGCTTCGGCCCGAGGCCGGCGCCGCGCTCGATGCGGCGATCGCGCGCCGCCTCAAGCGCGAGCCGGTTTCGCGCATCGTCGGCATTCGCGAGTTCTACGGCCGCGCCTTCCTGGTCGATCGCCACACGCTCGACCCGCGTCCCGATACCGAGACCTTGACCGAGGCGGCGCTGGCGCATGTCGATCGCGCGGGCCTGCGCCATGCGCCTCTCAAGGTGCTCGATCTCGGCACCGGCACCGGCTGCATTCTGATCACCCTGTTGGTCGAGCTGCCAGAAGCCGAAGGGGTCGGCATCGACCTAAGCCCTGAGGCGCTGGCGCTCGCCGCCGCCAATGCGGAACGTCTCGGCGTGGCCCCCCGCGCAGGCTTTGTCCTGTCCGATTGGCTCGATGCCGTGCGAGGCAGATTCGACCTCGTCCTCGCCAACCCGCCTTATCTGGCCGAAAGCGAGCTCGGCACCCTGGCCGGGGAGGTCTTGCTCTACGACCCCATGCTCGCGCTCTACGGCGGCGAGGACGGCCTCGACGCCTATCGGCGCATCGCGGCAGGTGCGGACCGCGTACTGACCGAAGCGGGCAGGCTGCTGCTTGAGATCGGCCCCTTCCAGGTGGACCCTGTAACGGAAATCCTTCAGGAGGCGGGCCTTGAGACCGACGCCATCAAGCACGATCTGGCCAGGAGGCCCCGCGTGGTCATGGCAGGGAGGTGACGCTAGCCTCGTGCTGCGCCAAAAAATCGCTTGGAAAGCCGCGATGTTCAGGCTAGGTTCGACCCAGAAGACGGACTATTCGGCTGTTCTGCGCTGGAAGCGCGCGGCCGGTTGCAAAGGCAACGCGAGCGGGTCCTCTGAACCTCGATTGCAAGGCTTAACCCGCCTCTCGGGACGTTCGGGATACGCTCAACCGCCCATCAGATTGAGGTTGGCTGGCGCTAGCTGAAGGGCTCTACGACGCTAAGCGCCGGGGTTTCGCTCATACAAGACAAGAAAAGCGTGAGGCTGCACCGCCGGTCCGGCGTTCCGGACGCGAAAGCGCATTTGGGCCTTGAGCCCGCCAGTGAAGCTAGTGAGCAGGGAAGGACGCGGGAGGTCTCCCGCCTATCAGAGAACAGAAGGAAATGAGGCAAGGACAACAGAATCGCAGGGGTCGTGGCCGTGGTGGCCGTAAGCCCCAAAATCCCTTAGCGCGGAACTACGAATCGAACGGCCCCGATGTGAAGATCCGCGGGACCGCGGCGCATATCGCCGAAAAATACATGTCGCTCGCGCGCGACGCGCTCGCCTCCGGCGACATGGTCTCGGCGGAGAGCTATCTTCAGCACGCCGAGCACTATAACCGCATCATCATGGCGGCCCAGACGCAGTTTAGCGGGCAGCCCAACCCCCAGCAGGTCGAAGGCCCTAACGGCGGCGCGTCGTACCGCAACCCGCGCTGGCACTCGGACGACGAGGGCGGCGACGATGATGTTGCCGAAGCCGGCGGTGGCGGCGAGATTCGCCAGGGTGGCGGCGGCCAAGACCGCGAGCGCCATACCGGCGACCGCGAGCATCACCCCGGCGGGCGCGACCGGAACCGTCATGGCGGCAATGGCCGCGAGGCCGCCCGCGAGCAGAACGGCTCGGATCAGGGCGAAGCGCAGCCGGACGACACTGCCCCCGACCCCGTGAGCTGAGGCTTCAGCGTTTCCTCAGGTTTGCCGTACGGCTTGCCGGCGCGCAGCTGAGCTAGCTCTGCGGCCGCGCGTTGGGGAAGAACAGCTGCTCGCCGTCGATCTTGTAGCTGGCGATCGCCGCCTGGCCTTCCGAGCCGGTCAGCCAGTCGATGAAGGCCTGCCCCTCTTTCGCTTTGACTTTGATGTGCTTGTCGGGGTTGACCAGGATGGCGCCGTATTGGTTGAACAGCTTGGGGTCGCCCTCGACCAGCACCTCGAAATCGCCCTTGTTGGCAAACGACAACCAGGTGCCCCGATCGGTCAGCGCGTAGGCCTGTTTGCCGACGGCGGTGTTGAGGGTGGCGCCCATGCCCGAGCCCGTCTCTAGATACCACTCGCCGCTCGCAGGCTTGGGATCGACTCCCGCATCCCGCCAGAGTTTGAGCTCGGCCTTGTGGGTGCCCGACTCGTCCGCCCTCGAGGCAAACGGCGCTTGCGCTTCGGCGATCCGCTTTAATCCTTCGGCCGCGTCCTTGAGCCCGGCGATCTTGGCGGGGTCCTCGGCGGGGCCGACGATGACGTAATCGTTGTACATCACGTCGTGGCGCTTCACGCCCCAGCCATCGGCGACGAATTTCTCTTCGTCCGGCTTGGAGTGGACCAGCACCACGTCGCCGTCGCCGTTCTCGGCATTCTTCAGAGCCTGACCCGTGCCGACGGCGACGACCCGCACGTCGATTCCCGTCTTCTTGGTGAAGGTCGGCAGAATGTGCTCGAACAGTCCCGAGTTCTGCGTCGAGGTGGTGGACTGCACGATGATGAAGTTGTCGTCGGCCTGGAGCGACGCGGCGACGAGCAGGCCGGCACCGAGGACAAGTCCGAGAACCGCTCTGCGGGTCGGGTTTGCCATAGCGCCTCTCCGTTCGCTCAAAGCACGAGGCCGCCGGCGAGGAAGGCGCGGGCCACCTCGCTGTCCGGCCGGGTGAAAAACGCCTTCGCCGCTTGATGCTCCATCGCTCGCCCGTGGTGCAGGAACACGACGTCCTGCGCCAGCCTGCGGGCTTGCCCGACATCGTGGGTGACGACGATGATCTTGATGCCGCGGTGCTGAGCGTCGATCAGCAGCCTCTCGATGGCCAAAGTCGAAGCCGGATCGAAACTGGCCGTCGGCTCGTCGAGGAACAGGATTTCGGGGTCGAGGCTGAGCGCCCTGGCGAGACACAGTCGCTGCTGCTCCCCGCCTGAGAGAATTCTTGCGGGCATGGCGGCGCGGCCGTCCAACCCGGCGAGCTTCAGCGCACCGTCGACCCGGATTGCGCGCTCGCCCCGTTCGATGCCGCGCAAGCCGAGTGCGTGCCAGATATTGGCGGCGGCAGACCGGCGGAGCAGAACGGGCTTCTGGAACACCATCGCCTGCCGCCGCGCAATGGCGCGATCCATGCGCTGCCCGGCCCATAGGATCTCGCCGCTGGTCGGCGCGATCAGGCCGTGCATCAATCTGAGCAGCACGCTCTTGCCGGCGCCGTTGGGTCCCATGATCGCAGTGATGCCGCGCTCCTCGATGGTGAGATCGAGACCGTCGATGACGCGCTTCCCGTTCGCCTCGTACACGAGGCGGCGAAGCGTGAGCGGCAGCAGCGCAGGCGCACCGTCGATGGCTGCGCGGAAGGCGCCGGGAGGTGCGGTCGGATCAAGCATAGGCGAGACGTCGCGCAAAGCGGCGCACTCCCATCAGCGCGGCATTGACGGCGAAGGCTATCACCAGAAGGACGATGCCGAGCGCCAGCGCAAGGGCAATATTGCCCTTCGAGGTCTCCAGCGCGATGGCGGTGGTCATGGTCCGCGTCACGTGATCGATATTACCCCCGACGATCATCACCGCGCCGACCTCGGCAATGGCGCGCCCGAAGCCGGCGAGCACGGCGGTGATCAGGCGGTAGCGCCCATCCCACAGCAAGGTGCCGACGATTGCCGAGGAGGACGCCCCGAGGGAGCGGAGCTGCTCGTCATATTCCTCGAGCAGATCCTCGCAGGCCTGGCGGGTCAGCGCGCCGACGATCGGCGTGACGATCACTACCTGGGCGATGATCATCGCGGTCGGTGTGTAGAGGAGTTGGAGCACCCCCAAGGGCCCGGTATTGGACAGGAGGAGATAGACGAACAGCCCGGCCACCACCGGGGGGAGCCCCATCAGTGCGCTGAGCGTGGCGGTAAGCGCCCCTCGGCCCGGAAACCGGTAGACGGCAAGCGCGCCGCCCAGGGCAAAGCCGATCACGCTCGCGATCGCCACCGCGGTCAGGCTCACCTGCAGCGACAGCAGCACGATGCCGATAAGCTTGGGATCCAGGGTTGCGATGAGTCGCAACGCCGTGTGAAATGCCTCGGTAAGGTCGGTCATGTGACGGCGGGGCTGGATGCCTATATTAGGGGCGAAGCGCCCCTGGCTTGGAGTGTTATGTAGACCGGGATTCTCGCGGAAAAAAGAGCCAACGGGAGCATCGCCGCCAGCCGAGTTTCCCAACCACTTTGGCACCTCCTGGCCCGACTTGCCGACACAGGTTACTCGCTGTATCAACGCCTCGGCTAGTTGCCGCCCTTTCCGGCACGGCTGGGCAGAACGATAGACCGCTGGCGGGGTCTCGAGGAAAAGGAATTAGGTCGCGTGGAGCAAAAGGCCCCGACGAACGGCGGTCCGGACCGACCGGCAAGGAATATCGGCTCGCGCAAGCGGGCGCGGGGCTTCCCCAAGGGGCGCCAGCTCGATACCGAAGCGCTGGACGAGATCAAAGCGCTGATCGGCGACTGGCCGCGGCGCCACGACCTCCTGATCGAATATCTGCATCTCATTCAGGACCGTTACCACTACATCTCGGCGCGGCACTTGAAGGCGCTGTGCGAGGTGCTGCGCCTGCCGCAGGCCGCGGCCTACGAGGTCGCCACCTTCTACGCCCATTTCGACGTGGTGAAGGAAGGCGAGACGCCGCCCCCGCCCACCACCATTCGCGTGTGCGACTCCATCACCTGCGCGATCAAGGGGGCAGGGGCGCTGCACGATGCTCTGAAGTCTCGCTCCGATCCGAAACACGTGCGCGTGCTTTACGCGCCGTGCATGGGCCGCTGCGACACCGCGCCGGTCGCCGAGGTCGGGCATCTCCATATCGATCACGCCACCCCTGGCAGTGTCGAGGCGGTGGTCAAGAGCGGCAAGCGCGAGCCAAGGGTCCCGCGCTACGAAACGCTCGACGAGTATCGCGCCAAGGGCGGCTACGCGATCCTGGAGCAGTGCCGCTCGGGGCGGCTGAGCTTGGACGCGGTCGTCAAGGAGCTGACGGACGGCGGCTTGCGCGGCCTTGGCGGCGCCGGGTTTCCGACCGGGCGCAAATGGCAGATAGTGCGCTCCTATCCCGGCCCACGGCTGATGACCATCAACGGGGATGAGGGCGAGCCCGGCACGTTCAAGGACCGCTATTATCTCGAGCGTGATCCCCACCCCATGTTCGAGGGCGCGCTGATCGGCGCCTGGGCGGTCGAGGCCGAGCGCATCTATCTCTACATGCGCGACGAATATCCGGCGGTGCTGCATATCCTCGCGCATGAGATTGAGGCACTGGAGAAGGCCGGCATCATCGAGAAGGGCTTCATCGAGCTTCGCCGCGGCGCCGGCGCCTATATTTGCGGCGAGGAGTCGGCGATGATCGAGTCGATCGAGGGCAAGCGCGGCTATCCCCGCAATCGACCGCCCTATATCGCCGAGGTCGGCCTGTTTGGCCGCCCGACCCTCAATAACAATGTGGAGACGCTCTACTGGGTGCCGGAGATCCTGCAAAAGGGCGCCGAATGGTTCGCCGATCACGGCGTGAACGGCGGCAAGGGCTTCCGCTCCTGGTCGGTCTCGGGCCGCGTGAAGCAGCCTGGCGTGATCGTGGCGCCGGCCGGCATCACCGCGCGCGAGTTGGTGGAACTGGCGGGCGGGATGGAGGACGGCCATAGCTTCAAGGCCTACCTGCCGGGCGGCGCCTCGGGCGGTATTCTGCCGGCGAGATTGGCCGACCTGCCGCTCGATTTCGGCACCTTGGACAAATACGGATCGTTCGTCGGCAGTCACGCCATCGTCGTGTTCTCCGATATGGACGATGTCGCCGACATCGTCGTCAATTTGCTGCGCTTCTTCAAGGACGAGTCGTGCGGCCAGTGCACGCCGTGCCGCGTCGGCTGCGACAAGGCGGTGGCGTTGCTGGAGCGGCGCGACTGGGACGGCGAGCTCCTCAAAGAGCTAGCCCAGGCCATGCGCGACGCATCGATCTGCGGCCTCGGCCAGGCCGCGCCCAATGCCTTCATCACCGCGATGGAATTCTTCTCCGACGAGCCGGCCCGCACCGAGGTGGCAGGCCGGCCCGATCGCCATTAAACTGGAACAGAGACAATGACGGACCAGCTGCTCTTCACCCTCGATGGCAAAGTCGTCTCGGCCCGGCCCGGCGAGACCATCTGGCAGGTTGCCCGGCGCGAGGGCATCGACATCCCGCATCTGTGCTGGCTGCCCGAGCCCGGCTATCGCGCCGACGGGAATTGCCGCGCCTGCATGGTGGAGGTCGAAGGCGAGCGCGTGCTGACCGCCTCCTGTATCCGCAAGCCGGCGCCAGACATGGTGGTGAAGACGGCGACCGAGCGCGCCGTCAAGGCGCGCCGTATGGTGATGGAGTTGCTGATCGCCGATCAGCCCGCGCGCCAGGACTCTCCGGACCGCGTGGCGCCCTTCTGGCACTGGGCCGAGGTCCAAGGGATCGAGACGTCGCGTTTCCCCGCCAACGGCATGATCAAGCCCGACCTTTCCCACCCCGCGATGGCGGTCAATCTCGATGCCTGCATCGAATGCGGGCTCTGCGTCCGGGCGTGCCGGGAGGTCCAGGTCAACGACGTCATCGGCATGGCCTTCCGGGGGTTCGACGCCAAGCCGGTGTTCGATTTCGACGACCCCATGGGGATGTCGACCTGCGTGGCCTGCGGCGAATGCGTACAGGCCTGCCCGACCGGCGCGCTGATGCCGAAATCGATCGTCGATCCACTCACCCAGCATGGCACCCGCGAGGTCGACCGCGAGGTGCATTCGGTCTGCCCCTATTGCGGGGTCGGCTGTCAGCTCAGCTATCAGATCAAGGACGAGAAGATCGCTTTCGTGCAGGGCCGCGACGGCTACTCCAACGAAAATCGGCTTTGCGTGAAGGGCCGCTTCGGCTTCGACTACGTCGCCAACCCGCAGCGGCTCATGAAGCCGTTGATCCGCAAGCCCGGGCTGCCCAAGGGGGTGAATGTCGACCCCGCCGACCCCTATACCCATTTCCGCGAGGCGAGCTGGGAGGAAGCGCTCGATTTCGCGGCCAGCGGCCTTGCCAAGGTCGCAGAGAAGCACGGCGGCCACGCCATCGCCGGCTTCGGCTCGGCGAAGTGCACCAATGAAGAGGCTTATCTCTTCCAGAAGCTGATCCGCACGCGCTTCCGCACCAATAATGTCGATCACTGCACCCGGCTCTGTCACGCCTCGTCGGTGGCGGCGCT
>Ga0299913_10003873_pt1 | contig 12415 bp, 14 predicted proteins | sample RVTome_9_FD_201360 | JGI IMG/M metagenome (GOLD analysis project Ga0299913, IMG submission 201360) | Soil microbial communities from uranium-contaminated site in the Upper Colorado River Basin, Wyoming, United States - RVT155D38 (version 2) ... | reverse complement strand
TACACCGGCTCGCCGCGACCCTTTGCCTCGGCCACCGCCTCCAATGCACCTTCGCACGACAGGTGGACGATGTAGAGCGGCGCCTCCGCCCGGCGTGCCAGCTCGATCGCGTGGCGCGTGGCCGCCGCCTCCGCCTCCGGCGGCCGGGTGAAGGCGTGGTGCCTGGGCCCGCTGTCGCCGCGCCGGATCGCATCGGCCACGAGCGGATCGATGATCGCTGGATCCTCGCAATGCAGCTGGAGCATGCCCCCGTGTGCGGCGGCGGTTGCCAGCAGACGCGGCAGGGCCTCCTCGGCCACCGCGAAGTCGTAGACCATGAACGCCTTGAAGGTCGGCACGCCCCGCGCGATGAGCTCCGGAAGCTCGTCGAGCGCCTTCCTCTGCTGCCGGGTGATGACCGCGCACAACCCGTAGTCGATCGGTGCGCGTCCCTCGGTCCGGGCCTGGAACTCCTCCAGCCCGGCCAGCAGCGACCGCGCCCCGCGGGCGCTGATCCCGGTGCCCGGGTTGTTGAAGGTCAGGACCGTCGTCGTCCCACCGCTGGCCGCCGCTGCCAGGTCCTGGGAGAACCGCTTCGGGTGTCGGCGGTCGGGCAGCCGGACGTGGGTGTGCACGTCGACGACCCCCGGCAGGACGAGCATGCCGGCGGCATCGAGCACCTCGACCCCGTCCCGCGCCAGTTCGACCCCGATCGCCTCGATTCGCCCTCCGCGGATCGCCAGGTCGGCGCGCTCGGTCCCCGCCGGTCCGACGATCGTGCCCCCGGCGACGACGAGGTCAGTCACGCCCCCTCGCTGATCTCGATCTCCTGGGCCCCTTCCCACAGGACGCGACGCCCCATCTCGGCCAGCTGCTCCTGGCCGGTGGTCACGGTCGCGAAGTGGTTGCCGGCAAGGGGGCCGACCCGAGAGCTGAAGCTGCAGGCGCCGTACGGGAAGAGGATCTCGCACTCGCTGATCTCGCCGGTGTAGATCAGCAGCTGGCCCGGCGCCGGGTGGCTGTTGTGGTTCTCGTACCCGACGTCGGGACGCTGCTCGCCGAACGGGATCCAGGTCGACTCGCCACTCCACTTGCAGTGGATGAGGCGATCACGGATCGGCAGCCATGGCTCGAGCGCGGCGCGCGTCAGGGGTGCGTCGTCCTCCCAGTCCGCGGTGAAAGTGAGGTCGCCGACGCGAATCGTCAGGTCAGGCATGGCCGGCAGGATACGCTCGCGTCAGCGCGGCGTCGACGGATCCGGGCGGAACGGTGGCCCGTGGCCCGGCACGATAACGTCGGCGAGCTCGAGCACGCGGGCGCGCGATCGGTGAAGGACGCCCGCATCGGGCGCATACGGGTCCTCGGTTGGGCCGCCCTCGTGCCACCACAGGTGCGTGAAGACGACACGGCCCTCCTCGGTGCCGGCCAGCGTCGAGATGTCCTCGGCGGAGTGACCGGGCGTGCGCAGCAGGCGCACGGCCGGGGCGAGCACGCGGCCCTCCGCCTCGACGTCGTCCCAGCGGCCCGCGAAGTCATAGATGGCCCAGTGGTCGTGCACCCGCGCGGCCGGGAAGAGCCCGGCGTTCAGGGCGTGGTCCGGGTGGTGATGCGACAGGACGACGTCGGTGACGGCCTCGGGCTCCACGCCCAGCGCGCGAAGCGGGTCGAGGATCGCGGCCTGCGACGGCGCCAGGCCGGGATCGATGACGATCCGCGCGTCGCCGTCGCGAAGCAGGGAACACGTGCTCGAGCACCGCGGACCGGGTGAGCCCGTGACGAGGACGTCGTACCGGGCGGTGCGCGCCAGCGGTGCATCGGTCATCATGCGCGAGCATAGCGGAGGGCCCCATGGCAGGCGCACGCCCCACGATCAGCACCCACGTCCTCGACCTCGCCAGCGGCGACCCTGCGCCTGGCGTCGGCGTCGCACTCTTCCGCCTCGCCGACGACGGGCGCCCCGAGCTCGTCTCCGAGCACGAGACCGATGCCGACGGCCGGATCCGCGACCTTCTCGATGGCCAGGAGCTGGCCGAGGGCGACTACCAGCTCGCGTTCGACGTGGGCGCCTACGCCGATGAGCCCGACGCCTTCTTCCAGAGCGCCGCGTATGCCCTGCGGGTGACCGATGCCGGTCGCTCCTACCACGTCCCCCTGCTGCTCAGCCCGTACGGGATGAGCACGTACCGCGGAAGCTGAGGCCGCGGCTCGGTGTCTCTCGAAGTTCGCGATTTCGAGCCGCGCGACCACGACTGGGCACGACGCCTCATCGGCAACCACCAGGGCGGTGACCACCGGGTGGCGCGGCTCGGTGAGCTGCTGGACCCGCTCGGCCAGGAAGGGATCGTGGCCGAGCTCGACGGCCGGCCGGTGGGCCTCCTGACGGTCCACGAGACTGATCGAGGGCTCGAGGTGCTCACGCTGCACAGCGAGGCGCCTGGAATCGGCGCCGGCACCCGGTTGCTGGAGACCGCGCTGCGCGTGGCTGCCGCATCGGCGGCGCCGCGACTGTGGCTGGTCACGACGAACGACAACGTCGATGCGATCCGCTGGTACCTGCGTCGGGGCATGCGCGTTGCCGCCGTGCATGCCGGCCAGGTCGACCGCGACCGTGCCGCGCTGAAGCCGCAGCTTCCCGAGCGGAATCCCGACAACGGGAGCGCCATCCGCGACCTCGTCGAGCTCGAGATCCCCGTGGACGACCGCGATGCACTCCGCTTCGAGCCGTTCCCGCGGACCGACGACCTCGATCTCCTGCCGCCGGAGCCCGCGGCGTCCCTGCTCGGTCCGCTCTTCGAACAGGCCCCGCGGTTCCTGGCGCGCCTGGTCGCGGAGCGACCGTTCGGCGACGACGCGAGGTTGATCGCACGGGCGCACGAGCTGGCTCGCACGATTCCCGAGGAGGAGCAGATCGAGCTGCTCGACGCCCACCCGCGCATCGGCGCGGACCCATCGACGGTCAGCGCGCTGTCGCACGCCGAACAAGGCTACGACGGTGATCCACCGCCGGCCGAGCCCTGGATCGCCGAGGAGCTCGAGGCGCTCAACGACGCCTACGAGCACATCTTCGGGTTCCGGTTCGTGGTCTTCGTGGCGGGACGGCCCCGGTGGGCCATCGTGCCGATCCTCGAGGCATCACTCCGTGACGAGCGGGTCTCGGAGCTGCGGCGCGGCCTGGACGACGTCGTGTACATCGCCGCGGACCGGCTCGCGACATTGCGGGGGGCGGTCGGCTCGGCCGCCGAACGCGAGGAGCCGGTGGCTAGTATCGGCGCATGAAGCACGAGATCCGGTACGGGAAGGCCGACGTCAAGGTCTACCGCACCTACGCCGAGCCCCTGACCGGCATCACGGCCATCCCCGAGTCACCGTTCAACGGGCGCGAGAACACGCTCGCCGCGGCCGAGATCGAGGTCGTCGTCCACGGCACCGAGTTCCTCGACGCGTACACCAAGGGTGACAACCGCCGGGTCGTGGCGACCGACACGATGAAGAACTTCATCCACGCCATCTCCCTCACGGCCCGCGCACGGACGCTGGAGGAGTGGCTCCTGGAGGTGGGGACGGCCTTCCTCGACACCTACCCGCACATGGAGCGCCTCACGTTGCTCGGTCGCGAGCTTCCCTTCCCACCCGCCATCGTGCCCGGCGAGGACGGGTTCGAGGCCTCGGATCGGCTGTTCAGCCGCGAGCGCTGCGATGCCGGCACCGCCCGCCTCGAGCTGGCGCGCGACGAGGCCGGCGCCGTCCGGATCACCGACCATGAGTCCGGCCGTCGCGACCTCCAGCTCATCAAGATCACCGGCTCCGCCTTCGCCGACTTCGCACGAGACGAGCACACCACGCTCCCGGAACGGCCTGACCGGCCGCTGTACATCTGGCTCACCGTCGGCTGGCGCTACGCCGATGCCTCCCACGCCGTCCTCGGCGACCCGGCGCGATACGTCGCCGCCGAGCAGGTCGCCGACCTGACGAACGCCGTTTTCCACGAGTTCGTGAGCCTCTCGATCCAGCATCTCGTCAACGAGATCGGCGCCCGGATGCTCGAGCGCTGGCCCCAGCTGGCGGAAGTCAGCTTCGACGCCCAGAACCGCCTATGGGACGTGGGGAGCGAGTCCGCCGACGACCCGCGCATCAAGACCTACGCGGATCCCCGACCGCCGTACGGCCACATCGGCCTCGTCCTTCGCCGCGACTGACCGTCCGAGGCCAGTGACGTGCGGCAACCTCGACCGAGGCCTCAGGTGGCGCCGATCATCTGTGGGTGGTCGATCGCCGGGCAGCGATTCATCACCACCAGCAGCCCCGCGTGCGTGGCGAGCTCCGCCGCCTCCTGGTTCCACACCCCGAGCTGCATCCAGATCGCCTTCGCGCCGATCTCGATCGCCTCCTCGACGTGCGGCAGCACGGCGTCCGGCCGTCGGAAGATGTCGACCACCTCGATCGGTGCGCGCGGATCGGCAGGCACCGAGCGCAGGTCGGGGTAGGCGAGCTTGCCGTGGACGAGCTCCTCGTTCGGATTGATCGGGACGACGCCATATCCCTGGCTCAGCAGGTATCGCGACACCCCGTACGAGGCGCGGGTCGGATCCGAGGAGCAGCCGACCACCGCCCAGACGCGGTGCGAGCGGAGGATGCGCTCGGCGACCTTCGGGTCGCTCCACGGGTCGGCGACGAGCTCCATGGTCAGCGCGACCGCGCCAGCTCCTGGAGCGCCGCCTTGATGCGGACATCGAGCTCCCCCGCCGTTCCGGCCACCGCGCCGGCGGCGCGGCGTGCCTCGGACGCGGAGTACCCGAGGGACTCGAGCGCGGCGACGACGTCCGAGTCGGTGCTGCTCGCACCGCCGGCGGCGATGCCCGCCGCATGGACCTTCTCCTTGAGCTCGAGGATGATCCGCTGCGCCGTCTTGCGACCGACCCCCGACACCGAGGTGTAGACGTCGACGTCGTCGGTCACGATCGCCAGCTGGAGGCGCGTGACCGGGTGCGCGGCGGTGATCGCCAGGGCGAGGCGGGGCCCGACCTGCGAGACCGTCATCAGCAGCTCGAAGAACGCGAGCTCCTCGGTCGTCGCGAAGCCGAAGAGCGCCTGCTGGTCCTCGCGGACGAGGTGATGCGTGAAGACCGATGCCTCGCTCCCCTGTCGCAGCTTCGCCAGCAGGGACGGACCCGCCACGATCCGGTAGCCGATGCCGCCGACCTCCACGAGTGCGTGATCCTGGCCCACGTGGGTCACCGTCCCGCGCACGGAGCCGATCATCCGATCACCGCCCGCGGCTCGGCGGCCGCGCGGTAGGCGCAGCCGATGGCGATCGCCAACGCATCGGTCGCGTCGTCCGGGACGCCGGCCAGGCTCACCCGCAGCAGGCGCTCCACCATCGTCGCCACCTGTGCCTTGTCGGCCGCACCATTGCCGCAGATCGCCTGCTTCACCTCGTTCGGGGTCGGCTCGTCGATCGGCACGTCGGCCTCGGCCGCGGCGAGCAGCGCAATCCCTCGCGCCTGGCCGACCGCCATGGCGGTCTGGACGTTCCGCTGGAAGAACAGGCGCTCGATGCCGATCCGTGCGGGCCGGTGTTCGGCGATCAGCTCGCGCAGCGCCCCGTGCAGCTGGCGGAGCCGCGGCCCATCATCATCGTTCGACGGAGTTCGAATGCAGCCGGCGTCGATCATCCGCACCGTCGATCCCTCCAGCTCGACCACGCCGTAGCCGCAGATGGCCGTGCCGGGGTCGATACCGAGCGTGATCACGGCAGCCATGGTAGCGGGCGCGATGGCGCTGCATCGGCGAACGAAGTTTCTCGTTCGAAAGGGTTGACATTGTCCGGGATGCGTCGTACATTGCCATTAGTTCGAAGTTTATCGGACTCATGCATCGAAGTCGGATGAAAGGACGGCGCCTGATGATCATGCCGAGCCCCCGTCTGGTCGACGGGCTCGACCGGTCTCGGCGGGACCGCCCGGGCCCACGCCCGGAAGCGACCCAGGCCCGAGCTGCCGGTCCGAGTCCGATTCGCGTCCGCGTCGGCCACGCGCTGATCGCGGCCGGGAGTACGCTGAGTGGCGAGCGGGTCGAGCTTCCCGCTCGCCCCCCGGCCCTTCCCAAGGCGGCCTGACCGCCGCTCCACGAGGAGGTTCCTCCCATGGCGCGCACCCGCCGACCCGGCGCTCCGCCGGCCATCTCCATCGAGACCGCCGCGGCCTACGAGCTGCTGCACTCGATCGTGGTCGCCCTCGACGACGAGGACGCGGACACCTACGACATCGGCCCCGCCTGGATCGCCGAGGCGCGTTCGCGCGCCGGCGAGGAGCTGATCGCGCGGCTTCGAGCCGTCAGCTTCGGTGACTCCGACGCGTTCCGCCACCTGCTCGGCCTCGCCTACGACTCCCCGGCGCCGCGCGACGTGCCGGCCTTCGTCGGCCATCTCCGCGAGATCGATCCCCTGGAGCTCAAGCTCCACCTCGTGCAGTTCTACGCGCGCGATACCCGGCGCATGACACCTCCCGCCACCATCCGGGCAGCGGTCGCCGGGGACGCGGACGCGACTGCCGAGTTCCTTCGCACCTCGCACCCCGAGTGGGAGCCGTGGACGGCCTACCTGCGTGCGGTGCTCGATGCCGACGCCGAGTGGCTGAAGTCGGAGCTCGTCGAGGTGCTCGAGGCGTGGGCCGATCGCGTGTGGAAGCCGGAGTCGCTCACCATCGTTCCGATCCTCGAGCGCGACGCCACCGCCAAGCGAGAGCTCCAGCGGGAGCTGCCCCTGGACCGCTTCGTGACCGTGGCGACCAACGGCGTCGAGTTCGCTCCGCGCCCGGGCGTGGAGCGGCTGGTCCTCATCCCCAGCTTCCTGCAGCGACCGCTGGTCGGGCACGTCGAGGTCGGCGAGGTGATGATCATCGTCTTCCCGGTGGCCGACGAGAGCGTGAGCGCAGAGACCGATGCGCCGCCGCTCCGGCTGGTCCGGCTCTCGAAGGCGCTCGGGGACGAGAAGCGCCTACGGATCCTCCGCGCGCTGGCCGAGGGCGAGAAGACCCTCATGGAGCTGGCGGAGAGCTTCGGCGTGGCGAAGACCACGATGCACCACCACATGATCGTCCTGCGCTCGGCCGGCCTCGTGACCGTGGGCGTGGGCTCCAAGCGCTACCGGCTGCGCCACGAGACCGTGCCGGACGTGGGGGCATTGCTCAGCGGGTACCTCGGCGCCGCGTCCGATCCCTCCGCGGCGTCGGGGTCACCCGCGACGAAGGTCGCCGAGGGCAGCCGTTAGACGACCTGCGCCTCGAGCTGCTCCATGAGCTCGGCGGGAATGTCGAAGTTGGCGTAGACGTTCTGGACGTCGTCGAGGTCTTCGAGGCGCTCGACGAACTGGAGCACGGCCTTCGCCTGCTTCTCGTCGCTGATCTCCACGGTCGTGGTCGGCTCCATCGACAGCTCGGCGGACTCGGCCTCGTAGCCGGCCGCGGCCAGCGCGCTCCGCACCGCCTCGAGGTGCGCGGGCTCCGTCTGCACCTCGATGCTTCCCCCGTCCGGGCTGCCGACGTCCGCGGCACCGGCGTCGATGGCCGCGAGTGTCAGCTCATCCGGATCACGGCCGTCGAGCGGAAGGCTGATGACCCCACGCTGCTCGAACTGCCAGGCGACCGTGGAGAGCGTGCCCCCGGATTTGTTGAAGGCGCTGCGGATCTCGGATGCCGTCCGGTTCCGGTTGTCGGTCATGGCCGCCACGATGACGGCGACGTTTCCTGGGCCGATCCCCTCGTAGGTGATCTCCTCGAACTGCTCCGCATCGGCACCCCCGCCGGTGGCGCGCTCGATGGCGCGCTTGATATTGTCGGCCGGCATCGAGTTCGATCGCGCCTTCTCGACCGCCATCCGCAGCCGGTAGTTCGCGTCGGGATCGGGGCCTCCCTGGCGGGCGGCGGTGATGATCTCGCGTGCAAGCTTCGTGAACAGGGCGCCGCGCTTCGCGTCGTTCGCGCCCTTCTGTCGCTTGATCGTGGACCACTTGCTGTGGCCTGACATCCGTCCTCCTTGCCACGCATCGCCGGACCGTGGCGCGTGCGGGCGGAATCGTGCTCAACCGGGAGCGCCGATTCTACCAAAGGCGCGAATCCGCTCCCCGATCCCGGCCAGGGCCCACCGGTCGAGGCTCCAGCGGCCGGCGCCGGTCACGACCAGGACGGAGCACAGGCCGAACAGGCCGACGTGAGCGATGACCGGGTCGTCGGGCAGTGCGAACAGGGCGAGGGTGAGGACCGCGAAGCCGATGGCCGCGCTGAACCGGGTGAGCACGCCAAGGATGATCGCCACGCCCAGCGAGGTCTCGATCAGCACCGCCCCGACCACCCACAGCTCGGGCGCCACCGGGACGAGCTCGGCGAGCCGATACTGCTCGACCGCCGCCAGTGCCTGATCGTAGATCAGCAGCTTGTCGGCGATGCCGGAGGCGGCGAACGCACCGCCCAGCCCGAGCCGCACGAGGAGCGGGACGAGGTCGTCCGTGCGGCCCCGCGCGAGATTCTCGGTCGCGGCCTTTGCCCCCGGTCCGCGAGGGAAGGCGGCGCGCAGCAGGTCGTCGAGCGACGGCCGGCCGGGACCCAGCAGCGCTGCCACGCCGAGCCCGCCGGCCAGGTCGAGCATCATCACCAGCTCCGGATGGCCGACGAAGGTCACAACGTAGGCGCCCAGGGCCACGAGCGCCGCGGGGCGGACCGCGAGCCCGAGGAGCAGGAGGAACCCGCAGGCGGTGAGGAGGAGCGCGACGAGCCGCCCGGTGTCAAGGGTCGGCATGAAGAGGACGCGCGACAGCCCGGAGCCGATGAGCACCATGCCGACCGACAGCCGGACGATCCACGGCAGATATTCGCGGTAGCCGGCGGCTCGCTCGATGAATCGCATGCGGGCCGCCTCGAGCGGGCGCCATCGGGCCCAGGCCAGGAGGAGCGCGCCGGCGACCAGCGCTCCCCCGAGGATCAGCACGAGGGCGGCAGGGTCCGCGAGGGTGTCAAGCAGGAAGCCGATGGGGTCGGGCGACGCCCCGGGATCGGTGACGTAGTCGACGTGGGCGATGACGGGGATCACGACCCTACCCTAGCAAGGCGCGAGCCTCCGTATAATGGCGCCCCACTCCCGGCCACCCGACCGCCCGAGGCGGATGCATCGGCCTCCGGCGACTCCGGCACAACGCGCAAGGAGCACCGATGAAGCCGACCACGCCCGACCGCATCCGAAACGTCGCCCTCATCTCCCACGGTGGCGCCGGCAAGACCAGTCTCGCCGAGGCGATGCTGTTCGACGCCGGCGCGATCTCGCGACTCGGCACCGTCGAAGCGGGCACGACCACGCTCGACTGGGACCCTGACGAGCAGAAGCGGACCCAGTCGATCAACCTGGCCGTCGGATCGCTCGAGCACGACGGCGTGCGGATCACGATCGTCGACACACCCGGCTACGCCGACTTCCAGGCCGACGTTGTCGAGGCGCTGGCCGCGGTCGACGCGGCCATCGTGGTCATCGACGCCTCGGCGGGCGTCGAGGTCGGGACCGAGGAGGTCTGGCGCCTGGCCGAGGCGCGCCGGCTGCCGCGCATGATCTTCATCAACAAGATGGATCGCGAGAACGCGAACTACGACGCGACGCTCGACGCCCTCAAGGCGCGCTTCGGCCCGAAGATCGCCCCGGTGTACCTGCCGATCGGCGCCGCGCACACGTTCCGTGGCTACGTCGACGTCATCGAGGAGCACGCCAACGTCTACGAGGACGGCAAGGCCTCCGAGGTGCCGATTCCGCCGGAGCTCGAGGGCATCGAGCACACGCGCCGCGACGCGCTGGTCGAGGCTGCCGCCGAGGCGAGCGACGAGCTGATGATGAAGTACCTCGACGGCGAGTCGTTCACCGACGAGGAGATCGAGGCCGCGCTCCACAAGGGCACGCGCGAGGGCTCGGTGGTGCCCGTCTTCGTGGGCTCCGCGACGCAGAACATCGGCGTCCGCGAGCTGCTGAGCATGATCGTCAAGCACATTCCCTCCCCGGCCGAGGTCGGCACCCGGCTCACGGTCGACGGCAAGGAGATCGGACCGGACCCGAGCGGGCCGTTCGTGGCCCAAGTCTTCAAGGCCACCGCCGACCCCTTCGTCGGGCGGCTCACCTACTTCCGAGTGATCTCCGGTACGCTCGCCGGCCAGGGTCACGTCTACAACGCCAGCCGCAAGGAGGAGGAGCGCGTCGGCAACCTGCTGGCGGTGCACGGCAAGGACACCGAGAACTATCCGAAGGTGGGGCCCGGCGACATCGCCGCCGTCGCCAAGCTGACGTCGACCCACGCGGGCGACACCCTCGTCGCCGACCGCGCGCAGGCCGTGCAGCTGGCGCCGCTCGCCTTCCCCGCCCCCTCGCTGCAGGTGGCCATCGAGCCGGAGTCGAAGGCCGACCTCGACAAGCTCGGCCAGGCGCTCCACCGCCTCGAGGAGGAGGAGCCGAGCGTCCGCATCCACCGCGAGGATGGCACGGGCGAGACGATCCTCACCGCCATGGGCGACGCGCACGTCGACGTCATCGTCGACCGGCTGAAGCGCAAGTTCGGTGCATCGGTCCGGACGGCCACGCCGCGGGTTCCCTACCGCGAGACGATCCGGCAGGCGGCGCGCGTGGACAACAAGTACAAGCGGCAGACCGGCGGCCATGGGCAGTACGGCCACGTCGTCATCGAGTTCGCACCTGCCGAGATGGGGACCGGGTTCCAGTTCGGCGACAAGATCGTCGGCGGCGTGGTCCCCAAGCAGTACATCCCGGCCGTCGAGAAGGGCCTGCGCGAGGCGATGTCCGAGGGCGTCCTCGCCGGCTACCCGGTGGTCGACCTGCAGGCCACGCTGGTCGACGGCTCGTACCACACCGTCGACAGCTCGGAGATGGCGTTCAAGGTGGCGGCCTCGCAGGCTCTGAAGAAGGCGTTCGATGCGGCCTCACCCGCCCTCCTGGAGCCGATCCTGGAGGTGGACGTGGTCGTGCCGGACGAATTCATGGGCGACGTGATGGGCCAGATCACCTCGAAGCGCGGCCACGTGCTCGGCATGGACTCGGCGGACGGGTTGCAGCACCTCAAGGCGCAGGTGCCGCAGGCGGAGATGTTCCACTACGCCACCGAGCTGCGATCGATCACCCAGGGGCGCGGACGCTTCAGCTGGAAGCTGGACCACTACGCCGAGGTGCCGCACAACATCGCCGACAAGGTCGTCGCGGAGGCAGCATCCAACGGCCACGGCGCCTCGGAGCGAGCCGGGCACTGAGGCCGCCGGCTTGCCGCCCGGCGTTTGCGTGCACGGCAAACAACGACCGAGTTGTGCCCGCGATCGGCCGGATTCCGGTCGTGGCTTGCGCGGGCGGCAAACCGCGACCCCGTTGGCGTAGAAGTTGGTCGTTGTTTGCCCCTCAGGCAAGGCGGGGGGGCGCCCAGCAGCGCGCGTCGCCGTCTTCGATCAGTCCTCGCGGTAGGCCCAGGGCTCGCCGGTCGCGCGTTTGCGCTCCTGCGAGCGGCGATAGATGAACCGCTCCGCGACGTAGGTGAGGACCGCGAAGGCGGCGGCGGCGAGCACGACGACGAGCGGCGCCGCGCGCCACGGAGCGCCCGAGCCGGTGAGCACGGTGAGCACCCAGATCACGAGGGTGCTGAGGGCCGCACCGGTGAACCCGGCGGCGAGCGCACCGGTGAGGAACGCGGCGTTCATGCCCGGCTCACCTCGGCCACGGCAAGGGCGCGCTTCCCTCGGCGGAGGAGCAGCCAGCGGCCGGCCAGCAGGTCGGACCGGTCCGGGACGGCCGCCGGGTCCGATACCCGCTCGTTGTTGACATAGGCACCGCCCTCGCCCAGCACGCGCCGCGCCTGTCCGCGGCTCTCCGACAGCCCGGTCGCCACCAGCAGGTCGAGAACGGTCGGCATGCCGTTCTCGGCGCCGATGGGGGCGCGCGGCAGGCCGGCAAATGCCGCCTCCAGCGTGCCGGCATCGAGTGCCGCCAGGTCGCCCTGGCCGAAGAGCGCCTGCGACGCCTCGGCGGCTCGCGCAGCGACATCGGCGCCGTGCACCAGCTCGGTCACCTCGGCCGCCAGGGCGCGCTGTGCCTCACGCGCGTCGGGCCGGGCGGTGACGGCCGCTTCGAGTGCCTCGATCTCCTCGTGGGAGCGGAAGCTGAAGACCCGCAGATACGTGCCGGCCACTGCGTCGTCGACGTTCAGGAACCACTGGTAGAACGCGAATGGCGTCGTCAGTGCCGGATCGAGCCACAGGGTCGACCCGGTGCTCTTGCCGAACTTCTCGCCATCCGGACGGGTGATGAGCGGCGTGGCCACGGCATGGACCGTCTCACCCTCGACGCGGCGAATGAGGTCGACACCGGCGGTCAGGTTCCCCCACTGGTCGCTCCCACCGAGCTGAAGCGTGCA
>Ga0299913_10003872_pt1 | contig 12416 bp, 12 predicted proteins | sample RVTome_9_FD_201360 | JGI IMG/M metagenome (GOLD analysis project Ga0299913, IMG submission 201360) | Soil microbial communities from uranium-contaminated site in the Upper Colorado River Basin, Wyoming, United States - RVT155D38 (version 2) ... | reverse complement strand
TACCTGGCCCGCACGCCGGCCCTGGCCGCACGCGCCGCGCTGGAGAAGGCCGGCCTGCAGGCCTCGGACATCGACCTGTGGGAGATCAACGAGGCCTTCGCCTCGGTGACGCTCAACACGATCCGGATGCTCGACCTCGACGAGGAGAAGGTCAACGTCAACGGCGGCGCCGTCGCCCTGGGGCATCCGATCGGGGCGTCCGGCGCGCGGATCCTCGGCGCCCTCGTCCACGAGCTGCGCCGCCGCGGCGGCGGCAGGGGCGTGGCGGCGATCTGCTCGGGCGGCGGGCAGGGCGACGCCGTCATCCTCGAGGTGTGACGGCCGCGGGGGCCGCGTTCTTCGACCTCGACCGGACCCTGATCGCGGGGTCCTCGGCGTTCGAGTTCGCGCGCGCCTCCTACAAGGCGGGGCTGACCACCCGGCGCCGGCTCGCGGCCGACGGCCTGGCCAACCTGCGCTTCCGGCTGCGCGGGTCGACCGACGAGGGGACCGAGCTGCTCAAGGAGCGGGTGATGGCGGCGCTCCAGGACGTGCGGGTGCGCGACATCGAGCGCCTGGGCGCCGACGTGCTGGCCGGCCTGCTGCCGCGCGTGTACCCGCAGATGCTCGAGATCGCCTACGCCCACCAGGACGCCGGCCGCCCGATCTTCATCTGCACCGCCGCCTCGCAGGAGGTCGCCGACCTCCTCGGGCACGTCCTCACCTTCGACGGCGCGATCGGCACGCGCAGCGAGATCGCCGGCGGCGCCTACACCGGGCGCCTCGCCGGGCCCTTCACCTACCGCGAGGGCAAGGCGGAGGCCATCCGGGCGCTGGCCGCCGAGCGCGGGATCGACCTGGCGCGCAGCTGGGCCTACAGCGACTCGGAGTCCGACCTGCCCATGCTCCGCGCCGTCGGCCATCCCGTGGCCGTCAACCCGGACGCCCCCCTGGCGCGGATCGCGCGCGAGGAGGGCTGGGACGTCGTGCGCTTCGAGACCCTGGGCCGGCGGCTCAAGCTCGGCGGCGCCGTGCTCACCGCCGCCCTGGCCGGCGGGGTGGGTGGCGCCGTCATGCGCCGGCGGACTCCCGTGCGGCGGATGCCGCGGCTGGCCCGGCGATGAGCGCGCCCGGGTTCGCCGAGCTCACCGACGAGCAGCGCGAGGTCCGCGAGCTGGCCCGGCGCTTCGCCGAGGCGGAGATCGCCCCGCGCGCGGCGGAATGGGACCGCGAGCACCGCTTCCCGGCCGAGGTGCTCGCGCGGCTGGGCGAGCTGGGCCTGATGGGCGTGTGCGTCCCCGCCGAGCACGGCGGCGCCGGCGCCGACTTCCTCTCCTACGCGCTCGTGCTCGAGGAGCTCTCGCGCGCCGACGCCGGGGTGGGGGTGACGGTGGCGGTCCACACCGGGGCCGGGACGCTGCCGATCCTCGCCCACGGCACCCAGGACCAGGCGGCGCGCCTGGTCCCGCCGCTGGCCCAGGGCCACGAGCTGGCCGCGTTCGCCCTCACCGAGGCCGAGGCGGGGTCCGACGCCGCGGCGCTGCGCACCCGCGCCGGCGACGACGGGCGCATCACCGGCGCCAAGCAGTGGATCACCAACGGCTCGCACGCCCACACCTTCCTGGTCTTCGCCCGCGACCCCGACGAGCGGATCTCCGCCTACGTGGTGCGCCGGGGCGCCGACGGGTTCCGCCCCACGCGCGAGGAGGAGAAGCTGGGACTGAACTCGTCCTCCACCGCCGACCTGGCGTTCGAGGGCACGCCGGGCGAGCGCCTGGGGGAGCCCGGGGCGGGGATGCGCATCGCGCTGTCCACCCTGGACGGCGGGCGGATCGGGATCGCGGCCCAGGCCACGGGGATCGCGCAGGCCGCGCTCGACCTGGCGTCCTCCTACGCGCGCGAGCGCAACGCCTTCGGGGCGCCGATCGCCCGGCTGGGCGCGATCCAGCAGAAGCTGGCCGACATGCAGACCGAGGTCGAGGCGGCGCGCGCGCTGACCTGGCGCGCCGCGCGCCTGAAGGCGGCCGGGCGACCGCACACCGTCGAGGGCGCGCAGGCCAAGCTCCTCGCCTCCCGCGTGGCCCGCCACTGGACCGGCGAGGCGATCCAGGTCCTGGGCGGGTACGGCTACACCCGCGAGTTCCCCGCCGAGCGCTACTACCGCGACGCCAAGGTGACCGAGATCTACGAGGGCACCAGCGAGATCCAGCGGCTGGTGATCGCCCGCGCCCTGCTCGGCGAGGCCGCCCGCGAGGACTGAGCCCGCCGGGCGTCACGCCGTCTACGCTGCCGGCGTGATCCGGCGGCTCCTCATCGCGGCTCTGCTCGCCGCCCTCGCCCTGCCCGCCGCGGCGGCCGCCAACGGCGACCCGCCCAGCGACATCCTGCCCTTCGAGGACTTGTCGGTGCCGGCCGAGCCGCCCTCCAGGGCCTCGGTGGACGGGCTGCGCGGCGCCGTGCGCCGGGCGCGCGAGGCCGGCTATCCGGTCAAGGTCGCGGTGGTCCACTCCGAGCTGGACCTCGGCACGCTGGCCTCGGCCTTCGGCCAGCCTCAGCAGTACGCCGACTACCTGGTCACCGAGCTGCCGCGCCACAACCCCGACGCGCGCGGGGCACGCATCCTCGTGGTGATGCCGGCCGGGGCGGCGGTGGCGGGCGCGGACTTCGGCTCGGGCGAGCGCCGCGCCGCGCGGACGATCGAGGTCTCCACCGACGCCACGCCCACCCGGCTGGTCGACGCGGCGCGGACGACGGTCGAGCGCATGGCCGCGGAGGCGGGGAGGCCGATCGGCGGCGCGGGCCAGTCCAGCGGCCCGGCGGGCGGGGCGATCGCCGCCGTCCTGATCGGGGCCCTGCTGCTCGCCGGCGCCCTCGCGGGCCTCGCCGCCCGCCGCCGCCGGTCGGCGGCCGAGGGCTCGTCCCCCTAACGGCTGCGGCGCTTCTCCCGGCGGTCGGCCCACAGCAGGCCCAGGGCGATGACCACGACCGGGCCCAGGTAGATGGCCAGGTCGACCAGGACGTGGCCGGCGTGCGCGAGGACGGTCACGCGCTGGTGGCCGACAGCAGCCACAGGCCGAGGGACGTGAAGCCGATCATCACCAGCAGCATCCAGTACTGCGACCGCGTGGCCTCGCGCACGTCGTCGTAGACGGCCAGCGCCCGGTCGTGGGCCAGGATCAGGCCGGCCACGTGCCCGACCACCAGGGCGCCCACCTGCACGTACCAGATGCCGTTGGCGGAGATGAGGCCGTAGTCGATCTGCGCGTCGGCCGTCCCGAACAGGTCCGAGCCCTCGCCCAGCGGGTCGGAGATCAGGAACCCCGTCGCCTGCCCCTGGAAGACCAGCAGCGAGAAGTAGTGGGCCAGCGCGTAGGCGAACCCGATCGGCACGAGGGTGTGGGCGAAGTCGCGCATGAGGTCGCGGGTGCCGTGCCCCCGCCCCACGGTGTGCATCCCCGACACGCCGAGGAGGTACACGAGCGCCACGAACCCGACGGATACGAGCAGGCCGAGCGTGTGGGTCAGCTCGACCGCCGTGCGCAGCCCCAGCCCGGCGTCGAGGAGGACCTGCTCGACGTCCGGCGCCAGGTCCTGCCACAGCGAGCCCTGCGTGAGGCCGTCGAAGGTGGTGATGCCGATGACCGTGCACATCAGCGCCACCGTCCCCGGCAGGACCGGCAGCGACGGGACGCCGGACAGCGGCGGGCGCAGGTGCAGCGCGCCGTCCCGGCGCTCCCACGGCGACAGCCGCGCGAACAGGTTGAAGTAGACCGAGAAGCCGTCGGCGCGCTCGGTCCAGGCGTCGATGCCGTAGAAGCTCATCCCCGCCAGCTGCACGAGCGCGTAGGCCAGCCCGAGGATGGCCAGCGTCGAGGGATCGTCGCGCGACTGGTAGGCGAGCTCGAGCCACCCGAAGGCGAGGATCGTGACCACGGCCGGCCAGCGCCCGAGCCGCGCCGGGTACGGCAGCGGCGCCGGCATGGCGCCCGGAGCCACGCGCCCCGCCACCCACGCCACCCCGCGCGCCGCCGCCCGCCACGGGTTGAAGGCGCGGAAGACGTCGCCGAGCAGGACACTGGCCACCACCAGCCCCACCCAGAAGTGGACGTAGACGAACGTCGGCGCCAGGTTGGCGGTGGCCGTCTGGCTGCCGGCCAGGCCCGCGTAGACGACCAGCGCGAACACCGCGATCCCGAGCGCGCCGCACACCGCGTCGACCACCCCCGGGACCCGCACGACGCGCCGCAGGCGCGGGCGCTGGAGGCGAGGCGCCGGCCACAGCACCGCGAGGGCGACGAAGGAGACGATGAGCACGATCGCCGCCGCCCAGCCGAACAGCCACTGGGGGATCGGGAGGTCGGCGCGCTCGGCGATCCCGTGCGCCAGCGCCGGCGGCGCGCCGATCAGCCACGCCGCGCCCGCGGCCCCCGCGCCCAGCAGCGCCCGCCTCACGGGACGACCTTGACCGTCGCGATCTGCTCGCCCGTGTCGTGCGACTCGAGCTCGTACGCGCCCTGCGCGTCGGCGCGGAACGAGAACAGCGCGCGGCCGCCCGCGGGCACGGTCCGCGTGAGGTCGTAGCCGTGGAGGTGGAGCTCCTCGCGCCGGTTCGAGGCCACGGCGAAGCGCGCGCGCTCGCCGCTCTCGAACTCCAGCGCGCGCACGCCGCCCACCGGCTCGCCGTCGCGCAGCTCCACGACCGGGAGCGGCGGCGGCTGCGGCCGCGGCGCGGTCTGCGGGCGGGTCGACGTGGCCGTGGCGGCGGGTCGCGGCTCCTCGTCGTCGCCGCCCAGCTCGAAGAGCGCGAAGGCGAGCACCGCGACCATGAGGGCGGCGCCGAGGAGGGCCATGCGGGCGTTGCGGGTCACGCCCGAACCCTAGACTTCCGGGCATGGCGACCGAGCCGCGCGAGGCCCTGGAGCGCGACGCGCCGTTCTCGACGGTGAGCGGCCAGCCCATCGAGCCGCTCTACACCGCGCCGCCCGACCCCGAGCGCATCGGCCTGCCCGGCGAGTTCCCGTTCACGCGCGGCGTGTACCCGTCGATGTACCGGGGCCGGCTGTGGACGATGCGCCAGTTCGCCGGCTTCGGGACCGCCGAGGAGACCAACGAGCGCTTCCGCTACCTCCTCGACCACGGCCAGACCGGCCTGAGCACGGCCTTCGACATGCCCAGCCTCATGGGCCACGACTCCGACCACGCGCGCAGCCTCGGCGAGGTGGGGCGCGAGGGCGTGGCCGTGGACACCGTCGACGACATGAGCACGCTGTTCGGCGGCATCCCGCTGGACGAGGTGAGCGTGTCGATGACCATCAACGCGCCCGCCGCGATCATGCTCGCCTTCTTCGTGGCCGCCGCGGAGGAGCGCGGGATCCCCGCCGAGCGCCTCAGCGGCACGATCCAGACCGACATCCTCAAGGAGTACATCGCCCAGAAGGAGTGGTGCTTCCCCATCGACCCGGCCATGCGCCTGGTCGGCGACCTCATCGAGTGGTGCAGCGAGCACATGCCGCGCTGGCACCCGGTCTCGATCAGCGGCTACCACATCCGCGAGGCGGGCTCGACCGCGGCGCAGGAGCTGGCCTTCACGCTCAAGGACGGCCTGACCTACGTCGAGCACGCGGTGGCCCGCGGCCTGGACGTCGACGACTTCGCGCCGCGCCTGAGCTTCTTCTTCAACGCGCACATCGACCTCTTCGAGGAGGTCGCCAAGTACCGCGCCGCCCGCCGGATCTGGGCGCGCGAGCTGCGCGAGCGCTTCGGCGCGCGCGACGAGCGCTCGCTGCTGATGCGCTTCCACACCCAGACGGCCGGCGTCTCGCTGACCGCCCAGCAGCCGCTCAACAACATCGTGCGCACGACCATCGAGGCGCTGGCCGGCGTCCTGGGCGGAACGCAGTCGCTGCACACCAACTCCTACGACGAGGCGCTGGCGCTGCCCACCGAGGAGGCGGTGCGCGTGGCCCTGCGCACGCAGCAGGTCATCGCCCACGAGTCGGGGGTGACCAACACCATCGACCCGCTGGGCGGCTCCTACTTCGTCGAGGCGCTGACCGACGAGATGGAGCGCCAGGCCTACGACTACTTCGCCAAGATCGACGAGCTGGGGGGGATGGTCGAGGCGGTCAAGCGCAACTTCCCCCAGCGCGAGATCGCAGACGCCGCCTTCCGCTACCAGCGCGAGGTCGACCGGGGCGAGCGCCTGGTCGTGGGGGTCAACTCCTTCGTCAGCGCGGACCCCGAGCCGCTCGAGCTCCTGCGCATCGACCCGGCGCTGGAGCGCAAGCAGGTCGACCGCCTGCGCTCGGTGCGCGCCGCGCGCGACGCGGAGGCCGTGGAGCGGGCGCTGGCCCGCCTGCGCGAGGACGCCGCCGCCGAGGGCCGCAACCTGATGGCGGCCCTGCTCGACGCGGCGCGCGCCCACGCCAGCGAGGGCGAGATCGTCCAGGCCCTCCAGGCCGTCTTCGGGACCTACACCGAGTCGCCGGTCTTCTAGTCAGGCCCCGGGCCGGGCGCCCGGGCCCAGGGACAGGTCGGTCGCGACCGGCACCTCGATCCCCGGCTCCCAGTCCCCGTCGGGCCGCAGCCGCGCCAGCCGGTAGGAGGCGGGCCCCTCGTACGGCGCCACCCGCGTGAACCACCCGGCCGAGTCGGTGAGGAAGGCCGGGCCCCCGTTGTCGCACGTCTCGCCGCTGACCGCGATCGGCACCCACGGGCCGGCGCCACCGCGGCGCTCGACGCGCACCACCGCGCGCTGGCGCGCGCTGCGCACGCCCCCGAACAGCACGACCACCGGCTGGCCCCCGACGGTGCGCGCCTCGGCCCAGAACGGCAGCCGGAAGGCCTGCGCCGCCGGCTTGGGCGTCCCGTCGGCGAAGAACAGCCCGGTCTGGAAGTCGCTCCAGTAACGCGTCTGGCCGGGGCGTCGCATGGACTGGCGCGGATCGATGTCGCGCAGCAGGAACTGCGAGAACATCCGCGTGCCCCAGTCGCGCCACGCCAGGTAGGTCGACCACCCCACGAACTGCGCCTGGCGCTGGAGGTCGAAGGTCGCGGTCGGGTCCGGCGGGTTGGTCTCGTAGCCGTACTCGGTCTGGTAGAGCGGCAGGCGGCGCTGGATGCGCCCGGCCTCGTGCAGGGCGCTCAGCAGGCCCTGGAGGCGCTTGGCGTCGGCGAGCGGGGCGGCGTCGGGATCGGGGTCCGACGTCGCCGGCGTGGCGAAGCGGGAGTAGGGGTGATGGGCGTAGCCGTGCGCGCGCAGCGCGCGGAAGTCGCGGCACTCGGGCGTGCTCAGGGGGCGCAGCGCGTCGTCGACGCAGGCCAGCTCGCGCAGGAAGCGCAGCGGCGGCACGCCACCGCGCCCGGGGACGCGCGACCCCGTGGCCGCCGTCCCCCCGACCAGCACCGCGTTGTGGGGCGACGAGCGCTCCAGCTCGTCGTAGGCGGCGTTGTGCATGGCTCGGTAGACGTGGGGCGAGGCCGGGCGCCAGCTCCCGGCGCGCCGCACCCACTGGGGCCGCAGGAACGTCCGGCTGTTGGGCTCGTTCCAGGTCGTCCACATGCGGACGGCCGGCAGGCGCGCTCCCTGGCGCTCGGGATCGGGGTAGGTGCCGTCGTAGCGGCGGGCCACCGCCGCGGCGAAGTGCCCGAACTCGGTGGGGTCGGGCCGCCAGGTCTGGCGGTGGGCGGGCGCGACCGCCCGGCGCACCGCCCAGCGCGGCGCCCAGAAGGCGAGGTCGAGCATCACGTCGAGCCGCGCGGCGCGGGCCGCCTTGACCGCCCGGTCCAGGCGCAGGAACGCCTCACGCGGGTAGGTGGCGGGGTCGCGCGGGTCGAACGGGCGCCCGGGGCGCCGGCGCGAGCCGGGCTCGGGCGCCAGCGCCGACCAGCCGGCGGTGATCCGCACCCGGTCGGCCCCCAGCCAGGCGATCCGCTCGGCCGCCTCGCGGACCGTGGCGGGCGCCGAGCCGAGCAGGACGGCATCGTCCTGGATCGTCGTCTCCAGATGTCTCCCTCCCGCCGGGCTGCCCGCCAGGGCGAGCGCGACGAGCGAGCAGGTCAACAGCATTCCCAACCCCTGCCGTCGCGGCAACGCGAACCGTACACGCGTGGACTAGAGTTCCGCGCCGCTCATGGAGGCGGCGACCCAGAGGAAGATCCGCGTCGTCGTGGCCAAGCCGGGACTCGACGGCCACGACCGCGGAGCGAAGATCATCGCGCGCGCCCTGCGCGACGCCGGGATGGAGGTCATCTACACCGGCCTGCACCAGACGCCCGAGCAGATCGTCGCGACGGTGGTCCAGGAGGACGCCGACGCGGTGGGGCTGTCGATCCTGTCGGGCGCGCACATGACGCTCGTCCCGCGGATCCTCGAGCTGCTGCGCGAGGAGGGCGTCGAGGACGTGGTGATCACGCTCGGCGGGACGATCCCCTCGGACGACATCCCCGAGCTCAAGGAGCTCGGCGTGGCCGAGGTCTTCACGCCCGGCGCCACCACGCAGGACATCATCGAGTTCATCCGCGGCGCGGTCGCCGAGCGCCGCCGGTAGTCCCGACTGACTGGTCAGTCAATCGGGTAGGATCGCGAACGTTCGTTTGGTCATAGGAGGCTTTCGTTGAAGATTTGCGTCTTGGTGAAGGAGGTCCCGGACGCCGCCGTCGAGAAGCGCATCGACACGTCGACGGGGCGCATGGACCGCAGCGGGGAGAAGAACCTCAACCCGTTCGACACGCACGCGATCGAGGCCGCGATGCAGATCAAGGAGGGCGGCGCGGTGCCGGTCGAGGAGGTCGTGGCGGTGACGATGGGGCCCGAGAGCGCGGTCCGCGCGCTGCACAAGGCCGTCTCGCTGGGCGCCGACCGCTCCGTGCACCTGTCCGACGAGGCCCTCGCGGGCTCCGACGTCGCGGCCACCGGCTACGCGCTGGCCAAGACGCTCGAGCGCGAGTCGCCGGACCTGGTCCTGCTGGGCCAGCAGTCCGACGACGGCGAGTGCTACACGATCGGCGCCGTGGTGGCCGAGCACCTGGGGATGCCCTCGCTCACCCAGGTGATCCAGATCGACGTGGAGGAGGGCAAGCTGCGCTGCGAGCGCCAGGCCGAGTACGGCTACGACACGGTCGCGGTCGAGCTGCCCGCGGTGATCTCCGTCGGCGACGCGATCAACGAGCCGCGCTACCCGTCGCTCAAGGCGATCATGGGCGCCAAGAAGAAGCCGCTCGACGGCCTCGCCGCCGCCGACGCCGGCATCGACGCCTCCAAGGTGGGCGCCGACGGCTCCATGGTCGACTGCGGCGACTTCACCGATCCGCCCCAGAAGGAGCCGGGACAGATCATCGAGGACGAGGACACGGCGGAGACCGTCGAGAAGATCGTCGCCTGGCTCGAGGAAAGGAAGCTTCTGTCATGAGTGACATCCTGGTCTACGTCCTGCACTACCAGGGCGAGCTGAACAAGAACTCGCTGGGCGCCGTCTCCGAGGGCGCGCGCCTGGCCGGCGAGCTGGGCGGCGAGGCGCACGCGATCGTCGTCGGCGACGGCGACGACCTGACCGAGGACCTGGCCGCGAGCCTGGGGAGCTACGGCGCGGCCAAGGTCTTCCGCGCCAGGGCGCCCGAGGGGCTGGCCCAGCCGGTGGTCGACGCCATGGCCAAGGTCATGACCGACAACGGCCACACCTACGCGCTGTTCGGCGGCGGCCTGCTGGGCTTCGAGGTCGGCGCCGGCCTGGCCGCGCGCCTGGGCGCCGGCGTGACCATGGAGGTCACCGAGGTCGACGTGCAGGACGGCAAGCTCGTGGCCTCGCGCCCGATCCTCCAGGACTCGAAGATCTCCAAGTCCCGCTACAAGGAGCGGGGCGTGATCATCGGCCGCCTGAACGCCTTCGAGGCCAAGGAGTCCGGCGGCGGCGCCGCCGCCGTCGAGGACGTCGAGGTCGAGCTCTCGCCGCAGGCCACCAAGGCCACGATGGTGGAGCGCGGCGAGCAGCGCGGCGAGGACGTCGACATCGAGGGCGCCGACGTCCTCGTGGCCGGCGGCCGCGGCCTGGGCAAGGCCGAGGGCTTCGGCCTGTGCGAGGAGCTGGCCACCGCCATGGGCGGCGCCGTCGCCGCGACCCGCGCGGTGGTGGACGCCGGCTGGTACCCGTACTCGACGCAGATCGGGCAGACCGGCAAGACCGTCGCCCCCAAGCTGTACCTGGCGGCCGGGATCTCCGGGGCCATCCAGCACAAGGTCGGGATGCAGAGCTCCGAGAACATCGTCGCGATCAACAAGGACTCCAACGCGCCGATCTTCGAGTTCTCCGACCTGGGGATCGTGGGCGACCTCAACAAGATCCTGCCCAAGCTCACCGAGGCCGTGAAGGCGAAGAAGGGCGGCTGATGGCGGCCGTCCCGTCGCAGTTCCCGCCCCCGGTCGACTCGCCGGACGAGTTCGTCAAGCGCGAGCTCGACCCCGAGGACGAGCGCATCGAGGTGGGCGTGGCCATCGTCGGCGGCGGCCCCGCCGGCCTGGCCTGCGCCAACCGCCTGCTCCAGCTGATCGCCGAGGACGGCGCGCTGGCCGAGCAGCTCGGGGAGGTCCCGGTGGCCGTGGTCGAGAAGGGCAAGGCCTGCGGCGCCCACAACCTGTCCGGCGCGGTCATGAACCCCTCCGCGCTGCGCGAGCTGTTCCCGGACATGGACGAGTCCGAGTGGCCGACGCAGCTGGAGGTCGAGAAGGAGAGCGTTTACTGGATGCTCTCGTCCAAGCTCGCGCTGCCCCTGTGGCCCGTCCCCCCACCCTTCCGCAACCACGGCAACGTGGTGGTGTCGGTGGCCGAGCTCTCGCGCTGGCTGGCCGAGAAGGCCGAGGAGGCGGGCGCGTACATCCTCACCGAGACCTCGGCGCAGCAGCTGCTGGTCGAGGACGGCGTGGTCCGCGGCGTGCGCTCCGGCGACAAGGGCCGCGGCAAGGAGGGCGAGCCGCTGGGCAACTTCGAGCCCGGCTCGGACCTGGTGGCCAGGGCCACGGTGCTGGCCGAGGGCACGTGGGGCCACCTCACCGGGGCCGCCATCCGCGAGTTCGACCTCGGCGCCGGCCGCGAGCCGCAGGTGTGGGCGCTGGGGGTCAAGGAGGTCTGGGAGGTCGAGAAGCCGCTGGACCGCGTGATCCACACCCTGGGCTGGCCGCTGCGCTACGGCGCCAAGTGGCAGGAGTTCGGCGGGTCGTGGATCTACCCGATGGCGGACAACCGCGTGTCGATCGGCTTCGTGGCGGGGCTCGACCACACCGACGCCGAGATGTCGGTCCACGACGTGCTCCAGCAGTTCAAGGGGCACAAGCGCGTGCGCAGGATCCTCGAGGGCGGCAAGCGCGTCGCCTGGGGCGCCAAGGCGATCCCCGAGGGCGGCTACTGGGCGATGCCCAAGCTGTCGGCGCCGGGCGTGGTCCTGGCCGGCGACAGCGGGGGGATGGTCAACGTGCCCAGGCTCAAGGGCCTGCACTACGCCATCCACGCCGGGATCCTGGCCGCGGACGCCATCTACCGCGCGCTCAAGAACGGCTCCACCGACCTGCGCGCCTACGAGGAGATGGTCGAGGAGTCGGCGATCGGGACCGACCTCTACGAGACGCGCAACATGAAGCAGCCGTTCGGCCGCGGGTTCTTCGTGGGGGGCGCGATCACCAACGCCATGGTCGTCACCAAGGGCCGCTTCCCCGGCGGGCGCTGGAAGAACCACCGCGACGCCGACGCGCCGGTGTTCCGGGGCGGGAAGTCGAGGAAGTACCCCAAGCCCGACGGCAGGTACACGTTCGACAAGCTCTCGTCGGTGTTCATCACCGGCAACGCCACCCGCGACGACGCCCCCAACCACATCCGCGTCCAGAAGGACGTGCCGCGCGAGCTGGCCGAGGCCTGGGTGTGGATGTGCCCGGCCGGCGTGTACGAGCTGCCCGAGGACGCGCCCCAGGAGGGCCCGGTCGACCTGATCGTCAACTACACCAACTGCGTGCAGTGCGGGGCGATCACCGCCAAGGGCGGGCGCCTGACGCCGCCCGAGGGCGGCGACGGGCCGCTGTACCAGATCACGTGACGCGCGCCCGGGCGGCCGGCGCCGCGCTGGCGCTGTGCGCCGCGCTCGCGGCCGGGGCGTGCGGGCAGGACGAGGGCGAGGCCGACGCGGCGCGCGCGGCGGCGCGCCAGTACTTCGCGGCGATCGCCGCGGGCCAGGCCGGGCGCGCCTGCCGCCTGCTCACCGACGAGGTGCGCCGGCGCTTCGTGGCCCGCGTGGCGGCGATCACCAGCGCCCCCGGCTGCGAGCGCGCCCTCGAGACCCAGCTGGCGGGGCGCGGCGGCGACCTCGTCCGCCGCGTGGCGCGCGCGGCCCGGGTGGGCGACGTGAAGGTCGACGGCGACACCGCGACCGCGAAGCTGTCCTCCAACGCGCAGGAG
>Ga0299913_10003871_pt1 | contig 12418 bp, 16 predicted proteins | sample RVTome_9_FD_201360 | JGI IMG/M metagenome (GOLD analysis project Ga0299913, IMG submission 201360) | Soil microbial communities from uranium-contaminated site in the Upper Colorado River Basin, Wyoming, United States - RVT155D38 (version 2) ... | reverse complement strand
CCTAAGCATATCCGAGGAACGGACCCAAATGGCCTGCGGGTAACTGCGGGTTGAAGGGGAGAAACGGGTCAACCTGGATGATACCCCGTTTCCTGGCTGGGTACCGCAGTGAGCGGCATAGGGTATCTGGTAACCACCACCTACCCCACGTTGCAGAGTCCACGGTAGCGGACACGGGAACCCTTTTGAGGGATGCGAATGGGAGCGGAGAGTACTTCCGGGGCCAACGCCGGAGGGAATCCCCAGAGGCCCTAAGGTGGAAACAATACCGAAAACGGGAAGCGCCCTGGCTGATGTCGGGGGACGAAGCGCCAAGTAGGCAACAAAACCACCTGAACGGAAGGGGACATTCGGTCGTAGTACTCGCCAGGGGTAACGTCCTGGTCATGGAGCACGGGAGAGCCGTGTACAAGGGGGGAAGGGCCGGAGCTTGGAGGTGCTTTGAATGCAGCGTAAATTGGATGCCAACATGGGGGTATGTACCTGTGGATGCCAACAACGCGCAAAAGAAGCTTAGTCTCAGGGCGACTCGGGAACCGGACCATCGGTTCGCGGACCTTTATGGGTTGCTCTACAACCCGGAGTGGTTGGAAACGGCTCGTCGACACGTCAGCCGCAATAAGGGAAAGAATACGCCGGGCGTGGATGGCATGACGATGACAAAATTTGAGGCGGACCTGGAGACCAATATGTTGGCGCTTCGAGCCGCTTTAAAGGCCGGAACGTTCAACCCCGACCCGGTAAGACGTCGAATCCTGCGGGAAGTGAAACCCGATGGGCGTATCAAAGAACGTCCACTGGGGATTGTGACGATCACAGACCGTATTGTCCAGGAAGCCTTGCGGATGATCCTGGAGCCCATTTATGAAGCGGACTTTAGTCGACACTCGTATGGGTTCCGTCCGAACCGCTGTACCATGGATGCCATAGGATATATTGGGCTACGGTTAACCAATCCACCCCATTATGGATGGGTCATAGAAGGTGACATAAAATCTTACTTTGACTCAATTAACCATAAAAAGCTCATGAATATTCTCAAAAAGAGGATAAAGGATAAGAAAATTCTTTATCTAATTGAGAGATTTCTGAGAGCAGGGATATTGGAAGGACAAGAGTTCTTTCAAAGTAAGATTGGAGTGCCACAAGGAGGAATCTTAAGTCCATTACTAGCCAATATTTATTTAGATGTATTAGATAAATATATGGAACAGTATACGGAACTCTCAGAGTATGTCAAGAGTGTCCGTAAAAAGAAGGGCTTGGGAAACTTCCTGTATGCAAGATATGCTGATGACTTCGTGGTACTGTGTAACGGGAGTGAAAAGCATGCGGAGGCCATGAAGCAAGAATTATCGAACTTCTTGGCATCTGAGCTCAAACTGGAACTCTCATGGGAAAAGACAAGAGTTACGCACATCAGTGATGGGATTAAGTTCCTGGGTTTTGAGATCGACCGAAACCGAACCGGTTCTGGGAAACTGGCCCCACGGATCCGCATTCCAAGGTCAGCAGCAAAGCGGATGACCAAAAAGGTTCAGGCGATGCTCAAGGGACCAACCAATGACTCGGTCAACACCAAAATCCAAGCACTCAACCGGATCATTCAGGGTTGGTGCCAGTACTACCAGTATACCTCTAGTCCATCTGATATTTTTGCTCGGATGGATCATGAGGTCTTCTGGCTCATGATCCATTGGCTGGGGAAGAAGTTTCAGCGCTCCACACCAAAGATGATGAGGAGGTTCGGGAAGGGAAACCGGATTAGAACCAGTACGACGACCTTGCTGCAAGCCTCGAGCTTTAAGGCAAAGAGGTACAAGGTCAGCAAGCTATCCAACCCCTACCTGAAGGATGAGCTTGTCCTCGAACGGGAAGACATTTTCGACCTCGATGAGGCCTGGCAAGGTCAAGAAGGGAGAGCAGGACAGGCGGACTGGAAGGAAGAGGTGTACTTACAAAATGGGGGGAGGTGTGGGAGGTGTGGGATGGAGGTGCCCTGGAGATGGGCCATACTGGATCATATTCGACCACGCTATCGTTTCAACCAGCCAAAAGAGGAAGCAGATCGGATGAGCAATTTGCAAATCCTCTGCCAACCCTGTAACGGGGAAAAGACGAAAAGAGACCTCCAGGCGGTCACCGTATGACGCTGAAAAGGTCACGTACGGTGACAACGGGGGGGGTGGAGAAACGGGCCTCACGGAACCGCGCTCTGCTCCAACCCACTGCTGACGTCGGGCCGGTATTTCGAAAGGTAAGGCTGTGAGTCAGAGGCAACGAGCTAAAACACAGGACAACGTCCTGATGGCGGCCTGGCAAGACATTCCCTGGACGAAGGTCCAACGACATGTCTTCCGTCTCCAAAAGCGGATTTACCAAGCCACGCAAGATGGACGTGTCAGAACGGCACGCAAACTTCAGAAGTTGTTGATGAAGTCATGGTATGCACGGCTGCTAGCGGTGCGGCGCATTACTCAAGACAACCAGGGTAAGCGCACAGCGGGTATCGACGGGGTGAAATCCCTCACCCCGGAGAAACGATTCGACCTTGCCCTCGCGATTTCTCTCGATGGCCAGGCGAAACCCCTGAGACGCACCTGGATTCCGAAGCACGGCTCAGCCGATGAAAAGCGCCCGCTCGGGATTCCGACCCAACATAACCGGGCACAGCAGACGCTGGTGCGGCAAGCTTTGGAACCCGAATGGGAAGCCAAGCTGTCGCCGCAGACCTATGGCTTTCGTCTAGGCCGCTCGTGTTGGGATGCGATTCAAGCGATTTTCGACGGCATCAAATTTCGACCGCAGTACGCTTTAAAGGTCGATATAATGCGCCGAAGAACATTAGACGTTAGCATTCTATGTGCAGTCCCCAGCTGGAGTTGCACCGCCGCGACGGGTGCGTCGCAACCTGGGGACCACCCATAGAATGCTAACGTCATATGCGGAGTCTATGAATCTGCAGAGTGCACACTACTAAATATTTGCAAGAAAGAAACTTTAAGGACAAATGACTCCGCATATTTCAAGCCTGTTAGCTACTGTCAAATTGGGCAGATTCGAGGAGGTACCGAACATGAGCGCAGGGTTTATATCGCGGGGCTTCAGGGGCCGCCGCAGGGGGCCGGATAGGCAGCTGCCTCCCGGCCAGTATCTGGAGGACGGCTTCCCGGTCCTCTCCGCCGGCCCAACGCCACGCACTCCCCTGGAGGCGTGGGACTTCGCCGTCGTCGGGGAGGTGGACGAGCCCAAGAGGTGGACGTGGGAGGAGTTCAAGCAGCTGCCTTCAGAGGAGATCACCCGGGACATCCACTGCGTCACCAAGTGGTCGAAGCTGGGCACCCGGTGGGAGGGCGTCTCCGTCGATACCTTGCTGGAAGGGGTGGAGACGGCAGCCGAGTACGTCACGGCCTACTGCGACGGCGACTACACGACCAACCTGCCCTTAGAGGAGGTCACGGGCGGCAAGGCGTGGGTGGCCTACGCCTACGAGGGGGAGCCGCTGGAGCCTGTACACGGCGGTCCGGCCCGCCTGCTGGTGCCGCACCTGTACTTCTGGAAGAGCGCCAAGTGGGTCAGGGGTCTCCGGCTCATGGCCTCCGACATCCCCGGTTTTTGGGAGTCCTTGGGCTACCACAACTACGGAGACCCCTGGCGCGAGCAGCGCTACTGGGGAGACTAGCGAGGTGACCATGCAGCTGTACAGGACTCTCTGGCGCCTGGCGGACGTGGTGGAGGTAGTGCCCGAGACCCCAAGAACCAAGAGCCTGGTGCTCGAGGTTCCCGGATGGGAGGGGCACAAGGCCGGCCAGCACGTCGACGTGAGGCTTACTGCCGAAGATGGCTACCAAGCCCAGAGGAGCTACTCGATCGCCTCCGCCCCGGAAGACGACAGGCTCGTGCTTACGGTCGAGCGTCTGGAGGACGGCGAGGTGTCGCCCTACCTCACTGAGGTGTTGATGGCGGGAGATCAGCTGGAGCTCAGGGGGCCGATCGGAGGCTACTTTACCTGGGAGGCCAGAGAAGGCGGCCCCCTCTTCCTGATCGGCGGCGGTTCGGGTGTGGTGCCGCTGATGGCGATGCTCCGGCACCGTGCTGCCGTCGGCAGCGACGTGCCCACCCGCCTGCTCTACGCCTCGCGCTCCTACGAGGAGATCATCTACCGCAGGGAACTGGAGCACCTCGCGGCACGGGACGGTTCGCTGGCGGTGATCCACACCCTGACCCGCTCCCGGCCGGCGAGTTGGCGCGGCTACCAGAGGCGGATCGACGCCGCGATGCTGGCGGAGGTGGCCTGGTCTCCGGATGAGGGCCCGCTCGCCTTCGTGTGCGGTCCCACGCCGCTCGTGGAGGCGGTGGGGGCCGCGCTGGTGGGCCTCGGCCACGACGCCGCGCGGGTGAAGACCGAACGCTTCGGAGCCACGGGAGGGTAGAGGACGATGGATGCACGCAGGCTCGACGGCAACGCCGCGGCCGGCCCCCTAAGGGAGGTCTTCGCCTTCGAGGTGACCAGCGCGGCGTACACCTGTGAGGGCTGCGGCAAGACCGATCGGATGGGGGCGGCGATGGTCTACGAGGTGCGGGGGCTGGGCACCATCGTCCGCTGCCCAAGCTGCGACCACGCCCTGATCCGGCTCGCCTACAGCCGTGGGCGACACTGGCTCGATCTGAGGGGCATCAGGCACCTGCAGGTCGAGGAAGTGGCCCGGTAACGCGCGCGGGCTCCCCCGCATGCCCCGTGCCCTGAGGCCATGAGGGAGGAGGCCTGCAGGCGCGCGATCGCGAGAGCAGGTTTCGGCGGGCGGGACCGTCTCACACGCGTGGACCTGCCGATCCCCGAACCGGGACCGGATGACGTCCTGGTGCGGGTCCGGGCCGCCGGGGGAGGCCCGTGGGCCGCGAAGACGAGGGAAGGACGCTCTCTTACCACAGGGTCGACAAGGGCGGCCACTTCGCGGCCTGGGAACCGCCGCAACTTTTTTCTGAGGAGATCCGTGCCGCGTTCCGATCGCTGCGCTCATCGTGGCCAGCAGCCCTCATCCAACATTGGTGGTAACCACTCCTGTGCTGAACCCTGATTCGTGCTGGCCAGATGACGCATCGGTTCAATGACGCCCATGTGAAGGAGGTCACCGCATGAGACGGATCGCTTTCTCGCTCGTTGCAGTCGTAGCGCTAGCCGGCGTGGTCACCTACATGGTCCCGCATGTGGACACGCCCATGGCCGGGAGCACGCCCGGCGCGCCTCTCCGGGAAACCGTCACTGTCGCCGCAGACAAGCCGATCCCGAATCTGCCCGGGAAGCGCCTGGTCAGCCACATCGTCGACTACCCCCCTGGGGCGAGCTCGGCCCCGCACCGTCACGGCTCGGCGTTTGTCTACGCCTACGTCCTCTCGGGCGCGGTCCGGAGCCAGGTCGATGACGAGCCTGTCCGCGTCTACCGGCCCGGTGAGACGTGGTTCGAGAACCCCGGATCCTATCATCGGGTGAGCGAGAACGCCAGTGACACCGAGCCGGCACGGCTGCTCGCCGTGCTCATCGCCGATGCGGCGGATGAGCAGCTGGTGATCCCGGACCCTCAGTGAAAGAACCGGAAGGACACGTATCATGTCGCCGCGGATGAACGACAATACGGCCTCGCCGGCCGGGATGAAGGCGCGCGGCGCCGTGTACGGATAGGTTCGCCAGTCGGGGCTCCCCCCGCGGCTGGTCGATCTCGTGTGCCTGCGCGTGTCCCAGATCAACGGGTGCGCCTATGGCATCGACAGGCATTCGCGCGACGTCCTCAAGGCTGGACTGCCCGTCGAACACCTCGCCCTCGTCGCCGCATGGCCCGAGGCCGGCAGCATCTTCGACGAGCCGGAAAGGGCGGCGCTCGCGTGGGCGGAAGTCGTGACCCGCCTCGGCGACCGGGGTGTGCCGGACAGCGCGTTCGAGGCGGCGGCCGCGGTGTTTGGCGAGAAGCCGCTCGCCGACCTGACGATCGCCATCGGCCTGATGAACGCCGACAACCGGATGGCGATCAGCTTCCGTGCGACGCCCATGGCGCTCGCCGGAGGCGACGGCAAGGCGCCTACACATCATGACCAACACGGTGGGCGCCCGTGCATCGGATGCTCACCGCGAAAGTCACGTTGGTGAGGTAAGGTCACCGTCGCCGGCTCTGCTCCCTTCCGCTTGAAGCCCTCACCTATCTCCGGCGCGGCGACGATAAAAACTGTTGACACGCTCGCAATGCCGTCTTATAAGTGATAGACACTATTGCCATGTCTCGGATGGTCCCTCGCTCGTCTCTGCTCCGAAATGGGGAGGATCTCGATGGTCATTACCGGAACATACGATCCGTATCTCGTTGCCCTGTCCATCCTGGTCGCTGGCTTCGCGTCTTACACGGCCCTGGATCTCGGCGGACGCGTGGCGCCGGCCCAAGGACCCACGCACCGCATCTGGCTGGCGACGGCCGCGCTCATCTTGGGAGGCGGCATATGGTCGATGCACTTCGTTGCCATGCTCGCCTTCGTGCTGCCGATGCCGATGTCCTACGATGTCGGCTTGACCGTCCTTTCCCTCATTCTGGCGATCTTGGCCGCGAGCGGCGGCTTCTACGTCATCAGTCGCCCGGGCGTATCGCGCCCCCGCCTCGTCCTCAGCGGCGTCTTCATGGGCATCGCCATTTCCGGCATGCACTACACCGGCATGGCGGCCATGCGGGGGCCCGTCGAATTGAGCTACCTCCGCCTGTGGGTCGCGCTCTCCGTGATCATCGCGATCGGCGCGGCGACGGTGTCGCTGTGGCTGGCGTACCGAACCACGGAGGCTGGGCAGAAGCTCGCCGCCGCCATCGTCATGGGCCTCGCCATTTCCGGCATGCACTACACCGGAATGCGGGCCACCGTCTTCACCGCTCACGCCACGATGCAGGATGCGCACGAGGACGGGACCCTCGATCGGACCGGCCTGGCGCTGGCGATCGCCGGTATCACGCTCGCCGATCTGGTCGCCCTGTTCGCCTCCGTGTCCAAGCGCAAGCGCGCCGACGAGGCCCTGCGTCAGACGCAGGCGGATCTTGCCCATATCCAACGGGCCACCACCATGGGAGAGCTGGCGGCCTCGATTACCCACGAGGTCAACCAGCCGCTCGGGGCCATGGTCAATAACGCCAGTGCCTGCGTGCGCTGGCTCGCGGCGCAGAACCTGGAGGAAGCGCAGCGGTCGGCCGCGCTGGTCATCGCCGACGGCCATCGTGCGGCGGACATCATCGGCCGCATCCGGGCCCTCATCAAGAAGGAGCCCCCGCGGAAGAATGCCTTGGAGGTCAACGAAGCGATCGTTGAGGTCATTGCCCTGACCCGTGGCGAAATGATGAAAAACAATGTCGCGGTGCAGAGGCAACTGGCGGAGGGCTTGCCGCGCATTCCCGGCGATCGCGTCCAACTGCAACAAGTGCTCCTGAACTTGATCCTCAACGCCGTCGAAGCGATGAGCGGCGTCCGCGAGGGGGCGCGAGCATTGCTGATCAGCACCGGGCTAGAGGCCTCGGGCGGGGTCCTTGTCACCGTGCAGGATTCTGGCCCGGGACTGAACCCGGAGAGTTTTGAACGCCTGTTCGACTCATTCTACACCACCAAGCCCGGCGGCATGGGCATGGGGCTATCGATCTGCAGTTCGATTGTCGAAGCTCACGGGGGACGCATATGGGCCACCCCGAACGCCGGGCCAGGCATCACCGTGCAATTCACTTTGCCGATCAACGATCAAGCCACGGCATCGGGGATGGGTATCTCGTGACCTCGCACGCGGCGGTTCAGGCTCGCCTTGCCAAATCCAACAACCGGACGCGCTCCAGCGCGTTCCAGCCGTCATTGCGACGAGCGGCAGCCGCACTATCGTGCGGCGACAGCGTTCGGAGCTTCGGCGCCAGAAGATGCGCGTCGGCCACGATATAGGCAACTTGGCGCCGTCCCCAGTCGGACCGGTGTGCACGCGGAACACCGCTTACCGAAGGGCGGATCGCCCTGTGGTTCCCGAAAACCTAAAACAATTGAAATCCTTGACAATGTCGACTGGTGTCATCATCTTTGAGCGAGGTCTGCCGTCGCCGTTTCATCGCTCAGGAAAAGGTCGCCAGCCATGTCATCTGTGATCTCAGCCACCCTTGCTTACCTCGCCTCATGGTTCCAATCGCGTCACGCTATGCAATTGGAAATTCTCGCCTTGAGACACCAGCTCGCCATCTATCAGAATAGTGTCAAACGCCCGCAACTCCAGCCTGCCGACCGATTCTTTTGAGCCTGGTTCTCACGGCTGTGGTCGGGGTGGCAACACACCTTGGAGATCGTCCAGCCTCGCACCGTGCTGGCTTGGCAGAAAAAACGCTTCCGAGACTACTGGCGATGCTTAAGTCAGAGCAGCAAGCCGGGCCGTCCGACCATCTCCAAAGAAGTCATTGACCTCATCCGAGACATGTGGCGCAGCAATCCGACGTGGGGTTCGCCGCGCATCGTGGGTGAGCTCCGCAAGCTGGGCATCACCGTGGCTAAATCGATCGTGGAGAAATATCGACCCCGAATCCGAAAGCCGCCGTCACCCACGTGGCGCGCCTTTTTGGCCAACCATGTCAAAGATATCGTCGCCTGTGATTTCTTCATTGTGCCAACCGTTCAATGCCGGGTGCTCTTCGTGTTCATCATATTGGCTCATGAGCGCCGTCGCATCATCCACTTCAACATCACCGAACACCCGACCGCCCAGTGGACGGCGCAGCAGATCGTGGAAGCGTTCCCATGGGACACGACGCCGCGTTATCTGCTCCGGGATCGTGACTCAATATATGGTACTGCCTTCCAGTCACGGGTCGAGAATATGGGAATCGAAGAAGTCAAAATTGCCCCCCAAAGTCCTTGGCAAAACCCATACTGCGAGAGGGTCATTGGAAGCATACGGCGAGACGCGCTCGATCATGTCATCGTATTAAACGAGCGGCATCTGCGCCGTGTTCTGCGCACCTATGTGGACTACTATCACCACTGGCGAACGCATCTCTCGCTGGAGATGGATGTGCCAGAGTCGCGAGCGGTTCACCCACCTGAGTTGGGGCCAGTCAAGAAGCTGCCAGATGTCGGTGGCCTACACCATCATTATGAGCGAATCGCGGCCTAATCGTGTTGAGAACCTGCTCAAGGGCTTGTGAACAAGCTTAGGCTGACAGCGCGCGAAGCACCGCCTCAGGTTCGCGATCAATGACGACCAGAAAGGCTCGGGAGGGACCGGAGGGACGACGCCGACGTTGTTCCCAGTCTTGCACCGTGCGTTTACTGACGCCAAAATACCGGGCAAATTCGTCCTGAGACATATCGATCTTGGTCCGGATGGCCTTGACGTCAAGGTCCTCAGGGACATGAACCGCATAGTCGTTGGGGTTGGCTTCTCCTTGAGCATAGGCTAAAGCCTGCCGGGCGCTTTTGAGAATTCTACTTCCGGCCTTGGTCATGACGTCTGGCTCCTTGCCGATAGGCGGTTACAATGTCTGCGAGAATCGCTCTGAGTTCATTTCGCTCGGCAGCGGTCAAATTGATTTTGTCGCCTTTGGCAAAGACATTGAGTAAGAAGACCGGCACATCCGGCCCACTATAAAAGGTAATCACTCGAAATCCGCCACTTTTGCCTCTGCCACGGCCGGCAAACCGAACCTTTCGTGCGCCGCCTGTCCCCGGAATGACATCGCCAGCTTCAGGATTATTGGCGATGGTATTCACAATGGCGAGTCGCTCCTGCTCGTTAAGTCGAGCGGCCTTCGCGTCACTGAGAAAATCTGGCGTTTCGATTACGGTTTGCATACACATTATTGTACGGCAGAGCCGTATAATGTCAAGGCAAGCTTGATTGGCATAAATTAGCAGAACGTCAAATTATTTCTTGCGATGTATTTTCGGGACTGACAGGGGTGATGGTGACATCATCTCGCAACCCGACCACATTGAGCGAACTTGTTAACGGGCATGAGCCACGGCGGTGTCAACGATCCACTCCAACGGTCGCGGCTGAAAATGCAGTTCGCGTTTTGCCTTGGCATTCGATACGCCTCGCATCTGCGTCCCGTAGTACACCGCATCCGCACCACTCGCTTGCAGAGCATCCTCAACCGATATCTGCGCCGGTGGTGGAGCATGCAGCCATTGCGCAAACGCAGGGAGCCATGCGCGCACCGCTAAAGGTTGATCATTCGCAATCAGATAAATCCCAGGACTGCCGTGCTCTGCTGCTGCAACGGTGGCAATCGCCGCGTCCTCAATGTGGAGCCACGACCAGACGCCTTCGCCATTCCCGACGATCGGGAACTGTTGCTGATGCACCTGGTGGGCAACATCGCCATCGGGGGTGAACCAGGTGCCGGATCCATAGAAGAAGCCATAACGCAGGGCAATCCCTTCTATGTTGGGATTTCCTAGTAAGCGATGCTCGAGCTCAGTTACTACGCGGGCATCTGCTGCAACCGCAGGCGAGGCATCCAATGCTAGAGGTGTTTCTTCGTCTGCCAATCCGGGACCAGGAACCGCCCAGAAGGCGATCGACTGTCTCAGGTAACGCCGCACCCCCGCCGCTTGCGCAGCTGCCAGCACGTTGGCACCGCCTTCTAAACGGAGACGCCTGTTGAAGGCGGCGGCGGCACGCATTGACTCACGGGTGTAGGTTCTGGGGAGGGCGGTGAGTTGTTCAATCACGATCTCCGGCTGAGCGTGACTGACAGCCGCTTTGATCGCATTGGTATCAAAGACATCGGCGATCGCAGGTTCTATGCCTTGTTCCACGAAAGCCTGAGCTTTTTCTGGAGAACGGGTCAGCGCCACGAGAGCGTGTCCTTTGGCAAGCAATGCCGCGATCAGCGGACGACCGATCGCTCCCGTCCCTCCTGCAACAAAAATCTTCATCTGTGAACCTCCTGTTGGAGTATGGAACTATTGTTGAATGCGACAAACCGGGTGCTTGGCCGCAAGATGAAAGCCGACTGGGCCGCCGTAGTCCTGCACGAGAGCGCGTCGCTTTGCCACTCCTCGTTCGGACGGCGGCCGCCGATCGGTTATGCCCCACGATCCCTACTCCTTGCCCTTCTCCCGGACCGTCACTTCCTTGGCGTCGCGAGGGTGCAGGATCACCGCCAGGAGGCGGGTCCTGGTCTTGCCGCTCGGGTTTTGGGCCACCCGGTGCACAGCCCCCGACGGTTCGTAGAACGTTTCCCCGGCCTTGTAGGTCTTGACCGGCTCGTCGTCCATGGCGTGCTCGTATTCGCCTTCGAGGACGTAGCCGAACACCGGGCCGGCGTGGCGGTGCGGCGAATCCTTCTGGCCGGGCTCGAAGGTCACTTCTCGCACCGTCGCACTTGCGTCCTTCCCGTCCAGCTTCTCGATGATGTCCCGCTGGGACAGCTGGGTCGACTTCACCTGGCCCTTCCCGGTGTGTTGGGCCAGGGTCATCCCGCCGACCCCGATGGCGGCGCAGACGGCGAGCGCGAAGAACGTCCGGTGCCTGACAACAAAAATCTTCATCTGTAAACCTCCTATTGAAGTATGGAACTATTGATGAATAAGACAAAAATTAGCGCTGAGCCAGTGCTGCCGCTGCAGAGGCTCGGCGTGATGTTCTGGATGCTCATCTGGGAGACTGTCATTTGCGACATGTTGATCAGAGCGTTGACTCCAAGTTCCCGAGCGACCGCCGCCATGGTCGACGAGCTATTCTTCGAATCTTTCTCCTTCAATGCGCTGGTTGGCTCGTTGCGGGTTTGGGTGATAAAGTCTTCGCACCATATTAGCGTTCGAACTTTGTGGATTATTTTAACTTCCAGCTAAGCTCTATGGATGCCAGCGACTCTCCCAGGGACCAAATAGACGCGCCGAGTAATACGATATCTTTTAACAAGAATTGTCCCGGCACGACCGCTAAAGCCGGGAATCCGCCCAGGCTGGGCTCCCAGCCGGGCGTCGAAAATAAGAAGCTCAGTGTCGTGAGAAACATCAGTATCGCCAGCATACTCCCGATAGCCGACACTCGCGGCGATAGCCAGCGAAACCCAAGCATCACGGCAATCGCAATTTCCACTACCCCAAGTAGATTTGAAAATGTCTGTACGCTGAGAAACCCATAGAGCCACCCCATAAGCGGACTGTTTGCCACCAGTGGTTGGATGCCGTTCGCCTCGTATGCGGTAAATTTCATCGCTCCAATCCAAAAAATGACCAGCACTAGACCGTAACGGATCACATACCTCCCTAGATCGCTCAACTTCTCTCCGAAGAAGCAACCGCCGGCAAGAACAGCGCGTTCCTCAGTCATTGGACATCCTCCACTTGGTTCAAGTAAGCCCCATAACCCTCGGCTTCCATATCGTCCCGATGGATGAACCGCAGGGAGGCTGAGTTG
>Ga0299913_10003870_pt1 | contig 12418 bp, 11 predicted proteins | sample RVTome_9_FD_201360 | JGI IMG/M metagenome (GOLD analysis project Ga0299913, IMG submission 201360) | Soil microbial communities from uranium-contaminated site in the Upper Colorado River Basin, Wyoming, United States - RVT155D38 (version 2) ... | reverse complement strand
ACGTGAGTGCCCACGTGAGTCGAGACGTGAGTGCCCACGTGAGTCGAGACGTGAGTGCCCACGTGAGTCGAGACGTGCGTGCAGCGCTGACCTCGGCGGTCGGACATGAGCGTCACGAGGCGATGAGCTCGTCGCCCTTCTTGATCCTGTCGACGAGCGCGTGCGCCTCGACGACAGCCTCGCGCTCAATCTCGGCCGTGCGTCCCTTCATGAGGCCCAGCTCGATGCGAACTGGCCCACACAGCCATCGGGGCAGTTTGTCGACGCTCTCGGACGCGATGTCCGTTCGACGGCGAGTCATCCCGATGAGACGAGTAGCGGTTCAGGCCGAGCGCGACGACGGGGTGGCGGCTTCGGGTTTGAGGTCATCGAGCACGCGCAGGACGAGCGAGCCGGACGCCTCGTCGTACTCGACGATCTCGGCCGGGGCGATGCCCCAATCGTCGTCGCCGACGATCACGGTCGATCCAACCTCGAGGGTTGTGCCGGGAACCGCTCGACGCGCGTTCCCACGGATCAGATCATCACGGACGACCCGGTTGAAATCGACGGTGAGCTGTCGCTTCATGAGCCCTCCTTCAACGGATTTGGTCGGGCCTCGAAGCACCCGATCAACGCCGCGATGGTACCGCCGGCCAGGTCGGGCATCACGACGTCGTAATGCGGCTCCTCGTCCGTCGGCACGAGCTCGAAGCCCACCGCCCGGAGGGTGCCCACACGAGCGACCCAAATCACGCCAGGGCTGCGGAGACGAGCGATCCGCTCGCACAGCGCCCGCACATCGCCGTCGTACGCCGCGAAGACGGAGACGCCGTAGAAGCCGAGGTCTGCGTACGCGTCCTCCGCGGTGTCGTGCAGACGGTCAGCGTCGAGGCTGTGCAGACCGCCACGAATGACGACCACTGCGTCGTCAGGTGGCTGCTCATCGCGGATATCGGGCTTCACGACTCGCCACCCAAGACTTCGCCGAGGGTTGTCGCCACAGCCTCGTCGGCCGCCTCGACCGCGTGCGCATACACGCGCAGTGTCATCGCTGGATTCGCGTGACCAAGGCGACCAGCAACCGTGCGCACGTCATGACCGCGACTGATTCCGACGGTCGCCGACCAATGTCGGAGGTCGTGCAGTCGCCACGCCTCATCGATGCCAGCGATCTCGCGCGCGCGGCGCCACCAGTAACCGATGCGGTCCGGGTTCGGTGGATCATCATCGATGCTGAACATCCACGGACCCCCGTCACTCCGCTCCTCTGCCAAGGTCTCGATCGCCGCGACCGTGTCCGCGTCGAGCGCGACGGTGCGCTGGTTGGCCGTCTTTCCGCCGGCGTCGACCAGTTTGGGACGGCGGTTGGGAACGCGGACGACTTCGATGGCGCCGTCGATGCTGAGGCGATGGTCGGGTCGGAGGTCCTCCCATCGGAGCGCCGCGAGCTCTGCACGCCGAGCGCCGGTCACCGCCGCAAGGCGCAGCGCGAGCGCGGCGACAGGATCGATTGACGCTGCAGCATCAATGACGGCACGAACTTCGGCGGGCGACATGCCGGCCCGCGGTTTACGCTTCGCCGCCGACAGCCGTGCGAGTGCCGCAACGTTCCTCGCAACCCATCCCCACCGCACCGCTTGTGTGAGGGCGGCGCGCAGCGCCTGGTGCTGGTTGCGGATGGAGGCCTCACCCACGTCAGCTGAGCGAAGTCGAGCATGCCAGCGTTCGACGTCAGCGACCGACAAGCGAGCGAGCTTCATCGATGCCACCCGGTCGGCTCGAACGAGCTCGGCGCGGCTGTGCTGATCGCGACGTGACGATGCGGCCCACGTCGCGTCATTCGCGGCGAGCCATGCATCGAGCACGTCGGCGACAGTGCGTCCTGCCGATCGACCAACAGGGTTAGCCGTCAGCTCAGCAGCGACCTGTTGTGCGTCTCGCTTCGAGCCGCGAACGGTTCGAGAGGTCTGCGTTGGCCGTCCGTGCGCGTCCCTACCCGTGAAGACCCGCACTTCCCAGACGCCCGGCTTGCGCTCGCGGATCGTCGCCACGAGGGCGACACTAGCCGGTTGTAGGGATGCGTGTAGGGATGATTATTCGATCCGCAACCCAGAAATGGCCCGAGAAATGACCAATTGCTGGATCTGCTCGGTGCCTTCGAAGATGTCGTAGATCTTCGCGTCGCGGTGCATCCGCTCGACGGGGTACTCGCGCGTGAAGCCATAGCCGCCGTGGATCTGGATGGCGCGCTCGGTGACCCACACCGCGACGCGTCCAGCCTTGAGCTTCGACTGCGACCCTTCGGCGTTCGTGTAGCCGCCGTTGCGGGCGAGCCACGCGGCGCGCCATACGAGCAGCCGGGCGGCGTCAATCTCGGTGATCATGTCGGCGAGCATGAAGGCGATCGCCTGGTTCTGGATGATCGGCTTGCCGAACGCGACGCGATCCTTCGCGTAGGCCAATGCCTCCTCGTACGCGGCGCGGGCGATCCCGATGGCTTGCGCGCCGACCGCCGGACGGGTGGCTTCGAACGTCGCCATCGCCGGCTGCTTCTCACCGGTGCGCGCACCCTCGCGCGCCTTGGCAATCTTGGCGTCGAGCTTCTCTTTCCCGCCGAGCAACATTCGGCCGGGCACGCGGCAGTCGTCGAGCACCACCTCGGCGGTGTGCGAGGCGCGGATGCCGTGCTTCTTGTACTTCTGTCCCTGAGCGATCCCCTTCGTGCCCTTGGGGACGACGAACGACGCCTGGCCGCGTGAGCCGAGGTTCGGGTCGACGGTCGCAGTGACGACGTGCGTGTCGGCGATGCCGCCGTTCGTCGCCCACGCCTTCGTGCCGTTGAGGACCCACTCGTCCTTGGCTTCGTCGTAGACGGCCTTCGTCTTCAGCGACGACACGTCTGAGCCGGCGTCGGGCTCGGACACGCAGTACGCGCCGATCATGATGTCGTCCGGCCCGGTGCCGAAGCACTGCGGCACCCACTCGATCACCTGCTCGGGCGTGCCGTTGCCCGCGATCCCCGCGGCGGCGAGACCCGAGCCGAAGATGGCGAGGCCGATACCGGCGTCACCCCAGAACAGCTCTTCGAGCGTGACGGGCAAGGTGAGCCCGGTGTTGTCACCCATCGACGCCTGCGCGAAGAAGTCGAACGAGTAGAGGCCGATCTTGGCGGCCTCCTGGACGAGCGGCGTCGGGAACTCCTCCCGCTCGTCCCACTCGTGGGCGGCGGGGCGCACCACCGTTGCGGCGAAATCGTGCACCCACTGCTTGATCTGCTCTTGGTCCTCACTCAGAGCCAGGGAGAACTCGGCCATTGGTCACCTCTGCGAAGGTCAGCGATTCGGCACCACAAGTTACCGATCGGTAACAAGAACGATAGCGATGGTCACGAGCACCGCGCCACCGAGGCAGGGCGGTCCACTCCCCCGGAGCGGTCACCGCTTCCGCAGGCGCGTACCCGTCGGCGTGTCTTCGACCTCGTACCCCATCTCGATCAGCTGATCCCGGAGCGCATCGGAGCGGCCGTAGTCCTTCGTCGCGCGAGCCTCATCGCGCTCGGCTGCGAGCGCCAGCCCTTCGTCGCTGATCTCTCCGCTCGTCGTTCGCAGTTGGAGCCCGACGGCATCGCAGATCTGGAACGCCGCGGCGGCCGCGGCACGATCGTCCTCGGCGTTCGCCCGGCGCACGAGGTCGAACAGCAGGCCCATCGCGGCGGGCGTGCTCAGGTCGTCGTCCATCGCCTCGCGGAACGTCGCGAGCGCGGCTTCATCCGCGGCGCCGCCCGCGGCGGACGCGAACCGGCGGCCGAACGAGTCGAGTCGCTCCAGTGCCTGTTCGGCATCCGCCACGGTCTCCTTCGAGACCTCCATCGGAGATCGATAGTGCGACCGGAGCACGAGCAGCCGGTAGGCGCGCGCGTCGGCGTCTTCGATGAGGTCGAGCAAGTTCGTGTAGTTGCCAAGCGACTTCGACATCTTCTCGCCGCTGACCTCGACGAACCCGTGGTGCACCCAGTGACGGGCGAAGTTCTTGCCTTCCGCGACGGCCTGGGCCCGCTCGTTCTCGTGATGCGGGAACGCGAGATCCTGTCCGCCCGCGTGAATGTCGAAGCCGTCACCGAGGAGGTCGAGCGACATCACTACGCATTCGGTGTGCCATCCGGGACGTCCGTCGCCCCACGGGGACGGCCATGATGGTTCGCCCGGCTTGACCTTCTTCCAGAGCGCGAAGTCGACCGGCGAGCGCTTCTCCTCAGTCGACTCCACGCGAGCGCCGGCCCGCAGGGAGTCGATCGACTGGCGGGCGAGCAACCCGTAGTCCTCGATGCGCTCGGCTTGGAAGTACACCCCGTCGCTTGTCTCGTACGCCATCCCGTGCTCGACGAGGCTGCCGACCAGCTCGACCATGCGATCGATGAACGCGCTGGCGTGCGGGTCGATCGTGGGGCGCAGCGCACCGATGGCGTCCATCGCCCGCCACCAGACCGACTCGCACGACGTCGCGATGTCGGTCCACTCCCGGCCTTCGCGGTTGGCGCGGTTGATGATGTTGTCGTCGACGTCGGTGATGTTCGAGACGTGCAGCACCTCGAATCCGGACCATTCCAGGTACCGGCGAAGGACGTCGTACACGAGGGTGTGCCGCCCGTGCCCGAGGTGCGGAGGCCCGTATACCGTCGGCCCACAGACGTACATCGACACCCTGCCCGGCTCTCGGAACTCGACGGGGTACACGCCACCCCGCGCGGTGTCGAACAGGCGCAACATGCCCGCCGACAGTACCGAGGGCTAGACGGTGACCGGTAGGGCTTTCAGGCCACGCAACACGAAGTGGTCGCGGTACTCGACGTCCTCAGCGGGCACGGCGAGCTGCATGAGCGGGAAGCGCTTGGCCAGCGTGGAGAACACGACTTGGCCCTCGAGCCGGGCGAGCGCGGCACCCAGGCAGTAGTGGATGCCGTGGCTGAACGTGAGGTGCTGGTTGTCCTCGCGACCGATGTCGAGCCGGTCGGGGTCGGGGAATCGATCCGGGTCACGGTTGCCCGCCGCCAACAACACCACCACCTGCGACTGCTTCGCGAACGTCTGTCCGGCCAGCTGGACGTCTTCGACCGCGGCCCGCCCGGTGACGTGCACCGGACCGTCGAAACGAAGCAGCTCCTCGACGGCGCTCTCCTTGAGTCCGTCCGGGTCGGCGCACAGGCGGTCCCACTGGTCGCGATGCTGCATCAGCGCGAAGAGACCGTTGCCGATGAGGTTCACGGTCGTCTCGTGACCGGCAAGGAACACCAGCAAGACGATCGACCGCAGCTCCTCTTCCGTGAGCACGTCACCCGCCTCCTCGACCGCCAGGAGCCCGCTCACGAGATCGTCCTTGGGTTCCGCCCGCCGTTGCTCGAACAGACCGTTGAAGTAGTTGAGGAAGTACATGGCGGCGACGATCCCGCGGTTGAACGTCTCCTCATCGATGTCGCCATCGAGAAGGCGCGTGGCGTCGGCCGACCAACCCTCGAACTGGTGGCGATCCTCGAGCGGCACGCCCATCAGCTCACAGATGACGATGAGCGGCAGCGGATAGGCGAACGTCGAGATGACGTCGAAGGGCTCGCCAGGCTTCACGTCGGACAGGAGATCGTCGAGGATCTCGGTCACGTGCTCCCGCAGCTGCTCGATGCGGCGAGGCGTGAAGGCCTTTGACACGAGCCGCCGCAGACGCGTGTGGTCGGGCGGGTCGAGGAACAGCAGCGTCTTCATGCCGACCTGATCCATGTCGTCGCTGATGCTCGGGCCGCCGGCCCGGTCGACCGGTCGGTGCTCGGGGCTACTCGACCACTTCGGGTCGCGTAGTACGGCCTCGCAGTCCGCCCAGCGCGTGAGGATGTACTCGTCGAATTCGTCGACGTGGGCGATCGGCTGCTCGCTTCGAAGCTGGTGGTAGAGCGGATGCGGATCCCGGCGCGTCCCTGGATCGCGCATCGTGTCGAAAATGTTTGCAGTCGAGATCCCCTCATTCCCCATGCGAGAAGTCTGACCCGCGAACAGCTTTCGAGCCATGTGGCATGCGCCACTACCCTGCGACTTTGTGACGATCGTCCCGGAGAAGCCGTCACTCGAGGGCCTTGAAGCGAAGTGGCGCGCCCAGTGGGAGCAGGACGGCACCTACCGATTCGATCGCGCGAAGACCCGCGACGAGATCTACGCCATCGACACGCCGCCGCCGACGGTGTCGGGCTCGCTGCACATCGGCCACTGCGCTTCGTACTCGCACAAGGACCTCATGGCCCGTTACTGGCGAATGCGCGGCAAAGAAGTCTTCTATCCGATGGGTTGGGACGACAACGGCCTCAACGTCGAGCGCCGCGTCCAGCTGATGCGCGGAGTGCTCTGCGACCCGTCGCTCCCCTTCGACCCCGATTTCACGCCGGCCGACCCACCGCCCAAGCGGCCGGTTCCGGTGTCTCGACCCAACTTCATGCGCATCTGTGCCGACGTCGTCGAGATGCTCGAAGAGAAGTACCACGAGCTCTGGTCGACGCTCGGCCTGTCGGTCGACTGGTCGCAGTCGTACACGACGATCGGGCCGAAGGCGACACGGGTCTCGCAGTTCGGCTTCTTGCGGCTGCTCGAGCGCGATCTCGCGTACCGCGCCGAGGGCCCGACGTTGTGGGACGTCGACATGAAGACGGCGGTCGCGCAGGCCGAGCTCGAGGACCGCACGATCCCCGGCGCGTACCACCGACTTCTCTTCAGACAGGACGATGGAACTCCGCTCTCCATCGACACGACCCGGCCGGAACTGCTCGCGGCCTGCGTCGCGGTCGTCGCCCATCCTGACGACGCGCGCTACAAGCCTCTGATGGGCACCGAGGTCACGACTCCCCTCTTCAACGTGCGCGTGCCGGTCGTCGCCCACGAGCTGGCCGACCCCGAGAAGGGCTCCGGCATCGCGATGATCTGCACGTTCGGCGACACCACCGACGTCGTCTGGTGGCGTGAGCTCGGGTTGCCCGTGCGAACGGTCGTCGAGAAGGACGGCCGCATCTCGACGATGCCGCCCGCCGGGCTCGACGATGCCGATGGCCGGGCGGCGTACGGCGAGATCGCCGGGTTGAACATGAAGCAGGCCCAGACGAAGGTCGTCGAGCTGTTGCAGGCGGGTGGTGGCGTCGAGGGCGCGCCCAAGCCGATCGAGCACGCGGTGAAGTTCTGGGAGAACGGCACGCGGCCGCTCGAGATCGTCACCAACCGGCAGTGGTACATCCGCTACCCACCGGCGGAGGCGCTGCTCGCCCGAGGTCGCGCCCTGCGCTGGCATCCGGAGTTCATGCACGTCAGGTACGAGAACTGGGTCAACGGGCTCGTCGGCGACTGGAACATCACACGCCAGCGCTTCTTCGGTGTGCCGTTCCCGATCTGGTATCCGATCGACGAAGACGGCAACGTGCTGCACGACCAACTGCTGATCGCACGCGACGACCAGCTTCCCGTAGATCCTTCAACCGACGTGCCCGACGGCTACACGAGCGAGCAGCGCGACAAGCCCGGCGGCTTCACGGGTGATCCCGATGTGATGGATACGTGGGCCACGTCGTCACTGACCCCGCAGATCGCGGGCGGCTGGCCGGACGACCTCGATCTGTACGAGCGCGTCTCTCCGATGGACCTCCGACCGCAGGCCCACGACATCATCCGCACCTGGCTCTTCTACACAGTGATCCGCTCGCACTACGAGTTCGACTCCGTGCCGTGGACGGACGCGCTCATCTCTGGCTTCGTCCAGGACCCCGATCGCAAGAAGCTGTCGAAGTCCGCCGGCAACTCCCCGGACGACCCGATGGCCATCATCGGCGAGTACGGCGCGGACGCGGTGCGGTACTGGGGTGCGGGCGAGCGGCCGGGGATGGATCTCGCGCTCGACCGCAACCAGTTCAAGGTCGGGCGCCGGCTGGCGACGAAAGTGCTCAACGCGGCGAAGTTCGTGCTCGGCTTCGGAGACGAACCGGGACCGGCGAGCCCCAGCGCACCGCTCGATCTCGCGATGCTTCGCCTTCTCGCTGACGTCGTCGACGAGGCCACCACCTCGTTCGAGGCGTACGAGTACACGCGTGCACTCGAACGCACCGAGACGTTCTTCTGGGAGTTCTGCGACGACTACCTCGAGTTGGTGAAAGGACGGGCGTACGCCGGCGACGAGTCCGCCGTTGCCTCGCTGCGCATCGGCCTGTCCACGCTGCTCCGGCTCTTCGCTCCGTTCTTGCCCTTCGTCACCGAAGAGGTCTGGAGCTGGTGGCAGGAAGGGTCGGTCCACCGCAGTCCGTGGCCTCGGGCCGCGGAGCTCGGCGCGGGCGCGGGCGACCCTCTCGTGCTGGAAGTGGCCGCCGAGACGCTCGGTCAGGTGCGCAAGGCGAAGACCGAAGCCAAGAAGTCACTGCGGGTCGACGTCTCGCTCGCGGTCGTGCGCGGCGCGCCCGAGCAGCTCGCCGCGCTGGAAGCGGCGCGCTCCGAGGTGATGCAGGCGGGCCGGATCGCGGAGCTCCGCACCGCGCCGGGCGACGAGCTAGAGGTGCTCGTCACCCTCGCCGACTGACGGCGACATGTCTGCGGCAGTACGCATCCACATCGTGCGTTGAGGAAACGGGATCTCGATCGCTTCTTGATCGAACCGTTCCTTCATACGGGTGCGGAGCTCACGCATGACCTTGAACTGCTCCGACGGCCGCGTCTTGATCACCATTCGGATGTCGATGCCATCGGCGCCGAGGTTCTCGACGCCCCATATCTCGGGCTCTTCGAGCAGTTGCGAGGACCAGGCCGGGTCGTGCCACATCGAGTCCGCGACGTCTTTGATCACGGTTTCAGCTCGCCGGAGGTCGGTGTCATAGGACACCGACACGTCGAGCAGCGCCCGCGCCCATTCCTGGCTCTTGTTGCCAACGCGGGTGATCTGCCCGTTCGGGACGTGCCAGACCGTGCCTTCGACGTCGCGCAGCCGGGTCGTGCGCAGCCCGACGGCCTCCACCTTTCCTGTCGCCTCGCCCACGTCGATGATGTCGCCGACGCCGTACTGATCCTCCGCGAGCATGAACAGCCCGGCGAGGAAGTCCTTCACGAGACTCTGGGCTCCGAATCCGATCGCGACGCCGGCGATGCCCGCGCTGGCGACCAGCGGGCCGAGGTTGATGCCGAGCTCGCCGAGGATCGTGACCGACGCGATCGTGTACACGACGGCCGTGCTGAGGCTGCGGAGCACCGAACCGATAGTCATCGCGCGGGACGCGGCGCGGAGGGTGCTCCCTGTGGGGATCAGCGCGTCGGGCGCACGCTCACGGAGTGTGTGGAGCCGGCCACGCCCCTCCGCCGCGCCGGAGATCGTGTCGGTGAAGCGCCGGATGGCCCGGCGAATGAGGCGGTTGGCGATGGCGGCGACGACGAGGATGACGACGATGCGCAGCGGGGCGCCGATGACGTAGTCGATGGCGCCGGCGAGCGCGCGGTTGCCCGTGGCGTCAAAGATCCGGCGGCACGCCCAGCTGGGCGTCGATCCACAGGCGTCGACCAGATCAGCCGACGGTGCGATCTGCATGGGCACGCGAGGCATGGTGTCGCGGCCTACCCAGAACGGCGGGAGGCGAGCACCTCGATGAAGATGCACTCGCCGGGGCAGTCGTCGGCGGCCTGCACGACGGCGTGCTCGAGCCGTCCGGGCACCGACGCCAAGCTGGCCGAGCTACCAGGGTCGTTGAGCACGTGGCCGGCCTCCTTCACATAGGCGATGCCGTCCTCGAGCAGCGTGAACACGTCGGGCGCGTGATCAGTGCACAGACCGTCGCCGGTGCACAGGTCCTGGTCGATCCACACCTTCATCTCCCCACCAGGTGAGCACAGGCATGGCCGCGACCCAAATCGGGCACGGTTTCCGCCAAGCGGGCGCGTTTGCGACATAATTCGCCGGCTCCCTCTCGCACCCGCGCAGTCCCCGGAGGTTTGCTTCCAACAATGGCCCTCGAGCTCGCGCCTGGCGCGCCTACCGCGCAGCGACGCGCGCTCGTGGGGCCGTATTTGTGGCTCGGTCTCGCCGGGAGCCTGCTCATCGCGGTCACCGCGCCGCTGTGGCGACTGTCGGGACCGACGTGGCGGCTGACCGTTCCCGGGATTCCGCACAACGGCGAGCGGCCGATCACTGCCATCACGTTCGTCGTGGGCACCGGGATGCTCGGGCTCGCGTGGATGGGTCTCATCCGGCGAGTCGAGAGAAGTCAGCTGGCCGACCGTGACAAGACGCGGGCCGTCATCGTCACCTCGTTGCTGTGGTTCGCTCCGGTCTTGCTCGGCCCTCCGCTGCTCAGCAGCGACATCTACAGCTACGCGGCCGAGGGCGCGATGGTCACGCAAGGGAGCGACCCCACCGTCGACGACATGGCTGCGGCGTTGCACTACGGCGACTACCTCTCGCGCACCGACCCAGTGTGGCGAACCTCGTTCGGCAATCCGTACGGGCCGGTGCAGATGGGCACGGCCGCGGCCATCGTCGCCGGAAGCGGTCACGACATCGACGCGACCCTCTGGGGCCTGCGCGTACTCGCGTTGGGCGCGGTGCTGGCGTCGATATGGGGATTGAGCGAGATCGCCCGCCACTACGGCGTCTCGCCTCCCGTCGCCGTGGCGATCGGAATCGCCAACCCGATCTCGGTGATCCATCTCGTCGGAGGCGCGCACAACGACGCGCTGTTGATGGCACTACTGGTCACCGGGTGTGCCTTCGCGTTACGCGGGCGGTGGCCCCTCGGCGTCGTTTTCATGGCGCTCGCCACCGGAGTGAAGCTGCCCGCCGCTGCCGGGATCCTCTACCTCGGATGGCATCGAGCCGGCCTGGGCGCCAAGTTCACCGACCGCGTGCGCGTCGTGGCCCGGGCGCTGGCGGGCGCGGGGGCGCTGATCGGCGTGCTCTGCATCGTCATCGGCATCAGCGTCTACGGCTGGATCCAGTCGATGCAGAACGCTGGAAAGACGATGGGAACGCTCTCGCTCACGACCCGCACCGGGTACGTGGTCAGTTCGCTGTTCCGGTTGCTCGGGCTGCCTTCGAGCGATTCAACCTGGATCTGGCTGTTCCGGGTGGCCGGGCTCGCCGCCGCCGCGTATCTGTGCCTGCGGCTGCTCGGGATGACCGCTCGCATCGGAGCGGTGCAGTGCGCCGCGATCAGCATGCTGGTCGTCGTGCTCCTCGGCCCGGTCGTGTGGCCGTGGTACTTCACACCGGGCATCGCCCTGCTCGGCGCGGCGGGCGTCGGACGCTGGCGACCGGCGTTGATTGTGTTGACGATCGCGTTCTCCTTCGAGGTGTTCCCGAGCGGCAACTCGGCGTTGTCGGGGCCGAAGCCCGTGCTCGAGACCAGCCACCTCGTGAGCCTGGGGTTCATCCTGCTGATCGCGGCGTTGACGCTCGCCGCACCCTTCGCAGTGGAGCGGTGGCGATCGCTGCGCGACGACGAGCTTCCGGGCTCCGACCCACTCCCGTACGCATCAGCGGACTAGGAGCCGCGCCAGGCGGTCGCCGTAGAAGGTGAGCGCGTTGTCGGCGAGGACCTTGCGCTCCAGATCAGGCGCCAGGCGGTGGGCTTTGACGGCGTTGACCGCGCCGGGGAACACGGCATCGAAGTGCGGATAGTCGCTGGCGAAGCAGACGTTGTCCGCCCATCCGAGGTCGAGGGCGAGCGGCAGTGTGCGCTCCTCGACTTCGAAGGTCAACCACGTCCGGGTGCTGAGCGTGCCGCGCGGGTCGCCGCCGGCGAAGTCGCTCGGGGCGAGCTCGAAGTGCTCCTCGATGCGCTCGACCCAATAGGGCGCCCAGCCGCAGCCCGCCTCGAAGAACCCGAGCCGGAGCGTGGGGTGCCGCTCCAGCACGCCGGCGACGCACAGGCTCAACATGGCCGACATCTGCTCGAACGGATGGCTGATCACGTGCGCGCCGGCATACGTGCGCTGTCGGTCTTCGCCGACGGTGTCGATGCCGCCGAAGTACGCCTCGTGGAGCACGATCGGCACGCCGAGCGCCGCCGCCGCGGCCCACAGCGGTTCGAAGGACTCGTCGTCGACGGTGCGACCGGCGATGCGATTCGGACGGATGACCCCGCCGACGAAGCCGAGTTGCTCCACACTGCGTTCGAGCTCGGCCACTGCGAGGCCGGGGTCTTGCTGCGGCAGGAGCGCCACACCGATCAGCCGATGCGGATCGGCGCGGCAGTACTCAGCGAGCCAGTCGTTGTTCGCCGCGCACAACGCCGCCGCGGGCTTCGGGTCCTCGTACAGCCCGTACATCAAGCCCAGGCTCGGAAAGAGCACGGCCGCGTCGATGCCTTCGTCGTCGAGCACGCGCAGCCGCTCGAGAGGGTCGCGACCGCCGGTGCGCTCGACGCCGCCCGCGGACGTGTGCGTCT
>Ga0299913_10003869_pt1 | contig 12421 bp, 14 predicted proteins | sample RVTome_9_FD_201360 | JGI IMG/M metagenome (GOLD analysis project Ga0299913, IMG submission 201360) | Soil microbial communities from uranium-contaminated site in the Upper Colorado River Basin, Wyoming, United States - RVT155D38 (version 2) ... | reverse complement strand
CCCTTGGGCATGGCGAAGGTCGTCTCCAAACGGTAGTCGCCTAGGAGGAAGCCCGATGACACTCTGGACGCTAGCACAGGCGGTCTTCGCGGCGCTGTGCCTCGGCTCTGCCCTCCATCGTTATCGCACCCGACAGCCGAAGGAGGCGATTTTTTCCCAGCTGCAAGGCGTGATCTCGCGTCCGGCCATGGTTCGCTTGTCGCCCCCATGGGCCATCCCAGGCCGATGCCCTCCATAGCTACTCCTTGACAGGTGGAAGCTCGTCCTCGCTAGACTGGGGCCATGGACCGTCAACGCCGGCCCGGGTGCCGCCTGAAATGGCTGGAAACGCCCAGGACTCCCCGCCCGCCCTCCTCGAGGCGGACCGACTCCCCGGTAACCGGGTGGAGGACAGTTATCGGCATCGCGCCCCCAGGTTGGCGCACTCTCCCCTTTCAGGTAGTACGTGCGACGTGGGTAGAGTCCCTATAATCCAATTCAACACGTATTCCCGCCCAGTGTATTCCCCGTCACAGCAGGCCCTACACTGCAGCCCTAGGGTATGGGTCCGAGCCCGCCCTATTGGCCGGCATACCTTGGGTGCCTCTCTTCGTGGGGAGGGTACCGGACACCGCTAAGTGCGAAGGTAGTCCATGCCCGGTCCCCACGACTTCAACTCGCCCCGCCTGGGGCCAGCCCCGACCATTCTCCTTGCCGACGACGAGCCCACGCCCCGGGCCGAGGCCGCTCGGCTACTCCGGGGTGGGCTTGGGTGCCATGTCTGTGAGGCCCGGGACGGGCGGCAAGCGTTTCGGATATTTCGGCAACACACTGGCAAGATCCGGCTGGTCCTCTCTGACTTCATCATGCCCCTGATGGACGGGGGCGAGCTGGCCGAGCGGATTCGCGACCTAGATCCCAAAGTGCCGATCGTGCTCATGTCGGCCCCGCTGTCGGATGAGGCCGCGGAGCTTCTCGCCGGCTATTCGGATCTCCCATTCCTCCCGAAGCCGTTCACCTATCTGGAGCTGTACCGGGCCGTGGTTCCGCTGCTTAATCGTGGAAGCCGCCAGCCGTGGCGCCGAACCACCGCCTCATGGCGGAACAGGTCGGGCAGGGACGAGGTGAGTTCCTGATGGTGAGTTCCTAGATGGCGACCCGGCACACCTACACCAGTACCCTGCCCCTGGATTGATCCGATTCTGCTTACGCCCCGCAGGGAGCCGTTTGATGATCAAGCTTGGCTCTTCGAGTCCAGGTAGGATGGCTATCATGGGCTTCTCTACGTCACCCGCAAAGGCTGCCATTTCCGGTCCAAGCGCGGGAACATCCTGAAGCGCTTCCAGGAGCTCTGTTATTGGGTAAGAGAAGAGCTGCCGGTGAGAGGCGATCCTGGACGGCGAAGTGGTGGCACTCGACAGCGAGGGGCCGCCAGAACTTCCGCGACCTCACGGCCGGCCGTGGGAGCCTCCACTATGCCGTGTTCGACGCCCTTTGGGTTAACGGCAAGGACCTGCGTGGGCTGCCCCTCACGCGGCGGAAGCGAGCCCTGACGGGCCTAGTGCCGGCGACAACGACTGTGGTCTCTAAGGTGTCGATCGAGGAGCGGTGGCGGGATTTGTTCTTTGCGGCCCAGCGGCTGGACCTCGAGGGCATCGTGGCCAAGCGGAAGGCCGACCCCTACGCATCCGGGTGACTTGGTACAAGATCAAGAGCCGGACGTACACGCAGGGTGAAGGGCGCTAGGAGCTATTCCAGAAGCGTGCTGAATGCCCTCAGCGCCCGGTTCACTGGTCTAGCTTATTTCTTCTTGGCTTCGCTACCGCTTTTCGGTACCTGCAGCGGCCGTCCTCGGTACACGGGACGGGAAAGTGAAGCCCTCTTTGTTCTCTACCTCGAAGTATTCGTTGCGGCTGGTCTTCCCAACCATCGGCTCAAGGAGATTTCGAAGCGCTTCCACGGAGGCGGCTTCCCAGATGCAGACGGCCCGAGTCCCGTCTGGTGTGGGGAAGGTGTGGTGGAGATTCGCCTTGGGTGAGAGGGTCCTGGGATCCGCGTCGTTCCAAAATGAAGCCGGATCGGAAACGGTATGTTGGACGAGAACGTACATAGTCCCTCCTGAGAGACACGTCGGTTATCGATGCTGGTGATCTCTGGAGCGGAGTGGCGCGGGAAGGAAGACGCCAGGGCGGACCGGAGACGGAACATTGCGTAGTGCCGTCGGTCAGGCCCGCAACATGGCGGGTGGTACTGAAAGGCGCAAGGCCAAAGGGACTGCCCAACTGAGACACCGCTAGCGATCGCCCGGAGGCGCGGCGCTCGAGCGCGACCGTCACGGAGGAGGAGCCTGAAGGGTCGGGGTCGTCGAGGTCGATCATGAATGCGCGGCCGGCGGAGAAGGCTCCGCCATAGATCACCTGGGCGGCGGCCGGGGCGGCCAGTAGAATGCCGCAAGGATGGCGATGGCCGGCGTCCGCGTCGAGGTCCCACACCCAGGCTACTTGGGGTACTCTCGTACCCAGGTCCTGCTAACTGCTCCCGATACGGCGCCGAGGAGGGCCCCGCCGAGGGCACCTGCGCCGCCTCCGAGCAGGGTGCCGGCGATCTGCGGCGTATCCGACCAGCCTTCACCCGCGGCAGTTCCGATGGCAGCGCCGACTCCCAGGCCCACCAGTGCTCCAACCCAAGCTCCTTTACCCGTCGATCTGCGCGCTACCCAGAGCGAATCGAGGGCCGCGAACGAGACGGTGCGCGGAGCGGCACCTTCGTCCAAGACAAGATCGGTTGCGGTAATCCTCAACACCTTCCCGCGATGGGTGCCCTCGTTCGTCGCGACACGGACCTCGGAGCCTAATCGCACGCGTTTCACTGCCTGTATGCGGACAGTGTCCCCGGCAGGCCCCTGGGCCCATCCGGATGTGCCGAGGAGGCCGACAGTGAGGGCGATGGTGGTGAACAAGCGGGGGGATCTCATTTGCGCACCAACCTCTCATCCACCGTGATGCCTTTCGAGCGAGCCCTGAGAGCTGCATAGGGGCCAAGTGCACCAACGTCCATCGGAGGGCCTGAAGCGAGCCGGAATCGATGCTGAAATGATCCTCAGACCTCACTTCAGTCATTCTTCATGACCCAATCCCTACATTTCGATCGGCATTGTCTTCCGTGGAGGGCGGGTTGACCCGCAGGCCGCCATGATTGTCAGATTGCTAAGCCTCGCCTCCGCCTTTGCAGTGATGACTGCCACGAGCGGTCTCGCGCAGGGCCATAGTGCCCGCGGTTCGCCGCTCACCGGGCCGGCCATCAAGAACAATCACCTCGCATTGGACGTCGGTCTGCTTCAGGTTGGGCTCTCTTACGGCCGGCGGATCGGCCATGGACGCCTCAGCATGGGCGCCGGGGTGTGGGGGGCCTGGGAGCCCTGGAACTCCGTCGAGAAAAGCGTCTTCGAGCCGGTGGGCGGGGAGCTCTTCGCCCGGTTCCATCCATCCGACGCGGCACACCTGGAGATCGGACCATCGCTACTCCGATATCTCTGGGCTGACGACTGTTCCGAGTGCACCGGTACCTTTGTCGGCGTTCACGCTGCGGCCATGGTCGGCAAAGGGGTAATCTCTCTCGGCCCGACGATTCGATTCGGTGCGTTGACCGGGGGCCCCTCGGGAACGGAGACCGGTATTCTCTGGGGCATTCAGGGCCGACTGCTGTTCTCATGGGGCGATTAGGTCGCCTCCACTCGCGCCGCGCCTCTCAGAGGCGGCGCCAGTCTGCACGCGACCCGTGTGGGGTCCTCGCCGAATGTTCATTTGGAGTTCACAGGATCCTCACGGCCCAGCGCACACCTTTGAGTTGGACAGTCTGGACGTCGCGGCCTCGGAAGGCAGCTTCGGACGAGTACCCGCGCAAGATGAAGGTCACGACGCAGTACTGATCGGGGATCCCCACCCGGAGAAAGCCGGGTCTGACGAACTCTCTGTGGAAGCCCGATTCCATGAGGTCTTCATTGAGGGCGGCGACACATCGTTCGTCCTCATCACCATGGGGATTCGGTTCGGCGGGAAAGTGAGAGCCATGCAACCGACCAGGGCCTTTCTCCATCTGCTACTTCTCCTCCCGACACTCGCCGGTGCGCAGACCCCCGACCTGGCGACGCGCCAGGCCGCCGTGCAGGCGCTGAGCGACAGCGAGTGGGTGCGCCTGTCGAGCCCGACGTTCGGTCGCCTCGAGGGCAGGATTCTCGAACACACTGCCGCGGAGCTCGTGCTGGGCACCGGTCCACAGCCGATGCGGATCCCGGCGACCAGTATCGACACCTTGTGGACCAGGGCTCGGCCATCCCGGACGGGAGCCATCGTCGGGGCGCTGGCTGGGACAGTAATCGGCGTCCTGATCGCCACCGGGACCGTAGAGCGAGGCGAGAGCCCAGGCACGGATTACCTGCTGGTCTTTGGGGTAGGCGGCGCGGTGGGAGGCGGACTGCTGGGCGCTTTGGTCGGCAAGGCCTTTCCAAGCTGGCACCGGCGGTACCCTCCATAAGCCACGGCGGGAGCGGCATCGAATGCCGACAACTCCCACAGCTCAGTCATGCCTTTCGATCGACCGGCTCTGGAGCAAGAGGTCGCGCGTTCGAACGGCGGTGCCGCAGTGGCGGCGAGGCCGCAGACGACATGGCTCCGAGCACACAGTACACGGCGTCATTGCCGACCATGCACGCTGCGGCCATGCGACCCGGCGACAGGGGGAATCGCTTCAGTGAGACAGGCGAGCTTCCACGGCGTGTACTGCCAGCTGCCGTTGGGTCTTGGGCCGCCGACCAGCTCTAGCCGGGCGATGCCCTGAACCGTCGAGACCTTCGGGCCGGGTGCTTTCGTGTTCCTGCCCCGAGAGCCCAGCCTCAGGGCCTCAGACAGGTCCTCTTCTCCAGACGCTGGGCCTTTTCGCTCAACTCCGCCACCGCCTCCTGAATGTCGGCCCGCGTGAAGTAGTCGGGATTGTACCGGAACATGAAGAAGGCGCAGAGGTACGGCTGGTCCAGCAGCGCGCCGCCCCAGGATCGCACCTGCGAGGCCGTCATGGCGAACTTGTCACTGTGATATCCCGGAAGGCCTTCTTCGCCACCTCCGGCGAGGACATTCAGTCCCACGACCAGCGCCAGTCCGCTCTCTTTCGCGTCCTGGACATTGCTGGCGATGAATGCGTCCATGGAGCCGAACCGCTCGTGGTACGCCGCCCATGCCGCGTCCAGATAGCGGTACGAGTAGCCCTTCAGATACCAAGGCCAGCCTCGGATGATCGTGGGCAGGTCGGGCCAGATCTCCTTGCTGTATCGGGCCATCTCGTCGATGTCCGCGCGCGCGACCAGATGACCGTTCCAGTTCCGGCGGTCGCTCGGCTCGTCCATGATGTAGTGTCCGATCAGGGTTCCATCGGCGATGTAGCTCGACAGATCGAAGTCCCGAAACTCGTCCACTTCCCGCTTCCACACCTCCAGGTTGAACCCGTTACTGTCGGTGTACTCCGCGCTGCCGCCGGAGAAGCTGACCAGAATCCGGCCGTTCGCCCGGCGGGCCGCTTCCAGCGCGGCCAGCAGCTTGTACCTGTAGGCGTCGATTTTCAGAGCAGTAAAGCTCGGACTCAGCTCGGACGGCGGAACCAGCAGATTCGCGCTCTCATGTTGAGTGTAGATGCTGGGACCGAAGGGGATGCCGACATGGACGGGGGGTCCCGCCGGCGGAGCAGGTGTACTGTCCGGTGGCGGTGGCGCCGGGCTGCCGTCGGGTGGTGTGGGAGGCGTCGTATCGGGCGGCGGCGAAGAGGTTTCCGGCTCGGTCGGTGGCGTCTTATCCCCGCAGGCGACAAGAGCAAACGCCAACGCCAGGCATGTCGGCCGACTCGCGCGGAACACTCTCTGCGGCACACTGGCCCTGAGCACTGCTTTCGGCTCCTTTGAAAGAGGAGCTACGACACTTACGTCCACCTTAATGGAAGCCGCGGGATGGCGTCTGTGACCGGCCTAACAGGTGGCCGCCTTCGAGGACCGCGCGGCGTCTCGCCGAACGCGAGGATCAGGTGGGTGTGACGGCGAGCATGAGGAAAGACGGCCGACCGGGGCCAACCGGGCCGATCCGCCTGCGCCGGGGCGTTCGGGAACCGGGAGTAAGAGTATATGATCTGGGCCGGGTTCGGTGAGTACTCCACTCCGATTCGGCACGCCAAGCGGCCGGCTCAGGAACGTTCCCAGTAACAAAACGAGGCAGCGCGGGCCGCCCCTGGCTGGTGCTAAAGATCAGTCTTCTGAACGAGTTACGCTAACGGGAGCCTGATCGTCGCTGGCTTCGGGCGGCTCCGGAGGTCGCGCGTTCGAATCGCCGGGCCGGCTCCGGAACACACGCCCCCGCTTCGACTTGGCTCGAGGCGGGGGTTCATCTCCGGATCGTTCGTGCCCGCGCACGTTTCGAGCTGATCTCGGGCAAGCGGACCAAGAAGGGGGCCGGAGCTGGTTCCCCGCCCCATTCGGCTACGCCGTCAGCGCGTTGAGCTGCAGGTCTTTTCGAAGCCCAGCGTCCAGCACTCCAGCGGGCGCAAACCTGCGCAGCAACCGCAGGCGGCCCGCGAGGGGCCCGGCTGTGTATCGGAGCTTCGGATGAGCTGCACGTGTGGCCCGAAACGCAAGGGTACGCCCTCACTGCCCGGCTGCCGTCCGGAGGCAGGACTCTCGGAGAGTAGGCGGTGATTCGGCGAGTTGATGCGTGCCCCCCCGGTTCAATCTTCGGCCGTAGGTGGGCGTTCGAGTAACCGATCAAGCTGGTCCGGATCGACAGGCTCGTCATTCTTGTAGACCCGGATCATGTGTTTGGGGTGGAGGGCGGCGTTGAGGCAGCGATGATGCGCCCACCCGCCGCGAGTCACGGGGACCCCGTCGCCATGATCGAGCTGGATGCTGAATTGTGAGAATTGGTCCTCGCCCATGGGCTCGTCGCAGAACGAACAGGGCGAGTTGTTCTTGACGGGCTTCTTCCTGGGCCGTTTGTGCTTCGGCGCGTCGGCCGCGGGGAGGTTCAGTCGCTCCAACAGATCGTGCATCGCGAGATTGAACGGGCTGGGATCACCCTCGGCCCAGAGCTCCATCAGCTCGCTGCGGACCATGACCCCGGCAAGGTGATCACGCGCATGATGGAACAGCGATCGGGACGGCTTGCCGAATTTGGTGAGTTTCTCGGCCAGGGCATCCGGCATGTCGCCGCAGGGATGCCCTCGCATGGCTGCCACACATTCGGCCACGACGACAATCCGGCAAGCCGTATCGGCATCGATCGGCTCATCGGGTGTGCGGATCGTAAGGGCGTCGGCGAGATCCTGTTCGGTTTTGATCTCCGGCACGAAATCGAGCGCCGCATCATTCTCGAACGCACCTGGTCCCCATGTCCCCATCGCTTCGGCTCCTACTTTCGCCAGATGATTGCCTGCCCCGCCGAGGTAGGGGGGCCGGGTCGGGCATGTGGCGAGAAAGACATTGGCTCTTCCGGCGAGGTTATTCCAGCGGTACTCCCACCCTTCTCAGGACCAAGGCCGTCCTGGGATCCTGAAGCAACTCCGCGTACAGGCCATCCAGACCGCAGAACACCACCAGGCCGCTGCGCTCGGACAGGAGCCGCTCGAGCAGCGCGACCGCCCGCTCGGTTTCACCCAGTGCCACTAGGGTGGCGGCCAGGTACGGCCCGCCGGGAGTGAGGTCCGCTTCCGCCGCGTCGCAAAGAGCGCGCGCATCGGCCACCTCGCCGAGCATGACACGGAGTCTGGCCTCCAGCGAAAGCACGTACTTGCCCCGGGCCCGCTCGGAAATCTCGTCCAGCACGGCCAGGCCCTCGGCCGGACGCCCGGAGAGCGCCAACGCCCGTGCGAGCCACGTCGTCACCGACGGATGGCCCGGGTCCGCCAGACGCATCGCCTGTAACAACTCCAGCGCCTCATCCAGGCGACCGCTCCAGTAGAGAACCCGGCCGACGACCAGCTGCATGGTGAGCGACAGCGGCTCCAGCGCCTGCGCCGCACGGGCATAATGCAGGGCGTCGCCGAATCGCCGCACCACGGCCAGATAGATCGCATACCACGTCTGGGCATAGGCCAGTCTTGGTCCGAGATCGAGGGCTCGGCGCAAGGCCGCTTCGGCGCCGGGCAGATCCCAGTCGAACAGGAGCCGCACTGCCCCGAGCCAGAGGTGCGGCTCGGCCAGGGTCGGGTCCAGTCGCTGGGCCTGGAGCGCCGCCGCGCGCGCTTTGGGCATCGCGGCGAGCGGTGGCACGCCACCGTATTCCGGGAATCCCCGCAGCAACCAGCACTCGGCGAGCGCGGCATGCGCGAGGGCATACGACGGATCCCGCTCCGTCGCCTGCTCGAAGTACTCGATACCGAGGGCGAAGCCCTCGTCGGTGCGCTTCAGCGTCGCGTATCGGCCCCGCAGATAGAGGGTATAGGCCTCGGCATCCCTGGTGGTGGCGGCGGACCCGGGCGAGATCGTTCCGCGGCCGGGGAGTGGTAGCGCAGTGACCACCGCCCGGGCCAGCTCTTCCTGCAGGGCCAGGACATCATCGATGGTGCGCTCGTAAGTGTCCGACCAGCGCTGGTAGCCGTCGGCCGTGGAGACCAGCTGCACGGCGAGCCGAATCCGCCGGCCCACCATGCGCACGCTCCCCTCCACCAATGACCCCACGCCGAGCTGCTCCCCGATGGCGCGCGCGTCCACCGGTTTGTTCTTGAACGCGAAGCTCGAGCTGGCGGCCGCCACCTGGAGTCCCGGCACCCGCGCGAGGGCGTTGATCAGCTCCTCGGTGACGCCGTCGCTGAAGTATTCAGCCTCCCGACCCGGCGTCAGGTTGAGAAACGGCAGCACGGCGATCGAGGTGCCCGGAGCCGAGCGGGTACTCCCGCGCGACGATTCGGCCATCGTCCGCTCCGCTCGGAGCCGCTGGACCGCGGCAATCACTTCCGGATCCGCCGGCGCATCGAGCTCCTCCCGCATCAGGACCTCGTGGGCTCGGGCCAGCCTGAGCGCCTCGCCCGCCTCGCCCAGCGCCGCGAGCGCGTCCATGCAGCGCAGGACGACGCGGCCGTTGGACGGTTCGCTGTCCACCCGCCGACGCCACCACTCCGCGGCGGCTGAGGCGTCGCCGGCACGCTCCGCCGCCAGGGCGAGGGCCTCGAGCGACTCCGCTTGGCGGCGTGCCAGCCGGATCCGTTCCACCTCCACCCACCGCTCGAACTCCGGGGCATCGTCGAGGAAGAATCCGTCCAGAAACGGCCCACCGTACACCGCCACGGCCGCGACGTAGTCCCCGTGGGCGAGAGCGCCCTGGAACTTGGCGACATCGCTGTCGAGCATCACCGGGTTGAGCCGCAGATCGGCCGTGCCCAGGAAGAGCGCGTCCGCGCGCAAATCCCGGCGGATGGAGTAGAGCAGCTGCGTGAGACGGTGGCCGGCGCGATCGGCGGCGCCCTCCGGCCACAGGTAGGACATGAGCCGGTCCCGACTCAGTCCCCGCTCTCCCGCCACGGCGAGCAGACTCAGCAGGGCCAGCGGTTTCCGCTGACCGCCGGCTCCTCGCGCAGGGCTGCCGCCCACCTCGAGTGATGGAGTACCCAGGGCCCGCAGGTAGAGCATCCGCCGCCGCCTGATGTGCGTGTGAGGACTATCTGATCCCTAGATGAGCCCGGCGCCCGATTGTAGGTCGCGATCAGACACCGGGCAAGCCGCCCTGGCCGTGCCGGCGCAGAACCCCTGCTTCGAGGTGCCCATGTCCCGTACGTTCCTGCTTCTCGCCGCGGCGGTGGGCCTCAGCGCCTGCGACGACACTGGGCCGACCGCTCCCCAGCTCGCCAACGCCGGGCCGACCGCTCCCCAGCCCGCCAGGACCCAGGTACCCATCACCTCCACCTATCGCGCTCAGGGGACCATTGGGGCAGCGCCCAGGTAGCTCTCCTTCACCGGGGGCAGCGGCCGCTTCGCCAATGCCACCGGGTCCCAGGAGATGGTGGGCACCCAGACTTCCGATTTCTCCCAGCCGGGCGTGCCGACCACCGTCGAGCTGGCCATGACGGGCACCATCTCCACCGTCGGCTCCGCGCGGTGATCGACGCCTCCGTCGCTTGCCGCCCCGGACCACCCCTCGCCACAAGGAGATCCGACATGCCCGCCTCGACCACCGCCATCCCTCCATTCGAGCGGATCGGCGCACTTCACCACCACTCGCCTGCGTCCTCGGAATCCGAGATCGACGCTAAGGTGCTCCGCGTCAAGGAAGCGGCCGGCCGCTGGGCCGCCCTGCGGATCGAAGATCGGCTCGCCCTGGCGGGATCGATGTTGGCCGGTTACCACCGCGTGGCCGAGCGCAGTGTGCGGGAGGCCTGCGACGCGAAAGGCATTCCGCCCGGCACTCCCATGGAAGGCGAGGAATGGACCACCGGGCCCTGGTGCGTCATCCGGCATCTCCGGCTCGTCTCGGAGGTGCTCACCTGCATCGCCCGGACCGGCACGACACCCACCGGACCGGTGTTCACGGTCGCCGACGGCCGGCTCGCGACTCGGGTCTTCCCGTCGAGTGGCACGGATGGGTTTCTCTTCGCGGGCATTACCGCCGAGGTGCGGTTTCGACCTGATATGACGAGCTCAGCCATACACGAGGCTCGCGCGGGGTTCTACAAGCACCGGTCGCACACCGGCCGCACGGTGCTCGTGCTCGGCGCCGGCAATCTCGCCTCGATCCCGGCGATGGACGTGATCACCAAGTTGTTCAATGAAGGGAAAGTGTGTGTGCTGAAGATGAACCCGGTGAATGCCTACCTCGGCCCGTTCATCGAGGAGGCGTTCGCCGACGCGATCGCCCGCGGCTTCCTCGCGGTGGTGTATGGGGGGGCGACGGAGGGCGCGTATCTGGTGCGTCACCCCGCAATCGATGAGATCCACCTCACCGGATCCGACGCCACCTACGACGCGCTGGTCTGGGGGGCGGCGGGTCCGGAGCGAGAAGCGCGCAAGGCGCGCAACGCCTCGATACTCGCGAAGCCGATCACCGCAGAGCTGGGTTGTGTTTCCCCGGTGCTCGTGGTGCCGGGTCCTTATGACTCCGCGCAACTCGCCTTTCAGGCCGAAGCCGTTGCCGGCGCGGTCACCAGCAACGCCTCCTTCCTCTGCAACGCAGCCAAGATGATCGTCTCACCGCGCGGCTGGAGGCGCCGACGCGAGCTGCTGGCCGCCCTGGAGGGAGCGCTCGGCCGGGCGGCGTTGCGCGACGCGTACTATCCCGGTGCAGCCGAACGGTGGCACCGCCTGACCCGCGGGCGTCACGAGCTCAGGACCATCGGCACCCCCCGCCAGGGTCAGCTCCCCTGGGCGCTCATTCCCGGGCTCGATGCCGAGAACCCCAGCGAGGCGGCATTCCGGACCGAGGCGTTCTGCTCGGTGATCGGGGAGACGGAGGTCGCCAGCGACGACCCGCTGGAATATCTCACCCGAGCCGTCGATTTCGTGAATGCAAGGCTCTGGGGCACACTCTCCGCCACGTTGATCGTGCACCCCACCGCGATGAAGGACCCGGTCCTGGCGGCGGCGGTCGAAGCCGCGATCAGCCGGCTCCGTTATGGAACGGTCGCCGTGAACGCGTGGTCGGGTCTCTCCTTCGCGTTCGGGTCACCGCCATGGGGCGCCTACCCCGGTGCGACGCCCGCCGACATCCAGAGCGGCACCGGGTTCGTCCACAATACCGCGATGCTGGAGGGAGTCGAGAAGGTCGTGCTGCGGCATCCGCTGACGCTGCGACCGAAGCCGGTCACCTTCCCCAGCCATCGAACGGCCCACGTACTGGGGCGCCGACTGGTGGAGCTGGAGGCGCGACCCTCCTGGGCTCGGGCAGCGCGCGTGGTTGCCGCGGCCATTCGGGGCTAGGAGGGCCCCTGCGCATTGCCCCCGTTGTCCCGCTTCTGCGCAGGAGAAGGGAGAACTCGACCGCTCTCACACGTGAATCGAAGAAACCACTGTTCGAGGAGGTGGATCATGCGCAAGACGCTCTCAGGGATGGCTACCCTGCTGCTCATCGCGGAGAGGAGTCGGCTCGCCTACGTTCTCGAGCGACAACAGTGCGGTCGCGGATGTGAGTGATGACGGCACGATCACGGCGACGGCCGTGACGGCGCCTGCACTCGCGTTTCAGCCCCAACTGGTGGACGTGAGCGCCGCCGGTGCCGTAACCTGGTCGTTTGGGGCCATTCACCACGATGTCACGTCACAACCGCGGGGGCGCCCGCCAATGTTCCAGAACTCCGGAACGGATCGGCTGCCCGCGCGTTCCCCGACCCCGGCACCTTTGCGTACCGGTCCTCGATTCACCCCGGAATGGCCGGTACCGTCCGGGTGCACTGATGCTTGAGCGTAGCCAAGTGGCCAAGGGGTGTA
>Ga0299913_10003868_pt1 | contig 12421 bp, 11 predicted proteins | sample RVTome_9_FD_201360 | JGI IMG/M metagenome (GOLD analysis project Ga0299913, IMG submission 201360) | Soil microbial communities from uranium-contaminated site in the Upper Colorado River Basin, Wyoming, United States - RVT155D38 (version 2) ... | reverse complement strand
TACTGCCCCCGCGCAGCCGCCGGTACCTCTTCGCAAGTCCTTCGGCCTCGATCACATTCACGCCGCAAGGATTACACGTTCAGTTTCTCTTTCTTGCGCGCAACGTTGGGGTTGTAGCAGCGCGACTTCATGCCGAGCTGCTGCGCGACGACGCAGCGGTTGGAGGATTCGCACAACGCCGGCCCCCCGTCGTTCAATATTCGCGCCGGGAGGTCGGACTCGGCATAGAACGGGCGGCCGATGCCGACCATGTCGGCTTCGTCGTTGCCGAGGATCTCGTCGCACTCCGCTCGGGTGCGGATGCCGCCCACCGCGAACACCGGGATCGAGACGACTTCCTTCGCTGCTGCGAAGAAGGCGCGGTTCCACACCGGTTCGAACGGATAGGACTTGGCCCCGCGCTTGTAACCCCAACGCAACACCGCCATCTTCAGCCTGGAGCCGCCCAACGCCGTCTCGAAACGGGACCGTATCGAGCGGGTCTCCAGCATGTCGCTGGGGTCGGCGCCGCGCGCGAGCGAGGCGTGCGGGAAGACCGACAAACCAACCGGCGTGATCGCGTCATAGCCGAACTCCTGGGCCAATCGACACAGCTCGAGGCCCTCTTCGAAAGTAGTGCGCGGTGCGAACGGCGGAGCATCCTCCCCTATCGGGATCTTCACCGTCAGCGGGAAGTCGTTTCCTGCGCGCTCGCGGATGCTCTCGGCCAGCAGCTCCAGGATCCGTGCGCGGTTGCGCACACTGCCGCCGAACTCGTCGGTACGCCGGTTGTAATAGGGGCTCAGAAATTGATGGACGAACTTCGCGTTCGACGACGCGATCTGGATGCCGTCGTAGCCAGCCTCGCGCGCCCACTCGGCACTGCGCGCGCAGGCCTCGATGAACTCATGGATGTCCTGCGCGGTCAGGACCCTCGTCGGGACCCCATGCAGCGCAGGACGGACGTGGATCGGAGGTCGAGACACCGCCATGAGTGGCGCGTTGCGCTCGGCCGCGTACGTCTGATGCCACCCCTCCATCGAGTAGATCCCCGCGTGACCGATCTGCAGGAAGATGCGCGCACCACCCGCGTGCACTGCCTTGGTTGCGTCTTTCAGGCGAAGCGTGCGCTCACGTGTATCGACGCGGGTCATGCCCGGCGATGATCGTCCTTCCTCCGTGACACACGAGTTGCCCTGGATGATCAGACCGATGCCCGCACGAGCGTTCGCACCGAAGGCGTCCGCATAGATCGCGGCAGCGTCCGGGCCGTCACCGGCCCCCTCCAGGACCGGAGCCCGGTAGAGGCGATTGCGGAGGACGAGCGATCCGATAGTGATCGGCTCGTCGAGCCTCGCCATCAGAAAGTTACGGGAAGAGCTTCGAGGCCGCGTAGCGTCACAGTGGCCCGATAACGCACGTCATCGCTCGCCGGCGCGATCTTCGGGAAGCGGCGTAGCAACGTCTCGAATGCAATCTCTCCTTCGACGCGGGCGAGCGTCGCGCCGACACAGAAATGACCTCCGGCGCTGAACGCGATATGGCGGTTGGGATGGCGCGTGATGTCGAGCCGCTCGGGCTCCGGGAACTGAGCGGGATCGCGGTTCGCGGCCCCCAAGACAACGACACACATATCGCCAGGCTCGATGCTGGTCCCGGCGATCTCCACGGGCTCCTTAGCGGTACGAGCCGTCAGGTGCACCGGCCCGTCGAAGCGGAGCAGCTCCTCGACCGCGGTCCGGCTGTGGGAGGGATCGTCGATGAGGCGCTGCAGCTCGCCACGATGCCGCAGCAATGCGTGGAGACCGTTGCCGATCAGGTTCATCGTCGTCTCGTGCCCGGCGACCAACAGCAGGATCAACGTCGCGCGCAGCTCCTCCTCGGTCAGCTTCTCGCCTTCGTCTTCGGCGACGATCAGTTCCGAAACGAGGTCCGTTCGCGGATGCGCGCGCCGCTCGGAGACCAATCCGTCGAAATAAGCCGCAAGGGCAAGTCCTGCCTCGGCGACCCTGACGAACGTCGCTTCGTCAAGATCGGGGTCGAGGATCGGCGCAACCCCGCGCGACCATCCCTTGAAACGATCGCGGTCCTCCGGCGGGACGCCGAGCATCTCCGCGATGACTCGCACGGGCAGCGGATAAGCGAAGTCGGTGATGACGTCCATCTCTCCCCGCTCTTCGACCTCGTCGAGCAGCTCGTCGACGATCTCTCGGATGCGCGTCCGCAGCCGCTCCACGACGCGCGGCGTGAACGCTTTGTTGACGAGATCGCGCAAGCGCGTGTGGTCGGGAGGGTCCTTGAACAGCATGATGTTCTCGAGACCGCGCTCGGTCGGTCCCAGAAGATTGTCCTCACGCTTCTTGCGGTAGCGGCTGTGCTCCACGCTGAAGCGATCGTGATCGCGCAGGATCGTGACGGCCGGCTCGTAAGCGAGGACGAGCCATGCCTCGCGCGGCGTCCGGTACAGCGGACCCTGATCGCGCAGGGCCGCATAGATCGGATACGGATCCGCGTGCGTCTCGGGAGCGAGTGGATCGAAGAGTTCGAGCTCCTCGAGGGCGGGTTTGGTCACCACGGTTTCCACTCGCCGGTGGCGCCGGCGCCCCACGCGGGGCGCGCTTCTCCTTGCGGGTTGATCACGTAGTCGGGATCGGCGTCACTGGGAGGTTCGCGCCGCTCGAGAGCAGCCGCGCACGCCTCGGCGAGACGCTCCATCTTTGCCTTCTCGACATCATCGGCTTTGTCGGCGAACCGAGGCACGATCTCGTCGCCGAACAGCTCGATCGACTCGCAGATGTGGTCGTGCTGGTTCTTGCCGGCCTGCGACACGAATATGACCTGGTCGACGCCGACCTCTTCGTAGCGGCGCACGAGGTCCGCTATCTGGTCGGGCGTGCCGACCGCGCCGCGCATGGAACCGAGCGCTCCTTCGAGGACCTTGACGGGTAGCTCGCCGCCTCCCGCGCGGATGAGCTCTCGTGCGAACCCGAACTCGGAACGATGGGCTTGGAACTCCTCCCACACGTTCGTCTTTCCCGGCTTGTGTTGCCCGAACACGTAGTAGTGCGCCAGTGAGTAGCCGAAGAAGTGTCCTCCGTCGATCCCCCGGTCGATCGCCGTCTGCTCGTCGCGATGGCACATCATCGGTACGACGACCGCGAGGTTGGGGTTCACCGCGAATCCGGCGGGCACGCATTCGTCCGACGTGATCGTCGAGTAGTACCCGTCCACCCATTCCTTGGCATCTTCGGGCTCTGCGAACGAGAACGACAACGCGCCGAGTCCCTTGCGTGCCGCCAGCAGGATCGTGTCGCGCTGGCTACACGCGGCCCACAACGGTGGGTGTGGCTTCTGCATCGGTTTCGGAATCACGTTGCGCGGCGGAACATTGAGGAACTTCCCGTCGTAGCCGGCGAAGGGTTCCTCGACGAACATCCTCGTGATCGCGTCGAGAGCTTCGCTCCACTGGTCTCGCTTCTCGTCGCGGGTGATCCCGAACCCGCCGAGCTCCATCTGCGAGCTCGACTCGCCCGTCCCGAGGTCGACTCGCCCGCCGGAGATGAGGTCGAGAGTCGCGATCCGTTCCGCGACACGGACCGGATGGTTGAAGTTCGGGGGGAGCTGGACGATGCCGTGACCGAGCCGTATCCGCTTGGTGCGCTGGCTGACGGCGCCGAGGAACACCTCGGGCGCGCTGGAATGCGAGTACTCCTCGAGGAAGTGGTGCTCTACCTCCCACATGTTGTCGAAACCGACCTTGTCGGCCAACTCGATCTGCTCGAGCGCGTTGGTGAGGATGTCGCGCTCGGATGTCTCGTCCCACGGGCGCGGGAGCTGGTGCTCGTAGAAGAGCCCGAACCTCACGGCGTCACCACCAGTCGAACGGGATCGCCCTCCTTGCTCGCGAGCCTCTCGACGCCGCGCGGGACCTCTTCGAGGGGCATGACGTCCGATATCGATGTCGACAGATCGAGACGCCCGTTGGCGAGCAGGGTGACGAGCTCGTCGAGGTGACGCTTGGAGTAGCCGAGATGGCCGAGGAGCGAATGGGCCTGGGTGCCGAAGATCAGACCAGGTCCGAGCTCGACTCGGTCCATCGACAGCCCGACCATGACCGCGCGGCCCCGCCGACGCAGAGACCTGACCGCTTCGTACAGAACCGCGTTCGCCCCCACGAGGTCGATGGCAACATCGAGGCCTCCCCCCGTCAGTTGCGAGATCTCCATCGTGACGTCCCCGGACGTGGGGTCGAGAGCCGCGTCGGCCCCCAGCTTCAAGGCGCGCTCGCGCGCGCTCGCCAACGGATCGATCGCGATGATCAGTCCGGCTCCGAGTAACCGGGCGAGCTGCACTGCGTGCGTCCCGAGGCCACCTATCCCCCACAATCCGACGGATTCACCTGGATGCAACTTGGCAGTGTCGGTAAGCGCGGCATAAGGGGTCGCGACCGCATCCGCGAGGATGGCCGCGTGTTCCGGCGCGACCCCATCCGGCACGGGAGTCACCGTGAAGTACGGGACCCTGACGTACTCGGCCCACGCGCCGTCGTAGTGGAAGCCCATCAGCTCGAAGCTCTGACATTCGTCCATCCGCCCCCGGATGCACATCCGGCACATCCCACACGGCTTGCCGCCGGCAAGCGCCACTCGTTGGCCTTCTTTCCATCCGGGAACCTCTCCTCCGACGGTCGCGATGGTCCCCGAGCTTTCGTGGCCCGGCGTGACGACGTCGATGAGCGGAGGGATCGAACCATCGATCAGATGCACGTCGGAAAGACAGATCCCGCACGCGTCGACTCTTATCAAGAGCTCGAGGGGACCGGGCTCGGGAACCGGTACATCCATGACCGCCAGGGACCGATCGCTGCCGGTGAAACGCGCTGCGCGCATCGTCGACGTCATGCCATCTCCCGTCTCATCGGAGGTTGGGACGGAGCCAGCCACCACAACACGAGTCCTCCTGCAAGCAGGTACGTCACGACGAACCAGTGTCGGTCGGGCGCGTCGCCCCACACGATGTAATAAGCGTGGGTCAGCGCGTGCAGCGACAGGAGAACGGCGACGAACCTGATGATCCCGCTGTTCGCTTGTGGGTCCCGGAACGCGAGTAACAGCGCGAACGCGACGGACAGGTCGTAAGCCCCCAAGATGCTCGTCCACCCCGACGGCGGGCCCCACGCGAGGATCTCGTCGATCGCAAGATCGGGGAAGAACCAGAAGGACAGGCCGACCACTAAGTGGCCGATCGCCGCGACCGCGAGGATCGCCCGCAGCGTCCGCAACCTCATCTCAGGGTTCACGCCGCTCCTCTCCGTCCGTCCGCCGAGCGATGCTATCTGTGACGTTCATCGGCCGCCCACGAGAAGATGCCCTTCGCCATCGTGGAGGCTTCCGACTGTGCGCGTGCGCTGAAGATCTGCGAGTGCGCACTCTTGACGTCTTCGTCCTTGGGCGCAGCTATAAGAGCCCATTCCGCGAGGCGACTTGCGAGGCGGAGATCGCCTGAGTCGGCAAGCTCCGTCGCGCGCTTCGCGAGCGCCGGCGCGCCGCCGGCCAGGCCACACACCTCTTCTGCTACTGCTGCCTCACCTGCCGGCTTTAGCGTCGCGGGATCCCCGTCGTACCAGCCGGCGTAGAGGCGCCAGATGTTGCGGACTATGAATTCCGGTTCGTCGTAGGTGGGCCGGAGGTAGGGCTTCTCCAGGAGATGCTCCGGTGCCCTAACCGTGTGCACGATCGCGTCGAGTCGTGCCCCGGCGTTGATCATGTCGAGCGTCTGTGCGACGAGCGATTCCAAAAGCTCTGCCGAATCCTCCAACGCAGTGCGTACTCGCTCCGCCCCCACGATCGGCACACCGTGTCCGGGGAGCAACGTCTCGGCGCCGAGCTCCGTCATCGCGCGCAGGGCGCGAGCCCACTCCGCGGGATAACGCTGCGCCTTCTGAGGGTTCCCCGCGTTGGGAGACGCCCATATGAAGAAGTCCCCGCAGCACAGGACCTTCTCATCCTCGATCCACACCCAGGTGGCATCGTCGGTCTCGCCCTTGCCGTGGGTCAGCGCGAACGCCCGGCCCCCAACCTCGAGGTCGAGCGAATGGTCGTAGGTCTCGTCCGGATAGCGGTACTCCGTTGGCCACTGGAGGTCGGGCAACCGGAACTGCCGGCGATTGATGAGCGCGTTGTAGCCGGCGGTCTGTTCGTAACGCTGGAACCGGCCGGGGACGAGGGCATGTGCGACCACGCGCGGCGTCGGACCGTCTTCAGCTTCGAAAGGAGCGACCCCGAACACGTGATCGATGTGCCCATGCGTGTAGACGGCCGTGTTAAGAGCATCGTCGGACCACCTCCGAACCTGTTCGTGGATGGCGTTCGCGAACATAGGGCTCCCCGTATCTACGAGCACTAGTCCCTCGTTGGTCTTACACGCCGTCACGTTCGCGAATGACGGGACGAATGCGATCGAAGACGTGATCTCGATGAGATCGCCCCAGTAGGCGAACGGATTGACTTCCTCGGGAGCGACTTCTCCGCGCCACAGTTGGTCGGACAGAGCCAACGGATCCTGCATCACGGGTTGGTGCTACGCCGACGCGAGTGAGCCGGTCAGGAACACGGAGCGCAACAGATCGTCGCGGCCCCGGAGCTCTTCGGCCGGTCCGGAGAAGCGGATCTCGCCGCGCTCGATGAAGTAGGCGCGCGTTGCAACGTCAAGCGCCAGATCGACGTGCTGGTCCACGAGGATCACGGCGACGCCGGCTTCGTTGAAGCGCCGGATGATCTCCAGTAGTTGCTCGACCACCTTCGGCGCGAGCCCGAGCGACAATTCGTCGACGAGGAGCAAGCTCGGATCCATCACGAACGACTTGGCAAGCGTCAGCATCTGTTGCTGTCCACCCGACATGCTCCCCGCCACCTGCCTGCGCCGCTCCTTCAGCTGTGGAAAGAACTCGAGGACCTTGTCGACCATCTCGTTGCGCTTCTTCTTGTCCTTGCCGTAGAGGAAACCTCCGATCTCGAGGTTCTCGATCACGGTCATCCCGGGGAAGACGCCGCGGCCCCCCGGCATCTGCACGACGCCCTTCTTCAGGATCTCGGGGGGCCGCTTACCGACGAGCGACTCACCGTCCAACATCACCTCGCCCTCGCTCGGAGTCAACACGCCCGAGATGACACGCAGGATCGTCGTCTTGCCGGCGCCGTTCGTTCCCAGCAAGGCGACGATCTCGGAGTCGCCGACCTCCAGGTCGATGCCGAAGAGGACCTGGATCGGGCCGTAATAAGCGTGGATCTTCTCAAGCCGTAGCACGGCGGGTCCTCCCCAGGTACGACTCCAGCACGAGGTCGTTGCTCACAACCTCGTTGGGCGTGCCCTCCGCGATGATCTTGCCGAAGTCGAGCGCATAGATCCGTTCCGATGCATTCAGCAGCAAGCTCATGTCGTGCTCGATCAGCAGGATCGAGCAACCTCGCTCGTCACGGACCTTCTTCAGAAGCGGGCCGAGGGCTTCGACCTCCTTCTGCTGAATGCCGGACGCGGGCTCGTCGAGCAAGAGGATCTTCGGCTGGAGCGACAGCACCGACGCGAGCTCGAGGAACCGAGTGGTCCCATAAGACAGCTCGGTCGGATGTGCCTCCGCCCACGGTCGCAGGTTCACGACATCGAGGATCTCCTCGACGCGATCCTTCGCGTCGCGCTCGTCTCGGCGCCACCCCGGCAACCTCAACATCGCCGCGAACGACCCGCTGGAGAGGTGACGATGCTGCGCGACCAAGAGGTTCTCGTAAACCGTCAGGTTGCGGAAGAGCGTGACGTGCTGGAACGTTCGCCCAATCCCTGCAGCAACACGTTCGTAGGGCAAGAGATGCGATATCTCATCACCTTGGAACAGGATGCGGCCCCACGCCGGTTTGAGGAACCCGCTCAGCACGTTGAACAACGTGGTCTTGCCGGCGCCGTTCGGACCCAGCAGACCGACGATCTCGCCCTGTTCGACTTCTATGTCGACCTCGTTCAAAGCGGCGATTCCGCCGAAGTGGATGCTGACGTCGCGCGTACGCAGAAGGCTCATGACAGGCTCAGGATCAGCCAGGCGCCGCCGATGTTCGTCACCAGGATGATGGCGATGATCGAGATACCCAGCGCGGGTCGCGTCCGGACCAGGGCGGCCAAGATCTTTCCGACCTGGACAAGTCCTCCGGGACGGAACAACAGGAACGCAATCAGGACCACGGCTGCATAGATACCGACGAACGCGAAGAAGAACTCGAAGCCATTGAACACCTGTTGCTGAACGACGAGCGCGATCGCTCCGACGAAGGCACCGATCGCACGATCCATGCCTCCGATGGCAACGAGGGTTACGAGGAGTAGCGAGGTGGCTTCGGCAAAAGGCGACTGGAACGCATTCGGAGTCACGCTGATAAGTAGTTGGGCGAGGAAGGCGCCACCGAGCCCGGCGATCATCCCCGACAATACGAACGCGACGAGCTTGGTCTTCGCTACGTTGATACCTAACGCCTGAGCTTCCAGCTCGTTATCGCGCACCGCGAGCATCGCTCGGCCCATCCGCGACGTCCGCAACCCCTCGACCATGAAGAGCAACACGAATACGGCCCCGAGACACAGCAGGTAGAACGCGAGGTCGCTCCCGAAGTCGATCGGTCCCACGACGGGGCGACCCACCAAGTGCCCGCTGTCTCCTCCCGTCACGGGTGCCCACGTGAAGAAGGTCTCCCCCAGCGCGTTTGAGATCGTCAGGGTTGCGATCGCGAGATAGAGACCCTTCAACCGAACCGATGTAATGCCGACGAACAGAGCGAAGGGAACCGTCGCCGCGGCCGCGAACGGCAGAGCCAACCAGAAGGGCCAACCCCACGACGCCATCGCGGCCCCCGTCGCCATCGCCCCGATCCCCGCGAACGAATACGGCATCAGCGAGATGAGGCCGGCATAGCCGGTGACCACGACGACGGACAGCCCCAGGATGGCGTAGATGGTGGCGTACTGCCCGATGAAGTAGCCGAAGTCCCCGAACGGAACCGGGACGAGCGAGATGATCGCGAGACTCGCCAGGCCCAATAGCTGGCTGCGCGTTGGACGACGCCCGCGCGCTCGTGTCGCCGGCGGCGTATCGAACGTCTCGGTGATCTGCGGGGAATCCCCTTTCGTCTCGATCGCTACGTCAACGTTCACTCGAGCGCCTCGAGCTCCTGGCGCGTCGCGAAGAATCGTTCCGTCCGCAACAGCAACAGGAACAGGATGAGGATGGCCGCGACCGAAGCCCGGAGGTCGCTCCACGGCTTGGGAGCCAGGATCAGGAGCTCTCGCGCGAGGCCGAACACGAAACCCCCGACGAGTGCCATCGGCAGGTGGACCAATCCTCCGACCAGAGCGGCTCCGAAGGCAGGGATCAGCAGCGTTCCGAACGGAGTCAAGTCGAACGTAGTGATGATCCCGCCCTGTGTCCCGGCGGAATGGGGCAGGACTAGAAGGAGCGCGAGCGCTGCGAGGGCCGAGCCGATGCCCCACGCGATAGAGGAATACTTCACGTCGTCGATGCCGGCGAGCATCGCCGCTTCCCTGTTCTGGGCCACGGCCCGCAGTGCTCGCCCGGTCCGGGAGAGCTTGAACCAAACCAGGAAACCGAACGCGATCCCGATGGCCGAGACCGCAGTGGCGATCTCACTCGCGCGGATGGCCACTCCGCCGACATCGACATCGCCGGTCGGCAACCATGGCTCGAGGCGAGTGAATTGCTCGAACCCGAGCGCGAACTGAGCCACCGATGAATAGAACTGCGCCAGCCCGATTGCGATGAGGATCACGATCACCTGCCGGCCGCGACCGACCCGCTTGAAGACCAGCCGGTAGGCCAGCACCCCCGAAGCGACGCCCATCGCCAGACCCAACAGAGCAGCGAGCTGCGGTGGAACCCCGATCGCCGTCATCATCGCGTAGGTCACGACCGCCATGAGCCCGATCGCCCAGTGGGCGAAGTTGAGAACGCCGGTCGTCCGGTAGATCAGCACGAGCCCCAGCGCGAGCAATGCGAAAACGGCTCCGGACGACAGGCCGAAGATCGTCACCTCCGTGACCGGAGCCGCGTAGATCATGCTTTGACGAACGATCGATACAGCCAGTCGATCAGCCGGAACGGTTGCAACGCGATCAGGCGGCGGCCCCACGGGAATCGCTGGACCCAGCGTGTGATCAGAAGGAACCAGCCGATCATCCCTACGGCGAGGATCCCTGCGACCGCGCCGCGTCCGGTCGCTTGCTCGTAGACGAGGATCTCCGAGGTCTCACCCGCGGCAACCGGGTCGTCGCCCTCGGATGTCGTTCCGATCGCGACGCCTCCGGACAGGCCCGGCCCCCCCACCGACACGCCCGACGAGCCGAGCGCGACGCCGCTGTCGAACCCGGTGTCGGAACCGGAGGAAACCTGGGCGCCCGGATCGATCGTCGGGGGCCCACCGAAGGAAGTGTCGGCGAACTCACCGAACGATCCGTAGAACTCGGCTCCCCCGAAGAACGCAGCTTGTTCGTCCTGGGCGATCATCAGTCCGGGAGCCACGAGCGTCAGCTGTCCGCCGTCGGCGCTCGCCTCCACGTAGGGGGCCGCGACCCCGACCGAGAGCCCGGGGACCGATACGACCTGCCCCGGTGGAAGGGTCACGGGCTGGCCACCGAGCTCGGCGCCCGATGCGGTAGACGTCACCGACCACCGCAGACGCTGGGGCGTGCCATCGGACGAGATCTTGACGTGGGTCTCGATCGACTCGACCGTGAACGCACCGTCTCCGTAATTGAGGTCCTCGACCTTGGCGGAAAGATCTGCCCGCAACTGGCTACCGTCTTCGGCGAGAGAAACGACGCTGCGCCCCTTCTCCGCGGTCGCGCCGAAGGTCCCCGGTGTGGGGGCCTGGAACGCGCACCCTCGTTTGAAGCACTCGGCAAGGTGCTGCGTGGAGATGTTGCCGAAGGAGCGCGACATCGTGTGCACGTAGTCGTTCGCGTCCTCTTCGTTCTCCTGCTCAGGGAAGCACCGCTCTTCCCACGACGGCTTGTTCGGGGAGAACCCATCGGACTCGGTGTGGGACTCGGGTTCCCCGCGACCGGAGAGCTCGATGTACTGCTCCGACGCTAGCCCCGTAGCCTCTTTCACCGCGCCGCCGAGATGGCTCAACGACCCCAGCGCAAGGATCTCGTTCAATCGCACGGGGCTCGATTGCGGTGGTTTCGTACCACCCGTCTCGTCCCCCGCACCACCTTCGGTCGGCGTTACGTCGGGAGGAGGCTCCGTCTTCGGCAGTTTTCCTTCACGCCCCAGCTCGATGCCTTTAGGGCAATTGGGCTTGTGGTTGTAGCGCCCCTCGTCGCACTCGTACGGATCCGTCGCCGGATCACATGTCGGCGGCAAGTTGCGAACGACGTCGCGGTGCAGCGATACCTTGTACGAGTACGCGCGCGCGTCCTTGATAGAGAACTGCAGTGACGTTGCGGCATGAACGGGCGTCCACACCATCGCTGCCGCCATAGCCAGCAGCACGGCCGCGCCACACGCGAGATAACGCCGCATGTCAGTCATCGGTGATTATGGAGTAAGGCACCCCGAGCTCACCAAGGGTAAGGAACCGCTCCGTATGGTCGCGGAAGTACTGGCCATTGCCGGTGAACTGGATCAGCCACACCGACTTCGCACCGAAATGGTCCTGGGGGGTGATGTTGATGATCGGGCCGATCCCCGCGCTCCAGTTGCGGAGACCCAGGAGGGTCTCCCGGAATGCCTCGCGCGACAGCTCGGGGCCGGTCATCGTGAGCCACAGACCCAGGCCACCGGTGATGGCCGCGGGGGCATAGGTGAGGATGTCTTCTGGTTCGCTCGGATAATCCTCCGCACGCGCGTCCTGCAAGGCCTTCACCGCGGGGTACTTGTCCGGATCCGCGAACGGCACGCACGGAAGGGCCGCGCAGTCCGTGAACATGCCCTCGCACGCGGCCCCGCACAGGTCGGCGAGGCTCTCGATCCAGCACGAAGTAAAGGTGCAGGACCATTGCACGTTGTTGTCGGCGCCGCGCCAGCCTTGGCTGCGGGCCTCCATCGCGCCGAAGACGCCGTTCAGCGCATCCAATGCGATGACGGCGTCGGGGCTCGGGTTCGCGCCCCGGCCCTGGTAGCAGGTGCGGATCCGGGCGATCTCGGATCGCATGCCGTTGGAGGCTTCCTGGGCCTTCTTGTAGACGATGCAGTCGTCCGGGATCGGCACGTCGAAATGCTCGGCGATGGCGCGCACCACACGGACGCCGCTGTTTTCGGTCGTTGGGTCGGCGAGGATCGCGAGCCGCTCTCGCTTGAGCTTGCGGATCAGGTATCCAGTGTGGATGCCCGCGGCGACCTGCGGGTCCGTTCCCGGCGAGTAGTTCCACGGCGCAAGCTCGGGGT
>Ga0299913_10003867_pt1 | contig 12421 bp, 9 predicted proteins | sample RVTome_9_FD_201360 | JGI IMG/M metagenome (GOLD analysis project Ga0299913, IMG submission 201360) | Soil microbial communities from uranium-contaminated site in the Upper Colorado River Basin, Wyoming, United States - RVT155D38 (version 2) ... | reverse complement strand
ACGGCGTCGGTGTCGTAGGCCCACGTGCGCGCGGGCGGGCCGGACCAGGCGATCGACTCGGGGAAGTAGCGATCGTCGAAGGCCCGCGTCTCGGTGGTGCCGTTTCCAAGGTCGAGGCTCACGAGCAGCCCCGAAGGCAGGTAGGTCGCCCCGGACGCCACCGGGACCGAGCCCACCGGCGTCGTCACGGTGAGGCTCTCCTGGCGGTCGGCGAAGTCGTAGGCGTACTCCGCGCTCACGCCGCCAGGATACGCGATGTCGGTGCGGTTGCCGTTGAGGTCGTAGCCGTAGCTCAGCCCACCGTCCTGGGTGGCGCGGCCGAAGTGGTCGTAGGCGTAGGCGACGGTCTCGCCGCCGCGCTCGATGCCGGTGAGCCGGCCCTTCTCGAAGAGGGCCGGGTCGGTGCCGTAGTGGTAGGTGACGTCCAGCTCGGTGCCCGGGTAGTCGACGCTCGTCACCCGGTCGGCGGCGTCGACGAGCCGGGTCATGGTGACGCCGCGCGCGTCGGTCGCCGAGACGAGCTCGCCGTGCTCGTCGTAGGCGTGGGTCGTCGTGCCGGAGACGGGTGAGGTCTCCTGGGTCAGGAGGTCGCGGTCGGCTGTAGACGGTGTCGGCGTCGTCCCAGCCGGCGGCCCGATCCGGCCACGGCTGGCGCACCCGGACGAGGCTGTCGAGGGCGTCGTACTCGTAGATCTCGCTCGGCGCCCCGGCGCTCGACGGGTGGGTCGGTCCCAGTGGAGGTGCGCTGGGCCACGCTCGACGCTCTCTCTGCCGACGGCAAGGACCGCATCCTCTACATCGACTCTCTCATCCGCGAGGCCAACCCCGGCAGGTTTCGGCGCCCCGTGATCGGAAACCAACTTCGAGAGGGCGGCCGCCGAGCATGAGCTGGGACCGCTCCGTCAGCGCGAACGTCTCGAGGGTATGACCGCCAGGTAGAGGCTACAGCGAAAAAGGGCGCGATGGTGATTCGGCTACGGCTGAATCAGACCGGCGGATACATTGATGCTCAAAGAAAGGGCGAGCCCTACGAGATAGAGCGCGATGCCGATGGGAGGAATCAGAAAGCGTCGGCGCAGGAAGATCTTCGGCCATAGAGGCCTAGAAACATGGCCAGGACCGGGAGGATGTAGAGAAGTAACGCGCCGAGCATCATTCGCCAGTCGGTAGCCCGCGACAGTACGAAGGCGGTGACCGCTGCGCAATAGCAGGCCAGGCCAAGCCACCAGAAGGTGGGACGCTGGGCCCTCTAAGCCAAACGAGGACCAGCGACAGGCCCACGGGGGCCAGGACCAGCAACACGAGATCGCTCATCATCCACCCTTACAAGGGACTCCGGCGGTACCCGCGGTCGTCCAGGATGAACGGTCTCTCCCCCCTCGGGCTCCAGCCTCATCGCGCACTGGTCGCAAGGAGGACCTCTGCGATCCCCTGCGTCGGACGTCGCTCTCCCGGGTCTGCGATCATCCGCTCGATCGAGGTGACGTTGCCGGTGTCGGTGTCGTAGGCCATAGTATTCTCCGGTGGGCCGACCGGCAGCTAGCCGAGGTTCGACTGGCGGCCCAGGGGAGCACCCTTCGCACCGCTGGGTGAAACGTCGATGCCAGCAATCTTCCCGCCCTCGATGTATACCGAAACCGCGGGAGCCTGATCGTCAGTTCTATTGTTCATGATCGTCACGCTGTAGCGTTGGTCTGTCCTATTCGGCAACTCACGGACGATGCTGGTGTGAAGCAGCTCGGCTGGAGGCAGCGGCGGGTCGAACGCAGCCTCAAGCCTCCACCACCAGCCGCCAACGAGAGACCCTTTGAATTTGTGAGCGACGACGACCCGGCCGCCGTGCCTCTTGTACATCCAAAATTCTTCGCCGTTCCGCTCTCGGTAATCATCTGCTGGACCGAGAGCTTGCTCTGCTTCCTTCCCGGTCATGCCTGGTTTAAAGCCGTCGAAGATGGCGAGGTTCACGAGCTCCGTCCATTGGACCGTTGGCTCCGGGTAGAAAACGAGTCGCCCGTACTCAAGATGATCGACGACGCGAGCAACTGGCGACTCCCCGGGCGCCCCTTCCTCACCCGACTCGACCTTTTCTGTCGGTCGATCAAATCTACAGGCTGCCAGCAGCAAAGCCGACCCAGCAAGTACAGCCAGGCAAAAAGCCCTCATCAGTTAGCGAAGGGCCCGGGAGCTGTGTTCGGTATGTCGATCAAATCCTTGCACCGTGTCTCACAGGGCACATCTACTGGGCACGAGATGCCCAGTTCATTGTCGTCGAAATCCTCTGGCTGAAAGGCGCTCTCGCATTGCTTGTCTCGTAGCAAACGTGTGAGACCCCCGCCGCGTTTGCCCAGCTTCTTGAGAGCCAAGCATGTAGCGGTATCAAACGACTCCTTCAAGAGACCCATGTCACGAGCCAAGCTCTTCCCACCACATTTCGCAATCTGACAGCTCGCCATACAGTGAGCCCAGCGGGGGCCCTCGATCCCTACCAGGCCTGCAGCGGCACGCGCCACCGCTCCTCCGACGCAACCTACCTTGTCCGCTGGGTAGATCGGCGTCCACAACCCTAGTAGCGGCCTCTGCCCATCTTCATCGACCCAGCGCAGCGCATTCTGCTCGGCGTAGCCGTAGATCTGGAATATCGTCGTGTCCCGGAGCGGATCCGGCCGCGTGTACCTCCCGGTTCCGGGTGCATACCAGCGGTGCACGTGAGGGACAGAGGTTGGGGATGAAGTCGTACCAGTACCTCTTCACGGAGTTCCTGCCGGCTGAGCAGACACTGGGCTCGGTCTACGAGGCGAAGCCGGTGAGGAGATAGGTCTGCCTGAGCCACCCAGAACAGCACCTTTGGCTCCGTGCGGAGAGATGTCAATTCGGGCGACCCTTCCGTCCTCGATGTACGCCCAGGCCGCCGGGGAGCCCTCATTGTTCATAATCGTCACGGTGTAACGCTCAAGGTCATCTGGCAGCTCTTCGACGACGCTGGAGTGCAGAAGCTCGGCGGGGGGCCTGGGCGGATCGAACCGAGCCTCTAGGCGCCACCACCATCCGCCGATGAGAGACCCCTTGGACTTGTGAGCGACCACGACATGAGCGTCGGATCGCTCGTACACCCAGTATCGTTCGCCGTCTAGGTCGAGGTATCGGTCGGCCTGTCCCATAACTCGCACAGCGTCCTTGCCGGTCATGCCAGGCCAGAAGCCCTTCAAGATCTCTAGATCCACCAAACCATGCCAGGTCTCACCTGCGGCAGGGTAGATTGAGATGGAGCCAAACTGTGGTTCGTCTACGACTCGCCCTACGGGCCATGTGCCGGGCGTTCCGTACGAGTCCCACCCTTGCCAGCCGCCCACAGACTCGTCATGGCAGCTCACAGCGGTGAGCATCAGAGAGATGGTTAGACAGATGGCAAGAATCCTGATCACCAGCCTCCCCACGGTTCACCGAACGGGCCTGGAGCGGTGTTCACAGCTCCTTCAAGAGGTTTACATCTCACATCGCAGGGAACGTCCTTAGGACAGGTAAGCCCACGCTCGTTGTCCTGGAAGTCCTCCGGCTGGAATGCGCTATCGCATTGCTTCTTCCGGAAGGAGCGCGTTACCCGACCACCCACTGATCCTAGGCGCTTCAACCCCTCGCAGGTCACCGTGTCGAAGCCTTCCTTGAGTAGCCCGAGGTCGCGAGCCAAGTTCTCACCGCCACACTTCGCGATTTCACAGCTCGCTACGCAATGCGCCCACCGTGGACCTCGGGTTCCGACGAGGCCGGTCGATGCACGTAACACGGCTCCACCGACGCAACCGATCTTGTAGTACGGATCGCCAACATAGGGATTCGGGAATGGCGTCAGACCATCCTCGTCCGACCTGAACACCGGATTCTGCTCGGCGTAGCCGTAGATCTGGAAAAGAGTCCAATCGCGGTTGGGATCCGGCCGCGAGTACCTGCCGGTGGCGGGTTGATACCAGCGGTGAAAGAGTGGTCCGACGCGATCCCGTCGTACCTCGGCCCGCATCCCTAGTGCGTTCTGCGACTTGCGGCGGCTGGAGGCCCGACGTCGGCGGCGGCTGGAGTTGATACCCCCTGACGCGAGTTTTCGGCCCCGGGGGCGCCGGCGCGGGCGGTCGCCTGAGCGCCTGGCCGGCCGCGGTCCAGGGCAGGTTTCTTCTTTAGCCGCTGCGCGAATCACTCTCGGAGTCTACACCTGGGGCGGCCTGCAGGGCGGCTAAGGAGGGAGCTGTGGACGACGCAGCTGCTACTCGACGGGACCACCCTGGAGATCGTAGAGGGCGAGTTTCTTCTCGCCGATCTCCACATCGAGCTGGTCTCGATCGCGTTGGAGCCTGCTGAGCACGAGGAGGGCCACATCGGGGTCGTCCATTCCCTCTTCGGTGGGCATCGAGTCGTTGTGCTGCCTAGCCTTGTACCGGATGTCGGATTCGAGCGCCTGCTTCTTCTTCTCCAGCAGGTCAATCTCGAGCTCAAGCCGTTCGGTTGAGGTCATCGTCTTTCCCTCCTTGGTGATGATGAGTCGTCGTGGAGGCGCGGCTTCGACGACCACGCGGTCGCCGGGCTCTATGGCGGCTGGCTCGCGGACGGACGCGGGTAGGCTCACGACGACCGATCCCGCCACGGTGCGTACCTTGACGATCTCCCTCATGGACGTATGCTGACGTATGTTGGGCTAGAGAGTCAGCGGTAAGCGCAGGCATCGCAGGGCGCCGGCAGTTTGGTGCCGGCGGCTCCGCCGCCTCCTGGGCGGGCGGCGAAGCGAGGGGCGCAGCCTCTCGCGGGGGGCCTCCGGGCGGGTGGCGGCGGGGCTGGAGCCCGAGCACGGCGACCCGCAGGGGCGCCGCGCGCAGGCTGCGGAAGACCCGGCGCCGGGTGGGGGGAGCAAGCCGTCGGGGGCAGTTTGGAGCGGAGCCGCAGGCGGAGCGGAAAGCTGCCCGCCGCCTCGGGCGGGAGGGCTCGGACGGGGCCTGGGAGACCCGGTGCTGCTCGCCGCGGAGGCCCGGGGTGGGGCGCGGTCGCCGGAGCCTCGGTCCCCGAGCTCCCACGATCCGAGCCCGCCCGCCGAGCGACCGAGGAGCCCCACCCTGGGCCGGCGGTGCCTTCCTCCACTGCCGCCTCGCTCGCAGCCCAGGCCCTGTCCGGGCCCGGGGGCGGGCGGGGCGGACGGTCCCGCTCGGCTCAGCCGGTCGCCTCCTCCTCGTCCCGCTCGGCGGCGAAGCTCCGGACGATCTCCTCGAGGAGGAGCTCGTCGTCGGTGGTGCGGCGATCGCGGCCGCGGCGGCGGAGGCGTGCTCCCGGATGCGTCAGCCGGTGGACCCGCTGGAGCTTGTCGATCGTCACGTGGGTGTAGATCTCGGTGGTCTCGAGGTCGGCATGACCGAGGAGCTCCTGGATGTAGCGGATGTCGGCTCCACCCTCGAGCATGAGGGTCGCCGCGGTGTGCCGAAAGAGGTGGCAGGCGCCCTTCTTCGGGACGCCGGCGCCGGCGACGTAGCGGCGGACGAGCTGGGTCAGACCGTTCGGGCTGAAGGGCTCGCCGAGGTTGTTCAAGAAGACCGTGCCGTCGTCCGGCTCGACGACGAGGGTCGGTCGGACGTCGGCCAGGTACTTCTCGATCCACGCCTGACCGCGCTCGCCGAGCGGCACGACGCGATCGCGGCCGCCCTTGCCTTCGCGGATCATCGCCGCGCCGCGGGCCAGGTCGAGGTCGGGGAGCTTCAAGGCGACGAGCTCGAGCCGCCGCATCGCCGTCGCGTAGAAAGTCTCCAGCATCGCCCGGTCGCGCAGGCCGAGCGGGTCGGTCAGGTCGGGCTGGGCGAGTACCGTCTCGGCTTCCTCGGCCGACAGCACGTCGCGCGGCAGGTGCTTGATCTTCCGCGGGATGACGAGCTCGGAGGCCGGGTTGGCGAGGAGGTAGCGCTGCTGGACCAGCCACTTGAAAAAGGGCCGCAGCGCGGCCAGGTAGGAGCGCTGGCTGTGGACCGAGAGCGGCTCGCCGGTCCGGGGCTTGCGGTAATGGAAGAGCCAGCGCTGGTACCTCTCGACGAGCGGCAGGGTCACCTCGGCCGGGCGGCGGATCCCGCGCTCCGCACACCAGGCGGCAAAGTAGCGGAGGTACCGTCCCTTGGCCTCCAGTGTCGTCTCGGAGTAGTGCCGAGCGCGGAGGTGGTCGAGGTAGACGACGGCCAGCGAGACGATCGACCCGGCGTCCTCGTCCGCCTCGATCGCCGGCCGGCTCGTCCGCCGGCGGTGGGCGAAGCGGCGCGTCCGCGCGCTCACCGCTCACCCCTGGCCCCGGCGGCGGCTAAAGGAAGAGGCAGGGTGCGGCTACGACTACGACGAGTCTCCGAGGAGGTGTCCCCGCGACGCGTTGTTTCGGCCTCGCTGACCTCGACGGCTCGTAAGCTGCTCGTCTCGTGGGAGTTGCCCTCGGATTCGCCGCTCCGACCACCTCCCGACCGGGGGCCGACCGGGGGCCGACCGGCCCCCGACCGCTCGGCCTCTGACCCCGACCGGCGGGCTCCAGACCCCGACCGGTGCGCCGCCGTAGCCGTGGCGGCGAGGGCGTCGACGTCGAGGAGACCCGGCAGAAACGGCTCGCCGTCCTCACCCTGGCCGGCGTAGACGAGCTCGTAGACGAAGCGCGGCCCGTCGCGGTGGACGACGACGTACTCGAGCTCCGCGAGCCGCTTGAGATGGACCTTGAGCTGCGTGTCGCCCCAGCCGGTCGCCTCGCGCACCTGGCGCCGGCTGAAACGCACCTGGGCCCGGTCGAGCCCCTCCGCTTCGCAGGCCTCGGCGACCAGCGCCTCGAGCCGGCCGAGCAGCCGCCGCGTCTGCGGCGGGAGCTCGTCGAGCGAGCGGCCGAGGACCTCGCCGGCGAGACGGTTCGCGGTCGCGATGTCCGCGAGCGTCACCTCGATGTAGTCGAGCGTGCGGCCGCTGTGCTCGACGGTCTGGACCGGCCGCTGGTGCTGGTGCAGCAGAGCGATCGCGCGGATCAGCGTCAGGTACTTGACGTGATCCCGCCGGGTGCGGGTCTTCGCATCGAGGAAGGTCAGCTCGCGGGCGTAGGGGTTGGCGACGAGGAGCGGCCGGAGCAGGCGCTGGGCGTTGCGGTGCACCCGCAGGACCTCCTCGCGGTCCTGGCGGGCGAGGAGGCCTTCGAGCGTCTGCGCTTCGCGCTGGCGCCGGTGGATCGCCCGGGTCTGCTCGCGGCTCTCCTCGACGGTCAAGACGATGCAGCGGTTGAGGAGCTCTTCGTTGACGTCGACCGCCGTCGTCGTCAGAAAGATCGCGACCGGTCCTTCGACCCGGTACTCGTGGGTGACGAGCCGCCCGGTCTGCGGGTCCTTGCCGGTCGAGGCGATCGTCAGCTCGCCTTCGGACTGCAGGAGCTTGAGCGCGTAGCTGGCGCGCTCGGCGCCTTCCTCCTCGACGACGGCGAGGATCTTGTGGGCGAGGTCCGACTCGCCCATGTAGAAGAGGCTCTGCCCGGTCATCGCCGAGTACTGGACCCTTTCTTCGGGCGGCATCAGATCGAGGATCGCGTCCATCAGGCTCGACTTGCCGGCCGCCGACGATGACTGGATGAGCACCGCCAGCGGCTCCTCGAGCTTGCGGCTGACGGCGGCGAGGTAGCCGACCAGCTTGTTCGTCTCCTCGCCGACCAGTCCGCAGCGGGCAAAGTCGGCGAGGATACGGTCGAGGAGCTCGGGATCCCGCAGCAGCGCGAGCGCCTCGGCCCGCTCCTCGGCGGTGAGGACGACGGCCTTCTCCTCCGGCTCGAGCTCGCGGCGGATCTGCTCTTCCTGGAGCTCCTCGAGTTTGAGCAGCACCCGCCCGAGATCGGCCTGGACGACCCGCTCGTCGACCCCCATCTCCTCGGCCGCCGGCTTGACGTAGGCCGCCCGCTGTCGCGCCGAGTAGAGGTCCAGCGTGTCGACGTGGAAGCCCTCGCCCCGAGCGGCCAAGAGGTTGATCCGCAGGACGTCGTAGGTCGTGTTCTTGGCCAGACCGCGCACCCGGTAGCGGCGATCGCCGAGCCGGATGACCACCTCCTGCTCGTTGACCTCGGCCGGGACGGTCGGCGCGGCCGGCGCCGGCGGCGCCGAGCTCGCCGGCGGCGTGGACGACTCGACGGAAGCGGCTAAAGGAGGAGCAGGTGGGTCGGCCTCGGAGGTTCTCTCTTTAGCTGCCGCCGGTGGCGCCGCCGCCGAGGACCTCGCCGGCGGCGCCCCCTCGCCCATCCAGCTCGCGTTGCGGAGCACCAGGGCCAAGCTCTTGTCCGCCGGCTCGACTTTCCGGGCGTAGTCGTTGGCGTCCATCCCGCGCGGGAAGACCACCCGGTAGGCACCGATCCCGGCAACCGTGAGCCGCTCGGCGACCTTCGCCGCAGCGCGCTCACCGGCCTCGTCGCGGTCGAAGGCGACGAGGACGCGCTCGATGCCGTGCCGCTCGAAGGCCGCCAGGTGCTCCTCGGTGAAGCCGCCGGTCCCGTAGGCGGCGGTCACGTGCCGGTAGCCGGCCGACCAGAAGGTCAGCGCATCGAGGAGCGCCTCGCAGAGGATCACCTGCTTCGACTCGGCGAGCGCCGCCTCGTTCCAGACGCCGCGGTGCGGACCCGGCAGGTAGAGGTGCCGCGGGATCTCGGGCTTGAGGTTCGGCGCGATCTTGCGGCCGTAGAGCTCGACGACCCGGCCGGCCCCATCGAAGACCGGGACGACGAGGCAGCCGTTGAAGTGCTCGTGGCCGGTCTCTCGGTAGATCCCGAGCTTCGTCAGCCGGCCGCGGATCTCCGCCCCCGCTTTCCGGTTCTTCTCCGGCAGCCGGTAGCCGAGCGTGCGGTTCGCGTAGCCGAGCCGGAAGCGCGCGATCGCCTCCTCGTCGAGGAGGCCTCGGCCGGCGAGGTAGTCCCGCGCCTTCCGGCTCGCCTGGAGCGTCTCGTGGTAGTAGTCGACGACCTGGCCGAGGAGCTCATCGTCCTCGGCATCGAAGGCCACCGGCGGGGGCAGCTTCGGCACGGTGGACTGCTTGACAGGCGGGGCATCCCCCGACGGCGCCGGCCGGTCGGCCCGCAGGAGCTCGACCGCGTGACGGAAGCTCACCCCCTCGGCCTTCATCACCCAATCGATGACCGACCCACCCTCGCCGCACGCCCCGAGGCAGTGCCAGAGGTTCTTGGCCGGCGTCACCACCAACGACGGCTCGGTGTCGTCGTGGAAGGGACACCGGCCGATGAGGTCCTGGCCGTGGCGACGCAGCTTCACCCCGCGCGCCTCGGCCAGCCGCTCGACCGACACCTCCCGCTTGAGCCGCTCGAGCTCGCTCTGTGCGATCCGCGCCACGCCCGCCTACTCCCCCGGCGCCGCGAGCCGGCGGACGACGAGCTCGCCCTCGGCCACCTCGACCGCCAGCCGGTCGCCGACGCCGAAGCCCGCCTCGGCGAGCCACCGGCCGCGCATGCGGATGAAGGGCACCGGTGCCGGCGGCCGCGGCTCGTGGAGCTCCCAGGGGTGGTGTCGGTCGCGGTAGAGCCGCGAGACGGTCAGGCGGCGGGTCGGCTTGGGCTCGGGCCTCGAGATCCTCCGGGGCCTCTCACGTCTTCCGAGGTGGGGTCGCACACCCCGCCGGTGCCCGCCGACGGCTCGGCGAGAGCGGTTCGGACCGCCGGGACCGGGATCTACCTCGCACGGTAGGAAATCTACCGCATCCGGTAGCGACATGTCAACCGGTTCCGGTGCGATTCTCTACCGCAGAAGGGTGGATTTGCGACGGGATCGACCGCCACGAGGTAGACTACGGGGTGTGAAGACACCTCAGACGGTGGAGGACTCGACCATGCAGACCGGATTCGCCGACCGGCTCCGACAGCTCCGCAAGGAGCGCGACCTCTCCCAGGTCGAGCTCGCCGAGCGCGTCGGCCTCCACCCCAATCTCATCGGCCGCTACGAGCGCGGCGAGTCCCAGCCCGCCGCCGACACCTTGAAGCGCCTCGCCGACACCCTCGGCGTCACCAGCGATTACCTCCTCGACGGCACCACCGAGCAGGCCGCCAAGGCCCGCTTCGAGGACCGCCAGCTCCTCGAGCAGTTCCAGGAGGTCGAGCGACTCCCCGACCACGACAAGGCCCTCGTCAAGTCCTTCCTCGACGCCTTCCTCTTCAAGCGCAAGGTCGAGGGCATGACCGCCAGGTAGTAACGATGGTGACGCGGGCGCTACAGCGATTCGATTACGGCTGAATCAGGCCGGCGGATACGTTGATGCTCAAAGAAAGGGCGAGCCCCACGAGATACAGCGCGATGCCGACGGGAGGAATCAGGAAGCGTCGGCGCAGGAAGATCTTCGGCCATAGGCCTAGAAACATCGCTAGGACCGGAAGGATGTAGAGAAGTAACGCGCCGAGCATCATTCGCCAGTCGGTAGCCCGCGACAATACGAAAGCGGTGACCACTACGCAGTAGCAGACCAGACCAAGCCACCAGAAGGTGGGACGCTGGGCTCTAAGCCAAACGAGGACCAGCGACAGGCCCACGGGAGCCAGGACCAGCAACACGAGATCGCTCATATCTACCCTTACAAGGGACTCTGGCGGTACCGCGGTCGTCCAGGATTGAACGGTCTCTCTCCCTCCTCGGGATCCAGCCTCATCGTGCACTGGTCACAAGGAGGACCTGTGCGACCGCCGGGGATCCCCGGGTTACGCACGCCTGCGCACTTGAGAGCGTCTTCCGTTCCTGTCTGGCAGTCGTTGTATGGCGGGAAATAGATGCCTCCCGCCGCCTCCTTCACCATACGGCAACACTCCATGATCTTGTCTTCTTGGCCGTCGCTACCCGGTACGTAGTTACAGGCGTCGACTCCGGGACCTCGGTCCGAATCGTCGGCTTCGGACCACACCCCGCAGTACCGCTGTCCGGGCGGAGTTCCGTCCCGGTCATCCCACAAGTAGCTGTGATTTCCAACTCCAAACGGCGTGACGGGAGTGACCCAGGCTCGTCGGCTACAGACGTAGATCGCTAGCCCGTTAGGGTCGGTGAAGCGAAGCGGATTTCCGAAGACATAGGTGTAGAGGTTCGGTGTCTGACGCAGCCCCACCGGATCGGGCCGCGTGTACCGTCCGGCGGCGGGTTGATACCAGCGGTGCACGTTGTAGTAGAGCCCGCCGGTGCCGAGACTCGCGTCGGCCCAGAGCGAGGTGTCCCACTGGCCGGGGAAACGCAGGAAGAGGTCGTTGGCCAGGGCGGATCCGGCGGTCCCTTCGGCGAAGTCATGGCCGAAGGGCTCGAAGCCGCCACTCCACAGCACTTCACCGGCGTCGTCCGCGGCGAGGAGCGGCGTGCCGAGGTGATCGGTGGTGAGGTAGCGCCAGGTCTCGGTGGCGCCGTCCTGGGTGAGCTGGGCGACCGGGCGGCCCGCGAGGTAGAGGAAGGTGTGGCGGCGCTCGGGGCCGGTCGGGCTGTCTTTCTCGAGCAGGGCGTGAAGGAGCCCTGACGAGTCGTAGAGGGGTTCGACCGTGGCGGTCGAGGCGGAGTCCTCGGCTGTGCGGAGGAAGCTGCGGCTGTCGTAGCGGAACAGGGCGGTGTCGAAGAGGGTCGGGGGATCGCCGCCGTCGCCGCGATCGATCACGGACATCCGGCTCGCGGCGTCGAAGGTGAGGTCGAGGTGGTTGGCACCACGGGTGAGGGCATCGAGGTTGCCCGCGGGGTCCCAGGCGTAGTCGGTGGTCCCCGAGGGAGCGAGAAGGACTTGGCCGAGGAGCGGAGTGTTGCCGCCGCCGCCGTTGGAGGTGTAGGCGTAGGTGTCGGTTTCCGGGGTGCCCGAGCGGTTCCGGGTTTCGGTGAGGCGGTTGCCGATGCGGTCGTAGGTCCAGTCGCGCTCGCCCCAGGGGCCGTCGCCGAGGGTCAGAAAGTAGGGGCCGTCCTGGTAGTCGAAGAGGCGCAGCTCGGGCGGGGTGTCGACCGCGGCGCCGGGCTCGACGCGCATCTGGCCGCCCGCGGCGACCGAGAAGCCGTCGGTGAAGACGACGGCGCCGACGGCGCGGAAGTCGACGTCGGCGGCGGCGGTGAGGGTGACGTTCGGGCCGACGATGAGCCCGGCGCAGGACTCGACGGTCTCGTCGGTCGAGAAGGTCTCGTCGGAGACGGTGACGTCGCCTGCGCAGGCGATCGTCCGCTCGATCGAGAGGAGGTTGCCGACGTCGTCGGTCGCGTACTGCCACGTGTGCTCGGGCGGGCCGGACCAGGCGATCGACTCGGGGAGGTAGCGGTCGTCGAAGTTGCGGGTCTCGGTGGTGCCGTTGCCGAGATCGAGTGAAGCGAGGGGCCCCGAGGGCAGGTAGGCGGCGGCGCCGGCCACCGGCACCGGGCCGGCCGGGGTCGTCACCGTCAGGCTCTCCTGGCGGTCGGCGAAG
>Ga0299913_10003866_pt1 | contig 12421 bp, 13 predicted proteins | sample RVTome_9_FD_201360 | JGI IMG/M metagenome (GOLD analysis project Ga0299913, IMG submission 201360) | Soil microbial communities from uranium-contaminated site in the Upper Colorado River Basin, Wyoming, United States - RVT155D38 (version 2) ... | reverse complement strand
GGGACCTCGCCTGGGACGTCGGCCGCCATCTGATCCTGCCGACGCTGACGCTGACCCTGGTGCTCCTGGGCGAGTACATGCTGATCATGCGCAGCAGCGTGCTCGACGTGTTCGGCGAGGACTACATCCTCACCGCGCGCGCGAAGGGCCTGTCCACCTACCGGATCGTGCGGCACCACGCGCTGCGGAACGCGATGCTGCCGATGGTCACCCTCATCGCGCTGAACCTGGGCTTCACCGTCTCCGGTGCCATCCAGGTCGAGGCCGTGTACTCGTGGCCCGGCCTCGGGGCCCTGACCGTCGACGCGGTGGGGGACCGGGACTACCCGGTGCTCCAGGGCGCCTTCCTGCTGCTCGCCCTGTCGGTCGTGGTCGCCAACCTCGCCGCCGAGCTGATCTACGGCTGGCTCGATCCCCGGGTGAGCGAGGAGTGAGCCGATGACCGCAGTGCTCGAAGCGACCGCCACGCCGCCCGCCGAGACGACGCGCGGCGCGTTCCGCAGCTTCCTCCGGCACCGCATGGGGATGGTCGGCGCGGGGATGCTGCTCATCGCGCTGATCGTTGCCGTCTTCGCGCCGATCCTCGCCCCGTACGACCCGTACGCCAGCGTGCGCGTCACCATCGAGGACATCTACCGGGCGCCATCGGCCCAGCACCTGCTCGGCACCGATGACGGCGGCAAGGACGTCTTCTCGTCGCTGATCTACGGCGCGCGCGTGTCGCTCATCGTCGGCTTCGCGGCCGCGGCGATCGCGCTGGTCATCGGCGGCCTGGTCGGGATCGTGGCCGGCTACCGGGGCGGCTGGCTCGGTTCACTGCTGATGCGCATCACCGACTTCTTCCTGGTCATCCCGGACCTGGCGCTCCAGATCGTGCTGGTCGCGATCATCGGCCCGTCGCTCGGCACGATCATCTTCGTCATCGGCATCCTGGGCTGGACGACCACCGCACGGCTCGTCCGATCGCAGACGCTCACCGTCCGCGAGCGGAAGTACGTCATGCGGGCCCGAGCGATCGGGGCGGGCGACGGTCATATCCTGCGGCGCCACATCCTGCCGGCGGTCCTGCCGCTGATGCTGGCGAACATGGTCCTCGTCATCAGCCTGGCGATCCTGGCGGAGTCGACGCTCGCCTTCCTCGGTCTCGGGGACCCGACGGTCATCAGCTGGGGACAGATGCTGAACTACGCCTTCGGCCGCGGCGCCGTCAGCGCGGGTGCCTGGTGGGCGCTCCTGCCGCCTGGGTTCGCCATCGTGTGGGTGGTGCTGGGCACGACGCTGCTGGGCACGGCGCTCGAGGATGCCCTCAACCCGAGACTCAAGCGCCATCACCTCGAGACCCCAGGGGCCGATGTCGCCCGTGACCGCGCCCTCGCCCCGCTCCCGGCGACGGCACCCGGCGACGCCTCCCCGATCCTCAGCGTTCGCGATCTCTCGATCGAGTTCGACGCGCCGGGCGGCCCGCTGCGCGCCGTCGACGGGGTCAGCTTCGATCTCCGCCGCGGCGAGACCCTCGGATTGGTCGGCGAATCGGGCTGCGGCAAGACGACCACCGTGCTCGGCATCCTGCGGCTCCTGCCGCCCGGCGGCCGGGTCGTAAGCGGACAGGTCTGGTTCGACGGCGAGGACCTGCTCGGGCTCGACGGACGTGCGCTGCGGACGTTCCGCTGGACCCGCCTGTCGCTCGTCTTCCAGGGCGCGATGAACGCGATGAACCCGGTCCGCACCATCGGCGATCAGATCGCGGAGGCGATCCGGCTCCACACGCCGGGCACCTCGAAGGAGGAGGCCGCGGCACGGGTCGGCGAGCTCCTCGAGCGGGTCGGCATCGGCCAGCAGCGGGCCGGCGACTACCCGCACACGTATTCGGGCGGCATGCGGCAGCGCGCCATGATCGCCCTGGCGCTGGCCTGCGACCCGGACGTCATCGTGGCCGACGAGCCGACGACCGCGCTCGACGTGATGATCCAGGCCCAGATCCTGGAGCTGCTGAGTGGCATCGCGCGTGACCTGGGGATGGGGATCATCCTCGTCACCCACGACCTGGGCGTGGTGGCACAGACCTGCGATCGCGTGGTGGTGATGTACGGCGGCTCCGTGGCGGAGGAGAACGACGCGGCATCGGTCTTCGCCAGCCCGCAGCATCCCTACACCCAGCAGCTGCTGCAGTCGTTCCCGGATCTCGCGCACCCGGATCGGGCACTGCGGGGGATCCCGGGCACCCCGCCGCGCCTCGATGACATGCCGCGCGGCTGTCGCTTCGCACCGCGCTGCCCGCACGCCTTCGAGCGCTGCCAGGTCGAGCGGCCGCCCGACTACCCGACGCCGGCCGGCGGCCGCGCCGCCTGCTTCCTCCTGGATCCTGCCGAGGAGCGACGGACGTGACCGAGCAGGTGCTGCAGGTCGAGGATCTCGTCAAGGAGTTCCCCGGACGCCGCTCGCTCGGCGACTGGATCCGCCGCCGGCCGGCCCGTCCCGTCCGGGCGCTCGACGGGATCTCGTTCGAGCTGCGCGCCGGCGAGGTGCTGGCGCTGGTCGGTGAGTCCGGCTGCGGCAAGACGACCACCGGCAACCTGCTGATGGGGCTCCTCCCCCCGAGCGGCGGCCGCGTGCTGCTGAACGGCGAGGAGGTCGGACGGCTGTCGGGCCGCGGCCTGCAGCGCATCCGCCGCAGCGCGCAGATGGTCTTCCAGGATCCGTACGAGTCCCTGAATCCTCGGATGCGGGTGCGCGACATCATCGCCGAGCCACTTCGCGTGCACCGGGTCGGCTCGTCGGCAGCCGATACCGCGGCCCGGGTCGAGCGGGCGATGACCTCCGCCGGCCTCACGCCGACGGGCGCGTACCTCAACCGCTATCCCTTCGAGCTCTCCGGCGGCCAGCGGCAGCGGGTCGTGATCGCGGCCGCGCTGGCGCTCGAGCCCTCGCTGCTCATCGCCGACGAGCCGGTCAGCATGCTCGACGTCAGCATCCGCGCCGACATCCTCAACCTGCTCTCGGCGCTCGCGAAACAGCAGGGGATCGCGGTGGTCATGATCACCCACGATCTCTCGACGGTCGCCGCCTACGCCGACCGGATCGCGGTGATGTACATGGGCCGCATCGTGGAGCACGGACCGACGCGCGACGTGCTCGCCGATCCGCAGCACCCGTACGCGCGGGCGCTGCTGTCGGTGGTGCCGATCCCGGACCCGACCGCCCGCCGGCGGCCGGTGATCCTGGGCGGTGAGACGCCGGACCCGTCCCGCATCCCGTCCGGCTGCCGCTTCCACCCGCGCTGCCCGGTTGCCTTCGACCGCTGTCCGCTGGTCGACCCGCCGCTCTTCGAGGTGGGGCCGGACCATCACGCGGCGTGCCTGCTCGTCGAGGACGGCCCGCGCGACCGGTCGGGCTGATCCGAGCCCCTCAGGCAGCCATCAACAGGCCGATCGCGACCAGCGCGACGGCCACCGCGGCGCCGATGGCCGCCAGGAAGCGGACGATGCGGGAGCGCAGCCGCGAGACCGCGGCGGCGATGGCCGCGGCCGCGACCGATCCGGCCAGCCCCGCGACCGACGCCGCGAAGGCGTGGGCGAGCGTCGGTGAGGCGGCTCCCACCTGCCGCTCGCCGGCCATGACCACGCCGAGCATGATCACGACCAGGGCGCCGAACAGGCCGGCGCCGAGCGTTGCGGTCCACGCCCGCGCCATCCCGAGCTGCGTGGCACCGGTCGCCGCAGCGCCGCCCGCAAGCGCGGCGGCCACGGCGTAGGTCGCCGGCAGCGGGTCGCGCGCATCGGCCGGCGCGGCCGCCACGAACCAGGCCACGGCGACGAGCGGGGCGGCGAGCATGCCCAGCGCCGCGACCCAGGTCAGGGGCCGGGTCCAGTCCTCGGGGTCCTCCGGGGGAACGACGTCGCCGAGGCGGACGCTGATCGGCACGAGGTCGTCATCGGCCTCGCTCACGCCGCGACCTTCACCGTGGTCGGTGCGGCGGCCAGCCGCAGTCCCAGGATCCGGGCGCCGAGCTCGCGGATCATCCACCCAGCCTGCGACGCCAGGTGGTCGTCATCGGCCTCCAGCGCCAGCCGGGCGAGCTCGTCGAGGACGGGCATCGCGCGCGGGGTGTCGAGGTCGTCGTCCATGGCGGCCAGGAATCGGGAGCGCAGCGCGGCGATCTCGGGTTGCAGCTCGCTCGCATCCGCCAGCGCCGGCTCGGCGGGGGCGTGCGCCTCGGCCCGCAGGCACGCGCGCCGCAGGAAGGCGGCCGCCTCGGCCGAGCGCTCGAGATCGGCCTCGTGGAAGTCGACCTCCGAGCGGTAATGGTGGGAGACCAGGTAGTGACGGATGGCGTCGCCCGAGTAGGTGCGGAGCAGGTCGCGGACGAGCACCAGGTTGCCGAGCGACTTGCTCATCTTCTCGCCCTCGTAACGGAGCATCCCCGCGTGGGTCCAGTGGGCCACCCACGGGCTGACCCCCGTCGCGCCCTCCGTCTGGGCCAGCTCCGACTCGTGGTGCGGGAACAGCAGGTCGCCGCCGCCGCCGTGGATCTCGAACCGCTCGCCGAGGTATTCGGTCGCCATCGCCGAGCACTCGATGTGCCATCCGGGGCGGCCGCGACCCCACGGGGCATCCCAGGCCGGTTCGTCCGCCAGCGAGCGCTGCCACAGCACCACGTCGAGCGGGTCACGCTTGCCGGGCATGTCGGGGATGTTGCCGCGCTCGTTGGCGATCGGCAGCATCTCTCCCCGGTCGAGCCGTGACAGCTCGCCGTACCGCGGCCAGGCATCGACCCGGAAGTACACGTTCCCCTCGGCGGCATACGCGAAGCCCTTGTCGACCAGCCGGCCGATCATGGCCACCATCTGCGGGATGTGCTCGGTGGCACGCGGGTAGTGATCCGGCGGCAGCCAGTTCAGCGCCGCCATCTCGGTCAGGAAGGTGGTGACGTGCCGGTTGCCCAGCGCGAGGTAGTCCTCGCCGGTCTCGCGCGCCTTGCGCAGCATGTCGTCGTCGACATCGGTCAGGTTCTGGACGTACACGACGTCATGGCCCAGGTACTCGAGGTACCGATGCAGGACGTCGAAGCTGACGTAGGTGAATGCGTGCCCGAGATGGCCGGTGTCGTACGGCGTCACGCCGCAGACATAGAGGCCGACGGTGGCGCGTTCGCCGATGGGCGCGAAGGGATGGAGACCACCACGGCGGGCATCGAACAGGCGGAGGGTCACGCTGTGAATTCTAGAGTGGACGCCGATCCAGCGCCCACGACTGGACGGGCCCGATAGAATGCGGGCCGCTGGGGGTCAGCTGCCGACCACGCCCGCTACGGAGCCGAGCATGGAAGTTCTCCGCTGGTTGCTCTTCTTCGCGATCGCGATGTTCCTCATCGTGGCCGCCATCTTCTTCGTCATGGGGCGCCCGCTGCCGCTACCGAACTTCTGAGCGCTCACCAGAGCTGGGGCTTGGTGCTCATGAGCAGCCCGATGACGCCGATCACGCCGGCCATCCCGTAGGCCACCAGTCGCTGCTGGCGCGCGCGGCGTCGCCACGCGGCGTCGTCCGCTCCCGATTGGCGGAGGCCGATGAGGCGGCGAAGGTTCGGCCGGCTGATGAATCCGGCGACGAGCAGGTTGGTGGCGTACAGCGCCAGCGCGACCAGCAGCCACGGCTGGGTGAGCAGGTCCGGGCCGAGGATCCATAGCATGGCGGCCCCGGTGATCGCCAGGCCGGCGCCGACGACGAGCGTTCCGGTTCCCTGCGTGGCCATCAGCAGGCGGGTCACCGGCCCTGGAGGCCCGCTGCTGCGTCGCAGCAGGAACGGCAGGATCACGTTCGGCAGGAGCAGGCCCACGGCAAGCGCGATGTGCGTCACCAGGAGGATCGGGAACCAGTTCATCTGATCCCGATCCTAGCGTACGTCGGTTCAGCGCCCCTTCGTGAAGCTGGTGCGCACGCCGAGGCGGCGCAGGGCGGTCGGGATGTTGACCGACCAGCCGACCCCGAAGGGTCGATCGGTGAAGAGCTTCGGCGAACGCGGGTTCCAGTAGGCCTGGCGCAGGCGATCGATGCTCGGGATGCGGAAGTCGTACGGGACGACGCCGAGCAGCTTGCCGTGCCACGTCCGCTCCTCGGGCGCCTTGCGCAGCTCGGTGTAGAGCGCGCCGAGGACGGCGCCCACGACGGCGGTACGGATCAGCCACATCAGCGCGTCGAGCTCGGAGCGGGCGGTATCGGCCTTGCGCGAAAGGTCGCCGCGGACGTTGTCGATCATGGGTCCTCCTTGCTGGCCGATCCTCGCAAGCGCCGTGCCGTGGCGCCGATGGAGGTGCGAGCGTCCATCGTACCGCCGCCGATGCCCCGGTACACTCGGCGCCTGATGCCCGGGCTGCCGTTCCTCGATGCCGATGCGATCCGTGGCGCGGTCCCCGTCGCGGACCTGCTGGATGCCGTCGAAGCTGCCTACCGCGACGTGGCCGTCGGCCGCGACCGCTCCCCGCTGCGATCGCATGTGGCCCTCGAGTCCGGCGACCTGCTGCTCATGCCCGGGGTGCGGGATGGGGGCGCGGGGGCGAGCGTGAAGCTGGTGACGATCGTGCCGGGCAACGCGCAGCGCGGCCTCCCGACGCTCCACGCCCTCGTCGTGTGGCTGGATGCCGCCACCGGGCAGCCCGTTGCGCTCATGGATGGTGCCACGATCACTGCCATGCGGACCGGCGCCGCCTCGGGGGTGGCGACCCGCCTGCTGGCGCGGCCGGACAGTGCGACCCTCGCCGTCATCGGCGCCGGTGGCCAGGCCGAGTGGCAGGTGCGCGCCGTGCTCGCCGCGCGGCCGATCAGCCGGGTGCTGGTCCATGCCCGATCGCCCGAGGCTCGCTCCGCCTTCGCCGATCGCATGGCCGGCGTCCTCGGCGTCGCGGTGGAGCCGGTCGACTCGGCGGAGCAGGCCGTCCGCGTGGCCGACGTGGTGTGCTGCGCGACGACCTCGACCGAGCCGGTCTTCGACGCGGACTGGCTGCGGCCGGGCTCCCACGTCAACGGCATCGGGGCATTCCGGCTCGGGATGGTGGAGCTGCCGCCGGAGCTCTTCGCGCGGGCGACCATGGTGGCCGTGGACTCGCGCTCGGCCGCGATGGCCGAGGCCGGTGACCTGGTCGCCGCGGTGGAACGCGGGCTAGTTGCCGAGACGGAGCTGGTGGAGCTCGGTACGATCGGCCGGGACTGGGTCGAATCGCGTGCTCCCGATGCCATCACCGTCTTCAAGTCGGTGGGCCTTGCCATCCAGGACGTCGCCGCCGCCGAGCTCGTCGCCGGCCGGCTGCTGGGCGATCAGCACACCGACTGACAGCCGATCGACGAGGCTCGCCAGCAGCTGCCCCAGCAGGACCTGGAAGCTGCGCCAGTGCGCCGGCGCACGGTGGGCCACGGCCGATGGACGATGCCACCCGTGCGCCGCATCGTGGACGAGCAGGCGTGCGTGGCTGCCGCGGGGGTCGCGTTCCGCTGCCGGTGATGGGTCGGCCGTCTCGAGGACGACGGCGCCGGCGATGGTGACGATGATCGGATCGGGATCCGGCGGCGGGGGTGGTGGCGGCGCCGTAAGGCCGGCCTGGCCGCCGCCCGGCTGGGGAGCCGAAGCTGTCGGAGCGGGGACCGGGGTGGGTGCCGGGGTCGCGGGCGGTGGCGTGGGAGTCGGCGCTGGCGCGATGGTCGGAGCGGGAGCGGCCGAGCCCGACGGCGCCGGCGCGGGCGATGGCGTGGCGGTCGGCGCCGGCGTCGACGAGGGCGATGGCGTGGGTGTGGGCGTCGGCGTCGGGGCGGGAGTGGATGGCGCCGGCGCCGCCGTGACGGTCACGCCGGGGTAGTAGATGCCCATGATCTGTGCGGCGCTCCTGCCATCGAGGCCGCACGCCTGGGTGCCCCACTGGAACATCTGCCACCCGTTGGCGTTGGCGCCACAGGCCTCGTAGGCCTGCCCGGCGTTGTAGTAGGTGGCGAAGACGCGTCCGTTCTTGTGGGCCAGGGTGCTCCAGGTCGCGTCGACGGCCGCCGCCGTCGAGGCGTAGGTCGGCCTCGAGGGGTCGTAGTGCTGGTCTCGGGTCGAGTCGAACACGTCGAAGCACTGGCCGGCTGGCGTCGTGTAGCCGCGCCAGTGGATCACCTGGTACCAGGCGTAGTTCTTGACGGCCAGCGCCCCGGAGCGCAGCGATTCGGTGGTCCAGCTGCTGATCCACTCCCGCGACAGCACGTTCTTGACGTACGTCCGGAAGTCCACCGTGTCCACGGCACCGGTCGCGGTTCGATAGACAAGGATCGTGGGCGGCGGGACCGTCTCGGAGGCGTAGGTCCCGCACTCGCCGGCCGCGGTGGCGTGGGTCGGAGCTGCCATGGGCGCCGTGACGGCGACGGCGAGGATCGCGACGATGAGACTCGCCGCGCGAATTCGTGCGTGCATTGGATCCCGACCCTACCGACGGTCCTCCCGCCATGCACCCCATCGAACGTACCGGTGGGGTCCTGGACGACGATCAGTCCGCCCAGCGGTGCACGCGCTCCCGAACGGTGTCGAAGCCGAGCTCGTCGCAGAGGGCCACGAATTGCGCCCGCGGTACGCCGTGCCACTCGAGCTCGTCGATGGACGCGGTGACGTCCTCGATCCGCGCATCGGCGTTCAGCGTCGCCAGGCGCCGGAAGAGCAGGGCATCGGCGCGCTGCTCCACCAGGGCGGCGGCGAGCCGGCTCGCATTGCGCACGGGAAGCCCCCAATCGAGCGCCGATGGGGGAACGCGGTCGAGGTGTCCCCAGCGGGCCAGCACCGCCGCGGCGCTCTTCGACCCCCAGCCGGGCAGGCCCGGGAAGCCATCGCTGCTGTCGCCGACCAGGGCCAGGTAGTCGGGGATGCTGGCCGGTGCGACGCCGAACTTCTCGACGATGCCCGCCTCGTCGTAGGTCACCTTCCGCATCCGATCACGCAGCACGATCCGGTCGCCGCGTACCAGCTGCCCGAGATCCTTGTCGACCGAGCAGATGATCACCTGCTCGACGCGTGGATCATCGGCGAAGCGGCCGACGGCGGCCGCGATGGCGTCATCGGCCTCGTCCTCGACCATGGCCCAGACGGGGATGCCGAGGGCCTCGAGGGCGCGCTCCGCGTCGCCGAACTGGGCGAGCAGGTCCGGATCGACGCCAGCGCTCGACTTGTAGCCGCGGTACAGATCGTTCCGCCATGACTCGATGACGTGATCCGTCGCGGCGCCGATGTGGGTCACATCGGGCTCGCGGAGCAGGGAGAGCATCGAGTCGACTAGGCCCTGCACCGCATTCACGGGCCTGCCGTCGGGCGCCCGGCGCGGGGGACGCGAGTAAAAGGCGCGGAACAGCTCGAACGTGGCGTCGACCAGGTGAACCTTCATCGGTCGGAGGATAGCTTGACAGCCGAAGCCGGCGCCGATAGAGTACCGACAGGTTATATAACTGAGCGGTAATCATGCAGCAGCCCGATCACCTCAGCGCGACGTTCGCCGCTCTCGCCGATCCGACCCGGCGGGCGATCCTGGCCCGACTCGCCGATGGCGAGGCATCGGTCAAGGACCTGGCGGAGCCGTTCGCGATGAGCCAGCCCGCCGTCTCCAAGCACCTGCGCGTGCTCGAGCGGGCAGGGCTAATCGAGCGGGGTCGGCGGGCGCAGTGGCGTCCCCGGCGGCTGCGAGCCACGCCGCTGCGGGAGGTTGCCGAGTGGATCGGCCAGTACCGCCCGCACTGGGAGGAGCGCCTCGAGCGGCTCGATGCCTTCCTCCGCGACTATCAGGACCAGCCGGACCGATCGAAAGGACGCACTGATGACCGCGACCAGGATTGACCGAGGCAGTACCGACACGACCACCATCTACTCCGAGGGAGGCGACCTGACGTACGAGCGCACCTTCGACGCGCCGCGCGAGCTGGTCTGGAAGGCGCACACCGATCCCGATCTCGTCGCGAAGTGGTGGGGACCGCTCCGGCATCAGACGAGGGTCGAGGAGATGGACCTCCGTCCCGGCGGGAAGTGGCGCTACGTCAGCGTCGACCCCGAGGGCAACGAGTTCGCCTTCTACGGCGAGTACCTCGAGATCGTGCCTCCGGAGATGATCCGATGGACCTTCATGTTCGACGTCGAGGGCGTGGGGCCGCAGGGCGGGCCCGAGACGCTGACGCTCGAGGACCTCGGCGCCAGGACGCTGATGCGCGCCGTCTCGCACATGGGATCGGCCGAGATGATCGACGAGGCGCTGGGGACCGGCATGGTCCAGGGCGCGATCGAGACCTGGGATCGCCTGGACGCGCTCCTCGCCGAGCGCTGAGGGCATGCGCAACCGGCCGGTAAGTGGCTGGTAAGCGGCCATCGCGATGATGGGCCGAGCGGTGTGGGAAGCGTGCCCTGCGCCGCCGGCCCTCGGTTCCCGGCCCGGGTCGGCGGCCCACACCGCGGCGGGAGGGCGTTGCGCGACCGGCGGCGCTCGCGCGGTCGCGCAGCGCCCAGCGGGTCGGAGGGTGCTTCAAGGGTGGCAGGGTAACTGCAGCCGAACGAAGTACTGACCCGAGCGCCACGCTGCACGAGGAGAGCACCATGCAACTTCGCACGCTGGCCCCGCCTGTGCTCGCGGGCCTGCTGCTCATGGCGATGACGGCCACCGCGGTGGCCGGTCCTCGTCCGTTCGTCGACGAGATTCCGCTCCCGGATGGCTTCGCGCCCGAGGGGATCGCGACCGGGCGCGGCACGACCTTCTACGCGGGCTCGCTGTCGGGCGCCGGCATCTGGACCGGTGACTACCGGACCGGGGCGGGCCACCTGCTCGTCGAGGGCGGCGGGCCGTACGTCGGCATGGACGTCGATGCCCACAGCCGCCTCTGGGTGGCCGGTGGCCCGACCGGGACCGGGACGGTCTTCGACGCGTCCACCGGCGCCACGCTCGCGACATTCACCTTCGCGGCGTCTTCCACCTTCGTGAACGACGTGATCGTGACGCAGGACGCGGCCTACTTCACCGACTCCTTCCAGCCGACCCTCTATCGGGTGCCCATCGCCCCCGGTGGCACGATCGGTGCTCCCTCGCCGATCCCCCTCGACCCGGTCGACATCGGATTCGTCGCCGGGGCGTTCAATCTCAACGGGATCGAGGCCACGGCCAGCGGCGACGCGTTGATCGTCGTGAATTCGTCAGCTGGCACGCTGTACCGAATCGATCCGACCAGCGGCATCGCCAGCCCCATCGACCTCGGTGGAGGAGCCGTGCCGGCCGGCGACGGGATCCTGCTCTCGGGGTGGACGCTCTACGTCGTGCAGAACCAGTTCAACCAGGTGGCGGTCGTGGACCTCTCGCCGAACCTCGCGAGTGGGTCGATCGCCGGGACGCTGAGCTCGGCGGGCTTCGACGTGCCCACCACCCTGGCGCGCTTCGGCTCCTCGCTGTACGTGGTGAATGCGCGGTTCGGCACTCCGGTGACCACCGATACCGAGTACTGGGTGACGCAGCTCGACCGTCCATGAGCCGGGCCGGGGGCCGCGGTCAGACCGCCAGCGGCTCCCGGTACTCGCCGTAGACGCGGCGCAGGACGCCGCACATCTCGCCGATGGTGGCGTAGGAGCCGACGGCCTCCATGATGGCGGGCATCAGGTTGACGTCGCCGCGGCGGGCCTCGTCCTCCAGCCGGGCCATGGCGGCGGCATGGGCTGATGCGTCGCGCTCGGCGCGGGTGCGGGCCAGCCGGTCGAGGTGGCGGCGCTCCTGGACCTCGCTGATCTCGAGCAGCGGGATGCGCAGCTCCTCGTCCGGATCGGCGTGCTTGGTGACGCCCACGATCTCGCGCTCGTGCGCCTCGAGCTCGCGCTGCTGCTCGTAGGCCGCATCGGCGATCTCGGCCTGCGGGAATCCGGCCTCCAGCGCCTTGACCATGCCGCCCATCTCGTCGATCTGGCGGATGTAGTCCCAGGCGCGCTGCTCGGTCTGGTTGGTGAGCGTCTCGACGAAATAGGAGCCGGCGAGCGGGTCGACGGTGTTCGCCACGCCGGCCTCCTCGGCCAGGATCTGCTGCTGCCGCAGCGCGATCATGGCGGCGTCCTCCGAAGGGACCGCCCACGCCTCGTCGTACGCATCGGTGTGGAGCGACTGGGTGCCGCCGAGCACTCCGGCCAGCGCCTGGATGGCGACGCGGGTCAGGTTATTCAGCGGCTGCTGCGCGGTCAGGGACACGCCGGCGGTCTGGGTGTGGAAGCGCATCCAGCTGGAGCGCTCATTCTCGGCGCCGAATCGCTCGGTGCAGAGCTTGTACCAGATACGGCGCGCCGCGCGGAACTTGGCGATCTCCTCGAAGAAGTCGTTGTGGCTATTGAAGAAGAAGCTCAGCCGCGGGGCGAAATCGTCGAAGCGCAGGCCGCGGGCGATGGCGTCCTCGGCGTAGGCGA
>Ga0299913_10003865_pt1 | contig 12422 bp, 13 predicted proteins | sample RVTome_9_FD_201360 | JGI IMG/M metagenome (GOLD analysis project Ga0299913, IMG submission 201360) | Soil microbial communities from uranium-contaminated site in the Upper Colorado River Basin, Wyoming, United States - RVT155D38 (version 2) ... | reverse complement strand
TCATTACGACTACGCCTTCGACTTCCGTACCGTGGACTTCACCGAGGGCGTCCAGTCGTACTCCACCTTCGGCCGTACGTTCGACCTCTTCGGCGACGGCAGCGTTCGCCTCGCCTTCACCCCCGGGCACACGGCGGGGCACATGTCGCTGATCTGCCGCCTCGCCGACCGCGATTTCGTCATCGCCGGCGACGCGATCTACACGCTCGCGCAGCTCGATCGCGCGCCGGGCCCCCCGCGCCCACACGACCCCCATACGTTCAACCGCTCGCTGCAGGAACTGCGTCTGTTCGCCCGCCAGTACCCCCAGGCCGTGATCGCCCCCGGCCACGACGCCGAATTCTGGCCCACCCTCGAGCAGAAGTACGAGTAGGCGCGGCGGCGAACGCCGGCCCCAGGGGTGCGCTTCACACGGAAGCGGCTAGCTTCGCCGCCGCCTACAGGGCGCTTCGGCTGGGTGGCGGTGGCGTGGGGCCGGGTTCAGGCGTCGGTTGCGGGCCCGGGCGCCGCTTTCGGGGCGGATCGCCGTTTCGCGCGACGTAATGCGCGCTCTTCACGCCCTTCGTCGATCGAAACCGTCCCGGAGTGGCCGCCATGGGCGCCACTGCGGGACGCTCGCCTGCCAGGGGCGGGTCCGGCGATCGGGCGTCCGGGGGGCTCTGCCGGGCATGGATGCCCGGTTGGCAGCAGGACCGGATGTCCGTCCCCCGGTGACCGATTGCCGGGCGCGCCCCCAGGGTGATCGCTTCCCGTGCGAAGCGGGAGCGCGCGGGGCGCTACCTATGCCCGGCCCGAGCCCTGCACGGACATCGGGGGCTGCTTCAGCGACTTGAGGACACCGCTTCGGCCCTTCTCGTCGAGCGCCGTGTACATCTCCGTCACCCGGTCGAAGACCTGCTGGGCGGCCTCGAGCTGCTGCTCGCGCGTGGGGTCGGCGACGACGTCGAAGGTGATCGGCTCGCCGTACTGCACGGTGACCTTGGGGAAGCGCAGCTTGCGCCACTTGCGCACGCCCAGCGAGCCGTGGATGGCGACGGGGACAACGGGGACGCCGCTCTCCAGGGCGACCTTGCCCACGCCCGGCCTGGCCTCGCCCAGCCGGCCTGTCCGCGAGCGGCCGCCCTCGCAGTACATGAGCACGCAGTTACCGCGCTCGAGCACCGCGCGGGCCGTCTTGAACGCCTCCTCGTCGTGATGGCCACGGCGTACGGGAAAGACGCCGCCAATCCGGAAGATGTAGTTGAGAATCGGGTTCCCGAAGAGCTGTGACTTGGCCATGAACTGCATCTTCCGGCGCAGGTACGCCGCCGCGAAGAAGTGGTCCATGTTCGAGAAGTGGTTGGGGGCGACGATCACCGGTCCGTCGGCTGGCACGTTGGAGGTGTTGATCGCGCGCTCGCGGTAGACGATGATCGCGATCGGGGCGAGGATCAGCCGGACCAGCTCGTAGACCCACCCCGGTCGGTGCGCGCGGACGTGCTCGTGAAAGCGCGTGAAGTACTCCGCCGGGCGGGGATCCTTGTAGACCTGCGGCTTGATGTCGGCCATGAACGAGCGAGCCGGCACTGCCGGCTCTGGCTAGGACTACCCATGCCGGCCGGCGCGGTTACTTGGAGCCGTCTGCGCTTCGCGCCCACCCGCGAGAGCGCTGGACCGCTTCGCCCCAGCGCCCCACCAGCTCGTCGCGCTCATCGGCGCCCATCCGTGGCTCGTAGCGAGCCTCCTCACGCCACATCTCCTCGACCTCGGCCTGATCCCACACGCCGGTGGCGATGCCGGCGAGGTAGGCGGCACCGAGCGCCGTGGTCTCGCTGATGGCCGGGAGGATCACCGGCGCACCGAGGACGTCGGCCTGAAACTGCATCAGCCAGGCGTTCGCCACGGCGCCGCCATCGGCCCGCAGCTCGGAGAGGCGCTTCCCGCCAGCCGCCTCCTGCGCGCGAACGGCGTCCACGGTCTGGTAGGCGATCGATTCCAGCGCCGCCCGGGCAAGCTGGCCGCGGCCGGTGCCGCGCGTGATCCCGACGATCACCCCGCGGGCGTAGGGATCCCAGTGGGGCGAGCCCAGGCCGGTTAGCGCGGGGACGAAGTAGACGTCGTTGTTCGAGTCGAGCGAGGCCGCCAGCGCCTCGGTCTCGGCGGCGTCCCCGATGATCCCCAGGCCGTCGCGCAGCCACTGCACCGCCGCACCGGTCACGAACACCGCCGCCTCGAGCGCGTAGTCGGTCCGGTCGCCGAGGCCCCAGGCGATGGTCGTCAGCAGGCCGTCGCTGGGCTCGGGAGCGTCGGTTCCGGTGTTGAGGAGGACGAAGCTGCCGGTCCCGTAGGTGTTCTTCGCCATCCCCGGCCGGTGGCACGCCTGGCCGAAGAGCGCCGCCTGCTGGTCGCCCGCGATTCCCGCGACGGGCACCTCGCCGCCGAAGACGCCGGTCGTACCGTAGACGTGCGCGGAGGGGACCGGCTCGGGCAACGACCCGGAGGGCACGTCGAGCAGCTCGCACAGCTCCGGGTCCCAGCGCAGGCGGCGGATGTCGAACAGCATCGTGCGCGAGGCGTTGGAGAGATCGGTGACGTGGCGGCCGGTGAGCTTGAACGTAAGCCACGAGTCGATGGTGCCGAAGGCGGCGTCGCGCGCCGCTGCGACGTTTCGCCGCAGCCACTCGATCTTCGTACCGGAGAAGTAGGGGTCGATGACGAGCCCGGTGCGCTCGCGCACGAGCTCGGTGTGCCCCGACTCCCGCAGCTCGTCGCAGCGCGCGGCGGTGCGACGGTCCTGCCACACGAGCGCGTTATGGACCGGCTCGCCCGTGCGCCGGTCCCAGGCGACCACGGTCTCGCGCTGGTTCGTGATCCCGATGGCGGCGAGGTCGGCGCCGCCGATGCCGGCGTCCGCAAGCGCCTCGTTCGCCACACGTACGGTCACGTCCCAGATCTCGGCGGCGTCGTGCTCGACCCAGCCCGGTCGGGGGAAGTGCTGGGCGAACTCGCTGTAGGCGCGGCCGGTCACCTCGCCCCGGCGGTCGAACACGAGGCAGGTGGTGCCCGTCGTCCCCTGATCGATGGCGAGGATCACATCACTTGCGGCGGCTTCGCCGCCTCACACGCCTGTTTCGGGGCTGCGGCCCCTCACCCACATGCCGGCAGGCTATCCGGCCCGACGAGCGCGGACGGCGCGGCGGAAGTCTCGAAGCTGGCGGGCGCGGTGGACGAACCCGTGGAACGTACGCCCGGTGGCGCGGTGCTCGAGGTCAAGCTCGATCTCCCGCACCGAAAGTCCGGCGCGGACGACGTCGACCGTGATCCCGATCTCCATCCCGTAGCCGGGGGCGAACGGGTAGGCGGCGCGCATCGCCGCGGCGTTCAGCGCGCGCTGACCCGAGATCGGGGCCTCGGCCCTGTAGCCGCAGAGACGCTCGATCGCGCGTTGCGCGTAGCGCAGCGCTACCCCGAAGCCCCCGCCGACGCGCGTGCGGAAGGCGGCGATGGCGACGTCGCACGAGCCCTCGTCCACCGCGGCGACGAGCTCCCGCAGTTCGCCGGCCGACGACCCCAGGTCGCCGTCGCAGAGCAGGAAGGTGGGCGGGTCGGCGTCCTCAGCCCCCTCGATGACCGTCGCCGCGGCGGCAGTGACGTTCGCCCCCTTCCCGTGCGGCCGGCCGCGGGAGACGACTTCGGCGCCATGCGCGAGCGCGACCTCCGTGGTCGCGTCGTCGGAAGCGTCGTCGGCCACCACCACGTGGGCGCCGGGGAAGGTCCGGTGCAGCGCGGCGAGGGTGTCACCGATGCGGTCGGCCTCGTTGCGTGCTGCGACCAGGACGATCGGATCGGCTTGGGCTTCGGGTGGCACGGGCGGTTATTGTGCCGCGCCACATGGCGATCGAAGTCGAAGCCCACATCACGGGCACGGTCTGGAAGATCGAGGTCGCCGTCGGCGACGACGTTTCCGACGGGGACACGGTGGTCATCCTCGAGTCGATGAAGATGGAGATGCCGGTCGAGGTCGAGGACGACGGCAAGGTCGCCGAGATCCGCTGCGCGGAGGGCCAGTCCGTCCAGGAGGGCGACGTGCTCGTCGTCCTCGACGAGTCGTAGGTGCGGCGATGCCCGGCGAGCTGCGGGTCGACCGCCCGGCCGATGCGGTGGCACGGCTCACGATCTCGAACCCCGAGAAGCGAAACGCACTGGACCACGCGATTCTCGACGCGATCGCCGAGGCCCTCCCGGCTCTCGACGACGGCATCTCCACCCGATGCGTGCTGATCACCGGCGAGGGCGACAGCTTCTCGGCCGGCTACGACATCGGGGGGATCGGAGACCAGAGCTTCTCCGAGGACGCCGAGGCGCTGGTGGCCCACCCGTTCCACGCGGCGATGGAGGCGATCAGCGCCCATCCGTTCCCGGTCGTCGCGGCGATCAACGGGCACGCCCTCGGCGGTGGCCTGGAGCTGGCGGTGCGCTGCGACCTTCGCATCTGCGCCGATGGCGCGAAGCTGGGCATGCCCCCTGCAAAGCTGGGCCTGATCTACGGCCACACCGGCCTTGAGCGGTTCATCGACGTGATCGGCGTAGCTCGAACCAAGGAGCTGTTCCTCTTGGGCCGCAACCTCGACGCGTCTGGAGCCGAGGCGATCGGCCTCGTCAACCAGGTGGTGGCCGCCGACGGGATCGAGCTGGCCGGAGTCGAGCTGGCCGCGGAGATCGCCCGCAACGCCCCGCTTGCGACGCGGGGCAACAAGCGCGCGATCGAGACCCTCGCGCGGAAGGTGGCGCTGAGCGCCGAACAGCAGCGCGAGCTGGTCGAGCTGCGCCGCTCGTGCTTCGAGTCGGAGGACTTCAGGGAGGGCATCCGCGCCTTCGCCGAGAAGCGCGAGCCGCGGTGGAAGGGGCGTTAGCGACGGTGGCGGCGAAACGGCCACACGCCGCCCTCGCCACGGCCGACCGGGTGCTGGCGGAGCTGATGGCCGAGGTCGGAGAGCTTGACCTCGAGCACCGGCGGCGCGGCCGGCCCAAGGGCGACGCCTACTCGAACCTGCTGCGGACGGTCATCGGTCAGCAGCTCTCGACGAAGGCGGCGCGGACGATCCACGAGCGGGTGCTGGCGATCTACGGCGGGCGCGAGCCCGCACCCGAGGAGCTGCTCGAGACCGACGAGTCGAAGCTGCGAGCCGCGGGGCTCTCGGGGCGAAAGGTCGAGTACCTGCGCAGCCTGGCCGAGCACGTCGTGAGCGGCGAGCTGGAGGCGGGGCGGCTGGAGGAGCTTTCCGACGACCAGGTGATCGCCGAGATCACTGCGGTGCGCGGCCTCGGCGAGTGGAGCGCTCACATGTTCCTGATGTTCTTCCTCGAGCGCCCCGACGTCCTGCCCACGGGCGATCTGGGGATTCGCCGAGCGGTGCAGATCCGCTACGGGCTCGACGATCTGCCCGCGCCGGACGAGCTGGAGCGAATCGCCGAGCCCTGGCGCCCCCACCGCACCCTCGCATGCATCCACCTCTGGGAGTCACTTCACAACCAGCCGGCGCAGGCCTGACCGGCGCGTCTACTCGCGGCAGCTCGCGCCGGCGCCCTCGAGCAGGCGCTCCAGAGGTAGCGCCGGGTGCGGACCGCAGCCTTGCCGCCGGTGCTCTCGATCAGAGCGCCCGCCGGCCGAGGGCGCCCGATGCGTCCGGGACCGAGCCTAGATTTCCCGGTGCAGGATGGCCTCACTGATCGGCTTCGAAGAGGCGCTCGCCCTCGGCGAGTTGAGCGACCGTGACGACATCGGTCACCTGGTCGAGCGGGCGTGGGCCGTCCGCGCCGAGCGCTTCGGCGACTCCACGGACATGTGCTCGCTGGTCAACGCGAAGTCGGGCGGCTGCGCGGAGGACTGCGGGTTTTGCGCCCAGTCGCGCTATGCCGAGGCCGACACGCCGATGCACGCGATGATGAGCCCCGAGCAGATCCTCGAGCATGCGCGCGCGGCCGAGGCGGCGGGCGCCCACCGCTTCTGCATGGTCACCCAGGGCCAGGGTTTGTCCAAGCGCGACTTCGAGGCCGTCGTCGAGGGCGCGAAGCTCGTCGCCCAGAACACCAACCTGAAGCGCTGCGTCTCGGTGGGCCACCTCTCGCCGGATCGGGCCCGGCGCCTGGCCGACGCAGGCGTGCAGCGCGTCCACCACAACGTCGAGACGGCCCGCTCCTACTACGACGAGGTCACGACGACGGTCCGCTACGAGGGCCGGATCCGCACCATCGACGCGGTCCGCGACGCCGGCCTGGAGACCTGCGTGGGGGGCATCCTCAACCTCGGCGAGAGCCCACGCCAGCGCGTCGAGATGGCCTTCGAGCTGGCCGAGATCAGTCCCACCTCGGTTCCCATCAACCTGCTGAACCCACGTGCCGGGACGAAGTTCGGGGACCGCGACCTGATGGGCCCCTGGGAGGTCGTCAAGTGGGTTGCGATCTTCAGACTGATCCTGCCCGACGCCCTGTTCCGGCTCTGCGGCGGGCGGGTCGAGAACCTCGACGAGCTTCAGCCCCTGGCGGTGAAGGCCGGGCTCAACGGGGTGATGATGGGCAACTTCTTGACCACGCTCGGCGCCGAGCCCGCTGACGACCGTGAGATGTTCGAGGAGCTGGGCCTGAACGTCGCCCGCCAGGACGACAACGGCGCCAACCCGCGCCCGGACAACCGCTCGGGCTGGCTGGACGGCGAGACGCCGCAGACGCCCGTCGACGACCTCATCGACAGCCAGGCGGATGCCAACTTCTGGGATCCCTCGACCCAGCTTCGCGTGATCCGCAAGAAGGCGAAGCCGCCGCCCTACCCGAGGGCCGCCGGGCGGAAGGAAGCTCCCGGCTCCCAAGCCGCGTGACCGACGTCGCGGCGCGGCTGGAGGAACTTCGCCGTCGCGGCCTGCACCGGCGGCTGCGCCTGATCGAGGGGGCACAGGGCCCCAGGGTCCTGCTCGACGGGGGCGAGGTGCTGCTGCTCTGCTCGAACAACTACCTCGGGCTCGCCGATCATCCGAAGGTGCGCGCGGCCGCGGCAGAGGCCGCCGAGCGCTTCGGCGCGGGCGCGGGCGCCTCGCGGCTGATCTCCGGCACGATGACGCTCCACCGCACGCTCGAGCAGCGCCTGGCCGACTTCGAGGGGTTTCAGACGGCGCTCCTGTTCGGCTCGGGCTACCTGGCCAATACCGGCACGGTCGCGGCGCTGGCGGGCGCCGGCGAGGTCGTCTTCTCGGACGAGCTGAACCACGCCAGCATCATCGACGGCTGCCGTCTCGCCCGTGCGGACACCTTCGTCTACCGCCATCGCGACACGGAGCACCTCGAGTGGGGGCTTCGGTGCGCGGGGGCGAAGGCCGCGCTGATCATCACCGACAGCGTCTTCTCGATGGACGGAGACGTGGCGCCCCTTCCCGAGCTCCACGACCTCGCACGGCGCCACCGGTGCATGCTGATGGTGGATGAGGCTCATGGCACCGGGGCACTGGGCCCCGGCGGGCGCGGCGCGGTCGCGGCGGCGGGGCTCGCGGGCGAGGTGGATGTGGTGGTGGGGACGCTCGGCAAGGCGCTCGGCGGCTACGGCGCCTACGTCTGCACCGCCAGCGAGGTCGCGGAGCTGCTGGTGAACACCGCCCGGCCATTCATCTACTCCACGGCGCCTCCGCCGCCGTCGGTGGGCGCGGCGCTGGCGGCGCTCGCGGTACTGCGCGAGCGGCCGGGCATCGTCGAGCAGCTGCGGCGCAACGCGGCGACGCTGCGCGAGACGCTCTCGGGGTACGGCCTCGACCTCGGCGGCTCGCGCACGCAGATCGTTCCCGTCGTGGTCGGCGACGCGCGGCGCGCGATGGCGCTCTGCGAGCACGCTCTCGAGCGCGGCGTGTTCGCCCAGGCGATCCGCCCGCCAACGGTGCCGGAGGGGACCTCGCGGCTTCGCCTGGCGGTGATGGCGACGCACTCCGCCGACGAGCTTCGCCGCGCCGCCCAGGTGATCGGCCGCTCGGCGCGCGAGCTGGGCATCGCCGAGCCCCCGCCGGGGCGGGCCGCGACCGGCGAGCACGCGGGCGTCGGCCGGGCGGCCTGAGCCCCCCAAGCCGTCCTGCCCTAACCGCGCCATGGGCGCTCGGACCAGGACAGGACCGAGATCGCCCGCGGCTATTGTCACGGCGTGCTGGGCGTCGCCGACATCTCGGAGATCGCGGACGGGCTCTGGCGCTGGACCGCCGGCCATCCGGAGTGGACCGCGGGGGCCCGCCGCGGGAGCACGGCCGACTGGCCGCGTGAGGTGGGGAGCGTCGCCTACGCCGCCCCGGACGCGCTGGTGGTCATCGACCCGCTGGTGCCAGCGGGAGCGGAGGCGCTGTGGGCGTGGCTCGACGAGCGAGCGGCGAACCGTCGCGGCACGGTCGCGGTGGTGACCACCATCAAGTGGCACCGGCGCAGCCGCGACGTGGTCGCCTCGCGCTACGGAGCATCGACCTCGCGCGCCAGGGCCGCGCTCCCCGAAGGCGTCGAACCGGTGCCGATCCGTGGCTTCGGCGAAACGATGTTCTGGATCGCGGCCGAGCGCACGCTGGTCCCGGGCGACCGCCTGCTCGGAGCGGGTGCCGGCGCGCTTCGCCTCCCTCCGGCCTCCTGGCTCGGCTACCTCGGCGCAGGCAAGGGCCCCAGCGCGCTAGCCCACGCCATGCGTCCCCTGCTGGACCTGCCCGTCGAGCGCGTCCTCGTCTCCCACGGACAGCCGGTCCTCCGCGGCGGCCGGAACGCGATCGCCCGGGTTTTGGAGGAAGCATCCTGAGCGGGGTGTTCGTCACCGGTACCGGGACCGAGGTGGGCAAGACGGTGGTCGCCGCCACGATTGCGAGAACCCTTGCCGCCGCCGGCCGGACGGTGGCCGTGTTCAAGCCGGCCGTGAGCGGCCTCGACGAGTACGCCAGGTCCGGCGAGCAACCCGACCACGAGCTTCTGCGGCTCGCCGCGGGCTCCCGGCAGAGCGACGACGAGATCGCCCCGTACCGGTACGGGCCGCCCGTGTCCCCGCACCTCGGCGCCGAGCTGGCGGGCGAAGCGATCAGTCCTGAGCGCCTGGTGCGATCCGCGCGAAAGGCCGCGGACGGCGCCGACGCCCTCGTCTGCGAAGGCGTCGGCGGATTCCTGGTCCCGCTGACGCTCGGCTACCTGGTCCGTGACCTCGCCCGGGACCTCGGGCTGCCGGTGGTGATCGCAGCCCCGCCGGGCCTCGGCACGATCAACCACACGCTGCTGACGGTCGAGGCGGCCCGAGCGGTGGGCCTCGACGTCGCTGCCGTTGTGCTGACCCCGTGGCCGGACGAGCCGGGGGACGTGGAACGTTCGAACCGCGAGGCGATCGCGCGCATGGGGGACGTCGAGGTGCATGTGCTGTCCCGGGTTGACGTCGCCTCGCCCGAGGCGTGGCCGCCGCTGCGCGTGGTCTAACGGGGCACGTGAAGGGCTGAGCCCCCGACCAGGCAGTCCTTCTGGGTGGAGTCCCCGAAGATCGCGCCGACGTCCATCTGGAACACGGCGCTCACATGGGAGCCGGGTGGAGTCGAGTAGGTGAGCGTGACCTCCCCCTGCCTGGCCGCCGAGCCCAGGGCCGTGATGTCGAGCGTGTCCGCTTTGTCGAAGTCCCGGTCGAAGCCGCGATTCACCTTGGGGCTCGCGTTGTCGTAGACGACTGCCGCCTGGATCTCCGCGTTGTTGCGCCGGCTCTTCGCGAGGAGGTGGAGGAAGTTGCCGCTCTGCTGGTAGCAACGGGCCTTCAGAACCAGCCCTCCCTGCTTCATAACCGTGGTCAGGGGCTTGCCGGGGCCCCCGGTCGCCGGCTTGACGAAATCGATCTTCGCGGCGTTCACCCCGTCCACCTTGTCCGCGTTGATCGCGCTGACCGCGACGGCGGTGCCGCCGGCCGCGGCCAGGACGAGCGCCATGGTTGAGACGACGTTGGCGTAGGTGAGCCGCCTCCACATGGCAGGGCCAAGGGTACCGCCGGGACCCGGCCGCTTCGCGCTTTTCCCGCCGCCCGCCGAACTATGGTCGGCGCTGGTTCGATGAAGGGGCAGATCGGTGAACTCGACAGGCGTCATCTCTGGCACCCGTTCACCCAGCAGCGCGACTGGGAGGAGACCGAGCCTCCGGTGATCGAGGGGGCGGAGGGCACCGACCTGATCGACACCGACGGGCGCCGCTACATCGACGGCGTCTCGTCGCTTTGGTGCAACGTCCACGGGCATCGCCACCCCGGGATCGACGCCGCCGTGCGCGACCAGCTCGACCGCGTCGCACACTCGACCATGCTGGGGCTCACCCATGCCCCGGCCGCCCGCCTCGCCGAGCGCCTGGTCGCGATCGCCCCGCCCGCGCTCAGCCGGGTCTTCTACTCCGACTCGGGCTCAACCGCAACCGAGATCGCATTGAAGATGGCGTTTCAGTACTGGCGGCAGCGGGACGGCGGCGGGGCCCGCACCTCGTTCGTCTCGCTCGCCGGCGCCTACCATGGCGACACCCTGGGGGCCGTCTCGGTGGGCGGCATCGACCTCTTCCACTCCACCTACTCCCCGCTCCTGTTCGATGCCCACCAGGTCGAGCCCGGCGATGCCGGCCAGCTCGAGCGGCTGCTGGACGAGCGCGGGGCCGAGATGGCCGCCGTCATCGTCGAGCCGCTGGTCCAGGGGGCGGCGGGAATCAGGGTCCAGCCGCCGGGATACCTGCGGCGGGTGCGCGAGCTGTGTGACCGCCACGGGGCCCTCCTCATCTGCGACGAGGTCGCGACGGGGTTCGGGCGCACGGGGACGATGTTCGCGTGCGAGCAGGAACGGATCGCCCCCGACCTCCTCTGCCTCGGAAAGGGGCTCACCGGCGGCTACCTGCCGCTGGCCGCGACGCTCACCACCGAGCGGGTCTACCAGGGCTTCCTCGGTGCCTACGAGGACCACCGGACCTTCTTCCACGGCCACACGTTCACGGGCAACCCGCTCGCCTGCGCCGCGGCGATCGCCAGCCTGGAGGCCTTCGAGCGCGAGAGCACGCTGCTTCGGCTACAGCCGAAGATCCGCCTGCTGGGCGAACTCCTTCGCGAGGTCGCGGGGATGCGCGAGGTCGCCGAGGTCCGGGGGCGGGGCTTCATGGTGGGAATCGACCTCGGCGAGCACGACCCCGCACTCCGCATGGGTGACAGGGTCACGGTCGAGGTCCGCGATCGTGGGGCGATCATCCGCCCGCTGGGCGACACGGTCGTGCTGATGCCGCCGCTCGCGATCTCCAAGGAGGAGCTGCGGCGGTTGGTGGAGATCACGGCCCAGGCGATCCGGGCCGCGCACGCTTCGGCGTACCCCCAGACGCGGACACTGGACGCAGCTGCCGCGCAGCCGGTTGCCGAGGCGGCCTAGCCTCCCGTACCGAGCGAACCCGCGCGAAAGACGCGTTCCCGTCGCTATCCCTGGGCACGACGCCACGAACGCTCCGGATCGGCCGGCCTGCATGCGGGATCCTTGGGCGGTGTGATGAAACCCCGGCCTCGCCGTAGTACGGGCATGGAGCAGACGCTGGCCGCGCCCGCCTCGCAGATCCCCGACGAGAGCGTCGAGGCGTTCGAGGACCTCTACCGCTCGAGTCGCGATGATCTCTACTCCTACGTCCGCGGCCTCCTGCGGGACCGCTCGGCCGCCGAGGACGTGACCGCCCTCGCGTTCGAGCGGGCCTTCCGGCGGCGGCGGCGCTTCGACCCAGAGCGGGGGACGCACCGCGCCTGGCTCTTCGGGATCGCCCGCAATGCCGCCCTCGACGAGCTGCGGCGACGCAAGCGCCAAGCCGAGCCGGCAGACGACGCGGCCGATCCAGACGCCACCGATCCCGCCGATGCGGCCGAGGTCGCCCTGCGCCGGGCCGCCCTGCGCCGCGCGATGGCCACGCTCACGGCTCGCGAGCGCGAACTGGTCGCGCTCAAGTTCTTCGCCGGCCTCGCAAACGCCGAGATCGCCACGGTGATCGGCACCAGCGAGTCCAACGCCGGCACCCGGCTGCACCGTGTGATCCAGAAGCTGAGGAGGGCCTGCGATGAGACTGCCTGAGAGGTTCCGCGACGAGAGCGCCACCGACGCGCTCGATCCTGAGGTCGAGGCACGGCTCGCCGTGATCGACGAGGCGCTCGCGGGCGGCCCCTCGCCCGCGAACGATGAGGCGCTGGCCCAGCTCACCCGCGAGCTTCGCGCCGAGCGTGCCGAGCCCGACCCCGGCTTCGCCGCCGAGCTTGACCGCTGGGCGGCCGGCGGGTTCGAGCGCGCGGAGCGCCCAGGTGGCGCCCCGGAGACCACGGCGGAGCGCCTGCGCGGCCGGCTCCCGGGCTTGACGCCGCGGCGGCTTCTTGCCCCTGCGGGGGCCCTGGCCACGCTCGTGATCGTGGCCGGCATCGCGGT
>Ga0299913_10003863_pt1 | contig 12424 bp, 12 predicted proteins | sample RVTome_9_FD_201360 | JGI IMG/M metagenome (GOLD analysis project Ga0299913, IMG submission 201360) | Soil microbial communities from uranium-contaminated site in the Upper Colorado River Basin, Wyoming, United States - RVT155D38 (version 2) ... | reverse complement strand
CCGCGGTCGGGCTTCGTCGCCACCTACTACGCGCGCGGGGGCACCGCGCCCTGCGACCTGTACGTCGACATCACCACCGTCCCCCGTCTGGGCCAGGACGCGATGCACGCAGTGGACCTCGACCTCGACGTGGTCCGCGGCTGGACCGGCCGGGTCTGGGTCGACGACGAGGACGAGTTCGCCGAGCACCGGGTGCGGTACGGCTACCCGCCCGAGATCGTGGACCACGCGGTCAGCACCTGTGCACGCGTGCGTGACGAGGCCGCTGCGGGTGAGGTCCCCTTCGACGCCGCGACACCCGCCCGCTGGTTCGCTGCCCTGGCGGAGGTCACCACCGAGAGCGAGGAGACCCGATGACCCCGGAGACGATCGCTCGCACGGTGCAGGTGCACGGCCACGTCCAAGGTGTGTTCTTCCGCGACTCGTGCCGCCAGCAGGCCGACCACCATCAGGTGACCGGCTGGGTCCGCAACGAGTACGACGGGAGCGTGCGTGCCTGCTTCGAGGGGGCGCCGGACGCCGTGGAGGCGATGGTCGCCTGGTGTCGTGTCGGACCATCCCGTGCCCGGGTGGAACGCGTGGACGTCGAGGAGCACGCCCCGACGGGCCGAGCCACGTTCGACGTCCTGGGTTGAGCCATGACACTCGCGGTCTGCCTGCTTCTCGACGACCGTGGGGAGCGGGCGGTCCGCCGACTGTGGAGGCGCCTGGAGGACGACGGTATCGGCACGCTGCTCACCCATACGCACCGTCGGCACGTGCCGCACCTGTCCTATGCGGTCCTCCGGTCCTACGACCTCGACGAGGTCACTGCCGCGCTGACAAAGCTTCCCGATGCAGGCCCGGTGACGCTCCGGTTCGACGCGCTGGGGATGTTCCGCCGCAGCCGGACCTGGCTGGTGCCGGCCGTGACCGCGGAGCTGGCCGGTCGCCAGGAGCGCGTCGTCACCGCCCTCGAGTCGACCGGTGCGGACCTGCACCAGCACTACCTACCCGGCGCCTGGATACCGCACTGCACGCTCGCGGTCCGGAGCCAGCTCGAGCGGCTGCCGACGATCGCGGCCGCGGTCTACGACGTGCTGCCGCTCGTGACGACCGCCGACCGTGCCGCGCTGGTCGACACCAGCACGGGGGCTCGGCGGCCGCTCGGCACTCTGCCCTGAAGCCGACCGGTGAGCGGTCAGACCTTCGTGCGTCGCTTCACCGCACGCGCTCGGAGCGGGCCCACCAGCCGTGGCCCGGCGAGTCGGTCCTCCAGCTTGCGCACCTCACGCTTGAGGGGCTGGGCGATGTACTCGCCGAGGATCACCCCCGAGGCGATCGCGATCGCGACGGCGCCCGCGCTGGCCAGGGCGATGATGCCGTAGCTGTCCCCCACCGACATCAGGGACAGGCCGCGGTAGATCGAGAGGCCGGGCAGCAGCGGGACGACCGCTGACACCACGATCACCAGCGGGGGGACCCGGACCCTGCCCGCCACGGCGTAGCTGACGACACCGACGAAGATCGAGGCGGTGGCGGCGGCCCACGCGGGCCCCGAGTTCTGCGTGAACCCGGCGTACCAGATCATCTCCGCCACCGCCGCCACTGCGCCGATCGGCAGCAGGGATCGCCACGGCGCATAGGAGGCGAACGCGAACGACGAGGCGGCCAGGGCGGCACCGAAGGCCATCACCGGCAGGTTCTGCCACCCCGCCGCCCCCGGTTCGAGCCGACCGAGCTCGACGCCGATCATCGCCCCGATGGTCAGCCCCCCGCTGACGCCGGCGATGATGCCGGCGGTGGCCAGGATCGCCTCGAGCAGGCGGGCGCCGGCGGTGATGTAGAAGCCGGACAGGGCGTCCTGGATCGCACCCATGAACCCGATCCCGGCGAGCAGCATGATGATGTTCGCGGTGACCACCAAGGACGGGTCCACGGGGAGGTCGGTCGCGGCGGTCCCCACCGCGAACGACGTGGCGAACAGGCCGCCGGCGACCTGCTGGTAGAACGCCGGGAGGCGTCGCCGTGACATCGCCTTCTTGATGAGGTCGATACCTGCCGCGGCGAGGAAGGCGATCGCGACCACGAGGAAGTCACCCCCGAGGAGCAGCCCGATGCCCACCCCGGTCATCCCCCAGCCGACCGTGACAGCCCACCGCGGCAGACGGTGTCCGGACGAGACGATCTGGGCGAGGCGCTGGCGGGCCTCGTCCCGGTCGACCTCGCCGGAGACGACGTCGGTGATGATGAGGTCGACCTCGGTCAGGTCCTCGTAGTCGATGTCGCGGTGCCGGACGTTGCGGACCAGGAGCAGCGGCGACTCGTCGAAGCTGGCCTGGTAGCTCATCGACAGCGACGTGAAGGTGACGTCCACGTCGGCCCCGCGGAGCCCGAGGCTGTGCGACATCGAGAGCATGGTCGCGGTGACGTCGGCAGCACCGGCCCCGGAGGACAGCAGGAGCTCGCCGACGCGCAGGGACAGGTCCATCGTCTTGTAGATCTCTCTGGTCTCGGACACCCGCCCAGTCTGGAGAAGTCGTGCGACGACCTCCACTCGGGACCACGTGGCGCCGGGTGGCGTTGGTCACCCCCGACCAGCGTTAGCCTTTGCGCGTGCACCCACGCCTGTCCCTGCCCACCGTCAGCCTGCTCACCGCGCTTACCCTGGCGCTGAGCCTGGTGCCTGCACACGCACTCGACCCGGAGCCGGGTTCGGCGTCCTCCGGCGACTCGGTCCTGCCGCGGCGCGGCAACGGCGGGTACGACGTCGCCGACTACGACATCGACCTGCGCTGGCGACCGGCGTCGCGGAGCGTCGTGGCCTCGACGGCGGTGACCGCGACCGCCACGCAGGACCTGTCCTCGTTCAACCTCGAGCTCGAGCAGCTCACGGTGGATGCGATCACGGTCAACGGGGTCCCTGCGGACTGGTCCCGCGACGGGTTCGAGCTCACCGTCACGCCCGCCGCACCCCTGCCCGTGGGTGCGCCGTTCACCGCTGTCGTGAGGTACCACGGGCGGCCGGCGCCGTACGACACCGACCTGGGCAAGAGCGGCTGGATCGCGACCAGGGACGGTGCCACCGCGATGTCTGAGCCGTTCGGGTCCGAGACGTGGTTCCCGGTGAACAACACGATCAGCGACAAGGCGACGTACTCCATCTCCGTCGACGTCCCGAACCGGCTCAAGGCCGCCTCGAACGGACGCCTGGTGCGCCGCGACGTCGGCGAGCGTCGCACTGTGTGGCACTGGCGCGAGGACAGCCTGATGGCGCCGTACCTGCCCACGGTCTCGATCGGTCGCTTCCGGATGTTCCGCAGCCGCACGCAGGGCGACGTCCCCCTGATCACATTCATCGACGAGACGCTGCCCAAGGACCTCCGGGCACGACGCGAGCTGCGCAGGATCATGGACTTCATGGAGCGACGCTTCGGCCCCTACCCGTTCGCCACCTCGGGGATGATCATCGACAAGGTCAACGTCGGCTACGCCCTGGAGACCCAAGGCCGGCCGGTGCTCCCCGGCTCCGCGCCCGGCTACCTGATCGCGCACGAGATCGCCCACCAGTGGTTCGGCAACTCGGTCACCCCCACCGACTGGCGCGACATCTGGCTCAACGAGGGGTTCGCCACCTACGCGGAGTGGCTCTACGACGCGGAGCGCTACGACACCCCACGCACACCACACCGGCAGTTCCGCTTCCTCTACCGCATCTACGGCGCGAAGGCGAGGTTCTGGAAGGTCCCGCCCGGGGACCCGGGCAGCGTCGCCCGGCTGTTCGCCCTCCCGATCTACGACCGGGGCGCGATGACGCTGCACGCGCTCAGGATGCGGGTGGGTGACCGTGCGTTCTTCACGATCCTGCGCCGGTGGGCCCGGGAGAACGCCTACGGCACGGTCTCCACACGGGACTTCCGCAGGCTGGCCGAGGAGGTGTCCGGCAAGCACCTCGGACGCCTGTTCCGGGTGTGGCTCTACACCCCGGAGAAGCCGAAGGGCTACTGACCCCCCGGCACCCAGCCGGTCAGGTCGAGCACCCGGTCCGCACGACGCGCGGCGGCTTCGGCGAGCGCTGCGTCCGGTACGTCGACCACCTCCACCCAGCGACGCGCGGCCTCCGCGCTCTTACCGAACTCGACGTGCCGCGCGAGGAGCCGTTCGAGCCGGACCTCCTCGGCGACGTGGACGTGCCACACCTCGTCGAGCTGTGCGCGGACCCGCTCCCATGCGGGGTCGTCGAGCAGCAGGTAGTTGCCCTCGGTCACCACCACGCGCGCCGACCGCGGCACCGCGAGCGCCCCGGCAAGGGGCTGCTCGAGCGTCCGGTCGAAACCGGGCGCGTACACGACCTCGTCGTCGTCGGCGCGCAGGCGGGCGAGCAGCGCGGCGTACCCACCCGCGTCGAAGCTGGCCGGCACGCCCTTGCGGTCCAGCAGCCCCCGGCGGGCGAGCTGCACGTCCGCGAGGTGGAACCCGTCCATCGGGACGTGCCCGCCGCGTGCACCGAGCAGGTCGCACAGGAACGCGGCGAGAGTGGACTTGCCCGCGCCGGGGGCGCCGCTGATGCCGAGGATCCACCTGCCGCCCTGCAGCGGCGGCAGGAGGTCGACGAGCTCCACACCCGACCGGGACACCGTGATCACCACCCCATGAGACCAGGCCGGGCAACCAGGCCGCACCCACGCCATGGGAGCAGGCGCGTCGACCAACGCGGGGACACCGGCGTTTGACACCCCGCCCGGCGGGTAGTCCGTTGGGTGAGCCACCCACCCCGGAGGAGAGAGTCCATGAGCGACCCAGGCAAGAAGCCACTGAGCGCCGACGAGCTTGCCGCCGAAGGCGCCACCGCCCTTCCCGACAAGGAGGTCGTGTCGCTGCTCGACCTCAACGCCGACCTCGACCTCTCCCTCGACGCCGCCGCCCCGATCAACCTCGCGGTCGCCGCCAACGCGAACGTCGCCGCTCCGATCGACGCGGCCGTCGGCGCCAACATCCTCTCGGTCGACTCCACCGCCCAGTCGCTCGCCGACCAGAACGTCGTGATCGGCCAGAACATCGAGGGCGACGCGACGGCCAACTCCACCCAGGACAGCACCCTCGACCAGAGCAACGACCAGATCGACGGCGGGACGACCGAGGACGGCGGCACCCTCGACGGTGCCACCACGGTCGAGGAGACCGCGCCCACGAGCGTCGAGGACGCGCTCAGCGGCAACCTGCTCGACGTCAACGTCGACCTGGCCGCCGATGCCGACATCGCCGCCCCGATCGACGGCGCCGTGGGCGCCAACGCCAACGTGGCCGCTCCGATCGACGCCGCCGTCTCGGCGAACGTCGGCTCGGTCGGCTCCGAGGCGACGGCGGTCGCGCAGCAGGACGCGGTCATCGACCAGAACATCGAGGGCGACGCCGAGGCCAACGCCGACCAGTCCTCCGACATCACCCAGTAACCACCGGTGACCACCGCACCTCCGTCGGCCGGCGTACCCACGCCGGCCGACGGCGTCGTCCTGATCGGGCAGATGGCCGGCTCGGGCTACCGCCGGCCACCGGCCCTGGTCCGTCGTTCTGACGGCCAGACCATCCAGCTCACACCGCTGCTCTTCCAGGTGCTCGCCGAGATCGACGGCGCGCGGGGACACGACGAGATCGCCGAGCGGGTGACCGCGTCGACCGACCGGCTGGTGAGCGCCGACGACGTCGCGACACTGATCGAGCAGCAGCTGCTCCCCCTGGGCCTGCTCCGGCTCGCCGACGGGTCCCAGCCCGCGGTCAAGCGCGCCGACCCCCTGCTCGGGCTGAAGTTCCGGTACGTCGTCACCGACCCGGAGGTGACGCGTAAGGTCACCGCACCCTTCGCCCGCCTGTTCCACCCCCTCCTCGTCGCCGTCCTCGTGGCGGCGTTCGTCGCGGTCTGCGCCTGGATCCTGATGGACAAGGGCCTGGCGTCGGCGACCCACCAGGCCCTCTACGAGCCTGGCCTGCTGCTCACGGTGTTCGCGGTCACCGTGTTGTCGGCCGGCTTCCACGAGTTCGGCCACGCCGCGGCGGCGAGGTACGGCGGAGCGACGCCGGGCGCCATGGGCACGGGCCTGTACCTGATCTGGCCGGCCTTCTACACCGACGTCACCGACAGCTACCGCCTCGGCCGTGCCGGCCGGGTCCGCACCGACCTCGGCGGGCTGTACTTCAACGCGATCGTCGCCGTGGCGATGTTTGGCCTGTGGACCGTCCTGCACTGGGACGCGATCCTGCTGGTCATCGCCGCACAGGTGCTACAGATGGTCCGGCAGCTCGCCCCGCTGGTCCGTTTCGACGGCTACCACGTCCTCGCCGACGTCACCGGCGTCCCCGACCTCTACCACCACATCAAACCGACCCTGCTCGGGCTCCTGCCGCACAACTGGGGAAAGCCCGAGCACCAGGTGCTCAAGCCGTGGGCGCGTGCCGTGGTCAGCACCTGGGTGCTGCTCGTCGTCCCCCTCCTCCTCGGCACGCTCGTGCTGATGGTCGTCACGTTCCCCCGTATAGCGGCCACCGCCTGGGACAGCCTGGCGGAGCAGTGGGACACCCTCGGCCGCGCGTTCCTGGCGGGCGACGTCCTCGACATGGCCGTGCGGCTGCTGTCCATCGTCGCGATCGCCCTTCCGGTCCTCGGCATCGCCTACGTCGTCAGCAGGGTCGTGCGCCAGGTCGCCTCGGCCGTCTGGTCGCGCACCGAGGGCCGTCCCGGGCGCCGTGCCGTCGCCGTCGTCACCGCCCTGGCGATCCTGGCGGGGCTCGCCTGGGCGTGGTGGCCCCAGGAGGACCGGTACCGGCCGATCCAGTCCTACGAACGCGGCACCCTGGCCGATGTCCTCCCCCGCGCCCAGGCCGCTGGCCTCGAGCCCGGCGTGGTCGCCCGCGCCACCACCGCCTGGCCGGGGACCGAGCAGCTCCCGACCGCCGAGCGACCCCTGCTCTCGGTCGTCCTGGTCCCCCGCGCGACAGGAGCGGGGACCACGGCCGCGGGCGACGTGACCGACGCAGAACCCGGGACGTGGGTCTTCCCGTTCGACCGGCCTCCAGCCCCGGGCGACGGTGACAACCAGGCGCTCGCGGTCAACATCACCGACGGGTCGACCCTCTACGACGTCGCGTTCGCTCTGGTCTGGGCCGACGGTGCACCGGCCGACAACGTGAACTCGGCCTACGCGCTCGCCAGCTGCACGGGCTGCACGACCGTCGCCGTCGCGTTCCAGGTGGTCCTCGTGCTCGGGCAGAGCGACGTCGTACCGCAGAACCTGGCCGCTGCGGTCAACTACAGCTGCGTCGCGTGCGTCACGGGGGCACTCGCCCAGCAGCTCGTGGTCACCGTGGACGGCCCGCTGGGCGACGCAGCCGCCGCGGAGCTCGAGGCGTTGTGGCAGGAGATCGCCGCCTACGGCGAGTCCTTGGAGGGCCTCTCGTTGAGTGAGATCCGTGCCGCGCTGACGGAGTACGAACGACGGATCCTCGACGTGGTCGGCGCCCAGACGCAACAGACGCAGCAGAGTCAGGCAAGCGCCACCGCCTCCCCGACCGCCTCCCCGACCGGGTCACCGGACGTCTCTCCCTCGCCGGCCAGGGGACCGAGCGGGTCACCCACAGCATCCGCGACCAGCTCGCCGACCGGGTCGGCCACGGCCGACAGCACCCGAGCTCCCGCCGAGGAGCCGACGGGTGCGGACGACCAGACGTCGTCCACCCCCACCGCGTCGCCGACGGCGTCCGGCTCGGCCGAGCCGGAGTCCAGCCCGACCTCGACCACCTCCCCGACCAGCTCGCCCTGACCTCTCGCCCTGACCTCTCCTTGACCTCTGAACCTCGCCGCTCAGCCTGGTCGGCCGGCCTCCACGAGCCCCGTCTCGTAGGCGAGGACGGCCACCTGCACCCGGTCGCGCACAGCGAGCTTGGCGAACATCCGTGACACGTAGGTCTTCACAGTTGCCTCGCTGAGGAACAGCTCGGCGCCGATCTCGGCGTTCGAGAGCCCCCGTGCCACGCATCGGGCCACTGCCAGCTCCCGCTCGGTCAGGGTCGACCAGACCGCGGGCAGGGCACCGGGGGGCGGTGCCCCGGCGAACCGCTCCAGCAGGCGCCGGGTCAGCGACGGCGCGAGCATGGACTCGCCGCGCTCCACGACGCGGACCGCGTGCACGAGGTCGTCCGGGGGGACGTCCTTGAGCAGGAACCCGGAGGCACCCGCGCGGACCGCGGCGAAGACGTACTCATCCAGGTCGAACGTGGTCAACGCAAGCACCTTCGCGCCCGGCCGGTCCGCCAGCAGGAGCCGGGTCGCCTCGATCCCGTCCATCCGCGGCATCCGGACGTCCATGAGGACCACGTCCGGAGCCAGCTCGCGAGCCAGCTCGACAGCTTGGACGCCGTCGGCAGCCTCGGCGACGACCTCGAAGCCAGCGCGCTCCAGGATCAACCGGAACCCCGCCCGCACGAGCTCCTGGTCGTCCACCAGGAGGATCCGCGTCACGTGCTCACCCGGGGTGTCCCCGCCAGCGGAAGCACCGCCAGCACCCGGAACCCGCCGTCGCGCGTGGGGCCGGCGTCGAGCCGACCCCCGTAGATCCCGACGCGTTCGCGCATCCCGATCAGCCCGTGGCCGAGCCCACCGGTCCCCACCGCGACCGGGTCCGGACCGGGCTCCGCTCCAGTGGTCGACCTCGACCGGCCGTCGTCGCGCACCTCGAGCGTCAGCGACTCGTCCTCGTAGCGGACGTGCACCTCCGCGTGCGACGCACCCGCGTGCCTGCGGACGTTGGTCAACGCCTCCTGGAGGATCCGGTAGGCCGCCAGGTCGAGACCCGCAGGCAGCCGGTCGGTGGTGCCGGTGACGGTGAGCGACACCTCGAGACCACCCGACCGCGCCTCATCGACCAGCACCCGGAGCTGGCCCAACCCGGGTTGGGGGGTGAGGGTTCCCGCCTCCTCCGCGTCACGCAGCATGGCCACCACACGACGCATCTCGGCCAGCGCCTCGGTGCCGGTGCGGCGGATCGTCTCCAGGGCCGCACGGACGTGCGCGGGGTCGTCCTCGACGACCTGCTCTGCAGCCCCGGCCTGCACGACCATGACGCTCACCGAGTGCGCCACCACGTCGTGCAGCTCGCGCGCGATGCGGGTGCGCTCCTCCACGACGGCGGCCAGAGCTCGCTCGGCGCTGGCCACCTCCACCTCGATCGCGCGGCGCAGCGACTCGGCGGCGCGCAGCTCCATCACGTTCAGGCCGCGCCCCACCGACCAGGCCACGATGAACACCAGCCAGTGGAAGACGATCTCACCCGGGCTCTGCAGCACGTCCACCCGGAAGTCCAGGAAGAGCAGGGTCGCCGCACCGGCGACCGCGCCGTACACACCCTGACGGCCTCGCCCGTAACGCGCCACGGAGAACACCGCGACGACCATCGGCACGAACTGACCCCAGAACAGCACCAGCAGCGGCGTCACCGTGAACACGACCGGCCACACGGCGAGCACGAACAGCGCAGTCGGCAGCGGCGCGACGCGGCGCAGCGCGAGGGGCAGCGTCGCGAGCACGACCACGACCGTCGTCGTCGCCGCCGACCCCGAGCCCTGGACGGACGTGAAGGGGACCCAGATCTCGGCCACACCGATGCCGGCGAGCAGCACGGCGATGCCGACGTCGACGAGACGCTGCAGGCTCCTGCGGTCCTTCACGCCCCTCACGATAGGACGCCGCACAGTGATGCGGCGTCATACCGAAGTTGTCGATGCCGTCGACTCCTGGGTGATGCGCGGGACGCAGTGCCGCGGCCAGGGTCGAGGTATGACGAACACAGCCACCTTCCGACGGGCCGCCGCAGCAGCCGGCCTGGTCAGCACCGCAGTCATCATGGCCGTCGCGACGGTCCTCTCCCCCGAGTTCCCGTCCGGGTTCGCCGACAGGCTCGCCGCCATCGAGGCCGGCGGTACCGGCGCTCTCGTGTCGGGGTACGCCTTCACCCTCGCCCAGCTGCCGTTCCTGGCGGGCGTGCTCGGGATCGGTCACCTGTTGCGAAACCGGTCCCCGCGTCTGTCCAACCTCGGCACCAGCCTCGCGGTCGTCGGGATCTTCGGCCACGCCGTGCACGGCGGGGTGACGGCGATGCAGGTCGAGATGGCGGCCGACACCGCGAACCGCGACGCGCACGCCGCCATCTTGGAGGGACTCGAGTCCGGACCCGCGGTGATGTTCATGGCGATGGGGCTGCTGGGCACGGTCCTGGGGATCCTGCTGCTCTCCATCGGGCTCTTCCGTGCCCACGTGGGACCGCGGTGGATCGGACCGGCGCTCTGGGCGTTCCTCGTCGTGGAGTTCGCCGGCAGCGCCGTGAGCGACTGGTCCCTGCACCTGGCCGGGCTGCTCTTCACCGTGTCGCTGGCTGCGCTCGGTGTCGTCGTGTGGCGCACACCGGAGAGCGCCTGGGCCCTTCCTGCCGCGCCGTCGGCCGAGGCCAGCAGGGTGCCGACGGTTCCCAGCGACGCCTGATCGTGCCGGCCGCCTCCGGCCCGCCGGATGTCCCGGCGGGCCGGAGGCACGCCAAGTAGCATCGTGGGGTACGGGGGTCGACACGAGGAGCGTCCATGCGTCCCAGGTCCGCCGCGGTGGTGTTCGCCGTCGTGCTGCTCAGCGGTTGCGCCGGCCCCCAGCCCACGGCGACGTCCGACTCCGCGGGATCGACCGAGGACCCGTCGCCCGCAGCAGCGCCGAAGACGTCCCCCTCGGCCTCCGAGGAGCCCCCCGAGAGCATGGCCGCTGCCGAGCCCAGCGCGTCGCCGTCTCGCCGACCGGAGCGCCGTCGCGGCACGGTGATCACCACGCGTGGCAGTGACTTCGGGCCGATGCTCTTCGACGGCACCGGTCAGGCGATCTACCTCTTCGACAAGGAGACCAGCACACGACCGGAGTGCTACGGCGCGTGCGCGGACGCCTGGCCGCCGGTGCTGACCACGGGCAGTCCGCGACCCACCGGCGATGTCCGGCGTGGGCTGCTTGACACCGTGAAGCGGCGCGACGGCAGCACCCAGGTGACCTACGCCGGACACCCGCTCTACTACTACGCCCACGAGGCCAAGGGGCAGGTGCTGTGCCACGACATCGTGGAGTACGGCGGTCTGTGGCTGGTGGTGACACCGCGAGGAACCCCTGCCGCCACCTGACATGCGGGGGCAACCGCCTCCGGCGGGAGCTCAGGCGGGGAGCTCGAACCAGACGCGTGTGCCGCCCCCGACGGGACTGTCCATCCCGACCCGCCCGCCGTGCGCCTCGACGACGCGCTTGACCGTCGCGAGGCCGATCCCGCTGCCGTCGCTCCGCTTGTCCGCGCGGGCGAACAGCACGAACATCGTCTCCTGCTGCTCGCTCGGCACCCCGACACCGTTGTCGGTGACCGCGACCCGCCATCGGCTCCCGGCCCGCTCCGCGCTGACCCGGATGCTCGGATTGGTGTCGGGTCGGACGAACCGGAGCGCGTTGGACAGGAGGTTCGCCAGGACCGCGTAGAGCTGCTGGCGGTCCACGGCCAGCGTGGGCAGCTCGTCGACGACCACCACGGCGCCGGTCCGGTCGATCAGCGGCGCGAGGTCGGCGAGCACCACCTCGAGGAGCTGACCGAGGTCGGTGTCCACGCGGGTGACCACACCCCCGTGCCGTGCGTAGGACACCATCTCCTCGATCATCCGGTCGAGCCGGTGGGCCGCGCGGAGCACGCCCTGCACCATCCAGGTGAGGTCCGCATCGTCGGCGACGCCGGACTCACCCGCCAGCATCTCGGCATGGGCCAGGACCGCCGTCAGCGGCGTCCGAAGGTCGTGGCCGACCTGGCCCGCGAACAGCGTGAGGTGCTCCCGGGCACGCTCCAGCTCACGTCGCGTCTCGGTGAGCTCGTGCCTGGCGGCCTCGAGCTCACGGGCGCATCGCGTCAGCTCGAGCTCGGCATCGCGGGGCCCGGAGGCGCCGATCAGGTCCTGGCCGCTCATGGTCTCCTCTCCGATGTCCCGGTCATTGTCACAGAACACCCCGGCCGAGGTGGCGTGAGTGGCCGACCTGGTCGCGTCGGTTCCGGCGTTCCCCACCCAGGGCGGCGTGTGGTTCCATCGGGTGTGGGCATCGACTACCGCGGTTCGGCGCACCCGACGCTCGGCGTCGAGTGGGAGTTCGCGCTCGTCGACAAGGTGACCCGCGACCTGTCCAACAGCGCCTCCGAGCTCTTCGACTCGGTCCGCCAGAAGGAGGGCGCGGACGACCCGAAGCTCCACAAGGAGCTGCTCCGCAACACCGTCGAGGTCGTCAGTGGCATCTGCGGCACCGTCGACGAGGCGGTCGAGGACCTCACCCGGACGCTGCGCATCGTCCGCGCCGCCGCCGACGAGCTCGGCGTGGACCTCTACAGCGCGGGAACGCACC
>Ga0299913_10003861_pt1 | contig 12427 bp, 10 predicted proteins | sample RVTome_9_FD_201360 | JGI IMG/M metagenome (GOLD analysis project Ga0299913, IMG submission 201360) | Soil microbial communities from uranium-contaminated site in the Upper Colorado River Basin, Wyoming, United States - RVT155D38 (version 2) ... | reverse complement strand
GTGCCGGCCGGCGTGGCGGGCGGCGCAGACGTAGGCCGTTTCGTCCACCTGCCGCATGATCCAGCCGCCGTGGACGGAGCCGAAGATGTTGCGGGTCTCCGGCGCCGCCAGCAGGCTGATCGTCACGCGGCTGGCGGAAACGGGCTTGGCGGGCAGGGCCTGCCCGGCTTGGTGGTCGTCGGCCATCGAGCCCGCAATCTATGTGACTCCGGCCCGCCGTTCGACTCGTGCCCGAGCGGGCCCAAAAACAAGGGCGGCGCCGGAGGCGCCGCCCTTCCTGCAGGCCGGGCGCTTTGGGCGCCGGCCTCCCGGGCGAGGTCGGGCTACGGCTGGTACTCGCCCGTGGTCTGGCCGGTGGCCGGCTCCTCGTACTCGCCTGCCCCGGGGGTCTTCAGCTCGGTCAGGCCGGCTTCGGCAGGGATGCCGCCGCAGGCGACCGGCGTACCGTCCGCGCCGTGAACCTGGATGAACAGGCTCGCGGCCGACGGATCGAGCATCGACTGGCCGATCGTCGTGGTGCCGCGGGCGGTCTCGCCGTCGGCCGCGATGTCATCGAGCGGGGCCACCACGCCCCGATCGTCATCGCAGGTCCCGCGGTGGATGTGGGACATGTACGTCTGTCCCGCGGTCAGACCGTTCAGGTCGAGCGCGACCTCGACGCCGTCGGAGACGGGCAAGACGGTGGCGGTGCCGGTGATGCCGCTCTCGGCCTTGGCCTCGAGCCCCACCTCGACCGGCAGAGCCTCTTCGTCCAGACGCTCGTCGATGACGTCCGGCATGCCGGTCTCGTCGGTGATCGGCTCGGCCATCTCGCCTTCGTCCGTGCCCTCCTGGCAGGCGCCCAGCACGAACGCGCTCGTCAGCGCCAATGCGGCGAGGATCCTGGTCGATCTGCTCATCTGTCCTCCTTGCGGAGAAGTCCATCTCATTTCGCGCCCCAAGGCGGCGCGCGACGTCTGAAGTCACACCTGCATCCTACCCCTCATGGCGTCCCGGCACCGTCAGAATTCCGACACCGGCTCACCAGCCGGGCGCGAGCTGGAACCCCCACCGCCACCCCTCGGCAGGGCGCTGGAAGGGGTACGCATAGTAGACTTCGGCCACGACCGCGCCGAACAGGTTGAACCGGAGGGATCCGCCCGCGCTGAAGACGGGGATCCGCTCGGTCGACTCGCGCGTCAGGTCGAACTCCGGGGACTCGTCCCGGTTCCAGGCGACCGCGCCGTCGACGAAGCCGGCCAGCTCGGTCGGCAGGAAGGCCGCCCCAAGGAGCCCGTACTCCTCGGTCCCGAAGAGGGGCACCCGCACCTCCGCGTTGGCGACAGCGATCCGGCTCCCCACCAGGCGGTCGAACTCGGGGCAGGCGGTCGGGTCGTTCGGAACCTCGGTGCACTCGGCGGGCTCGAACGATCCCGACTCGTAGCCCCGGATCAGGGTCGGATACCCCACGAAGAGAGGCGTCAGCCGGCCGCTCTCGGCGTCGCCGCCGTAGCGCCCGAGGTGGAAGCCGCGCACGGCGAAGGTGACGGGCCGGGCGAAGAAATAACGCCGCCAGTCGAGCAGCAGATCGGCGAAGTTGAGCGTGCCCGCGTTGCCGCCGACCTCGAACCGCGACCGCCCGCCCCGGACCGGCGAGGTGAACCCGAAGAAGGAATAGTCCTCCACGTACGCGAAGCTCCCGGTCCCTAGGTTCAGGCCGTCGGGCGAGGGCAGGTCCTCCTCGACCTCGGCGACCAGCTCGTTGCCGACGAAGGTCGAGCGGATCGATTCGACGTCGAAGCCGATGTTCGTGAACCCGGCCTCGCCCTCGATCCGACGCGTCGTCGAGAGCGGGTACTGGGCGAAGAGCGCGGCCCGGTTGTAGTACGTTCGCTCGAGCTCAAGCACGATCTCGCGGGCCGGGAGGCCCTGGAACTCCGTCGACCGGATCCCGGTCAGGACGCTCCGGTAGGTCTGGCGCCCCCCCAGCCACCCCCAGTTGAGCCGGTCTTCCAGGTTGGCGTAGGTCAGGACGCCGCCCAGATCCTCGGGGCCGCCGTTGGCCTGGACGCCGAGCGCCATCTGGCGGTTGCCGAGGAGGTCGCCGAAGAAGAAGCCGATCGACCCCCCGACCGACGTCCCGAACCGGTCCACGGCCACGCCCGCGGTCGGCGGGGCTACGTAGTCGAGCGACAGGTTCGACTCGTAGGGCCGTTCCCGGAAGCGGCCCGGGCTCAGGCCGCGTTCGGGAGCCGACAAGTACTCGGCCACGATCACGGGCGGCGTCGAGATCGCCGGCGGCAGGACGGCGGCCGCTGGCGGATAGACCGCCGCGCCGCCCGGTGCGCCCCCCGCCTCTTCCGCCGGCAGGGTCGCCCCGCGATAGCCGCCGTCGCGGAAGACGCTGAAGGCGAGGCGTCCGGAGTCGCGCGCCACACTGAGGGCGGGTGCCAGATCGGTGATGCCGCTGACCCCGGTCGACACCCGGGTCACCCGGGTGACGATCCCGGTCCCCAGGTCGCGCCGATAGATGTCGCTGAAGCCGTCCGGGTCCGAGACGAAGTAGAGGCTCAGGCCGTCCGGCGCATACTGCGGGCTCACGTGCTTGGCTTCGCCGAGCGGGCGCTCGACACGGACCGCACCTGTCGCGACGTCGTAGAAGCCGAGCCCCATCCGCGGGAGTCGAAGTTGGTCGAGATCCGCGGTCGGTCCCCGGTCGGTGACAAAGGCGATCGTCGTGCCGTCGGGTGACCAGGTCGGCGCGAGCTCGGCGAACGCTCCTTCCGTCAGCCGGTCGATCGCCCCGGTCGCCAGATCCAGCCGGTAGAGGTCGACGACGCCCCCGCTCGTCCCGGAAAGCACGAGCGACGAGCCGTCGGGGGACCACGCCAGGTCGAAGACCGCGTCCACTCCCTCGATGGCGAGCGTTCTGGCGACCTCACGGCGCTCGGGGTCGGCGACGGCGATCCCGTTGTCGCCCCTGGCAAAGGTCACGAACGCGAACTGCCGTCCGTCGGGCGACCAGGCGCCGGACGAGTTCAGGAACGCGATCGCGTCGAAATGCGGATTGCGGTCGGTCGAGGCGAGCCTGCCCAGGACCTCCCCGCTCGACACGTCGCCGACATACAGGTCGATCGTGAACAGGTCCCGCTGCGAAAGGAAGACGACCCGTCGCCCGTCGGGGCTGATCGAAGGCGCGAGCACCCAGTCGTCGGCGCCCACCTCGGAGATCAGCGGCTGGCCGACCTCGTCCGGGGGCGTGCGGCCGCCGAGGAGGGGCGCCCAGTGACCGCGGGTCGCCTGGATCCAGTCCTGGGAGAGGGAGTCCGCGCTGGAATGGAGCACCTGCTCGATCGCGACCTCGATGCCGCTCTGCCCGGCCGCCTGGAAGAGAGCGGGGACGGTGTCGTCCCCGTACGTGCCGGCCACATAGGCCCAGAAGGCGTGGCCGTAGCGGTACGGGAAAAAGCTCGGGTCGCGCGACAGGTCGTCGAGGGTCGGCAGATCCCCGCGCTGGACGGCGTCCCGCATCCACATCGACGTGTGCGCGTTCACCCGGCCCAGCGACAGGTATTCAGCCATCCCCTCGATGAACCACAGGGGCAGCCTCAGAAACCCGGTCGGGCCGCCGCCCGAATCGCTCTGCGCGACGTCGAACTGGAACGCGTGGACGAGCTCGTGGCCGAGCACGTGGTCGGTCTCGCCGTAGCCCTCGGCGAACGGAAGGACGATCCGGTCCCTGAGGCCCTCCGTGAAGCCGCCGGTCGACTGAGACACGAACCCGGGGGTGGTGTTCGTCTGCTGGAAGTCGGGCTTGTCAGCGTAGAAGATGAGCGGCTTCCGCTCCTGGAACCGGTGGCCGAACAAGGCCTCGTAACGATCGTACCACCGCTCGGCCATCCGGCCGGCGTCCCGGAGCGCCGCGTCGGACATGGTCTCGTAGCCGTGGAGGTCGAAGTGATCGGTCTCCAGGACGCGCCAGTCGAAGCGCTCGTACTGGACCTTGTTCCGACCGAAGTACTGGGAGTGGGCTTCGGCCGCGAAAAGAGCGCTCGCGGCGAGCGCGAGGAGGCCTGCACGGAGGAAGGGCATCTCTGGGATCATAGCACCTCGTGGAGGGGCTGGCCCAACGCGGAATACGAAACCTCGTAACGCGCGACCCGCGGGTTAGCTTCCCCGCGGTGCCGACGGCTGATGAGACTCTTCCGATGGGCGATAGGTTCCCCGCGCGGCTGCTCCAGCTGGAGACCCGGATCACCGGCTGCCGCCGCTGCCCGCGGCTGGTCGAGTGGCGGGAGCGGGTCGCCCGTGACAGGCGGCGGGCATTCGTGGACGAGGTCTACTGGGGCCGGCCGGTCCCCGGGTGGGGCGATCCGGACGGCCGGCTGCTGGTCCTGGGACTCGCCCCGGCCGCCCATGGGGCCAACCGGACCGGCCGGATGTTCACCGGCGACGAGTCGGGGAACTGGCTCTTCCGGGCGCTCCACCGGGCGGGGTTCGCCAACCGGCCCGACAGCGTCGCGAAGGGGGACGGGCTCTTGCTGATCGACTGCTTCATGACCGCCGCCCTTCGCTGCGCGCCGCCCGGCAACCGCCCGCTCCCGGACGAGCGGCGGAACTGCCGGCCATGGCTCGAGGCCGAGCTCGACCTCCTGCCGCGCATCCGGGTGGTGGTGACGCTGGGGCACTACGCGTGGGACCACGCGCTGCGGATCTTCCGGGACCGCGGCCACGCCGTCCCCGTTCCCAGGCCGCGCTTCGCTCACGGTGTCGAGGTCCGTCCGGGACCGGACGCGCCCCTCCTCCTGGCCTCGTACCACCCGTCCCAGCAGAACACCTACACGGGCGTCCTGACGCGATCCATGCTGGACGCGGTGTTCGAGCGGGCGCGGGAGCTGGTCGAGATGGGGTAAGGACGGCGTGTGCGCCGGAGGTCGCCGTCAGGTGCTGCGGGCCGTCTCCTCCCGGGAGAGACCGTACTTCTCGATTTTCTTGTAGAGGTGGGAGCGTTGCATGTCGAGCTGACGGGCCGTCTCGGAAACGTTCCACTCGTTCTCCCGGAGCTTCCGCTCGAGGAACGCCTTCTCGGCCGCGTCACGATAGTCGCTGAAGGAAAGATTGCGGTCGAGAAGGGCCGACGTGGCGTCCTCCCGCATGCGGCCGACCGGGGGGCCCGTCAGCCCCTCCACGTCCTCCCCGCGCACGCTCTCCCCGGGCGCCAGAATGACGAGCCGCTCGACGGTGTTCCTCAGCTCACGCACGTTCCCCGGCCAGGGCCGGGCCTGGAGCACGGCGATCGCCTCGTCGTCGAACGCCTTGGGCGGTAGCCCGTTCTCGGCGCAGTACAGCTCGGTGAAGTGGCGCACGAGGACGGGGATGTCCTCCTGCCGCTCGTCCAGCGACGGGACGTGAAGCGGAACCACGTTGAGGCGATAGTAGAGGTCCTCGCGAAATCTCCCTTGCGCGATCTCTTTTTCGATGTCCTTGTTGGTGGCCGCCAGGACCCGCACGTCGACGCCGATCTTCTGGTCGCCTCCGACCCGCTGGATGACCGCCTCCTGGAGCGCGCGCAGGACCTTGGCCTGGGCGGCCAGGCTCATGTCGCCGACCTCGTCCAGGAACAGGGTCCCGCCGTCGGCGAGCTCGAACTTCCCCTTGCGGCGGGCGTGGGCACCGGTGAACGCTCCCTTCTCGTGGCCGAAGAGCTCCGACTCGATGAGCTCGTGGGGGATCGCCGCGCAGTTCACCTCCACGAACGGTCCCCGGGCGCGGTCCGAGAGGGCGTGGATCTCGCGCGCTACGAGCTCCTTGCCGGTCCCGTTCTCGCCGGTGATAAGGACGTACGCCCGGGTCGGAGCGACGCGCGCGACCTTCTCCAGGACCTCGTCCAGCAGGGGGCTGTCGCCGACGATCGGTCCACGCGGGCCGCCGAGGGCGCCCCGCAGCGCCTCGTTCTCGCGTGCCAGGTCGCGCTCGGCGAGGGCGTTCGAGATCCGCCGCAGGACCACCTCGCGGTCGGGCGGCTTCTCGAGGAAGTCGAAGGCGCCCCGCTTGAGCGCTTCGACCGCCGCCTCCACCGAGCCATGGCCGCTGATCACGACCACGATCGCGTCGGGGTCATCGGCCCTGAGCTTTTCGAGCACCTCGAGCCCGTCCATGGGTGCCATCTTGATGTCGAGGAGGACGAGGTCGGCGGAGCGCTCCCGGTAGAGCTCCAGCGCCCGGGGACCGCTCTCGGCGGTCCGGACCTGGTAGCCCTCGTACTCGAGCATCTGCCGCAGGGCCTGGCGGATCCCGGGCTCGTCGTCGACGACGAGAAGGTCGGCGGGCGCAGGTCGGCGGGCGCTCATGGGAGCGGCTCGGTGGCCTGGACGATCACGCACCTAAGATCGCCACCCCCGGGCGAACGTCCACCCGGGCGCCGGCCGCGGCTCAGTCCCCGGCCAGAATCTTCCGCAGGCGGTCGATGGGGATGGCCTCGGCCGTCCCCCGCCATCCGGTGACGGTGGTCGCGGCGAGGAGGCTGTTGAGGATCGCCTCCTCGGTCGCCTCGATGACCGCCAGGAAGAGCGGGTCGAGGGCCTCGCCGCGGAGGACTCTGCGCTCGGCCAGCGGCACGTCCGCCGCGTGCGGGACCCGCACGCCGGGATGATTGGAGAACGCGATCACGTAGTCCCCCGAGCCGTGGGCGGAGAAGCCGCCCACCCGCCCGATCGCGTACGGCGCTCGCCGGGCGATCCGCTCCAGTCCGTCGGCGTCGACAGGCGCGTCGGTCGCCACGACGATCATGATCGACCCGCCGCCGGCATCCGGTGGGTCGGCGGCACGCCAGACGGCGGCGCATCCGGCCGTCGGATCGGACGCCTCACCCTCCCCGGGCGGGATCCAGTTCTCCAGGAACCCCGCCTTCCCCATTCGCCGCCCGACCGGAACGCCGGCGATCTCGAGCGCACCCCCGAAGTTCGACTGGACGAGGACGCCGAGCGTCCAGACGGAGTCGCCGATCCGGACACGCCGGCTGGACGTACCGATCCCGCCCTTGAACCCGAGCGCGGTGGTTCCGGTGCCGGCACCGACCGACCCTTCGCGGACCGGCCCGCCGCGGACGGAATCGAGCGCCGCCCGGACCTCCTCCACGCCCACCCGCGGGACGCCGATCGCGTTCAGGAACCCGTCGTTGGTCTCGCCGACGATGGCGTTGACCGAGCGCACGTCCTCCCGCGTGCGCGCGCGCGTCCAGCGTGCGAGCCCGTCGACCACGCGCCCGACGGCGAGCGTGTTGGTGAGGGCGATCGGCGTCTCGATCGTGCCGAGCTCGCGGACCTGGGTCACGCCGGCCAGCTTGCCGAACCCGTTGGCGACGTGGATCGCCCCCGGCACCTTCTCCAGGAAGACGTTCCCCTCGTGCGGGACGACGACCGTGAGGCCGCTCCGGATCGAGTCGCCCTCGACGATGGTGACGTGCCCGACACGGACCCCGGAGACGTCGGTGATGGCGTCGAGCGGGCCGGGCGGCAGCGCGCCGACCACGATCCCGAGGTCCCGTGCCCGCGGGCGCTCCTCCTGACCGGCCGCCGCCGCCGGCAGGGCGAAGGCAAGCGCCAGGACGGTGAGGCCCGTTCCCGCCCTCACCGCGCCCCCGACCGTCTGAGACCGAGGGTCAGGCCGTACAGGGCGATCGATCCGGCGACCGCGACCGACAGGGACTCGACCGGACCGGCCATGGGTAGCCCGACCTTGAGGGACGCCGCCGCAGCCAGGCCCGGGCCCGCCCCCGCCGCCTCGCTCCCGACGGCCAGGGCCAGCGGCCGCTCCGGCAGCCGGGCCTCGAACAGGTCCGGCGCCCCGGCTTCCAGAAGGACAATCGGACGTTCCCGGGAAGCGCACCATTCGACCGCCTCCCGGGCCGAAACGTGGGCCGCGATCGACAGGGTGGGGGTGAGACCGGCCGCTCCGCGGAGCGCCTTCGGGTTGTACGCATCGACCGTGCCCCGGCAGAGGATCGCCGAGCGGCCGCCGACCGCGGCCAGCGTTCGGAGCAGGGTCCCCAGGTTGCCCGGGTTCTGGACGCCGTCGACGACGAGGAGGATCCGACCGGCATCTTCGGAGAGTGCGGCCAGCGAGAGGTCGGGGACCTCGCCCACCGCTACGAGGCCCTGCGGCGTCCGAGTATCCACCACCCGCTCGAGCTCGGCCGCACCAGCCACGAAGGGCTCGGTTCCCTCGGGCAGCCGTCGCCGGGCGATCCAGTCGCGGACCACCGGCTCGGCGTCCGGCGCCGCCACGACGAGCCTCAGCCGCTCGCCCCGCTGGAGGGCGTCCTCGATCGCGCGCCGGCCTTCGAGAAGGTAGAGGCGCTCGCGCTCCCGGCCGGTTCTCGTCCCGAGCCGGGCGAGCAGCTTCAGCCGGGCGCGCGGCAGCGGGGGGAGCCCCTCCTGAACAGGAACCTTTCCCATCCGAGCACGATATTAGCGCCGTGTCGGGCTCGTCACACGCCGATAGGGAGAGACCGTCATGAGAGTCGAGATCACTGCCGTCGCCACACGAACCCGGGTCGCCGCCGGAGCGTTCACGCTGGCCGTGCTCGTCGCGTTCGCCTGCGCCTCATCGGGCGTCAACCAGGGCGATTTCAACCTGATCTCCTATCAGGAAGAGTGGGCGCTCGGCCAGAAGCTCGAGGGCGACATCGCCCGTCAGCTGCCGCTGGTGAACGACCGTACCTCGCTCGCCTACGTGAACCGGATCGGTCAGCGGCTGGTGGCGCAGACCGAGCTCGCGCAGGCGCCGTGGCAGTTCCACATCGTGGCCGGACCCGAGATCAACGCGTTCAACATCCCGGGCGGACACGTCTACGTGTACACGGGCCTGATCCAGGCCACCGACAACGTGTCCGAGCTGGCCGGCGTCATGGCCCACGAGATCTCGCATGGGGTGGCGCGACACGGCACCGAGCAGCTCTCGAAGGCCTACGGGTTCCAGGTCGTGGCCGGCCTCGCCCTGGGGGCGAACCCCCCCATCTACCAGCAGCTTCTGGCTCAGGTTGTCGGGGCCGGCACGTTCGCGGCCTTCGGGCGCGACGCCGAGCGCGAGGCCGACCAGCTAGGGGTCTTCACCATGCACTCGGCCGGATACGACCCGCACGGGATGGTGACCATGTTCCAGGAGCTCCTGAGCCGCCGCCAGAGCCAGCCGGGGGCGGTCTCGCAGTTCTTTTCCTCGCATCCGCTCACCGAGGACCGGATCACGGACGTGCGGGCGATGATCGCCCAGCTGCCCCCGCGATCGAACCTGGTCACGCGTGACGCCGAGCTGCCGCGGATCCAGCAGCGTCTCTCGGGTTACAGCCGATAGCCCCCCGCCGCTAGATGCCGGCGATGGCAAGGGAGCGCCCGCCGGTCGGGCTCACGATCGCCGGGAGCGACTCCTCGGGAGGCGCGGGGATCCAGGCCGACCTGAAGACCTTCCATGCGCTCGGCGTCTACGGGACGAGCGCGATCACCGCGCTGACCGCCCAGAACACCGAGGGCGTCACCGGGATCTTCCCCGTCGACGCCACGTTCGTGGCCGAACAGATCGCGACCACCGTGTCGGACATCCCGCCCGACGCCGTCAAGACCGGCATGCTCGCGAGTCGCGCGATCGTCGGGGCGGTGGCCGAGGCCGCCGATCGGCACGCCTTCCCGTCGCTGATCGTGGATCCGGTGATGGTGGCCACGACCGGGGCCCTCCTGCTCGAGGGGGACGCGGTCGAGGCGATCCGGGCCTGGCTCCTGCCGCGGGCGACCCTGCTGACCCCCAACGCGCCCGAAGCGGCCACCCTCTTGGGGTGGACGATCCGCGAATCCTCGCAGCTTCCGGCCGTGGCCCGCGTCCTCGTCGAGGAGCTCGACGTGCGCGCCGTTCTCGTGAAGGGCGGAGATCTTCCAGGCGACGAGCTGCTCGACGTCTTCTACGACGGGGAGAGGATCGAGCTCTTCCGCTCACCCCGGATCGAGACCACGAGCACCCACGGGTCCGGCTGCGCCCTCTCCTCGGCGATCGCCGCCCACGTGGCGCGCGGGAGTGAGATCCTGGAGGCTGTCCGGAAGGCTCGGGAATGGGTGCGACGCGGGATCCGTGACGCCCCGCCCCTTGGCCGGGGCCACGGGCCGCTCGACCTCTTCGGTGACGGCTAGCCCCGGAGCTTCGGACCCGCCTCCCGCCGGCGCATCGACCGCCGCAGCCGCCATGCCGTGCGCACGAAACCGGCCAGGTGGTCGCGGTTCCGGATATGGCTGGGCCCGCCGGCGTAGATCGTCCGGATCGGAACCCATTCGATGCGCCATCCCCTCCGGAGGCACTCGGCGATCATCTCGACCTCGAACTCGAAACCGCTCTCCGCGCTCGACGTCATCGCCTCCATGACCGGCCGCCCGACCAGCCGGTAGCCGGACTGGTTGTCGCGGATCCGCACGCCGAGCGCGAGCCGCAGGGCGAGCGAGCCGAGCGTGTTGGCGAGCCGCCTCAGAGGGGGCATCGCCCCGAAGTCGCGGCAACCGATTACGAGCTCGGGTCGCCCGGCTCGGAAGGCGGCTACGAGCTTGGGGATCTCGGCCGGGTCGTGCTGGCCATCCGCATCCAGCGTAACGACCGCATCGGCACCTTCGTCGAGGGCGAGGCGGAAGCCGGTCCGGAGGGCCGCTCCCTTACCCCGGTTGGGGATCTGGCGAACGACGCGCGCCCCGGCCGATTCGGCCACCTTGGCCGTGCCGTCGGCCGAGCCGTCGTCGACCACGACGACCGGGAGGTGCCGGGCCGCGCCGCGTACGACGGCCGCGATCCGCGGCTCCTCGTCGTGGGCGGGGATCAGGGCAAGGAACTTCAGGATGAGGGTGGGTTCGCCTCAACGGCGTACAGTCGCACAGGCTCTCCGATACCCTTCAATTCATGGACCCCGAGGTCGTCATATCGGAAGTCCGAGCTTCTCTGAAGTTGCCGCCAGGCGTCTTCACTAACCGTGATCCTGCCGGAAGGTGCGACCGCCTGAACTCTTGCCGCCACGTTCACCGCGTCTCCGTGGATATCGCCTTCCGTGAAGGTGACGACCTCCCCCATATGGATTCCGATCCGCAGGTCGGCCATGTAACCCAGGTCACACGACCGAGAGCGAAAATCCCCCAGTAGCGATTGGCCGGCTCCTACTGCAGCAGGAACGTTGGAGAATCTGGCCAAGACACCGTCGCCCGTGTACTTGACAACCACGCCTCCCTGGTTCGAAATGCACCGACTGGCGACCGACTGGAAAACATCGATGAGACGAAGCGCCATCGCTTCCTGTTCGTGGGCCAATCGAGTCGACTCGACAATATCCGCGAAGAAAACCGCCGCTAGAAAGCGGGTTGGCGAAGAGGACGCGGTCGGGAAGTTCTCGCGCTTCGAGAAGAGATCCAGAAGGTGTCCGGTCGGTTTCAGTTTTCCCTGTTCAACGACCGACCAGAACTCGCCGTCTCGAAGGGAAGCGACCTCATTCAAGTCGGCGGACGTAGCGTTCAGTCGGACAAGGTCAGGGGACGTTATCGTGGCAACGGGATGACGGAACCGCCAGCTCCAATAGACCTTGCCTTCCAGGTAGGTCTCGATCTCTTCGAAGGTGGCGACTTCCCGGGCGCTCACGCTCTCCAAGATGTCACTTAGGAATAGCTCCTCCGGTTCCTGCTCAGCTTCTGATCCAGGGACCGCGGCTTGATCGAGGTACTCTCCAATGGCGACAGTCGAAAACACCGACAACGCATCCGTGATGGGCACCCGCCAACGGTAGCAAGGTGGACCCAATTCGAGCGGCCAGGCTGATCTTAGGATGAGCCGTATCGCGACGGTTTCCATGCCATGAGGGTTAAGCCGGGCACGAACTGGAAGGGCTAGCGTCCCTTGTCGCTGGATCTGAATCGGCTTATCGAGCCCCGTGACAAGGACACCCTCGTGACCGCAACGTGAGATCACTATCTCATCGAGCGTCCTGCCCGAAGAAAACCTCGAGGCTACCACAGATCTCTCCGCCTTGAACCCGTCAGAGCCGGTGGATCGTGGCCCTCGGCGCGGCGATCACGGACCCTCTAACGTCGCGAGCATGGGGCTTCGGCGTTCTATGCCCGACCGGCTCGGCGGCTTCGGTCCCGTACGCCCGCTCGGGACCGGATCCGTTGCCGTGCGCGATCCGGACGCCGGCGCTGGCGCCGATCCGGGTCGCCCCGGCCTCGATCATCCTGAGCGCGGTCGGCTGGTCCTTGACGCCGCCGGAGGCCTTGACGCCGATCTGTGCCCCGACCACGCGCCGCATGAGCCGGATGTCCTCCTCGGTCGCCCCGCCGGGGCCGAATCCGGTCGACGTCTTCACGAAGTGCGCGCCGGCCTCGCGGGCGAGGACGCACGCCTTCACCTTCTCCTCGTCGGTCAGGAGCGCGGTCTCCAG
>Ga0299913_10003860_pt1 | contig 12428 bp, 14 predicted proteins | sample RVTome_9_FD_201360 | JGI IMG/M metagenome (GOLD analysis project Ga0299913, IMG submission 201360) | Soil microbial communities from uranium-contaminated site in the Upper Colorado River Basin, Wyoming, United States - RVT155D38 (version 2) ... | reverse complement strand
GTTATCGGCAACGCCTCGGGCGCTGGAGGTCGCTGGTTCGAATCCGGCCGGCCCCACTGACATTCTATAAATACGCAAGGGTTACTGCTGGTTTACGTTGGCCACGCCCGAAGAGACAAGAACAAAGGTGACCGAGGCGGTCAGGACCGTGGCCATAGACGTCGACTCTGTCCTTGCAGACGTGATGCGGGTCTGGGCAGACGAGTACAGCAAGCGAAGCAAGAGGCGGGTCACGAAACAAGAGATCGTCAGCTGGGACATACCAACGGTATTGCCGATAACCCCGGACCAGGTTTACCGCTACTTTAGCCACGTCTGGAAGCACCGGTGGCGCGAGATACCGCCGACAGAGCCGGACATCGGCGACGTCACAAAGCGCATCCACCGCAAGGGCTACCGGATCTCTGTAATCACGAAAAGGGAGAGGCCGACAGTGCCGTACGTCGCGATGTGGCTCGACATGCACAAGATCTACTCCGACGAACTATTGTTCATATACGACGCGGTGCCCAAGGCCAACTACCCGTTTGACGTGCTGATAGACGACGCGCCAAAGAACCTCGTGGACGTCATCGCGCCCAAGTCGGCGATACTGTTCAGCCAGCCGTGGAACAAGGACTTTGATTGGCCCGTGAGGGTAAACACGCTGAGCGAGGCAGAAAAGCTTCTCTAGCCGTCGTAGTGGTCGCAGGCGCACACTCCAAACAGGCACTTTGAAACGCCCTGAATGTGGTACTTCATGTGGTGCCCGCAGGCGCACGTTCTTTCCCTGTTCAGGAAGTTGAATTTTGTTATTCCGCTATGCAATGCCACTGGCTCGTGGTTGACTTGCTTGATATATTTCACATGAGCATCATTATTCTAGAGCATTACATGAAAATTTTTTGCACAGGGTCACTGCCGCTGGAGCTCTATCAACGCCCGGTTTATGAGCGACGCAAGGCCGACGTACTGCGCAAGCATTGTCACCGCGGACTCTAGCGCGTCCGGCCCCCGAAAGCCTTCGTCGTACTTCATCTCCACCGCCCCCCTGTCGGTCTCAACCACCACCGTAAGAAGAGAATAGTCTCCAAGGTGCTCATCCTTGCGCTCGACGTACTGCCTCATCTCTATCTTTTTTATGACAAAACCCTGGTTTTCCTGCGAGCCACCGGCCAAAAGCACCTTCATCCTGTCTGGCGGCCGGCCGACCCTGCCCTGATCGATGTCGCCTTTCATTTGTAATCGAGGAACCTTACCCACTCTGGGAACCAGAGGTCGTTTTCCGGCACCCCTATGCCCTTTGCAAGGACCGCCGGTGAGTTGTAGTACACAGAGTCCGAGCCTATCTCCCTCGCGATGTTCTGGTTCAGATCGTTTATCGATGACGCCTCGCCCACGTACTTGTTTGCGACGAGGTCGCGGTTCTGCGTGTACAGTCCGACCTGCCTCCCGTCCACCGTCGGCACATAGCTCACGATGACTTCTATGCGCTTTGCCCCGGCGTTCTTCAGGTAGTATATCGTCTCGCGAGTCGTGCTGCCGGTCTGTATCGTGCCCTGCACCGTCGCTATCTTTTTCCCCTGCGCGAGGTTCTGCATGACGAACTTGAGCGACCTGCCCGTGGTGAGCAGCTTGTTCTTGCTCACTTGCTCTGAAAAGTCTATCATGTGGTCCGCGTCGTCGTACCTGTCCTTGATGATGCCTTCTGCAAGCTCGAACCCCCTGGAATGCTTTTGGTATTCAAGCCCAAAGCCAAGCGTCATGGGCCTGGTGTAGTCCGGCTCGGCGTAGGCAGAGTCGATGTCCAGCTCTTTTGAGAGAAAGTTGGCCTGCTCTTTTCCGATGTTCTTTCTGATCTGGTAGACGCTCTTGCCGTTGACGGTCGCGACCACGTTTGACTCGCGGATGAACTCGAACGGATCCATCATCATCTTTATCGTAGACGTGCTTGCGAGGACTTCAAGCCCGCCCTTTTTGCTCATCTTTAGCAGCTGGCCGGGCGGGACGTCGGAAAACTCCATGTCTATGAGCGAGGAGCGGAGCGAGTTCTCCGAGGCAATGATGTTGAGCGTCCTGTCGCGGTTGGTCGCAGTCACGAGCGGCTTGAAGCCGGTGCTGTCCCGGTAAGCGTAAATCTCGTCGCCCACCTTTACCAGCAGGTTGCCCCTGAGGTGCCTGTCCAGGAATTCTGCCGCCCTCTCGGCGTTTTTCCTCTGGATCAAGAGCTGGGTGAATATGTGGTAAATCTTGAACAGCGAGTCAGAGTCCCTTGCCGGCCCGATGTAGGGATGAAGGTGCAGCTTTTCAGTGTCTACAAAGAACCCGTCGAACGCGATCCAGATGTTGTTCATGCTTGGGAACGGAGGAGGCCTTTTAGAGAGGTAGCCTATGCCGTTGCTCCCGTGCAACTTCTCCTTCTGCGCGACCCGCAGTATCGCTTCGTCCGCCGGGAGCCACCCTTCCGCGCCGGTGGCGGCGTTTCCCACCATCATCTTCCAGTACGCCTTGCCCCTGTGCTGGAGCATCCTCATCGAGTGGGCAAGGTAGTAAATGATGTTCTTGTTATTCGTGCCGTGGCTGTAAATGGCGACAATGCCGGCCAACTGCCTTCACCCTTCCTCAACGGGGCTCAGGATAAAAGTCTTGTCTCAGCTGGACGGCGCAAACATCTGGCGCTGCCTTTCGTAATTTGCAATGTCGCCTTCAAGCTGCATGGTGAGCCCTATGCTGTCCAGGCCTTCGAGCAGGAGCTTTTTGCGAAACCCGTCCACCTCAAAGCGCATCCTGCGGCCGCCAGCCACCACCAGCTGCTTTGCAAGGTCTATCTCTATCTCCAGGTCCTCGTTCTTGAACAAATAGTCCACTTCGTCCGGACTGAGCCGCGCCGGCAGTATGCCGTTCTTGAAGCAGTTGTTGTAGAAAATGTCAGCAAAGGACGGCGCGATCACTGCGCGAAAGCCATAGTCAAGGATTGCCCACGCTGCGTGCTCGCGCGAGCTCCCACTGCCAAAGTTGTCCCGCGCAAGCATGATCTGCCGGCCGGAGTATTTCGAGTTGTTCAGCACAAAGTCGCCCCTTGGCCTGCCGTCACGGTCAATGCGCCAGTCGTAAAACAGGTACTTGCCAAAGCCCGTCCGGCTGACAAGCTTCAGGAACTGCTTTGGGACTATCTGGTCGGTGTCGACATTGACCCTGTCAAGCGGAGTCGCCTTGCTCCTGAGCGTCGTAAAGGGCTCCACCTAGAGCCACTCCCTCACGTCAACAAAGTGCCCCTCGATTGCGGCGGCCGCGGCCATCACGGGGCTCACCAGGTGCGTCCTGCCGCCGCTCCCTTGCCGCCACTCAAAGTTGCGGTTTGAGGTGCTCGCGCAGCGCTGTCCGGGCTCCAGTATGTCGGGGTTCATGCCGAGGCACATGCTGCACCCCGACTCACGCCATTCAAAGCCGGCTTCCCTGAAAATATTGTCAAGGCCGAGCTGCTCCGCCGCAGCCTTGACCTGCTGCGACCCCGGCACGACCATCGCCCGCACGCTTGGCGACACCTTCCTGCCCTTTACAACGATCGACGCTTCAAGAAGATCTTCAAGGCGCGAGTTTGTGCACGAGCCAATGAACACCCTGTCCAGCTTGATGTCAGTGATCTGCGTGCCCGGCTCGAGCGCCATGTATTCGAGGGCGCGGAGCGCGGCCTTACGCTCGTTCTCGTTCCCCTTTGCAAACTCGTCAGGGTGCGGCACCGCGTCCGTGACATCCACCACCATCCCGGGGTTTGTGCCCCAGCTCACCTGCGGGGCAAGCGCACCGACATCAAAGCTGATCGACTTGTCGAATTTGGCGTTTGGGTCAGTACTCAGGTCCGCCCAGTATTCGACTGCCTTTTCAAACTGCCCGCCCTTTGGCGCGTAGCGCCTGCCTTTGATAAAGTCAAACGTCGCCCTGTCCGGCGCCACTAGGCCGGCGCGCGCCCCGGCTTCGATAGACATGTTGCATATCGTCATCCTGTTTTCCATCGAGAGATCGGATACTGCCTCGCCGCGGTATTCGAGGACGGTGCCTGTTCCGCCGGCGGTCCCGATCGTCCTGATGACATAGAGTATCATGTCCTTGGCAGTCACCGCGTGGCTGTTCCTGCGCCTGCCTCCGATGTTTATCGCAAACGTCTGGGGCTTGTCCATCCACATCGTCTGGGTGGCAAGCACGTGCTCCACCTCGCTCGTGCCGATGCCAAGCGCGAGGGCTCCAAATGCGCCGTGGGTCGAGGTGTGGCTGTCGCCGCACACGATCGTTGTGCCCGGGAGCGTCAGCCCCAACTCGGGGCCTATCACGTGTACAATTCCCTGGTCTGGGCTGTGCATGTCAAAGAGCGTTATCCCGAATTCCTTGCAGTTCTGCGCGAGGGTCTGGATCTGTATCGACGAAATCTGATCGACGATCGGGAGCGACCTGTCGCTTGTAGGGACGTTGTGGTCCATCGTTGCAAAAGTCAGGTCCGTCCGCCTGACGCGCCGGTTATTCATCCTGAGCCCGTCAAAGGCCTGCGGCGACGTGACTTCGTGTACAAGGTGCCTGTCGATGTACAGGAGCGAAGGGCCGCCTTCCTTTTCGTAGACTATGTGGCTGTCCCAGATCTTTTCAAACGTCGTCCTTGGCTGCAAGCTTGATTAGAAAAATGTCGCAAGGGGAATATAAAACAAACAGGCAGATAGTTTTAAATCAGGTAGGGCTTCAGTCAAGTCCGTATATGCACCCTCAGGACAAGAGATATCCCGATTACATCGCCGATCAGATAAAGAAGGGTACCACCACCTGCGCGCTGAAATGCAAGGACGGAGTGGTGCTGGCAGCCGACACGCGCGCAAGCGCCGGGCTCTTTATCGCCGACAGGCACGTCATGAAGATACAAAAGGTCGACCAGCACCTTGCAATGACCATCGCCGGCGGAGTTGCCGACGCGCAGAACCTTGTCGACACGATGCGCTACAACGCCAACCTCTACCGCTTACAGAGCAAGGAGCTAATGCCAGTAAAGTCCGCTGCAAGGCTCTGCTCAAACATCCTCTTCAACCAGCGCTACTTTCCGTACTATGTCCAGATAATAATGGGGGGCTACACGCAGAAAGAGGGCAGCAGCATCTACAACATTGACCTCTTTGGCTCGATCACTACTGAGAAATTCATCTCCACAGGCAGCGGATCTCCCGTCGCGTACGGCTACCTAGAGTCCGAATTCAGGGACAACATGAGCGTGAACGACGCGTACAAGGTTGCGATGCAGGCGATAGCCGCGGCAATCAGGAGAAACGCAGGGACCGGCGACAGCATCAACGTAGTCATTATCGACAAGAACGGCTATCGCGAAATGTCAAAGGAAGAAAAGGCGACAGTGGGCGTAGTCTTTTAGGCTACTCCACGGCGGCGCTCATTATTTCTCTCGGGACGAACCTTGCAGGAGTCGCATAGTCGAGCTCCTGCAGGACCATTTCGGCGCTTTTGCACTCTTCGCACTTGCATCTGCGAGGGGACCCCATGAGTGTGTAGTGCTCCCGCAACCCTAAAAGCCAGCTCGCCAAAGAGCACGTAGATGAGCTAGCTATACGTTATCTATGATGTTATTTCTTTCATGAACAGGCTGCTGTCAAGCCGGGAAAACCTTGACAGGTCTATCCCGGCACCAGGCTCCATTATTTCTCGGATGTAAACTCCGGCCGCCGGCTGCGTCCACCACTCTTCGCCGAACCTTCGCTGCAGGTTGGAGTCGAGCTCTGCCGCGCGGACCGCCGCCATGAGGTAGCTTGGCACGTACATTACCGCGTCCGGCAGTATGTGGTGCAGCATCCAGTATTCACCGGGCATTTCAAGGCCGGTGTATTCCTTTATCAGTTTCGCGTAGAGTTTGCTTGCCTTTTCCATCGATAGCTTTTTGCGCCAGAACTCGGCCTTCATGAGCGAATTGGCAGTGTAAAACGTGACAAAAAAGAGCTCCATGAACTTGTTCCTTTCCTCTATTTCTTCAAGCACTTTGTAGTCGCGCACGCCAAGCGACGACAGGTACTTCCTGTTCATTGTCAGCCGCTCCAGGAATATCGAGAATATCTCGGCGACGCCCATTGAAAAGCCGTACCGGTCCCAGTATTGCGCCCGCGGGCTTATGGAGGAGGCGTGCACCGCGTGGCCCATTTCGTGGTAGCACCCCTGCAGGCCGAAATACGGGCTTTCGCTCTTGTACAGCACGCGGATGTCGCCGGGCACCTGCACGAAAAAGCATATCGGCGAAGGGTACTTGTTCTTCCTGTTTTCCGTGTCATAGTGGATCGGCGATAAATTGAACTGCATGGCCGCAAGCGTGCGTTTCACTTGCTCTGGCGGGTTTACGCCGGCAAACTCTTTTTCGAGATCCGCGTACACCCTGTTGCGGAAAAAGTAAAAGTCGTCGTAATATTCCGCCTCCCTCCCGAGTACTTTTTTCGACATGATAGCGAGCGCCTCCCGGAAAGGCTTTTTTGCCTGCCTGCCCATCGATTTCACAAAGTCGATCAGCTGTGAATGCGAAACCTTTTCGTTCTCAAGGTAGCCGTCAAGTGGGCCCAGTTTCCTTCCCGAATATTCGCCGTAGATTTTTCCCATCTGGTCAACCCTCTGCTTGATGACCGGCGAAATGTGCCTTGTCTTTGAAATGAATTCGTCAAACACCTGCTTGCGCTTTGCCGGGTCTTTCTGGACGCTGTTGAACTGCCGCCACGTGCTCCAGTTGACAGGGGCACCTCCAAAGCGCTGGCGCGAAGAAACGATCTTTTGGTTGCGCAGGTTGTACAGCTTGAGCTCCAGTTTTTTCGTCGACGAGTCCGCGATGTTTTCAAGCGAGCTCAGGAACAGCTCCCTTGGCTGCGAGAAGGAGCCGAGGAACGTCTTGGCGCCGACGGCCCTCATCTCGGCCAGCTGCTCTACCACGCGCTCGCTGTATTTCAGGCCGGCGTGCTGCTTGTAGCGCTCGTCCATTTCCGCGATGTAGATCCGCTCGTCGAGCTGGCACCACTGCTCAAGATTCATGGCACTGGCAGGGACCCGAACCAATTTAAGTTTGACCGGCGAATGAGATCGATATTTAAGATTTTGTCCAAACGTTTGGATCAAGCGTTATATCGAATCGCAGCCAGACTTACTCGTGTCTAGCGTCCATTACCCGGCCGGCGCCGGCAGGATGTCAAGGCGCGACTTTCTGAAATTAATGGCGGCTGCCGGTACCGTCATGACGTTTGCGCCCTTTGTCGATTGGGGCAAGTTCCTTCCAAACACCAGCGCGAGCGTGGCAGAAAAGGCAAAGATAGAGATCAGGGGTGGGCCGGCAAACGTTTACTCCTTTCCGGTAAACCGCTCAGAAGTAGGCATAAAATGTAATAATAAAAAGAGAAAAGAGGTGCGCTTACGCGCCGGCCATGTTGTTGCGCAGTTCGACGCCCTTGTGCTCGTCTGCTGCCTGGGCAGCCGCCTTGTGCATTTCTGACATGGCGCAGCCCATCTCGGCTTCCGGCTTGCCCCTTCTCATCAGGCCCCTGTAGAGTCCTGCTTCGAGGGTCTGGCCGTGTGCCTGTTCCCATTCTTCGACCGGGATGCTGAATTTCTTTTGTATCCTGTCACGGTACCATTCTGGGATGACGTTGAACGCGCAGAATGGGATGATTCTGAGGTCTGGCGTCAGGTAGTGTATGTCGCATCTCTGCAGTCTTTCAAGGTCCTCGTTGTACTTGTCCTGGAAGTGCATCATGCCAAGGAATAGCGACCTCACGTGCCATGAGCCCACCGAGTCAAAGTTGCGCTTTAGCAGGATGCTGGAAAACATCTTTGCCAAGTCGAGGCCGTGCGGCTGCTTGTCCTTGTCGACGAACTGCTTTAGCTTGCGCACGACTTCAAGCATCGCCCAGTACCTGTTGGCGCCTGACTTGATTTCGTCGGCCTTTTCTTCAAAGTATTCCAAGACGCCCTTGATGTCGACAAACGATGTCAGTGGCGTCAGCTTCTTTGTTTCCACGTCTTCAAAGACGTATGTTCCTGCGCCGCACGCAAAGTGTATCGACAGCTCGTACTTTGGTTTTTTGCTGAAAGCCTCGATGATGTTTGTCATGGGCATGCATGACGGGACCGGGAACCACCCGTCCTTGGATATTTCGCCGTTGGTCTGCTCTTCAATCCTCTCGATGCAGTCTGGAATTGTTATTCTGTATTTCTCGCGCTCTTTCTTGCCCATCCTGCCTGTCAGCGACACCGGCTGGAAGTTCACTGCGTGCACAACGTCGAGGTTCTTTTGCGCGAATCTGATGATGCCGCCCAGCTCGTGGTCGTTGATCGACTTGATTACCGTTGGCACAAACACCACTGTCATTCCGCACTTTCTTGCGGATTCCAGCGTGTATGGGATCTCCCAGTGGTTCTTCGGGTTTGTCCTCGGGGTTACGCCGTCGAACGAAAGGTAGAGGTTGCTGACTCCAGACATCCTTACCTGGCGCATCGTGTCTGGCGACATGGCCAGTTTGATGCCGTTGGTGTTGAGCTGGACGTGGTCAACGCCTTCCTCCTTCATTATCTTGATGATCTCTGCAATGTCGTCGCGGAGCATCGGCTCGCCGCCGGTGATCTGGATCGAGTTGCCTGCGATCGGCTTTTCTGCCTTGAGCGTCTTCATCATGGCCCTTACCTGCTCCATGTTTGGCTCATACAGATAAGCGCCTTCAAGGCCCTTCTTGACGTAGAAGAAGCAGTACCAACACGTCAGGTCGCACCTGTTGGTGATGATCATGTTTGAAAGGCCAGAGTGTGAAAGGTGGTTGGTGCAGAGTCCACAGTTGTTTGGACACGCGCACTTGTCGATCATGACGTTTGGAGCGTGTGCGCCCTTGCCGTCCATCCAGTACGTGCTGAATTTCTTGTACATGTCGTACGAGCCAAAGTAGAGCTCTTCGCACTCGCCGTGCGACGGGCACGTCTTGGTCATAAAGACCTTGCCGTCCCTTTCAAAGACCTCAGCGTCCAGAATCATGTTGCAATCTGGACAGATACTTTGCGTAAACCTTATCGTCCGCCTAGCTGCTACGCTTTTGCTAGACACGTTCGAAATTTGGATTAGGTCCAATGATACTACCTTATTGGACACATTCTACATTTTGTATATAAACCTAACCTACTAATTCCTACGGTGAATAGGTAAAATTCTACGTACAAATCATGAGAAATGTTCTAGATTTTACCGGGTGGCAGAATACCCTCCGCCGGGCAGCTTAATATAGCTCGCACCCTCAGTTTGAGAAGAATTGAGCATTAGCGACAGGTCAAGGAAGGCGATGGAAAACCTTGGCTTGACGAGCTATGAGATACGCGTCTACCTGTCGTTGCTTGACGCCGGTTCAATGACCGCGTCTGACATTTCAAAAAAGTCTGGCGTGCCCTACTCAAAGATCTACGAGGTCCTCAACACCCTCGAGGAGAAGGGCTGGCTCGAATCCGACAGCTCGAGGCCGCAAAAGTTCTTCCCAAAGTCCCCCTCAAGCGCGCTCGAAACAATGAAGCTGCGGCACGAGAACAACTTTCGAGAAAGCCAGAGCGCCATTGCCAACGAGCTGATGCCGATGTACACAAAGAGCGGCATGAAAGAGAGGCCCGAGATATGGGTTGCGCGCGGAATCCCAAACATCCTGACAAAGGTCAACGAGGTCATCCAGAACACGCAGCAGGAATTGCTGGTGGCGCTCCCACACGTGGCGGAGAACCTTGCAAGACCTGTCCAGCCGATACTCAGGACGCTCCATGACAGAGGAATCAGGGTAAACATCCTCACGTCTGCAAAGATCAATTCCGACATCATCAAGACGCTCGGCAGGGTGTCAGAGGTAAGGCAGAGGGACGGCCTGTTTGGCGGAGGGGTGATAGGCGACGGCAGGCACGTCGTCATCCTGCTCGGTGAAGGCAGCGGTGGCATGGAGCCGATAGCCATATGGGCGGACCACGCCGGCCTTGCAGGCTTTGCAAAGGGCTACTTCCAGTACCTGTGGGACGACTCTAGCCTGCAGAGCGTCGGCAATAAAAAGCCACGGTAAAAACGGCGTTATATGCGCAGGGATAAGGTTAATAGAGTTTAGCGAGAACAAAATGCCGTGGAGTCTACCGTTGCAAAGAAAAGGCCGATCAGCAACGACGAAGAGCTTTTTGTAGGTACGGCAGAGTCTGAGCACGTCGAAATGTACCTGAAGGCGATATGGTACATTCGCGAAAGGGGAGACGACGTAAAGGTGAGCTCTATAGCAAAGCTCCTTAACGTCACCCAGCCGTCCGTCGTCCAGATGCTGCGCAAGCTAGACAGAACGCAGCTGGTGCGCTACGGCAAGGGCAGCGTGGAAATGACCGGCGAAGGCGACCGCATAGGCAAGCAGATGATGAGAAACACGCGCCTGCTAGAAGTCCTGATGAGGGACGCGCTCAGGATAGAGATAGACGAAGAAATGGTCTGCGGCATAGAGCACCACATGAAGGACATTTTCACCGACGCGCTGTGCACGCTTTTGAAGCACCCGAGGAAATGCCCACACGGGCACGTCATTCCCCCTGGCAAGTGCTGTTCGTAGATTTTTATGTTACAACACCCCATTTTTGGCGTGGACAAGCGATGACTAGACTAGCCCTACTGACCTAGTGAGGAAGATCTTGAGTAAGGAGTTTGTCCACTCTCACAAACTTGATAAATGGCTACCGTACCCTCATACTTACCTTGGTTCAGATAGAGACTACGGCTTCGCTGGAGAGCTTTAGGAAATTTATCATCGTAAGCACCTGCCGGTCCTTCATACCGGAGAGCTACCTGCGCGACTATGAAGTGTTCCCAGAGCGCGAAGAAGGTCCCGGCGCGATATACATCGAAGCGGCAGACAAGGTCACGCTGAAAAAGATCAGGGAGATGACGTTCGTAAATGCAAAGGAGATCCTTGGCATCATTTACTCGTCAAAAAGCGGCAACACCCAATTAAAGTGGAGGCAGGTGCGCAGGCGCGGAGGCAAGGTTCAGGGCTTTGCGTCGCCAAACGCGCTGGTCAACCTGGTAGAGTCGGGCGTGCTGACCCAAGAGTGGGTCGACGACTATTTGAAATCGGTGCAGGGCCCGGGCGGCGAAGACTCTTCCTCCTCCGCTGCAACTGAAAGCGAAAAGACAGTATGATAGTAAAGCCAAGCGGGACGTCAAACAACGCCTTTTTTGTAATCCCCGAAGATGCGGACGACCTCTTTACTCTGCGGCGCATAGTGGAAAAGGACGACAATATCATCGCTGACACCAACCGCGTGGTAAAGCAGGTTAAGGAGTACGGCCGGCCCGACAAGGGCGAGCGGGTCAAGGTGCGCGTTCGCATCAGGGTTGAGCAGAGCGAGCTTGACGACGCAGTCGACAGGCTTCGGATAACCGGCACCATTACAGATACAGACAACGAGATGGTGACGAAAGGGACACACCATTCGCTTTCTGTGCAGGCAGGCGACGCGGTGACCATAGACAAGGGCAGGAGGTGGCAGGAGGTGGAGTTCAAAATGCTAAAGAGGTCCGGCGACAGCTCCAGCTTTATTCTGGTGGCAATCGACACACAGGAAGCCGCCGTCGCAAAGGTGTCCGGCACGCACGTCAAGGTCATCCCCAACATCTACTCTGGCCAGAGCGGCAAGCGCTACCAGACAAAGAACAACCCCAACATCGAGGTCTTTTTCACAGACATTGCCAAGACGGTCTCTTCAATAATTGGAGAAAACGACAAGGTAATCGTGTTTGGACCCGGCGAGACCCGCCGGAGGTTCTTTAACGCGCTGGTCGGCAGGCAGGAAGTCCCAAAGGACAGGGTGCAGGTGGTGGACGGCGTTGATGTCGCCGGCGAAGACGGGATATTCGTGTTCCTGCGCTCGCCGGCAATGAAGGAGGCCATGAGCGCAAGCAAGCTCGCGACAGTGTCTGCGATGATTGATCGTGTGATGCTGATGGTTAACAGGGGCGAGGCGAAATTCGCGATGGGGATGCCGGAAGTTTCGCAGGCGGCCGCGATGAAGGCGATAGAGTCAGTCGTGTTTTCTGATTCCATCTTCAAGACCGCCGACGAAGAGCAGGTCGTCAGGATGCTCAATTCGATTGAAGGACATGGCGCAAAGACGTTCGCGGTTGACTCGTCGACGGACATTGGCCTGCGCGTTTCATCGCTGGGCGGCATCGTGGCGCTTCTTCGGTACGCCGTCCGTTGACTCTGCCAGCCACGACAGGTACGAATTCGAAATGTCGTCAATCTTCAGCTCGACTATTTCCTGCACATCATACGGGTGCAACCTTGCAATTTCGGCCTTCAGTTTTGTTGTCGATTTTGAAGTAGTCTTGAAAAGGGCAATGAATTCCTGCTGGTCTTCAACCTTGCCGCGCCATGAGTAGATCGAAC
>Ga0299913_10003859_pt1 | contig 12428 bp, 9 predicted proteins | sample RVTome_9_FD_201360 | JGI IMG/M metagenome (GOLD analysis project Ga0299913, IMG submission 201360) | Soil microbial communities from uranium-contaminated site in the Upper Colorado River Basin, Wyoming, United States - RVT155D38 (version 2) ... | reverse complement strand
AAGACCAGCAGCGATTTCGGCCCGCGAGTGCGCGAGAGGGTTCGCTCGGCCATCGGTGATGCGATGGCGCGGAGTTCCAGGATCATGCTGGTGTCGCACGGCACCGGCTGCATAGTCGCGTACGACGTGCTGTGGCAGATGTCTCACGACCCGCAGTACTCTGCCCGGTACCAGAACCTGAAGATCGATCAATGGGTAACGCTGGGCGCACCGCTGGGCGATAACAGCGTTCGCAAGCGCCTGCTCGGCGCGCAGTCAAAGGGGAGAACCCGCTATCCCACCAATGTACTGGCGTGGCACAACGTTGCGGCCGAGGACGACTATATGAGTCACGACAACACGCTCAGTGACGATTACCGGGAGATGTTGAAGCTCAGGCTGGTGAGCAGCATTCGGGATTACCGGATTTACAATCTTGCCGTGCGTTACGGAAAGTCGAATCCGCACAGCTCGGCAGGCTATCTGATTCACCCCCGCGTCTCGAAAATCGTCTCGGACTGGTTGCGCCAGAACGATCCCGTCGGCCTTCCGAGCCCGCATTATTCATGAACGCTTAAAGGCTGGTGGTGGGCGGAGACTCGTCGAGGGGGAGGGGTTTTCAGGAGCGCCATGAACCCATCCCTGGGGGCTTCGCGGCAAACATCCCTGTTTGCCGACGATCCTGAAAACCCCTCCCCCTCGACGAGTCTCCGCTGCGACGCTGTGCCGTTCATGAATAATGCGGGCTACAGGCAATTTCTGATCAGGTTGCGCTCGACCGCTTTCGCGTCCGCGATGTCTTTATAGAACCCATCGACGTACCTCAGCGCCGTATTGCGCGTTTTCTCCTCCAGGGCCTCGACGGACGACAGGACACGCCTGATCTCGTCTTCGTTCTCCCGGAACTGCGCCAGCGTCAGCTCGAGGTGCTCGTTGTGCCCGCAGAGCCCCCGGTACAGTCTCCGCACGACGGTTTTGATCGGGAGCTTCGGATTAGGTTCTGCATAGCGCGCATTAACCAGGCCGGAAAAATCGAAATCGTAAGGCACCGCGAGATAGCCGGGCGACCCGTTGGAAAACAGTACGATGTTATGGCAGCAATTGTCGTCTACTGCGCCCAGGACCATCGAGTAATCGGTGTTGCCGATCAGGTATTCGAACACGGTCACCAGGTTCGCATGCTCCGGGTCGAGATCGGCATAGGTGATGCTCCGCACCTCGACCGGCTCGGCGCCGATGCGTTCGGCCAGCCGATCGGCATGTTCGATGACGAATGCATAGCGCGTCTCGGCCTTGCCGCCACGATCGGTGTCGATCCAGGTGACCTGCAGAAGGCGGGCGCCAAAGCTGTTTTCCGTCAGTGAATTGAAGATTTTGTAAGCGAGGTATTCTTTCAACACGTACTGATCGTATGAGGCTCTGCGCTCGCAATGGGTGACGAGCTTCAGCTTGTCCTGTCCTGCGAACTCGGTTCCCATCACCTGCTTCTTGTTGAAGTTCAGGCGAACCGGTGGGAAACGGCAGGTGTCTCGCTGCCGACGGTATCTGCCGCGCGCGCGCAGCTTGAGGTCCAGCAATTGCTCCGCTCCGGAGGCGTCGACGTAGCTGAATGTGCCGTCGAGGTACTCCGTGTCGCTCCGCTTCGACTTCAGCGTACTGAGCGGCGCCTCGATGCGAACCTGCAGGGTTTCCTGGGTGGCGAACAGCGGCGAGGGCTCCGCGGCCCCGTATGCCGCCTGCGCGAAGACGCCGACGGCAGCAAGAAACCATGCCGTCGGGCCTGCGCAGTTTCTTGATGTCATTATGCAACGCATCCGGAAAAAGATCGATTGTGCGCCTGGTTGCACCATCCGGCCATAGCAAATCCGTGCTCTGAATGCAGGGGACGGAGGTCCCAGGGGCTTTTTTCGCCGGGCCCAGCCACGGCTATTCGCAGCACCGGATCATAGCAAGTTCCGGCGCACCGGTTCGCGCAAACGCGGATAATGCCGGGATCGCGATTCCCGTGGCGACAATGGCGTGATCAGGCAATCAAAGGCAAACTCTGACGGGAACGGTTTTTCTGGAGACAAACCGCTTATGCGGATCCTTATTATTGCGGTATTGCTCGTTCCGCTTTGTGCCTCGGCGGCGGAGTGGCGCTGGACGGGCGTCGAACGGATCGTTGCGCTCAGCGATGTGCACGGCGCTTACGACGCAATGGTCCGAACGCTGCAAAACGCCGAGGTCGTGGACGACGACCTCGCCTGGAAGGGCGAGTCGACGCATCTCGTCATTACCGGCGACATCCTAGACCGGGGTGCGGATTCGCGGCAGGTGATGGACCTGCTGATGCGCCTGGAAGACGAGGCCCGGAAAGCCGACGGCCGCGTCCACCTGCTGCTCGGCAACCACGAAGTAATGAACCTGACCGGCGACCTTCGCTACGTTGCCGCGGCGGAATACGCGGCGTTTGCCGAGGAGGAAAATCCTGCGGATCGCGAGCAGGGCTTCGAGACATTCCGGGCGTCGCAGAGCGTCGCCGGGGAAGCGCCGGATGAGGCGGTGCTTCGGCGGGAATTCGACCTGCGCGCGCCGCCGGGCTACTTCGGTCATCGCCGCGCTTTCGCACCGGAGGGCCGCTACGGCAAGTGGCTGCTCGAGAAGCCGCTGCTCGTCGTCATCAATGAGACCGCATTCGTGCACGGCGGTCTGTCGCCGATGGTGACGGAACTGGGCCTCGACGGGGTGAATGGCGAGTTGAAATTCCAGGTGGCGGCATATGCGGCTCATCTTGCGGTGTTGACGCGCGCGGGTGTGCTCGATCCGACCGAGAATTTTTACAGTCATGCGGCAATTCTCGACGAGCTGCCCGACGACGAGCAGCGTCCGGCGGAAGTACAGGACGCAATCGAGGGTGCCATCCGGCTGAACGGCGCAAGCGTTCACGACAGCGCCAGCCCCGTCTGGTATCGCGGCAATGTCGGCTGTGGCGAGCTCATCGAAAGCGACAAGCTGGACGCCGCACTGGCGGCCATAGGCGCCACGCGAGTCGTCATCGGCCACACGCCGACCCTCGGTCGCCGGGTGCTGCAAAGGCTCGACGGCCGTGTCGTCGAAATCGATACCGGCATGTTGACCGAATCCTACGGCGGTAGCGGCCACGCCCTGATTGTCGAGGGCGAACGCGTGCAGGTCGTGAGTGAAGCGGGTTCGGACAGGTCTTCTCCCGAATCGCACCCGCGCCACGCCGGGCCGGGAGTCGGCGTAATGCCAGCCGCGGAGCTGGAGCGCCTTCTCGCGACGGGAGACATCGTCTCGTCCACGGTTGACGAGTCCGGCCGCAAGATCGTCGGCATCCAGGACGGCGGCACGACCGTCACCGCCCAGTTCCTGAAGAATCCCCGCGGCAGGGCGCCGGAACTCGCGGCCTATCGGCTCGACCGGATGCTGAATCTCGACATGGTGCCGGTTACCGTTGCCCGCGAAGTCGACGGTGACAAGGGCTCGGTACAACTTCTTCCCGACACCGCGCAAAATGAAGTGACGCGCGCCACGAGCGGCGAGGGTGCGTCCGCCTGGTGCCCGCTGCCGGAACAATGGAACGCCATGTACGTTTTCGACGCCCTCTCATTCAACGCCGCACGCGATCCTCAGAGTATGCTGTACAGCCCGGCCGACTGGCAGCTGATGGTTATCGGTCACGCCGAGGCTTTCGGCACGCGGAGCGGCCGGCCGCCATGGCTGAAGGGTGTAGATCTGACGATCGGCAGGGCGTGGACGGATGCGTTGACTTCTCTCAGCGATGAACTGTTGCAGGGACGGTTCAGCGACACGCTGGATAAACGGCGTTTGCGTGCGCTGGGTAAACGGCGGGACGAGTTGTTGCAAGAGGCGGCAGAGGCGGGCGTGGCGGCTGCCCAGCGGTGAGGAGTTCGGATCGGGATCGCGGAGCGAATCCCAAGACGCCGGCGAACAGCTCAGCCGACGACGGCGATGCACTCCACTTCTATGCGGCCATCCAGCGCCAGGCCGCTGGCACCCAACGCGCTTCGGGCCGGCGGGTTCGTGAAATAGGTCTTGTAGATCTCATTCATTGCCGCCCACTCCCCCATGTCCGCCAGGAACACGGTGCACTTCACGACGCGATCCATGGACGAACCGAATTCTTCCAGCGCGTGCTTGATGTTTTCCATCGTCTGTCGCGTTTGACCCTCAATGCCGCCGGGAGCAAGCTCCAGCGTGCCGGGAATATTACCGATGTTGCCGGACAGATAAAGCATATTGTCCACGCGCACCGCGGCCGAGAACGGCAGGCCGAGCCCTTCGGTGCCGGCCGCATTCAGGTATTCGACCTCGGGTGAGCGGTTTTCCGCCGCCGGCGGAGCGCAGGATCCGACCAGCAGCGCCATGGCAACGGCGGCAACCGGTCTGCGGCTTTTTATTGTCAACGGCATTCTCAGATTTCGTTCGCTCGCGCAGCCTTCGCGATGTGCTCCGCGGCGCGAAACGCGAGGGCCATGATGGTCATCGTAGGCTGACCGCGCCCGGATGTGACGAAGCTGGATCCGTCGCATATGAACAGGTTCGAGACATCGTGGCTGCGATGATACCGGTCGACCACGGACGTGGCGGGGTCGTCGCCCATGCGGCAGGTCCCGAGAAGGTGAGCGCCGGCGGTCGACAGGCCAACCGGATAGGCCCACGACGTCTTTGCGCCTGCCGCATCGAACAGCTCCATCGCCTTGTCGCGCAGAAACTCGCACATCGCCAGGTCGTCGGGGTGATCGCGATAGGTTAGGCGAATGGACGGGCGTCCCCACTTGTCCTTGTGAGTCGGGTCGAGAGTAATGTTGTTCCTGTCCATGGCCAGTGAGGTCGTACTGCCCAGTATCGACATCTGCCGCGTGAAGTTGTACGCCAGCATTTCCTTGTATTCCGCTCCCCAGGACGGTCCGGCCATCGGCGTCCCGGCGAGCGCGTAGAGGATCGGGGTGGCGGAGAACAGCGGCCGCGAATCCAGACCGCCGCCGCCGTAAAATCCGCGGGCAGGATCTGAATCGTAAAAGTCATGGATGATCCTCGTGCACTGCACGCCTTTGTAATCGTTCAGCGGATGCTCGAACACGCCGTTCGCCAGTCCGTGACCGTTGAACATCAGGTTTCGTCCAACGAAGCCGCTCGAGTTGGCAAGCCCGTCGGGATGTCTTTCGCTCGCCGAGTTCAACAGCAAACGCGGCGTCTCGGCGCCGTTCCCCGCCACGACGACGGCGCGGGTTCTTTGTGCCGTCTCTTTGCCGTCCGGTCCGTAGTAAAGCACTTCGGTGATCTTGCCCCGCGCATCGGTCTCGAGGCGGAATGCGGCGCACTCCGGCCGGATCTCGCAACGGCCGCTCGCCAGCGCCTGCGGAATCATGGCAACCAAGGTGGACGACTTGGCGCCGACCTCACAGCCGAAGCCCATGCAGTAGCCGCAGTTGATGCACGGCGGCCTGCCGTTGTACGGCTGGGAGAGAATCGCGAGCGGCGCGGGTTGCGCATGCAGTCCCAGTTTGTTCGCAGCGCGTTCCAGCAGCACGCCCGAGGACTTGACCGCTATCGGCGGCATCGGAAACGGCTTCGACCGCGGCGGGTCGAACGGTCCCGGCGCGCCGGATACGCCTATCTCCCAATCCACTTTGGTGTAATACGGCTCGAGTTCCGCATAGTCGATCGGCCAGTCCGCGAAGGTCGTTCCCTCTATCGGACCGAGCAGACTGCGTTCCTTGAAATCGACATCGTGAAAGCGCCAGAAGTTGGCCGTGAAATGCACGCTGCTGCCGCCGACGCCCTGCACGTATTCCGCCGGCTGCCTTAGGCCGGGGACTTCCGCAACTTTGCTTTCGTCGTCGCGGAACGTCTGTTGCTGCACCGCCGGACCGCCGCCCAGCAGCTCATTCAGAAACGTCACCGCAATTTCATCGTGCGTGAAGTCGGCCGAGGTCCGGAACGGCCCCTGCTCCAGGACGACCACGTCGAAACCGGCGGTCGCCAGTTCCTTCGCCAGAATGCCGCCGGCCGAGCCCGAACCGACGACGACGAAGTCGACCTCGCTGCGATTGTCGAAACGAGGCTGGTTCTCAGGCGTCATTTGGCTCACCCTGCATGTACTCGGCATCGTAATGACCGAAAGGCGCCAGCCACGCATGATGCCGATTGTCGAGACCCAGCAGCTTCCACCCGACGTCGTCACGGTTCCCTCCGTAGGAACTCATGCCGAAGAAGCCCGCGATCGTCATGAAACGGATGAAGCCGAAGAAACCTGTATCTTCCTGTGTGCCGAGATAACGGTCCTGCTCCGTCTCTTCCAGATCGGAGAACCGTTGTGCACCCGGGAACGCTGCCGGAACGCCCGCCTGGAATTCCACCAGGCCGCCGCGGGCAAACTCCAGGCTGTTACTCATGATGGAGCCGAAGCTCTTGTCCATGAACCAGATCACCCCGGCCTCGCGCGCGCCCGGCGTGTCTGTCGTCGGCAGAATTCTCGCGGCTATCGCCTCCAACTCCGTCGCCTCGGCCTTCGACAACACCTCGAACGCCGCGCCTTCATCGCGCGCGGTGCACGCCGAAGCCGAGAACGCCACCAGTCCGGACAAACCGGCGCGCAGTAATGGGCTGGCCGCGACCACACTCATGCTGCCCGTACCCGCGAGAAATTCGCGACGCGATAGTGGATCACTGCCCATGACGACCCCCCAGGGCCACAGCTACGTGAGAGGGGCGCAAAATACCACAACACACGCTCGTACGGCACGCGAAAGACCGGCCAGCCGCGGACAGCCGCGGGAAAGGGCGGCGCAAAGAGCACCGGACTTGTACTCCTACCACCGCAGGGGCGGCACCCGGGGTATTCCAGTCGCTCAAACACCGCTTCGCGAACTCGCTTTGTGGAACACCCCGGGCGCCACCCCTGCTTGGCGCCAGCCCGATTGGACTAGCCAGGTAAGGTGTCTCGCGCGGGTTGACCCCGGGCGAAGGCCCTTTTTGCCTGATAATATGAAGTACGCGTCAGGTGGAATAACTGCCCCAATGGGCTGATCGTGCTTGCACCGGAACGAACCCGAAGGAGTGTATGGGACGCCTTACCACACATGTGCTCGACACGGCCCGCGGCAAGCCGGGCGCCGGTATCAAGATAAAGCTGTTTTCCATGGAGGACGGGCGGCACCTGGTGGCGACAGCGGTCACCGGCCGTGACGGCCGAACGGAGCAGCCGCTGCTCGATGACGATACGTTTCGGGCGGGATGCTATGAAATGGAGTTTCTGGTCGGCGATTATTTCGAGGATTCAGGCGTCGAGACGGACGAGCCGCCCTTCCTGAACGAGGTCATCGTGCGTATCTCCCTGGCCGCGGGGAATTACCACGTGCCGTTGCTGGTCTCTCCCTGGAGTTATTCCACCTACCGCGGCAGCTAGTGCACCATGCCGATTGACCATGACGATGAATTACGAGCCCACAAGCGATTCTTCCGCCACCGTTCGCTTCGTGCTGGACGGCGAGCTGATCGAGCTTGACGATGCCGACCCGAACCGAACGGTATTGCAGTTTCTGCGGGAGGACCTGCGCCGCATCGGCACCAAGGAAGGCTGCGCCGAAGGCGACTGCGGCGCCTGTACCGTTGTCGTTTCCCAGCTCGACCGGGACGGTAATCTTCAGGCTCGCGCAATCAATTCCTGCATTCAGTTTCTGCCGACCCTCGACGGCAAGGAACTGATCACCGTCGAAAGTCTGCGCGGCAAGGACGGCGCGCTGCATCCCGTTCAACAGGCGATGGTCGACTGTCACGGTTCGCAATGCGGCTTTTGCACGCCCGGCTTCGTGATGTCCCTGTTCGCGCTTTACAAGAACAACCCCGCTCCATCGCGGCGGGACATCGACGACGCGCTGGCGGGAAACCTGTGTCGCTGCACCGGCTACCGCCCTATCGTCACGGCCGCACAGGAGATGTATCGGCTCGGCGCGGCACGCGGAAAACCCGCTGACTGGCTGACGGCGCCGTGTGGGCAGAAAGACGCCGACGACAGCGATGCCAGAAAGCGCGTCGCGATGTTGCGCTCGGTCGAGCGAAGCGACACCCTGGCCGTCGCCGCAAATGGCAGAAGCTTTTTCGCGCCACGAACCCTTCGCCGGATGGCGCGACTTGTCGAAGAGCATCCCGATGCGGTGATACTCGCGGGCGGCACGGACGTCGGTCTGTGGGTCACGAAATTGCTGCGGGAACTCGAGACGGTCATCTACAGCGGCAATGTCGAGGAGCTTAAGCGCTCCTCCGTCTCCGAAACTCATATCGACATCGGCGCCGCCGTCACCCTGACAGACGCCATGCCGCTCATCCACAGCCATTATCCGGACCTCGACGAACTCATGCTCCGGTTCGCATCGCCGCCGATTCGAAACGCGGCGACTCTCGGCGGCAACATCGTCAACGGTTCCCCGATCGGCGACTCCATGCCGGCATTGCTGGCGCTCGACACGATACTGGTGTTGAGACGCGGCGAGGACACCCGCGAGCTGCCGCTCGCCGATTTTTATCTCGGTTACCAGAAGACTGCGAGACGGCCGGGCGAATTGCTCGAGCGAATACTGATTCCGCTGCCCCAAAAGCACACCCAGGTGCGCAGTTACAAGGTGTCCAAGCGCTTCGACCAGGACATTACCGCGGTATGCGGCGCCTACCGTGTGACGCTCGGGGGCTCCCGCGTCGCCGAGGTGCGGATCGCCTACGGCGGCATGGCCGCAATTCCGAGCCGGGCAAGAGGCGCCGAACAGGCATTACAGGATCGCGAATGGAACGAGGAGAGCGTGCGTCTCGCGATGGCGGCACTGGATCGGGACTTCGATCCGATCTCGGACATGCGTTCCTCGGCCGCCTATCGACAGGCCGTCGCGCGCAATCTTCTTTATCGGTTTTATCTCGACACGAGCGGCGCCGCCGGCGAGCGGGTCTACGACTATGGACGCCAGAAGCTCGCCTGAGCAAAAAGCTCGCGCCGGTGCAATCGTCGGCGGCGTCGGCGAGGCCGTGCCGCACGACAGCAGCCATCTGCACGTCAGCGGCGAGGCGCTCTACACTGACGACATTCCGGAGCCGCGCAACTTGCTGCATCTCGCCGTCGGCATGAGCACGAGAGCGCATGCGAGAATCGCCAACATGGACCTGGCCGCTGTGCGCAGCGCTCCCGGAGTCGTCGACGTCATCACCGCGGAGGACGTTCCGGGAGAAAACAACTGCGGCCCGGTCATCGCGGACGATCCCATCCTCGCGCCCGGACTCGTGCAATACGTCGGACAGTCCCTGTTCTGCGTCGCCGCGACCACCGTCGAGCAAGCGCGCAAAGCCGCGCGGCTCGCGCAGATCGAATACGAGGAACTGGAAGCGATTCTCGACCCGCTGACCGCGCTCGAAGCGGGCTCCTTCGTACTGCCGAGCCAGACGATCAAACGCGGCGACAGCCGGGCCGCGATCGACAACGCGCAGAATCGGCTCGGCGGGCGGGTGCGCGTCGGAGGCCAGGACCAGTTCTATCTGGAAGGCCAGATCGCCATGGCACTGCCCGCCGAAGACGGCAATCTTTTCATCTACAGTTCGACGCAGCATCCGGGCGAAGTACAGCACCTGGCCGCGGCCGCAATCGGCAAGCACAACAAGGACATCGTCGTCGAGTGCCGGCGCATGGGCGGCGCGTTCGGCGGCAAGGAAAGTCAGCCGGCGCTCATCGCCTGCCTTGCAGCGCTGATGGCCCAAAAGACCGGCAGGCCCTGCAAGCTCAGGCTCGATCGCGACGACGACATGATCATGACCGGCAAGCGTCACGACTTCGTAATCGACTACGAGGTGGCCTTCGACGACACCGGCCGTATTCAGGGAATCGAATTCACGCTCGCGTCGCGCTGCGGAATGTCTGCCGACCTGTCCGGCGCGATCAACGACCGCGCGATGTTTCACTGCGACAATGCCTATTACCTGGAGAACGTCAGCATCGTGTCGCATCGCTGCAAAACGCACACGGTATCGAACACGGCGTTCCGCGGCTTCGGCGGCCCGCAGGGGATGTTCGCCATCGAATGCGTCGTCGACAACATTGCGCGTCACCTCGGTCTGGACCCGCTCGAGGTGCGCCGGCGTAACTTTTACGGCGTCGGCGAGCGCAACATCACTCCCTATCTGCAGACGGTGGACGACAATATCCTCGACCGTATCGTCGATCGTCTGGAATCGACCTCGGACTACCGGAGACGCGTGAAAGAAACGCGTCAATTCAACCGGACCAGCAGATTTCTCAAGCGCGGCATTGCGCTGACGCCGGTCAAATTCGGCATCTCCTTCACGGCCACTCACCTGAACCAGGCCGGCGCGCTGTTGCACGTCTACACCGATGGCACCGTGCACATCAATCACGGCGGCACCGAGATGGGGCAGGGACTGTTCACCAAAGTGGCGCAAGTTGTCGCCGAGGAACTGCAGATCGACCTCGATCGCATCCGGATCACCGCGTCGGACACGGGCAAGGTGCCGAACGCGTCGGCGACGGCGGCATCGAGCGGCTCCGACCTGAACGGCAAGGCGGCGCAGGCCGCCGCGCGGAAGATCAAAAAGCGCCTCGTTCGCTTCGCCTGCGAGCATTTCTCGGTGACGGAAGATCAGGTCGAGTTTCGCAACAACCAGGTTCGCATCGGCAAGGAGGCCATGGGATTTGCGGAATTCGTCTATCTTGCGTGGTTTGCGCGTACGTCACTGTCCGCCACCGGCTTCTATCGAACGCCGAAGATCAATTACGACCGCTCGACCTACAGCGGCCGCCCCTTTTACTACTACGCTTACGGTGCTGCTGTGTCGGAGGTGATTGTCGACACGCTCACCGGAGAATATCGGCTGTTGCGCGTCGACATCGTTCACGATTGCGGCAGTTCGCTGAACCCGGCCATCGACATGGGGCAGATCGAGGGCGGCTTCGTGCAGGGTGTCGGCTGGCTGACTTCCGAAGAACTGTGGTGGGACGCCGGGGGCGAACTGAAGACGCACGCCCCGTCGACTTACAAGATCCCGACCTGCTCGGACCTCCCGGTCGATTTTCGCGTGGAAATGCTGCAGTCCGCGGCGAACCGGGAACCCACCGTTTACCGCTCCAAGGCGGTCGGCGAACCGCCTCTCATGCTGAGCCTGTCGGTATTCCACGCGCTGCGAGACGCGGTGGCGAGCGTCGGCGACGATCGGACGATGCCGAAGCTCGATGCGCCCGCGACGCCGGAAGCGGTGCTCGGCGCCATCGAAGCGATCAAGTCCGGCGCGGGAGCAGCCTGATGTTTCCCTGGCTCGACCATCTGCAGGAGTCTAAAGCTGGTATGGATCCTGCGTTTCTGGTGACCGTGATGGACGTGCGCGGATCGGCGCCGCGGGAATGCGGCGCAAAGATGCTGGTCACGGCCGCCGACATCATCGGCACGATCGGCGGCGGACAGCTCGAGTATCAGTGCACCCGGAGCGCCTGTGAGCAATTGAATCAGCTATTAGCGGGCAGTTCCGCAGACGAGGGCACGGCGGAGACCTTCGTGCGCCGCTTCCCGCTCGGCGCGAACTGCGGTCAGTGCTGCGGTGGGGTCGTCGAAGTGCTGTTCGAAAGGCTCTCGGCCGGCAACTCCGCGTGGATAGCCGACCTCCGGGCATATTACCGCGAGCGGGTTTCCGTTGTGATCGCAACCGCGGTCGAGGCGGACGGGCGGGCGCTGAAGTATCTGATCACGCCGGAGGAGTGCCGTGAATACGGAGTGACTTCGTCGCAGCTGTTGCGCGATGCGATCACGACGTCGGCGCGAGAGATCATCGCCCAAGCCGGAGGCGCAAGGAGGCTTCGTCTAAAATCCGACGGCGAGACGGTGCCCGTATTACTGGAGCCCGTGATGACGAGCAGCTTTAATCTGGCTTTGTTCGGTGCAGGCCACGTCGGGTCGGCGGTAGTTGCCGCGATGGCCGGTCTCGATTGCAATATTCGCTGGGTCGACAGCCGGCGCGATATTTTTCCCCCCAGGCTGCCGGCATACGTGACCCCTGTTGAAAGCGGCAGTCCCGCGCAAGAAGTCGCGGCGATGCCGGCAGGTACGTTTTACCTCGTGATGACTCACAGCCACGCTCTGGACTTAGACATCTGCTGCCAGATTCTCAGGCGTGACGATTTTGTCTATTGTGGGCTGATCGGCTCGGTGTCCAAGCGGCGGCGCTTTGAGAGGCTCATGCGCAAGCAGGGAATGCCGGACGCGATGCTCGACCGGTTGACCTGCCCTATAGGAGTCTCGGGTATCGAGAACAAGAAACCGGAAGCCATTGCAATTGCCGTCGCGGCTGAGCTTCTGCAAAAGCGCGCGGCATCGACAGCGTCGCATGCAGAGCATCGCGGCAACGTGCGTGTCCTGCGCCGATCAGTTTGATTGATG
>Ga0299913_10003858_pt1 | contig 12428 bp, 10 predicted proteins | sample RVTome_9_FD_201360 | JGI IMG/M metagenome (GOLD analysis project Ga0299913, IMG submission 201360) | Soil microbial communities from uranium-contaminated site in the Upper Colorado River Basin, Wyoming, United States - RVT155D38 (version 2) ... | reverse complement strand
ACCTGACGCACGACCAGCGCGTCGGGCTCAGGGAGGACTTCGAGCGCATCCGCCGGTACTTCGAGGTCGAGTTCCGGCGCGACGGCGCCCAGGGGGTGGCCGTCTTCTGCGCCGGCCTCGACGGCGTTTGGCGCTCGCTGCCGCTGACGGAGACGGTGCCCGACGGGATCAGGCTCGGCCACGAGCTCTACCTGGCCCCGCTCGTGCCGCTCGTCGGGCGCGGCGAGGGTGCCCTCGTCGTCGTCGCAGGCCGCGAGCAGGGGCGAATCTATCGCCTGCGGGCCGGACGGCTCGAGGAGCTCGCCGACCTGTCGGAGCGACAGCCGCGCCGCCACGACCAGGGTGGCTGGTCGCAGGCGAACTGGCAGCGGCACAACGACGAGCTGACCCAGGAGCACCTGCGCCGCGTGGCCGAGGAGCTCGACCGGCGCCTGCGGGGTCTCGACGGCTCGCAGGTCGTCGTCGTCGCGTCCGACGACGTGTGGTCAGAGTTCGAAGGCCTCCTGTCCCAGGAGACGCGCGCCGCGGTCGCGGGCGTCGCCCACGCCGAGGCCCACGCGCAGCCGTCCGAGCTCCTGGCAGCCGCGGAGCCCGTGCTCGAGACCCGGCGCGCCGAGCGGGAGGCGGAGCTCGTGGAGCGCTGGCGCGAGGAGGCCGGCCGCGACGGCCGCGCCTCCTCCGGGTGGGCCGCCACGCTCGAGGCGGCCTCGGACGGCCGCGTCGAGCTCCTCCTCTACGGGGACGGAGCCACCCGACCCGCCAAGCGCTGCCCGGCGTGTGGACGGCTCGCCGCCGCGGGCGACACCTGTCCGCTCGATGGAACGACGTTCGAGGACTCGCAGGACGGCCTCAACCTCGCAGTCCAGCGGACGCTCGCGCAGGGCGGCACGGTCTGGGCGCTCCGGAGCCGCCGCGATCTCGACCCGGTCGAGGGAATCGGCGCGCTCCTGCGTTTTTAGAACCGATTCAGAATGAGCACCGGGCCGACGGGCCGCGCTGGAACGGCGCGATTCTGGTTCCTCGGTTCGCGCCCCTATTCACGAATACGAACACTCCTCGTCCTTGCCTCGCGCGCGCCCATCGCACCCCGGCGACGAGGCGTCATTCTGAACCGGGCACTCAGCCTCCGGCGGCGCCGGCCCGCTCGGCGGGCGGCTCGACCGCACGCTCTTCGGGCGGCTGCTCCTCCGCCCCGGCGACCGGGAGCTCGAAGAAGAACGTGGAGCCCTCGCCCTCCCGCGAGGCGACCCAGATCCGCCCGCCCATCCGACGGACGAGCTCCCGCGAGATGTAGAGGCCGAGCCCCGTGCCCCCGACGCCGCGCGCGAGGTTGGGATCGAGCCGGAAGAACTTCTCGAAGATGCGCTCCTGCTCCCGGAGAGGGATTCCGAGGCCCTCGTCCCGCACGGCGAAGAGGACGCGGCCCTCCCGGGGCTCGAGCGAGACGTGCACGCCGCCGCCCCGCGGGGAGTACTTGACGGCGTTCTCGACGAGGTTGGCGAGCACCTGGCGAAGCATGTCGGGGTCGGCCGCCACCGGCGGAAGGCCGTCGCCGGCCGCGATCCCCATGGCGATGCCGTCGGGGAGGTTGATCCGCGCCGCCTCGACAACCTCCAGCGCGAGCCGGCCCGCGTCGCAGCGCTCCACCGAGAGCGCGAAGGTTCCGGAATCCAGCCGGCTCGCCGCGAGGACTTGCTCGATGATCCGCGCCAGACGGTCGGACTCGCTCGCGATCACGGCCAGGAGCCGTGCTCGGCGCTCGTCGTCGAGCTCCACGTCTCGGCGGCGGAGCGTCATGGCCGCGCCGTAGACCGCCGCGAGGGGCGTACGCAGCTCGTGGGAGACGGTCGCCACGAACTCGCTCTTCAGCTTCTCGATCCCGCGCTCCTCGGTCAGGTCGCGGAGCGCGTAGACGGTTCCGTTCGGGAACTCGACCGCCGAGATCGAGATCCACAGCTCGCGGCCTGCAACGTCGAGCGGCAGCGTCTCCGCGTGCTTGGCGGCGTACGCGGGCGCGCTGGTGAGCGGCACCAGCGGTGCGATCGCCGCCCAGCCAGGGAGGACGTCCTCGGGCCGCCGCCCGAGGACCTGACGGGCGTCGAGCCCCGTGATGTCCGCGACGGCCGGGTTCCAGAGGCGGACGATCCCGTGCTCGTCCACCAGGATGACACCGTCGCCTACATGGGCCAACACCTGGGCGGCTCGCTCCCGCTCCTCGACCACCTCCTCCCGGAGCCGCGTGCGCTCGAGCACGTCTCCGGCCTCGTTCGCGATCAGCTCGGCGACGGCGACCGTGACGGCGTCGAAGCGGCGCGGCGCGCTCACGGCGTAGAAGGTCAGCGTGCCGATCGGCTTCCCCTCGTGACGGATCGGCACGACGAGGGCGCTGCGGGCGCCGATCGAGTGGGCGAGCTGCATCTTCAGGCGCCGCTCTCCCTGGACGTCCTTCACGATGAAGGGCCCGCCGCGACTCAGGAGCTGCTGGTTGAACGCGTCGGAGGCCTCGATCTGGAAGCTCCGCCAGGCGGCGTCGTCGATGCCGCTCGCGGCCTGCGCCCTGAGCATTCGGCGTTCCGCGTCGTAGAGGAGGAGCACCGCGGCCTCGACGCCCACGGCCGGTGCGGCCGCTTCGAGGACGGCGCCGCCGACCTGCTCGATCGAGCCCGGCTGGGAGCTCAGCCGCGCGATCGCCCCGAGCACCTCGAGCTCGCGGATCCGCTGGGGACGCTCGGCGCCCCGCCGCAGGCTCTCTCGACCGCGGCGCGTGCCGAGCGCGATCCACACGGCGGTGGCGAGCACGGCCGTGATCACAGAGACCGTGAGGAAGGCGGGCGACTCGAGGGCGCGGTCCTCGCCGAACCGCAGTGCGAAGAGGATGAACTGCTGCACGGCCGCGCCGACGAGGAGAAGCCCGGCTGCGAGCGGGAGCGCGACGGCTCCCCCGAAGCGCCGCTCCCCCCACGACCTCGCCAGCAGGAGCACGCCCAGACCGAGCAAGGCGATTCCGAGCCAGAAGAAGAACCAGGCGACGACGTCCATGGCTGACCCGAACCGAGTATAGGAACCGGGCGGGCGCCCCGAACAGCCCCGTCCGCGGCCGCCGCGCCGGCGTCAGGCCGCGTCGACGGCGCGCGGAAGCTCGGCCAGCTCGACGGTGACCGTCTCCGGCAGCTCCGACTCCGCCGCGCGCTCGAGCTTCGTCTCGAAGCGCGAGAGGCGCTTCTCCGACTCGCCGTACTTCGTCTGCGCGTTCCCCAGGTGCCGGCCGACGAGGTCGAAATCGGTCTTGAACCTCGTGAAGTCCCGGCCCAGATCGGCGACGTAGGCCATCACCTCGCGCGCGTGCTCCTCGATCTGCAGGCCCTTCAACCCCTGCACGAGAACGAGCAGGTACGCGTAGAAGGTGGCCGGCGAGACGGGGATGACCTTCTGCTCCTGCGCGTAGGCGAGCGGGTTGGCGTCGCCCCCGATGCGGTTGCAGACGAGCTCGTAGTAGACGGCCTCGGCCGGCAGGTACATGAGCGCGAACTCGTACGTGCCCTCGTCGGGACGGATGTACTTCTCCGCGATCGCATCCACGTGGCCCTTCACGTCCCGGGAGAAGGCCTTGGCGTGGAGCTCGCGCGCCGCGTCGCCGTCGGCCTCCACGAAGCGCTGGAAGTTGTCGAGCGGGAACTTCGCGTCGATCGGGATGAGCGCGTCGTCGAGCCGGATGACGGCGTCCACCCGCTCGCCGGTCCGGAAGCCGTGCTGGAGCGTGTACCGGGCCGGCGGGAGGATGTCGGCGAGGAGATTGGCCAGCAGGAGCTCCCCGACGCCGCCGCGGGCCTTCGGCGGGCGCAGCAGCTGCTCGAAGCGTTGGAAATCCTTCGCGCGCTCGTTCATCTGCGCCGTCGCCTCGTCGACCTTCCCGAGACGCTCGTGGATCTTCGACGACGTCTCCGTCATCCCGGCCAGTCGGCGATCGACCTTGACGTCCAGCTCCCCGAGGCGCCGGTCGACCTTCGTGTCGAGCTCGCCGAAGCGCCGATCCATCGTCTCGGTCATCCCCGCCAGCCGCCGGTCGATGTCGGCGTTGCGCCCGGCGAGCTGCTCGGCGCTCTCGGCTCGCAGGCCGCCGAGCTCGGCGCGGAGAACGCGCGCGAGCCACACCGCGCCCACCGCAAGCGCGGCGGCGAGGAGAAGGGCAAGAAGGACGATCTCCAGCATGGACCGATACACGCTAGAGACCGGGTCGGACGGAACCTGCTCGAGCCGCAAAGGGAACGGCTCCTTAAAACGCCAAATCCGGCGAACCCGAAGGTTTACCGGATCTGGCATGTGCGAGTCTACAAGCGGTCGGGCCGTCCGGTCAAGGGGCGCGGGCCCAAGTCTCCGCAAAGAGCGGTTTTTTCCTGTAGAACCCGCTCGTGCGCCGCCCGGTCACCGTTGCCTGTGCCCAGATCGAGCCGGTCGTCCTCGACCGCGAGGCGACGCTCGAGCGGCTCGCCGAGCGCACCGCGGAGGCGGCGGGCGCCGGCGCCGAGCTCGTCGTCTTCCCCGAGGCCTTCGTGCCCGCCTATCCGTCGTCGGTCTGGGCGAAGTTCCTCGCCGGGTGGGCGGACCCGCGCGCCAAGGCGGCGTTCGCGCGGCTGGCCGAGGAATCGGTCGAGGTTCCCGGGCCGGCGGCCGACCGGCTCGGCGAGGTCGCTCGCGCGCACGGCGTCTGGCTCGTCACCGGCGTCACGGAGATCGACCCCGAGCGGCCCGGGACGCTCTACAACACTCTTCTCTACCACGATCCCGAGGGCGCGCTCGCGCTCCACCACCGCAAGCTCGTTCCCACGAATCACGAGCGGCTCGTCTGGGGCCAGGGCGACGGGCGCGGGCTCCGCGCGATCGAGACCGGCCTCGGGCGCCTCGGCGGCCTCATCTGCTGGGAGAACTACATGCCGCTCGCACGCTTCTCGCTCTACGAGTCCGGCGTGGAGATCTACGTCGCCTCGACCGCGGACGACTCGGAGGCCTGGCAGGCGACGCTCGTGCACATCGCGCGCGAGTCGCGCGCGTTCGTCGTCGCGCCGTGCCACTTCCAGCGGGCGGCCGCCTACCCCGCCGACTTCCCGCTGCTCGACGAGCTCGCGGGGATCGAGGTGATCGGCCACGGCGGCAGCGCGATCCTGGGGCCTGACGGGGCGTACCTCGCGGGGCCGCTCTACGACGAGGAGGGGATCCTCTACGCGGAGCTCGACCCGGCCCGGCTCCACGAGGAGCGCCAGCGCTTCGACCCCGCCGGCCACTACCACCGGCCGGACGTCCTCAAGCTCGAAGTCACCGCCCCGCCCACCGGGTGAGCCCGCGCCGGCTCGCCGACGCGCCCGCTCCGCTCCTCGTCGTCGGCGCCGCCTTCTCCGTCCAGGGAGGGGCAGCACTTGCCACGAGCGCGTTCGACGCCGCCGGGCCGCTCGGCTTCGTCTGGCTCCGCGTCGCGTTCGCGGCGCTTCTTCTCACGGCGCTGAGCGCGCGCTCCTTCCACCGCCTCCGCTCCCTGCCCCTCGGGCTCGTCCTGGCGACCGGCGCCTCGGTCGCGCTCATGAACGCGTGCTTCTACCAGGCCATCGACCGGATCCCGCTCGGCTCGGCGGTCACCGTCGAGTTTCTGGGCCCTCTCGCGGTCGCCGTCGCGGGCTCGCGGCGCGCGTTCGACTTCCTCTGGATCGCGCTCGCCGGCGGCGGCGTGGCCCTGCTCGGGAGCCCCAGCGTCGACCTCGATCCGGTCGGCCTCGGCTTCGCGCTCGCCGCGGCGGCGGGCTGGGCCTCGTACATCGTGCTCGCGAAGCGGCTCCTCGCGCACTCGTCCGTGGTGAGCGGCCTGACGGCGACGCTCCTCGTGGCAGCCGTTCTGCTCGCGCCGCTCGGGGTAGCCGAGGGCGGCACCGCGCTCGTGGGCGGCCGCGTGCTCGTCACCGGCGTGGCGGTCGCCGTGCTCGGCTCGGTGCTCCCGTTCGTGCTCGGGCTCCTCGCGCTCCGGCGGGTGCCGACGGGGACGTTCGGCATCCTCCAGAGCCTCGAGCCCGCGGTGGCGGCGCTCGTGGGCGCGCTCGCGCTGGCTCAGGTGCCCGGCGCGCTCGAGGCGCTGGCGGTCGTCTTCGTGACGGTCGCCTCTGCGGGCGCGAGCGCCCGCTCGCGGCGCGTCCCGCCGCCGGAGATCTGACGCCCGCCTAGCCCAGGCGGATGGAGCCGTCCTCGGCGATCGTCCAGCGCGGGTTGTGCGCCACCTCCCACGGGTGGCCGTCAGGGTCGAGGAAGACGCCCGAGTAGCCGCCCCAGAACGTCGGCGCGCCGGGTCGGCCGATCGTCGCGCCGGCCCGCTCGGCCTCGGCGATCACCGCGTCGACCTCCTCCGGCGAGCGGACGTTGTGCGCGAGCGTGACGCCGCCCCAGCCGCCGGAGTCCTCGACGACGCTGTCCTCGGCGAGCTGCTCGCGGCTCCAGAGGGCCACGATCATGCCGCCCGCCTGGAAGAAGACGACGTCGTCGGCCGGCTGCGCGCCGGTCGTCCAGCCGAGCGCCTCGTAAAAGCCCCGTGCGCGCGTGAGGTCCGCGACCCCGAGGGTGACGAGGCTCAGCCGCTGCTCCACGCCGGGACCCTAGCGAATCGAACAGACGTTCGCTATGCTGACCGGTGGGCGTTCTACCCTCAGCGTTCCCCATGCGCGCCTTCTTCGGTCACGGCGGGCGGCTCGCTGCCGCGCTCCCCGGGTTCGAGTCGCGGGCCGAGCAGGCTGCGCTCGCCCTGGAGGTGGCCGACGCGTTCGAACGCGGTGAGCACTTGCTCGCCGAGGCGGGGACCGGAGTCGGGAAGACGCTCGCCTATCTGATCCCCGCGCTCGACTCCGGGAAGCGCGTCGTCGTCGCCACCGCGACGAAAGCGCTCCAGGAGCAGCTCCTCACCAAGGACGTGCCCACGGCGGCTGCGGCGCTCGGTCGCGAGGTCGACGTCGCCGTGCTCAAGGGCCGCCAGAACTACCTCTGCCGGCGCAGCCTCCAGGGGCTCCAGCTCCTCGGCGGCGCGGCCGGCGCGCTCTTCACGAGCGCCGAGGACGCCCGGGAGTTCGAGCACCTTCGCGACTGGACGGAGACCACGGAGACGGGCGACCGTGCCGAGCTCGACTTCGAGCCGCGGCACACGCTCTGGGCCGAGCTCGCAGTCGGGCCCGACCGCTGCGCGGGCCGGCGCTGCCCCTTTCACGGCGCGTGCTTCTCCGAGCGGGCGCGCGAGCGGGCGCAGGAGGCCGAGCTAGTCGTCGCCAATCACGCCCTCTACTTCGCCGACCTGGCCCTGCGCGGGAAGACGGGCGACGGGCTGGGGGTGCTGCCCGACCACGACGCGGTGGTGTTCGACGAGGCGCACCGGCTCGAGGAGTCGGCCTCCGCCTGGTTCGGCGGGCGCGTCTCGCTCGGCAGCCTGCGCCAGCTCCTGCGCGACGTGGAGCGAGCCTGCCGCGAGGCGGGGAGCGCGGTCCCGGCCCGCGCGCTCGAGCAGATCGACCGCCGCGGTGAGGAGCTCCTTGCCGGGCTCGACCCCGGCCGCGGGCGCCGCCGTCTCACCGAGGCCGACGCCGAGGCCGCCACCGCCCCCGCCGCCTCGCTCGCGGGCGCGCTCGTCCAGCTCGCCGAGGCGCTCAGGGGTGGGGGCGAGGACCTCGACCGGCTCGGGCGGCGCGCGCTCGGGACCGTGGACGATCTCGACGAGTGCCTGGCGGTGGGCGGCGACGACTCCGTGTCCTGGGCCGAGCAGGGCGCGCTCGCGTGGGCGCCCGTGGACGTCTCGGGCCGCCTCCGGGAGGCCCTGTGGGAGCGCGAGGTCGTCTCGATCCTCGTGTCGGCGACGCTCGCGCCGCGCTTCCTCCGGACCCGGCTCGGGCTCGACGAGGCGCGGGAGGTGTCTCTCGACTCGCCCTTCGACTATCGCGAGCAAGCGCTCCTCTACGTGCCGCGCTCGTTCCCCGAGCCGCGGGCCCCCGGCTACGACGCGCGGGTCGCCGACGAGGTCGCCGCGCTCTGCCGCCTCTCCGGAGGCCGCGCCCTGGTGCTCACGACCTCCTACCGCGCCCTCGACGAGCTGGCGGAGCGAGCGGCGCCGCGCATCCCGCATCCCGTGCTCGTCCAGGGCGACGCGCCGCGCGAGCGGCTGCTCGAGCGCTTCCGCGACGAGGTGGACTCGGTGCTCATCGCGACGCAGACGTTCTGGCAGGGGGTGGACGTCCAGGGCGACTCGCTCTCGCTGCTCGTCATCGACAAGCTCCCCTTCTCGGCGCCCGGCGACCCCCTCTACGAGGCCCGCTGCGAGCGCATCGCCGGTGCCGGAGGCGACTGGTTCGCCGGGTACGCGCTTCCCTCGGCGATCCTGCAGCTCCGCCAGGGCTTCGGGCGCCTCATCCGCGGCCATTCCGACCGGGGCGTCGTCGCGATCCTCGATCCACGCCTGCGCACGCGCGCCTACGGGCGCCGGTTCCTCGAGGCGCTTCCGCCCGCCCCGCTCGTCGGCGAGCTCGACTCGGTCGCCGGGTTCCTCGGGGCGAGGGCGAGCGCCGCCGGCTGATACCTTTTTTCTGCCCGTGGCCAAGAAGGATCGCGTCCCCAGCCCCCCGAAGCGTCCGGTCCAGGCTCCGAAGGCCTATCGCCAGGAGCACGATCCGCGGCGCTCGCAATGGATCTTCATCGCCGTCGCCGCAGTGATCGTGATCGCTGCGGCCGCGGTCGGCATCGGGTTCATCATGAGCGGGGGCGACGACGGCGGCTCGGGCGCCGTGAGCGGTCCCGGCGACTGCCAGCGGCAGACGTTCGACGCCCTCGAGGCCAGCCACGTTCCAGAGCTCCCCGAGGACTACGAGTACAACTCGATCCCGGCGACGAGCGGGCTCCACAACGACCAGACGGCGATCTGGAACCTCTACGACGAGCCCGTCCCGCAGATCAACTACGTCCACAACCTCGAGCACGGGGGCGTCGTCGTCCAGTACGGGAGCGAGGTGCCCGACACGGCGATCACCCAGGTCAGCGACTGGTATCAGGAGGACACGAACGGGCTCATCGTCGCGCCGCTGGCCCCGGAGCTCGAGGAGCAGGAGCCGGACCTCGCCGACAAGCTCGTCCTCACCTCGTGGACGCACATGCTGACCTGCACCACCTTCGATGAGGGCGCTTTCGACGACTTCGTGGACGACTTCCGGGGGCCGCAGGGCGACGCGCCCGAGAAGTTCCCGCTCGATTCGTTACAGCAGGGCTCGAACTAGCCTTCCCCAAAGCTGGGCCGGGGTGGCGGAACGGTAGACGCGGGGGGCTTAAAACCCTCTGCCCGCAAGGGCGTGTGAGTTCGAATCTCACCCCCGGCACATCCTTCCTCGTCGTTCGACTAGGAATTGCCGCGCGCGCTTGGATTCGCTGCGGGAAAAGCGCATGCTGGACGCGCCAGAGCCCCCTCGCTCGGAGCGGGGCGTGAACGAAGGGAAGGAACGAAAATGAGCGTTCGGCGCGCCACGAGGCGGATCGTGGGCCTCCTCGTCGCCGCAGCCGCAGCGGCGTCCGTTGCCGTCTCACCCGGGACGGCCGCAGCAGTTCCACCGATCGACCTGCAGGCCGAGTGCCCGGCCGTCATGCCCCTCGCCGACGTGGCCGCGGGGATGCGGGGGACGGCCCTCTCCGTCACCAGCGGGCGCACTCCCACCGGGCTCGACGTGGAGGTCCTCGGGACGCTCCGCGACGCGGTCGGGCCCGGCCGCCACATCATCGTCGTCAACCTCTCGGGCAGCGCCGTAGACGCCGCCGGCGGCCTCTGGTTCGGGGCCTCCGGCTCGCCGGTGTTCCTCCGTGACCCGGTCACGGGGAAGCAGGAGCTCGCCGGGGCGATCGCCTACGGTCTCGCGGGAGGCGGCTCAACGCTCGCGGGCCTGACGCCCGCCGAGGACATGGCCGCGCTGCTCGCCTCGGGCGCAGAGGAGGAGCTCGCGTCGTCCCGCGTCGCCGTGCCGCGCGGGCTCGCCGGGCGCATGGCCGAGGCGAGCGGGCTGTCCGTCGCGGCGCTCGGCTCCCTCGCCCGCCTGAAGACGCCGGTCTCGGCCTCCGGGCTCACCGAGCGCGGGCTGCGCCGGATGCAGCAGGCGATCGACCGTCAGAACCTGCCGTTCTTCGCCTACATGGGCTCGTCGGCCGCCGAGAACCCGCCCATCCCCACCGGGAAGCTGCGGGCGGGCGAGTCCTTCGCCGCCGCGCTCTCGGTCGGCGACGTCACGGTGGCCGGAGTCGGGACGACGACCTTCGTCTGCGACGGCCGCGTGGTCGCGTTCGGCCATCCGATGAGCTGGACCGGCGACACGACGCTCGGCGCGCGGGCCGCCGACACGATCACGATCGTCGCCGACCCGATCTTCGGCTCCTACAAGCTCGCGAACATCGCCGAGAGCGTGGGAACGGTCACGCAGGATCGGCTGGCGGGGATCGCCGGGGAGATCGGGGTCGGCCCCGCCACGTCGCCCGTGACGTCGACGGTCACCGACCTGGACACCGGGCGGACGCGGACCGGCTCGAGCGAGGCGATCATGCCCGAGTTCCTGCCGTTCCTCGCCTTCTCACACCTCTTCCAGAGCGTCGACGTGACCATCGACCGGATCGGGGCGGGCAGCGCCGCCCTCGACTACACGATTCGCGGCACGCGCGACGGCGGGGCGACATGGGAGCTCGCGCGCTCTACGCGGATTGCCTCCACCTTCGACATCTCGTTCGACACGGTCGCCGAGCCGGCCTTCACGGCGGAGCTGCTGCAGGCCTTCGACGGCGAGGAGATCGCGGTCACGAGCATCGACGTGCCGCGGCTCGACGTCGAGAAGACGGTCGAGCGGTATCTGATCCGCAAGGTCCTCGTCTGGAACGGCAGGCGGTACGTCGCCGCCCAGTTCGTGCGGGCGAAGCGCGGGAAGCTGATCCGGCTGCGGGTCGTCGTCAAGCCCACGCACCGCGCCGGCACCCAGAACGTCGACCTCTCGCTCCGCGTCCCGGCCAACGCCAAACGCAACGGCCGCATCGACATCTCGGGCGGCGGCTCGTCCGGCCCGGAGCTCCCCTGCTTCTTCGGCGAGGAGGAGTTCTGCGAAGAGCCGGCCGAGGGGCTCACGTTCGACCAGCTCCTGGCCGCCTTCCGAAGCCAGCCCTCCGCGGACGCGATCGTAGCCAGGCTGCGCCTCGGCGGGGGAGCCGTGCGGGCCCAGGCGACCCGCCGGCTCGACGCGGTCGTCGGCGGCCGTAAGGTCATCGGCTTCCTGCTCGTGCGGTGAGCTGACGTGCGCGGCGACCCCGCGCGCGAGGGAGAATCGCGCCGATGCTCCTCGTCGGCGCGATTCTCCTGGCCGTCTTCGTGCTCCCGGCCCCCTGGGGGATTCCGGTCGTGGCCCTCGCCGCGGTCGTCGAGGTCGCCGAGACGCTGTTCTGGATCTGGCTCTCCCGCCGGGGCAAGGTCAAGATGGGGCCGGAGACGCTCGTGGGCGCGGTCGGCCAGGTCGTCACTCCGTGCGATCCGCTCGGTCAGGTACGCGTGCAGGGCGAGCTGTGGCGCGCGCGCTGCGAGGAGGGCGCCGCGCCGGGCGAGCGCGTGCGCGTCCGGGCGCTCGACGGCCTTACGCTCGTCGTGGAGCGGGCGGCGTAGAGTGCGCGCCACGATGGGAGGCAGGTGCACGTGAAGGTCCGCGAGGCGCTACTGGCCGACCCGCGCGTGCTTCCCTCCGACGCGCCGGCCCGCGAGGCGGCGGAGCTCTTGGCGAAGCCGCATGTCGAGAACGTCCTCGTCGCCGACGGCGACCGGCTCGTCGGCTGCGTGACGACGGGCGCGCTCGTCGGGGCCGTCGCCGAGGGGCGCGACCTCCGCACCCTCACCGCCGGCGACCTGGCCGACCCGGGTGTCGCGACGGTCGGCCCGGACACGCCGCTCGACGAGGCGCTCCACCTGATGGTCGAGCGCGGCCTCGAGCGGCTCGCCGTCACCGAGGACGGACGGCTCCTCGGCGTCCTCCCGCGCGAGCCGGTGCTGCGCCGCCTCGCCGAGGACGAGCCCCCGCCCGAGCACGATCAGCAGCAGGTGTAGGCGCCCGGGGGCGCATTGCCCTCGGGCCGCTCGGGCAGTTCCGCCGCGGCTAGAGCGGCGCCGTGCATGATGTCCTGCTCGCTCGTCTCGAGCTTCCCGAGGTCGAAATGGCGGAGCGTCTCCGCGAGCACGACCGCGCCGGCGAGGATCACCGGCGCGCGGTCGGGGTGCATCCCGCGGAGCCGGCGGATCTCGTCCACGGGCATGGCGGCCAGACGCTCCACCTGCTCCGCGATCCAGGCGGAGGCCAGCTCGTGCCCGTCGACGACCTCCGGATCCTCCTCGTCCAGCCCCAGGGAGAGGACGGCGAGCG
>Ga0299913_10003857_pt1 | contig 12433 bp, 13 predicted proteins | sample RVTome_9_FD_201360 | JGI IMG/M metagenome (GOLD analysis project Ga0299913, IMG submission 201360) | Soil microbial communities from uranium-contaminated site in the Upper Colorado River Basin, Wyoming, United States - RVT155D38 (version 2) ... | reverse complement strand
TGAACCCTGGTCGGTTTCCGGTGTCCTCATCGGTTCGCTGGTGCTGATCGGCCTCGTGGCACTCTTGATTTTTGCCGTCCAGCGTCGTAATCGGTAACCAGGACATGCCTCCCTCCCAATTATTCAGATGCCAGAACTGCGGCCACACATCGGGAAAGTGGATGGGGTTCTGCCCGCAGTGCGGGGCGGAGGAGCCACTCCTCGAGGAGGCTACGGCGAGTCGGGGCAAGGCCAGGGCGGCGTCGTCGACGACCCTGGACAAGGCGATCGAGGCGGACCACAAGCGGAGCCCGACCGGGTGGTCCGAGTTCGACCGGGTGATCGGAGGTGGGGTCGTCCCCGGCTCGGTGATCCTCCTCGGAGGCGAGCCGGGGGTGGGGAAATCGACCCTGCTGCTCCAGGTGGCGGGATCACTGTCGTCGGGTGGCTCCGCGGTCCTCGTCGCCAGCGCCGAGGAGTCGGTGCATCAGGTCGCGATGCGGGCGTCGCGGCTCGGCATCGACGACCCGCTGGTTCACCTGGTCGCTGACGACGACGCCGATGCGATCGTCGCTCTGGCCGAGAAGATGAGACCGGGGCTGCTGGTGGTGGACTCCATCCAGACGGTAGGAGTCCGTGAGCTGGGCAGCGCTCCCGGGGGTGTGGCCCAGGTCCGCGAGAGCGCAGCGCGTCTGGCCAGGCTGGCGAAGAGCACCGGCGTCCCCGTGGTGCTGGTGGGGCACGTCACCAAGGAGGGCGGGCTTGCCGGCCCCAAGATGCTGGAGCACATGGTCGACGTGGTCATGTACCTGGAAGGGGATCCCGACCGCGGTTTCCGGGTGCTGCGCAGCCTGAAGAACCGGTTCGGGGCCACCCATGTCTCGGGCATGTTCGACATGCAGACCTCCGGGCTGGTCGAGCTGGCGGATCCTTCGAAGGTCTTCCTGGAAGGATGGGAGACGGAGGTGCCGGGGACGGTCGTCTACCCCGCCGTGGAAGGGCGGCGTTCCGTCCTGGTCGAGATCCAGGCCCTGGTCGCCCCGACCAAGCAGGCTCAGCCTCGGAGATCGATCCAGGGCCTCGACTCCAGTCGGGTCAATCAGGTCATCGCCGTCCTCGAGAGGCATGGCGGAGTGCACCTCCATGACCAGGAGATCTATCTCAACGTGGTCGGCGGCTGGAGGCTGGACGAGCCGGGGAGCGATCTCCCGGTCGCCCTGGCGATCGCGTCGTCGGTGTCCCAGACACCGCTGGGCCGTCTTGCCGCGTGGGGAGAGATCGGGCTCGCCGGAGAGGTGCGGTCGATCCCGTTCGAGTCTCGTCGGGTCGAAGAGTTGCGGCGTCTCGGGTTGGAGCGCTGGGTCGCCCCGCAATCGGGCCAGCCGATGCGATTGGAGACCGCCCTCGACCTCGCGTCGCTGGGTTCCTGATCTGCTGGAGTGATAGCCTGAAGTCTGTGGGTGAACCATCGATTCCCGAGACGCTGGAGCGGTTGGCTCCGGGCACCCCTATGCGGCGGGGATTGGAGCGGATCATCCAACAGGGCAAGGGCGGCCTGGTGGTCCTCGGGGATGGGAGCAAGGTCGCCGAGGTGAGTTCCGGCGGCTTCTCCCTGAACAAGGCACCCTTCACCCCGGCTCGACTAGCCGAGCTGTCAAAGATGGATGGTGGCATCGTGCTGGCCGACGACTGGGGATCGATTTTGGCTGCGGCGGTGCATTTCGTCCCCGATGGCTCAATACCCACCGACGAGACGGGGGCACGGCACCGGACCGCGGAGAGGGTGGCCGTGCAGACGAGCAAGCCGGTGGTGGCCGTGTCCGAGGGACGCAAAGTGGCCACGCTCTTCCATGCCGGCCAAAAAATCGAGCTGGCCACACCGACCGAGGTCGCCGCTCACGTCAACCAGGAACTGCAGAGCCTCGACCGGCTCCGGGCCCGGCTCGACGACTCGGAGATCAAGCTGACCCGGCTCGAAGTGGCCAGGCTCGCCACCTATCGGTCGGCGGCCACCGTGCTCCAGCGCGCCGAGATGGTGGAGCGACTGGGACGTGTCGTCGAGGCCCGCACCCTGACCCTCGGCGCGGATGGCCGAATCGTGACCCTCCAGCTACACGACCTCCTTGCCGGGGTCGTGTGGTCGATGGGCGTCGTGCTCCAGGACTATCTGAGACCCCTCCGCTCCGGATCGGTGGAGCGGGCTCTCGCTCGACTCAGTGCTCTGGAGGCGAGCGAACTCCAGGACCCGAGCCGGGTGGGCAAGGCCGTCGGTTTCCCGGATCTCGACGAGCCGGCGGAGCCGCGCGGGCACCGCATCGTTTCCGAGATGGGCAGACTGCCCGACTCCGTGCGTGAGGACATCGTCAGGCATTTCGGGTCCATTTCGAAGCTGCTCAGGGCCGACCAGGAGGCCCTGCTCGCGGTGGAGGGGGTCGGAGAGACCCGGGCGACCCAGATCCGTGGCTACCTGAAGAGGCTCCAGGACAGTGTGGACGAGTGGGAGCCCATGCTGGATTGACCCGACGCCTCGGTACACTCCGCCACCGCACATGGCCAAGACCGCTCCCAAATACTCCGTAGGTGACAAGGTCGTGCACCCCCAGCACGGCGCCGCGACCATCAAGAAAAGGGTCAAGCAGGAATTCGCGGGGAAGAAGCAGGACTATTTCGTCCTCGAGATCGCCACCGAGCAGCTCACTGTGATGGTGCCGTTCGACAAGGTCGAGGATCTCATCCGACCTGTCATCTCCAAGACCAAGTCGAGAGAGGTCTTGCGGTCCCTCAAGGGCGAGCCCGAGGAGGCCGGCTCCAACTGGAGCCGCTGGTACAAGGTGCTCAACGAGAAGATGACTTCGGGCGACATCTTTCAGGTCGCCGAGGTGGTCCGCGACCTCTCCTACGCCCAGCAGACCAAGGGGATCAGCCCGGCGTTGAAGCGCATGCTCTCCAAGGCCCGTCTCACTCTCAGCTCCGAGCTGGCGTTCTCCCTCGAGGTCGATGACGAAGAGGCGATCAAGAAGCTCGATCGGGCGCTCCCCAAAGTCGACCCGATCGAGGAGTGATGGGGGGACCCGCCACGACACGGGTGGGCTGGGGATATGACATTCACCGGCTCGACGGTGAGCCGCCCCTTCTCCTGGGCGGGGTCGTCGTGTCCGAGGAACTGGGAGTGACCGCCACCTCCGATGGGGACGTGCTCGCCCACGCGGTCACCGACGCCGTCCTCGGAGCGGCGGTGGCAGCCGACATCGGCTCCCATTTCCCTTCCGACGATCCGGCCTCTCGGGGTCTCGACTCGCTGGTGATGCTGGAGCACGCGGTGGCGCTGGCTCGTGAGTCCGGCTGGGCGGTGTCCCATCTCGACGCCACCATCATCGCCGAAAAGGTACGCGTCGCACCACACCGTGACGCCATCCGAGAACGACTGGCGTCGGCGATGGCACTCGACGTCGGGTCGATTTCGGTGAAGGCGACCACGAGCGACGGCCTGGGGCCGATCGGGTCCGGTGAGGGCATTGCCGCGGTCGCCACCCTGACGTTGACGACCCTGACTTAACATCGTCCGATGCTCCAGGTGTACAGCACGCTGAATCGTGCCATTCGGCCTTTCGAGCCGCGCGAGCCGGGCAAGGCGGCGATGTATGTCTGCGGCCCCACCGTGCAATCCGAGCCGCATGTCGGCCATGGCCGCTCGGCGGTGTCCTTCGACGTCATCCGGCGTTATCTGGCCTGGCGCGGGTACGACGTGACCTTTGTGCGCAACGTCACCGACATCGAGGACAAGATCATCGCGGCGGCTGCCGAGTCGGGTCTGGAGGTCGGCGTCCTCGCCGAGCGGATGGCGCAGAGGTTCGATGACGGATACCGGGCTCTCGGTGTCCTGGCTCCCGACGTCGAGCCCAAGGCGACCGAGCACATACCCGAGATCATCTCTCTCATCTCGTCATTGATCGAGCGGGGCTTGGCCTATGAGTCCGGAGGGGACGTCTACTTCTCGGTGCGGTCCCTGGAGAGTTATGGCGGCCTGTCCGGCATGAAGCCCGACGAGCTTCGCTCCGGGGTGAGGATCGAAGTGGAGGAGGCAAAACACGATCCCCTCGATTTCGCGTTGTGGAAGGCGGTCAAACCCGGCGAGCCCTGGTGGGACTCTCCGTGGGGCCCGGGCCGGCCGGGCTGGCACATCGAGTGCTCGGCGATGGCCCATCGCTATCTGGGTGACGACTTCGATATCCACGGCGGAGGCACCGACTTGATCTTCCCTCATCACGAGAACGAGATCGCCCAAAGCGAAGGCGCCTCCGGCAAGACCTTCGCCCGTTATTGGCTGCACAACGGGATGGTCAATCTCGACGGTGAGAAGATGTCCAAGTCGACCGGGATCCTCACCGACCTCGCCTCCGCCGTCGAGGAGCATGGGGGCCGGCCCCTCCGATTCCTCCTAATGCGGGCTCATTACCGGTCGCCCATCGAGTACAGCGACGAGTTGGTGGTCGAGGCCGCCGAGGCGCTGGAGCGTCTCGACAGGTTTCGGTCCCGGGTGACCCCTTCCCGGCCCGACGAGAAGGCCCTCGATTCGTTCCGCGAGGCGATGGACGACGATTTCGGCACACCGGAGGCCGTCTCTCTCCTCTTCGACCTGGTGCGGGAGGGAAACCGTATCCTCGACGACGGTGAGGATGCTGCCTCCATCGCTGGGGCCGTGGAGGTCATTGTCGACGTCCTCGGGATCGACGACGCCAGCCGGGCTGCCGAGAGAGCGTTCTCGCTCGGGGATCTCCCCGATCGGTACGACCTGAGCGGAACGACGGACGAGATGATCGCAAGGCTCATCGCGATACGGGACGAGGCGCGGCGGGAGAAGGATTTCGCCACGGCAGACGCCATCAGGGATGGCCTGGAGACCGAGGGTGTGTTACTCGAGGATGGGCCTGATGGCACGCGCTGGGTACGGCGATAGGGTCGAAGGCGTCCATGCGGTCGCAGCCGCGGCCGCGGCCGGCCGGATCACCCGCCTCTATGTCGAGAGAGCGCGGCGCGGGAGACCGCCCATCGACGCCATCGTGGATGATCTCGGATCGACGAGGGTCACGGTCGTCCCCGATGTCCGGCCCCACGCCGAGACCGACGCTCCCCAGGGGGTTGTCGCCGAGTGCCGGCCAATCATGCCGGTGGGGCTCGACACCCTGGCGGCGCCGGGGGCTGCAGTGCTGGTACTCGACCATCTCCAGGACCCCCAGAATGTCGGTGCTGTCGCCCGCTCGGCGCGGGCCGCTGGGCTGAGTGGTCTCGTGGTGTCCGAACGGAGGTCGTCCCCTCTCTCGGCTGCCGCCTTCAAGGCGTCGGCGGGAGCATTGGAGACTCTCCCGGTCGCGGTGGTCGGTTCGATCCCGGAGGCGCTCTCCCGTCTCAAGAAGGCGGGGCTGTGGGTGGTGGGCCTCGACGCCGGAGGAGAGTCCGATCTTTTCGGTCTCGAAATCCTTACCGAACCGGTCGCGGTGGTCATCGGTGCCGAGGGGGCGGGGCTCGCCGAGCTCACCAGGAAGCGATGTGACCTCATCGCCTCGATCCCGATGGCGGACTTCGACAGCCTCAACGCCTCGGTTACCGCTGCGCTCGCCAGCTTTGAGATAATGAGAGCCCGCAGTGAAGCTGCGGGCTCTCGGTGCTGAGTACTTGGGACTTGGTACTGAGTACTTGGATGCCGGGTTAGCTCAGTTGGTAGAGCAGCTGATTTGTAATCAGCAGGTCATCGGTTCGACTCCGGTACCCGGCTCAACGGATCCCAAGCCTGCGGATTCCCAAATCCTCAACTAGTACCCCACCCCCAAATACTCTCAGAGCGATGTTCACCGCCGAGGACCAGTCGATCCTCAAGTTCGAGAGCCGCTCCTGGCACGAGGGAGGGCCCAAGGACCAGCTCATCGAATTCGATCTCGGCCTGTCGGCTGCCGCCTACTACGAGCGTCTCCTCGAGCTGATCGACGAGCCGGAGGCGTATCGCGCCGATCCTTTCACGATCCGGCGTTTGTCCCGGATGGTCGAGCCCGCATACGGCCACAGGGAGATAGTGGGCTGATGGTCAAGGGCCGTCACGCCTCGAGCGGATCGACAGGTTTCTATCGGGATCTGGGCCTCATGGTGCTCGGGATCCTCCTGGTCGGGGCGGTGGTATTCCTGATCCTGTACCTCGTGGTCGGAGACGACCCTCCCGAGGCGCTCACCAGCACCACGACCACCCAGGTCGTGACCTCGACGACCCTCGATGACCCGACGACCACGACCACCGCGAGCACGACGACCACCGTCCCTCAATCGACGACGAGCACCGTCCCAGTGCGTCCCCCGAGCGAGGTGACAGTCGCGGTGCTCAATTCGGTGGGCCTGCCCGGCGCCGCCGGGGCCATGACATCAGTCCTCGCCGAGGCCGGCTATCAGACTCAGCAGGCAGCCGACTTCGAGCCGCTGCAGGACCCGTCGCGTCTGTGGTATCGGGAGGGTTATTCCGCCGAGGCGAATGTGATGCTCCAGTTCCTGCCGGATGCCCTGGTCGAGCCGCTGCCCGACGAAGAGCTGAAACCGGGCGCCAACGTCGTGATGGTGCTGGGCTCCGACTACGAAGGGTGACCCACCTAGTCGGCAAGCCACGGGCCAGGATTCCTCGAGGGTGGTTGATCCCGTTGGCGATGGTGGCGGTGCTGCTGGTCATGATCGCCGCCGGAGCGATGAGCAGGGCGGTCGCAGTCGACTTCCTGGCTTGGTGGCCGGTGTGGCTGGCGTTGGCCCTGGTGACACTGCTCGGCCGGGGCCGGCGTTGGGGGCCGGTGAGGGTGTCGGGGGTGATCCCCCTGCTGGCGGCCGGATGTCTCCTCGCGTTCGTTTTCGCCTACTACTCGAGCTGGTCTCTCATGCCCTCGGCGAGCGTGCAATTGCGCGGACCGGCGATCGAGGCGACCGAGGGTGCGGCGCTCTCGGCGAGGATAGCTGGCGACCTGGAGGTGGGATCCAATTCCTCCAGGCGGTTCTACACGGCCAGGCCGCTCCGGGGGGGAGGGCAGGTCGGCATCCCCACCGCCACCGAACGGGTCCAGGGCTCGGCGTTCTCTGTTTCGATGACACCTGACTCCGACCCCGGTGTGTACCGCTTCTCCGGTTGGAGGATCGGGCTCTCCGACCGGGTGCCGTGGGCGCTGACCCTGGAAGGCAACCTGAAAGCGGACCTGAGCGATCTTCGGGTGGTCGAGTTGCGGGTGACCGGGAATGGTTCGATCGCTCTTGGCCGAGCCGCCGGGGAGGTGTCGGTGAGTGTCGACGGGGCGATGGCCATCACCCTCCCACCGACGGCCGTCGCCCGGGTGATCGGAGAGGCAGCGGTCCCGGGCGACTGGGTCCGCGATGGAGACGGCTGGTCGTCCCCTGGCGACGGGCCTGGCTGGGTCTTTTCGACCGGCCCCGGCGCCGCCCTGGCGATCGGGTACCCGTAGGTACACTCCCGGCTCGTGCCTCGGGACAATCTCAGCCGCTACGCCCTGATCGTGTGGATCGCCGTTGGTGTCGTGGTGCTGACCTGGGTGGCGCTGATGATCGCCGACTCGGTGCGGGTGATCTGGATGCCGGTGGCGCTCGGTGCGGGGATCATGTTCGTCCTCGAGCCGGTAGTGAAGGTCTTCGAACGGCTTCGAATGCCCCGATTCTGGGCAGTGATCCTTGCTTTCACCGCACTGCTGGCCCTGGTCGTCGCCGGCATCGCTCTGGTGTTGCCGACTCTCCGGGACCAATCAGGCGAGTTGGTTGCCGATCTGCCTGATATCTACGAAGGGTTCCTCGACTGGCTGCGGGAGACGGGGGACCGGTTCGGTGTCGACGTCGATGCGGTATTCACCGAGGACTTCATCTCGGACTGGCTCGACGACCCGGCTAATCAGGAGACGATCACCAATTTCCTCCTTGGCGTCGGCGCCGGAGCCGGCCGGCTGATCCGAGGCGTGACCGACTTCATCCTGGTCGTCGGGCTCACCCCGGTTCTCGCCCTGTACATCCTCATCGACCTCGAGCGATTCAAGAAGAACTCATTGGAGCTGACCCCTCACCGGCATAGGGAGGAGGCTTCGTTCATCGCCGGTCAGGTCGGCACTGCCGTCGGGTCCTTCGTGAGGGGCCAGATGCTGGTCTCTGCGATCGTCGGCGTCGCCTCGAGCATCGGGATGTGGATGATCGATCTGCCTTTCTGGCTTCTGATCGGGATTCTTGCCGGGATCCTCAACCTGATCCCGTTTGCCGGGCCGATCGTGGGTGGCGCGTTGGCTGCGATCGTGGCTCTCCTCGACGGCAACGTGACTCAGGCCATAGTGGCGGTCGTGATCTTCACCGCCATCCAACAGGTCGACAATCACATCATCACACCGATGGTTCAGCGAGCGCGGGTCAGTCTCTCTCCTGTCGTCATCGTCCTCGCTCTCGTGATCGGCGGTTCGCTGGCGGGCCTCGTCGGTGTCCTCATCGCGGTGCCTGTTACCGCTGCCCTTCGCATCGTCGTCGGCCACTTCTGGAGGACGCGGGTCCTCGGCCAGTCGTGGCGGGAGGCCAGCGAGGGCATGATCGAGTTCACGGAACCGCCTGAGAGGATCGCCGGGATTCGGCGGCGCAACCCCGACCAGACCCGGCTGTTCGACACTCAGGAGATGACCAGCCTCCAGGTGAAGCCCGACGACGACGACCATCCATAGTCGGGCACGGCGAGCCTTTCACCCCCGGCCCGGCCACTTCCCGATAGGGTCGGCCGATGGCTGGAACGGGACAGACCGAAGAACTGGCAGGAGTCGATGCCTACGTGGCATCAGCCGAGGGGGAGGTCGTGGAGACCACTGAGGGCGGTCTCTATCTCGACCGCACCGTCTTTTACGCCCGCGGCGGGGGCCAGCCCGGTGACGTCGGGGTGATCCGATGGGATGGGGGAGAGGTCGAGGTGACCGACACCTACCGCAAGTCGGGTCGTCCCTTCCACGAGGTCGCCGACGGCAGCAAGCTTCCGCCACCCGGCACCCCCGTGGAAGGTGTCATCGACTGGGAGCGCCGCTATCTCACGATGAGGACCCACACCGCGCTCCATGCGCTGTCCGGTGTGATCTTCCGCGACTTCGGGGCCAAGGTCACCGGAGGCAACATGTCACCCGGTGAAGCGAGGATGGACTTCGAGCTGGACTCGATGTCGGTGGAGTTGGGTCAGGAGATCGAGCGGGTGCTCAACGCGGAGCTGGTCAAAGGTTACCCGACCGAGATCCTCTACATGGCCAGGAGCGAGGCGTTGAAGGATCCCGATCTGATCCGAACCAAGGTGAACCTGATCCCCGAGTGGGTCTCCGAGATTCGGGTCATCGACATCGTCGGGCTCGATCGCCAAGCCGACGGGGGCACTCATGTTGCCTCGACGCTGGAGGTCGGCGGGGTGGAAGTGGTGAAGACGGAGTCGAAGGGCAAGGCGAACAAGAGGATGAGGATCCGGGTGGTGGCGGCTGATCCGTCTGAAAACCCATGAGGTGAGGTAGCGTCTCGCTTGGAGTCAGGGCGGCGCAGCGCGTCGCCCTTTCTCGTGCGATGATCGACTTCAGGTAGGACCGGTTCCCATGCTCGACTTCATTCTTGGCCTGTTCCTGGCCGGCCTTCTCATTCGCGGCTGGATCAGAGGCATGGTGCGGGAGGCGCTGGATCTCGTGGGCCTGGTCGTGGGGATCTTCATCGCGTTCCGGCTCTCTGGTCCTCTCGGCGAATTCCTGGTCGACACCTTCGGCGTGTCACCCGAGGTCGGAACGATCGGCGGCGGGATACTCCTGTTCGTGCTCTTCGGGGTTTCATTGAGCATCGGCGCCCATTACCTGACCAAGGTGATGACGCTGCCCGGGCTCAACCTCGTCAATCGGGTGGGCGGCAGCGCGGTGGCCGCGTTGTGGGCGGTCGCGCTACTCCTGGTGATGATCAACCTGGCACGGGTGATGCCGTTGCCAGAGGGGTTGAACGATTCGCTGGAGGAGTCGAGGGTGGTGGAGGTGATCGCCGGGCCTGACGCCATTCCCCAGACCCTCTTCCTGCAGATCGGGTCGGACCAGGCTCTCGAGTCGTTGGCCTCCATTCGGTCGATATTCGACTCGGCTCGCGCCGTCCCCGAAGGAAACGAGGTGCTGTCCATCCCGGCGGCGCGTCGCGATGAGATTCGCCAGGCTCGGGGGCGTGTCGAGGGCGTCATTGAGATGGTGAACGAATTTCGCGCCGGGGAGGGGCTACGCGCCCTCGCGGTCAGCGACGGGTTCACCGCCGTGGCCGAGGACCGGGCGACGGCGATGTACCGGGCGGGCCGATTGTCGCGCCAAGACGCCGACGGTCGACGCGCTGGCGACGCTCTCATGGCAGCCGGCCTTCGATTCGGAGTCAGTGGGGAGAACATCGCATTGGCCAGCAGCAGCAGGGCAGCCTTCGACGGGATGCTCGACTCGTCATCGGCTCTAGCGCAGTTGTCGGTGACCGCCTACGACCGGATCGGTGTCTCGGTGGTCGACGGTCCCACCGGTCTGTTGGTGGTGATCGTCTTTGGGGGCTGAACCTTTCTGTGTCGGTTTTCTTGGGCTCAGCCCAAGAAAACCGACACAGAAAGATGGAACAAAGGGGTGGGACGGCGCGTTGGGCCTTTGTTCATGACTGTTACCGACGGGACCAGGACCGTCAGGCGAGGCGAGTTCATCGGGATCCTCGCCATGACGATGTCGGTGGCGGCTCTGGCGATCGATCTCATGCTCCCCGCCCTGAGCGATATCCGCGAGGAGTTCGGCCTGGCATCCGACTCCACCGCCGTCGCCGGGTTGGTGACCACATTCATGCTCGGGCTGGCAATGGGGCAGATTGCATATGGGGTGCTGTCAGATCGGGTCGGCCGCAAGCCCATGATCTTCCTCGGCCTGGTTCTTTACGCGGTCGGCGCGATCGGCTCCGCCCTGGCTCCGAATCTGGGCTGGCTGCTCGGAGCACGGTTCGTTTGGGGACTCGGTGCGGCCGGGCCCCGGGTGATCACCATCTCGGTGATACGGGACACCTATGTCGGCGACCAGATGGCGAGAGCCATGTCGTTCGTTTTCGCGACCTTCATCCTGGTCCCGGTGGTGGCGCCGTCTCTGGGCGCCCTTCTCACCGAGTGGATTTCCTGGCGCGGCGCCTTTGGGTTCTGCGTGGTCGTGGCCGTCCTGGTGGCTCTTCTCGTCCTCCGGCTCCCCGAGACACTGCGTCCTGAAAACCGGATGCGCCTCACCTGGCGGGACATCACCGCGGCAGGCCGCAAGGTGGTGACCACCCGGGTGACCATCGGGTACACCTTTGCGATCACGGTCATGTTCGGGGTCTTCTTCTCCTATCTGGCCAGCTCGGAGCTGATCTTCGACGAGGTCTTCGGGCTCGATGACGAGTTCCCGGTCATCTTCGGTGCAATCGCCGTGGTCATGGGGCTGGCGATGTACACCAACGGCAGAATCGTGGTCCGTGCCGGCCTCTCCCGCCTGGTCCGGATCGCCATGATCGGCTATGTCGGGGTCACCGCCGTCCTTGCATCCTTGGCGTGGCTGACCGACGGTCAACCCGGATTCTGGCCGTACGCTCTGATCCTGGCGGCCTCTCTGGTCATGCATGCGCTCCTGGTGCCCAACATGAACGCGATAGCGATGGTGCCGATGGGAGAGATCGCCGGGACGGCGTCTGCGGTGATCGGCACTGTTTCCACCGCCGTCGGGGCCCTGATCGGCTCGGTCATCGACCGCGCCTACGACGGAAGCGTGCTGCCGTTGAGCATGGCGTTCCTGGCCACCGGGCTGGTCGCTCTGGCGATATCCAGGTGGGCCGGGGCCACCCTCAAGGAGCCGGTGTCGATAGAGCCCCGGCCGGTGTACCCGGTCGAGTGATCAGGTCGTCGCCGTCACCGGATCCCTGGCCCGGGTGAAAGCCACGGCGCCCACCCCGAGGAGCACCAGCCCCGCACCGGCCATCTGAAGCGATGACGGGCTCTCGGAGAAGATGATCGCACCCCAAACCATGGTGAGGGCCGGCTGGAGCAGGATGATGGTCGAGGTCTCCACTGCGGGCAGCCGGGGCAGGGCGTAGCCGATCATCAGCCACGCGATCACCTGGGCGCCGATGGCCAGTGCCAGCAACCAGCCGTGACTGGGCCACTCCGGTGCCAGGTGGAGATCTCCCCTGACGCCGCCTATCGCCAATGAGGCGAGCATGGCCCCGGTCGTGGCCTCCATCAACGGTCCGGCGGTCGGGCCCGGCCCCGCGTTGGAGGCTCGGTAGCCAAGGAGGAAGGTGGCATAGAACACGGCGGCGACGAGTGCCAGGATCGTTCCCAGCGCCGGGTTGTCTCCGAACGCTCCGTCCTGTCCCACGCCCGACACCAGGGCCACTCCGGCCAGCACGACCGGTA
>Ga0299913_10003856_pt1 | contig 12433 bp, 12 predicted proteins | sample RVTome_9_FD_201360 | JGI IMG/M metagenome (GOLD analysis project Ga0299913, IMG submission 201360) | Soil microbial communities from uranium-contaminated site in the Upper Colorado River Basin, Wyoming, United States - RVT155D38 (version 2) ... | reverse complement strand
ATCGGCGACGCGGCCAGCGGTGCGGTCGACGCGTTGTCGCCGCGGAACGGCTGAGCCTCGCGTCTACCATGAGCCCACTGTCCGGGCCACGCGTGATGGGGCCTGGCCCGAGCCGAGGGCTTCGCGATGCACCTGCCGGTCATGCCGCCCATCTCGCCGATGCTGGCGAAGAACGCGGCGAGACTGCCCGACGACGACGGCTGGCTGTTCGAGCCGAAGTGGGACGGGTTCCGCTGCCTGGTCTTCCGCGAGGGCGACGAGGTCGAGCTGTGGTCACGCCACGGCAAGCAGTTCAACCGCTACTTTCCGGAGCTTGCCGACCCGCTGCGCGCGCAGCTGCCGCCTCGGGTCGTGCTCGACGGGGAGCTCGTCGTGCCCGACGGCGACGGCCTGAGCTTCGACCTGCTGGGCCAGCGGATCCACCCCGCCGAGTCGCGGGTCGCGATGCTGGCCGAAACCACGCCGGCCCGGTTCGTCGCGTTCGACGTGCTCGCGGTCGCTGACGAGGACCTGCGCGCCACCCCGTTCGGTGAGCGCCGGAGGCAACTGGAGACGATGCTCGCCGAGGCGTCACCACCGCTGCACCTGACGCCCGCGACCGATGACCACGCCACGGCGTCCGACTGGTTCGAGCGCTTCGAGGGGGCCGGCGTGGACGGGATCATCGCCAAGCCGCTGGCCGATCCGTACGCCGAAGGCATCCGTGCCCAGCTCAAGCTCAAGCACCAGCGCACCGCCGACGTGGTCGTCGCCGGCATGCGGTGGCACAAGAGCGGCCAGGGCGTCGGGTCGCTGTTGCTGGGGCTGTGGCGCGACGACCACCTGCAGCACATCGGGGTGGCGTCGTCGTTCACGGCGAAGCGCCGCGTCGAGCTGGTCGACGAGCTCGCGGACCTGCGCCTCGACGACGTGTCCGAGCACCCCTGGGCGGCGTGGACCGAAGAGGCGGCGCACGACACGCAGCGCATGCCGGGCGCACCGTCACGGTGGTCCGGGCAGCGGGAGTCGGACTGGATCCCGTTGCGGACCACGCGGGTCGCCGAGGTCGGCTTCAACCAGCTGACCGACGGTCGGCTGCGCCACCCCGCGAAGTTCGTCCGGTGGCGTCCGGACAAGCCGCCGGGGGACTGCACCTACGATCAGCTCGACGTCGCCCCGCCCGCCGAGCTGGACCACGTCTTCGGCGCCTGAGCGTGGCCTTGGCAGCGCGCGTGGCGGACAGCCGCCATGTGGCAGCGCGTCGCCGCGGTCGGGCCGCGTCGCGTCCGTCGTGTCAGACCACGATCAGGGCGTGACGCCCGGCGTCACAGACCGCCGCGGGCACTGATCTGCTGGACCACCCAGCGGTTGCCGTCCGGGTCGCTGAAGTGCACGAACCCGACGTTGTCGAGCACGTCGTCGGGTCGGCGGTCACGCAGCCCGTCCGGCCCGTGGACCCGGATGGGGCTGACGGCGACACCGCGGTCGACCAGCTGGCGTGCGCCGCGTCGAGCGTCCAATCCATGCAATGCACCTCCGTGTTCGGACGCGGCGTGGAGCGCAGTCGCCACATGTGGCGAGTGTGCGACACGCCGGGCAGGTCAGCGGGCGGCGACCCAGCTGTCGCGGCATCCCGCGCAGCAGAACCACGCGGTCTCACCGTCGACCGTGGCACTGATGGAGTCGTCGCTGGTCAGGACCGTCATGCCGCAGATCGGGTCGACGGCGGTGCCCGGCGGTGCCGGCGTGGCGTCGGGCGCCACGCCCTCGGCGACCTCGGCGCGACGCGACCGGCGCGACGCGACCAGCTCGGCCAGGATCGACAGCGCGATCTCGGGCGCGGTGCGGGCGCCGATGTCGAGCCCGGCGGGCACCGACACGCGCGCGCGGGCCACGTCGTCGACCCCGAGGCCGGCGAGCACCGCACTCCCCCGCCGGTGGCTTGCGACCAGCGCGACGTAGGGCACCCCTGCGTCGAGCGCGGCGGTCAGCGCCTGCTCCTCGCCGCGGCCATGCGACGCGACGACCACCGCCGCGACGTCGGCGCCGACCTCGATCGTCCCGGTCGTCGCCTCGGCGGTGAACCCGAGCGGGCTGGCCAGGTCGACCAGCGCCTGTGCGATCGGCGTGTCACCGGCCACCAACAGGCGTGCGGGCGGCGCCAGCGGCTCGAGGAAGATCTCGACCGCGCCGCCCGACAGGCAGGGGTTGGACACCGTGACCGCACCGTGCTCGGTGGTCGTGGCGTCGACGCCGGGCAGGATCCGCAGAAGCAGGGGCTCACCGGTATCGAGCGCAGCGCGAGCGTGCACCTGGACCGACGACTCGGCGCACGTGCCGCCGACGAAGCCCTCGATGGTCCCGTCGGCGTGCACGACCGCCGCATCGCCGGCGTGCACGCTGGTCGGGTGGTCGGCTCGGACCACGGTCGCGCGCACGTGCGGCACCCCGGCCGCGACGAGCTCGGCGGACCGCTCGGTGACCGCGAACCGGGCCACGTCAGCCCTCGTCGCCGTCACCGGCCGTCGCAGCGTGGATCGCCTCCCACACCTTCGACGGTGTCGCCGGCATGTCGATGTGGCGCACCCCGTAGACCGAGAGCGCGTCGACGACGGCGTTCATGATCACAGGCGGTGAGCCGACCGTGGCCGACTCGCCGACCCCCTTGGCGCCGATCGGGTGGTGCGGGCTCGGAGTGACCGTGAAGTCGGTCTCCCAGTCGGGCACCTCCATGGCGGTCGGCATCAGGTAGTCCATGAACGAGCCGCCCAGGCAGTTGCCGAACTCGTCGAAGTCGATGATCTCCATCAGCGCCATGCCGACGCCGTCGGCCAGGCCGCCGTGGATCTGCCCCTCGATGATCATCGGGTTGATGCGCGTGCCGCAGTCGTCGACGGCGACGAACCGGCGGACCTTCGTCTCGCCTGTCGTCGGGTCGATGTCGACCACGCACACGTACGCGCCGAACGGGTACGTCAGGTTCGGCGGGTTGTAGGTGGTCATCGCCTCGAGTGAGCCCTCAATGCCGTCGGGCAGGTCGACCGCGCCGTGGGCGGCCATGGCGATCTCGGCGATGGTCTTGGCGCTGTCGGGGTCGCCCTTGACGAAGAACCGGCCCTTGTCCCAGTCGAGATCGTCCGGGCTGACCTCCAGCATCCCGGCTGCGATGGCACGGGCCTTGTCGCGCACCTTGCGCGACGTGATGGCCACCGCGGCCCCACTGACCGGCGTCGACCGGCTGCCGTAGGTGCCGAGCCCGAACGGGGTCTGGTCGGTGTCGCCGTGCACGACGTCGATGTCCTCGGGCGGGATGCCGAGCTCTTCGGCCACGATCTGGGCGAACGTCGTCTCGTGGCCCTGCCCCTGCGTCTGCACCGACAGCCGCACCACGGCCTTGCCCGTCGGGTGCACCCGGACCTCGGAGCTGTCCGCCATGCCCAGCCCCAGGATGTCCATGTGGCGCCGCGGCCCGGCGCCGACGGCCTCGGTGAAGAAGCCGACGCCGATCCCCATCAGCTCGCCACGCTCCCGCTTCTCGGCCTGCTCACGCCGCAGGTCCTCGTAGCCGGCCACGTCGAGCGCCTTGCGCAACGTTGTCGGGTAGTCGCCCGAGTCGTACTCCCACCCCGTCTTGGTGGTGTAGGGGAACTGGTCGGGCTGGATCAGGTTGCGCATGCGCAGCTCGGCCGGGTCCATGTCGAGCTCGGCGGCCAGCACATCGACCATCCGCTCGACCAGGTACACCGCCTCGGTCACGCGGAACGAGCACGCGTAGGCCACGCCGCCGGGCGCCTTGTTGGTGTAGACCCCGGTCACCTTGCAGTGCGCGGCCTGCAGGTCGTAGCTGCCGGTGAACACGTGGAAGAACCCGGCCGGGTACTTGGTCGGCTGGGCCGTGCCGTTGTGGGCGCCGTGGTCGGCCAGCACGGTCGTGCGCACCGCCAGGATCGTGCCGTCGCTGGTCGCCGCGATCTCACCGGTCATGTGGTAGTCGCGGGCGAACGCCGTCGAGATCAGGTTCTCCGAGCGGTCCTCGACCCACTTCACCGGCGTGCCCGTCACGATCGAGCCGACGACCGCGCACACGTACCCGGGGTAGATGCCGACCTTGCCGCCGAACCCGCCACCGATGTCGGGTGAGACCACCCGGATCTTGTGCTCGGGGATGCCCGCGACGATCGCATACAACGTCCGGTGCGCGTGCGGCGCCTGCGTCGTCTCGTACAGAGTGAGCTTGCCGGTGACCTGGTCGTAGTCGGCGACCGCTCCGCACGTCTCCAACGGCGCGGGGTGCACGCGCGGGTAGACCATGTCCTGGGTCACGACGACGTCGGCCTCGGCGAACACCCGGTCGCACTCGTCGGCGTCGCCCGACTCCCAGTCGAAGATGTGGTTGTCGGTCTTGCCTTCGAGGTCGTCGCGGATGACAGGAGCGTCCGAATCCAACGCGTGGTGCGGGTCGATGACCGTATCGAGGATGTCGTACTCGACGTCGATCAGCTCGAGCGCGTCGCGCGCGGCATAGCGGTCGTCGGCCACGACGAACGCGACCTCCTGGCCCTGGAAGCGGACCTTGTCGGTCGCCAGCACCGATTGGGTGTCCGAGGACAGCGTCGGCATCCAGGCGAGGTTGAGTGGCTCGAGGTCCGCGCCCGTGATGACCGCCCGCACCTTCGGGTGCGCGAGCGCCTCGGTCGTGTCGATCGAGACGAGGCGCGCGTGCGCGACGGGCGACCGCAGGATCGCGCCGTGCAACATGCCGGGGAGCACGATGTCGTCGACGTAGTTGCCCTGGCCGCGGATGAAGCGCGGGTCCTCCTTGCGCTTGAGCCGGCCGAAGCCGATGGGCCGCTCCTGCTCGGGTGCCGTCGTCACGACCCGACCTCCTGCTCCTGCGCCTCGGACTGTGCGGCCGGTGTGGCACCGTTCCCACCGCCGCCGTGCTCGGCGGCCCAGCGGATCGAGCGCACGATGGTGGCGTAGCCGGTGCAGCGGCACAGCTGCCCGCTGATCGCCTCCCTGATCTCAGCGGTCGAAGGGTCGGGGTTGCCGTCGAGCAGCGCGCGGGCCGTCAGCATCATCCCGGGGGTGCAGAACCCGCACTGGAGCCCATGCTCCTCCATGAAGCCCTGCTGCACCGGGTCGAGCTGGCCGTCCTGCTCGAGGCCCTCGACCGTGCGCACCTCGTGGCCGACGGTCATCGCCGCCAGCGTCGTGCAGCTCTTGACGGGCTCGCCGTCGATCAGCACCACGCAGGTGCCGCAGTTGCTGGTGTCACACCCCCAGTGGGTGCCGGTCAACCCGAGCTCGTCGCGTAGGAAGTGGACGAGCAGCATGCGGGGCTCCACGTCGCGTCGGTGCTCGACGCCGTTGACGGTCAGTGTCACGTCCATCGCAGTCCTCCTACGCGGTCCGGGCACGCTCGACGGCACGGCGCAGCGCACGCGTCGTCAGCTCGGCGGTCAGGTGGCGCTTGTACGTCGCGGAGCCACGTTGGTCGTCCACGGGAGCGCACTGCTCCGCCGCGAGCTTGCCGGCCTCTGCGTACAGATCCTCGTCGGGCGCGCGTCCCCGCACCGCGTCCTGCGCGGCCGTGGCCAGGCCGTCGTCGAGCCCGACCGCCGTCAACCCGATGCCGACGTCGTCGATCGTGCCGTCGGTCATCCAGACCGACACGCCGGCGGCTGCGATCGCCCAGTCGCCGACGCGGCGCTCGACCTTCTCGTAGGCGCTGGCCGCGCCCGGGCGCAACGGGATGCGGATCTCGGTCAGGATCTCGTCGGGCTCGACCGCCGTCTCGTACGGCCCGCGGTGGAAGTCACTCATCGGGACCGTGCGCCCGCCGTCGCGACCGTGGATGACGACGTCGGCGAACATCGCGTCGCAGACGGTCGACAGGTCCTCACCGGGGTCCGCCTGGCACAGCGACCCGCCGATCGTGCCCCGGTTGCGCACGACCGGGTCGGCGATCACGCGCTCGGCGTCGACCATCATCGGCACCAGCCGGCCGATCGTGTCCGATGCCAGCAGCGCCGCGTGCCGCGTCAGCGCACCGATCCGAAGGGTGTCGCCGTCCTCGGTGATGTGGCCGAGCTCGGCGCAGTCGTTGATGTCGATGAGCAGCTCGGGGCGTGCCAGGCGCAGCTTCATCATCGGCAGCAGGCTGTGCCCGCCGGCGATGATCCGTGCCTCCTCACCATGCTCGGCGAGGAGCTCGAGCGCATGGTCGACGCTCGTGGCGCGCGCGTACTCGAACGGGGCAGGTACCTGCATGCGGTCCACCTCCACGACGCAAACTGGGGCGCCGCCGTCGCCCCACCACATGCAGCGTCGGTGTTCGGGCGGGCCTCGTCAAGGCCTGAACCGGAGGTGATGCAAACGTGTGGGGCGTCCGATACAGCGGCGCCCACCCTGGTCGGCCTAGCGCCGCTGGGGCCCACCCGACGTGACTGGCGCCTGCGCCGCCCGATCCTCGACCCGTCCGACGAGGTCGTCCCACTCGTCGCGGTTGCGCTCAATGGCGCGGCGCACGCGCGATCGGGGGACGTTCAGCTCGTCGGCGAGCTCGCGCTGCGTCGGGACCTGGCCCGCCTGCTGGACCGCGGCGATGATCTGCGTCCAGACCTCCGTGCCCCGTGCCCGCGCAGGTACGTCGAGCGTGAGCCGTCCGGTGTCGTCGCGGTCGATCCGCAGCTGCCCGTCGCCGGTCCGCGGGGTGTGGCCCGTGACCACGATCCGGGGTTCGCGGTCGTCGACCTCGTCGTCCCGCGCGGTGCCGTCGACGTCGCGGTCGTCGGCCACGTCGTGGTCGAACACCGCCTGCCGGTCGTACTCGGCGACGGCCTGTGCCGCGCGCACCGAGCCGTCAGCAGGCTGGGCCGGGTGCGCGGCCTGCGCCTCGGAGGTCGCGTCGGCACGCGCTGCGGACCGTCGTTCGCGGTCGACCCACGCGGGCGTGAACCGGGGCGCCATGGTGCGCTCGCGGCGGATCTGCCAGGACACCAGCTCCAGCGACAGGATCAGGCCCGCAGGTGGGACGGCGGCCAGCACCTGCGCGAGCGGCGAGTTGCCCGACGCATGCGCCACGTTGGCCCACATCGACAACGCGGCCGGGCCGATGATGGCCAGCAGCGGGAACATGTGCCAGCCACGGCCCGAGAGCGACTCGGTCCACAGCACCGCAGTGGCGGTGACGATCATCCCGTCAACGGCGAGCGGGACGATCCATGCGAGCGCGGGGTCCACGGCGCCGGTGTTCTGCGCGACGTCGCGGATCGCGTCGAACGACAGGCCGAAGGTGCAGGCCGCGATGCTCAGAAAGCCGATCCGGGCGAACCAGACCGTGATCCGTTCCATGCTGCTACCCCAGACACGTGCGCCAAGCACGCCACACAGGGCGACTGACCCTGCCGCGCGCATACAGAAGGAACAGTGGGATCCAACGGCATCACGCCGGATCGCGCAAATCGGCGCACGGGAGAAACCGCACGCGGACCGCCACACGGGTCCGCGCGTACGCTGGCGCGTCGGACCCCACGACCGGACCGGAGGTGCATGAGCGGCAGGGCAGAGCACGACGGCGCAACCGGACCGTCCCGGATCGCCAACCTCCGCGACGCGCTCGTGGTCCAGCCCGGCAGCGGACCGCTGCTGCGGATCGTCCGTACCCCGCCGCGGCTGCTGTTGTGGCTGTCGCTGCGCAGCGTGCTGCGCATGCGTGTCGAGGGCCAGCAGCTCGACGGCCCCGCCGTCGTCGTGTCCAACCACCCGCACGTGATCGACGGCCTGATCGTGCTGTTCGCCGATCCCAGGCTGCGACCGATCGCCCGGTGGCACCGGATCCCGCTGCTCCGGGCCGGGATGTGGGTCGCCGACTGCATCGTCACGACCACGGGCACACCGGTGCGTCCCCACCGCGGAGCGTTCGCCGACGCGCTCGCCCACGTCCGGCGCGGTGGCCGTGTCTGGATCGCACCGGAGGGCGGCTGGCAGCCCGAGCCCACGCTGCGCTACCCGCGGACGGGCGCCGTGCGGATGGCCCACGCGGCCGGCGTGCCCATCCAGGTGCTCGGCGTGGTCCACGGACGGCACCCGGGTCCACAGCTGGCGACGTGGCGGCCGTGGCACCGCCCGACCATCCTCCTGCGCTGGGGTGAGGTGCTGACCACCACCGGCGACATCGACCACGACATCGACCGGATGATGACGGCGATCTCGGCGGCCACCGGCTGGACCTGGACGCCGCCCACCCCGACCGGTTGAGGCCCCGCCCAGGGGCGGGCCCACATCCGGTGGATCCGGACGTCCTCACCCACCGCACGTGACGTGCACCGACCAGGGTGTCCCTCGCCGACCGCGAATGTCCTCCACCGACGGCCCGGAGCTGCCTGACTGGGTGCCGGCCGCGCAGGCGTACGGCAGGAACGTGATGGGCGACGACCACGCAGAGCATCATCCCGACGGCCGGCGAGGGCGCCAGGGCCACAGGGTCGCCTGACGCGGGACGGCGCCGCGACGCCGGCGGCGTATCCCTGCGCCGTGCGGGAACGCTCACGCTGTCGCACCGAGCCTGAAGGAGCATCCGACCATGCCTGCACTGTCCGAGGCCCGCGTCCTGATCCTCGCGGCCGACCTGTTCGAGGACATGGAACTGCTGTACCCGCTGTACCGCCTGCGCGAGGAGGATGTCGACGTGACCCTCGCCAGCCTCGGCGGGGCCGAGGTGACCGGCAAGAAGGGGCATGGCCCCGTCACCGCCGACAGCGACATCGCGGAGGCGTCGGCCGGTGACTTCGACGCGCTGGTCGTGCCGGGCGGCTTCGCGCCCGACAAGCTGCGGCGCGACGACCACGTGCTCGACCTGGTCCGCTCGTTCGACCAGGACGGCAAGCCGATCGCGTTCATCTGCCACGCCGGGTGGGTCCCGATCTCGGCCGGGATCCTCAAGGGACGCCGCGCGACCAGCGTCGGCGCGATACGCGACGACATGGTCAACGCCGGCGTCGACTGGGTCGACGAGGAGACGGTCGTCGACGGCAACCTGATCTCGGCGCGCACGCCCGACGACCTCGGGCCGTGGATGCGGGCGTTGCTCGACGCGATCTCGAACGCCTGACCGTCAGCGTCGGGACGGCCGGGCAGCGCATCGCCGTCAGCCCAGCACGTCACACGGGCGTGAGTGCGCAGCAGTGACGCCGGCCCGTCCGGCGTCACCGGACCGTTGAGCACGCGGCGTAGCAGGGCCCGTTTGTGGCGGCCGGTGACGAGCAGCCAGATCTCCCGCGCCATCAGCAGCGTCCGCATGCCCACGGTGATCCCCCACGACGGAGCCTCGGCCACCCCGTACTGCAGTGACGCCCGCCGCGACTCCTCGGTCAAGATCACGACCCGCGTCACCGAGTCCGGTCCCGACCCGGGCTCGTTCAGGCCGACGTGGCCGTTGACCCCGAGGCCCAGCACGACCAGGTCCAGGCCTCCGTCAGCGATCCAGGCCTCGTAGCTGTCGCACGCACCGTCGAGGTCGATGGCGTCGACGTCCGGGCAGCGGAACCGGCCGTTGGACACGCCGACACGGTCGAGCAGGCCGCGCCGCAGCATGGCCGCGCTGCGGCCGGGGTCGTCAGCAGGCAGCCCGCCATACTCGTCGAGCAGGAAGATGGTCGCATCGGCCACCAGCAACGGGGCGAGGCGGTGGTACACGGGCTCGACCGTGGTGCCGGTCGCCAGGGCGATCCGCGGTCGGGCGCGCGTGCTCCCAGCCACCCGTCCAACGACGCCGCAACCGTCGCCGCCCACGACGCCACCGGCTCGACGTGGAGGCGCACGGTCAGGTGTCGTTCATCATCCGTTCGCACCGACTGTACGGTGATCCCGCATCGTTCGGCCCCGTTCGATATGCATCGATGCATCGTAGGAAACGGGTGATGGCCGGACAAGGTCCGCATCGTCCGCGCCGCGCGGGGGAGGCCGCGCGTGTGGTCTCCTGACCGGTCGAGCTCCCAGAGAACCGGGAGCTACGGGAACGGGGCCATCGACGCCGCCGGCCGGCACGCCACTACCATCGGCTGCGCATCCTGAAGACGAAGGACGGACAGCGTGGACCACACCCACCTCGGACGCAGCGGCCTGTCGGTCAGCCGGCTGTGCCTCGGCACCATGAACTTCGGCCCCCAGACCGACGAGGACGACGCCCACGCGATCATGGACGCCGCGCACGAGCACGAGGTCAACTTCTTCGACACCGCCAACGTGTACGGCTGGCGGAAGGGCGAGGGGTGGACCGAGCAGATCATCGGACGATGGTTCGCCAAGGGCGACGGCCGCCGCGAGCGGACCGTCCTGGCCACCAAGCTGTACGGCTCGATGTCGGACTGGCCCAACGACACGTTCCTGAGCAAGCGCAACATCATCCGGGCCTGTGAGGGGTCCCTACGACGCCTCCAGACCGACTGGATCGACCTGTACCAGATGCACCACGTCGACCGGGACACGCCCTGGGACGAGATCTGGGAAGCGATGGAGACGCTCGTCGCGCAGGGCAAGGTGCTCTACGTCGGGTCGTCGAACCACGCCGGCTGGCACATCGCGCAGGGCCAGGAGACGGCCCGGCGGCGCAACTTCACCGGTCTGGTCAGCGAGCAGTCGCTGTACAACCTGCTCGAGCGCACGCTGGAGCTCGAGGTGCTGCCGGCGTGCGAGGCGTACGGCGTGGGGGTCATCCCGTGGAGCCCGCTCGCGCAGGGCCTGCTCGCGGGCATCCTGGGCAAGGAGCGCGAGGGACGGTCGGCCGCCGACCGTACCCGCTCACTGCTGGAGCGCCACCGCGACCAGATCGAGCGGTACGAGGCCTTCTGCGACGAGCTCGGACACGACCCGGCACAGGTGGGGCTGGCGTGGCTGTGCCACCAGCCGGCCGTCACCGCGCCGATCGTCGGTCCGCGCACGATGGAGCAGTTCACCGCGGCGCTCGACGCGCTGATGATCGACCTCGGCGACGAGGCTCTGGCGCGGCTGGACGACATCTTTCCCGGTCCGGGCGGGGCTGCGCCGGAGGCCTACGCCTGGTAGACGCACCACCACCCGTCCGGGCACGGACCCTCCACCGCCCGCGGACGCCGACGACCGCTACCGCTGGACGGTCGTCGGCGTCGCCACGCTGACCCAGGCCGCGTCCGCCTTCGTGTTCCTCGGCGTGGGCACGCTCGCGGCGTTCGTCCAGCCCGACCTCGGCCTCAGCGGAACCCGGACCGGCTCGCGCGGTGGAGCGACCGCTTCGGAGCGGGGCGACGGCTGCGACCCGTCCTGCTCAGCGTGCTGGTGACGGCAGGCGGCACCACGGCCTGGCGGTGCTGCCCACCACGCCGTTGCCGGCGCTCATCGCGCTGATGGCGGCCTACGGCTTCTTCGCCTTCGGCTGGTACGGACCGTGGGTCGTCCACGTCGCCGACGTGGCGCCCGACGACGCGACGGGCCTCACGCTGGCGCTGGCGCTGACCGGCAACCAGTTCGGCGGCGTCGCGGGACCGCCCCTGTTCGGCGCCGTCACCGACCTCGCACGGGGCTACACCGCACCGTGGCTGACGCTGACGGCGATCCTGCTGTTCGTCGCGACGCGACTGGCGGGGGCCGTCCGCCCACGGCGACGCCTGAGCTGATCAGTCCTCGTCTCGGTCGCCGCGGCCTGGTCGGCGTCCCCCGCACGGCGCTCCGGCACCGCCGGCGCGTCATCGGGGCAGCGCCCACCGTCGTCACTCCCCGCTCGCTCCGCGGCCTGCAGGGCAGGCACTGTCCCGCGAGCCCCGGACGCCAGTCACCGCCGCCCGACGACGCGCCCGTCGCGCACCTCGACGCCCTCGGCACGCAGCAGGCGGGTGGCCTCTGCGACAGCGTGGGGGTTGACGCGGCCGCTCGCCGCGACCACCCGCCACCACGGCAGCCCGCTGCTGGTGCGCAGCACGGTCCCGACCGCCCGCGCCGCGCCGGGGCGTCCGGCCTCCGCCGCCACCTCGCCGTAGGTCACGACCTGGCCGGGCCGCAGTGCGCGCAGCACGCCCTCGACGTCACTGGTGAACCGGCCGTCAGCCACGTGGCCATTCAAGCAGGCGCCCGGCGTCCACCACCGTGCGTCACGGCACGGCACGGCACGGCGCGACGGGACGCTGCCCCAGCCCGAGGTCAAGTCGCCGCCGGGTACCGGTGACCGACTTGTACCGACCTCGCCGGTGCCGCGACACTACGGCTGGTCGGTGGACATGACACGGCGCGGCATGGTGAACCTCGACGCCGAACAGGCCGGGGTGCCGGGCGGGGTGACCCTCCCGGCACGCTCGCCTGCCCGCGAGCGCGCGTTCCAGCTGATCGTCGACGCGCAGGTCACCGACACCGACGTGATGACCGAGGCGCTGGCGCTGGCGTCCCGGGCCCGCGACGCAGGCCTGACCGACGTGCGGGCGCT
>Ga0299913_10003855_pt1 | contig 12433 bp, 11 predicted proteins | sample RVTome_9_FD_201360 | JGI IMG/M metagenome (GOLD analysis project Ga0299913, IMG submission 201360) | Soil microbial communities from uranium-contaminated site in the Upper Colorado River Basin, Wyoming, United States - RVT155D38 (version 2) ... | reverse complement strand
ACCAGCCCTCCGGCAGCGCATCCTCGCCCGGGTCGATGGTCTGCGGCCGGTCGATCGTGTACTCGTCGAACGTCCACTCGAACCGGAGCGGCATGGACGCGAAGTTCGCGATCGAGCCGGTTCCGTCGAACGCCATCCGGTTGGGGAGCCACCAGCGCAGCTCCTGCAGACCGTAGTCGACGGTGATGTAGTCGACGCTGGCCCGGATCGGCTTCACGAACCCGGGCACCTCGTCGGCGTCCTCGGGCTCCTCGCGCTCGAAGTCGTACTCCGTGGCCGGCCGGTACGCGGCCCGCACGAGGAGGGCCTCGTCGCGATCGAACCACAGCGATCCCACGATGAGGTCGAAGCGCGCTTCGCGGGGCTCGACCACAGCCTCGACCATGGTGATCGTGCGCTCCGCGCCCGGAAAGCGGATGCGGAGCGTGTCGCCGGACCGGAAGCGGTAGTGAAAGCCGGCGGTGTCGGCGAGCGGGTGGAGAGCCCAATCGCTCCCGAGGAAGACGCGGTCATCGGCGGGGTCGAGGAACTCGAAGTCGATGTCGAACGCGTCGTCGTTCCGCGGCTCCTCGTCGAACTCGATCCCGATCCCCGCGATGGGGACTCCGCGGCGGGCCCCGAGCCAGCGCACGATGCGATCGCCGTCGCGGTTCCAGTAGATGCGGGCGGCACGCTCCTGGTGGTACATGGCGCGCTCGCGGCGCACCACGGGTCCGCTGAGCCCGGCGTAGATGCGCTCCCGGAAGGTGACCTCGAAGCTCCCCAGCCCACGGGCACGCGCGTCGCGCCCGGCCCGGGCCCGCTCGATGAGGCCCCGGATGCCCGCGTCGGAGTAGGTGTCGGCGGGGAGCGGCCGATCCTGCGTCACCGTCGAATCGCGCGCCGCGGAGTCACGCGACGCGCCCCGGTCGCCCGCCTGCGCGAACGCGGGTCGGGTGCCCAGGAGGGCCGCGAGACCGAGCGCCGCGGCGAAGCGCGAGCCGCGGCGGCGACCCCGGGCGGTGCGGGTCGGGCGGGCCGCGAGGACCCGACCGCAGGCTGTGCGAGCTCGTGAGCGCATGGACACCGACTTCCCGGGGCTGGACGTAGCGATCCTACGCGCCGCGCCCGGCCGCGGTTTCGGTATGGCGCGGTGCGCGGCTCCCATGACCGTCCGTATGTTCCCACGCGCACGACGGGGTCCGCGCGGCGGGCGATGCACGGGCGACCCCGAATCGACGAGCCGCGAGCGTGACGGGTCACGGGCCGCGCACCGGAGGGGGGCCGCCCGAGATGGGAATCTACTCCGACCACATCTTCCCGAGGTTGATGGACGGGAGCCTCGGGGGTCAGCAGCAGCGGGTGTACCGCGAGCGCACCCTCGCCCCCGCGCGAGGCGAGGTGCTCGAGATCGGATTCGGCACGGGGCTCAACCTGTCCTCCTACCCTCCCGACGTGTCCCGACTCGTCGCGGTGGACCGGACCACGATGCTCGAACCGCGCGTACGGGGGCGGGTCGCACGGGCGCCCTTCCCCGTCGAACGTCACGAGCTCGATGCCGGCGGGCGGTTGCCCTTCCCGGACGCGTCCTTCGACACGGCGGTGAGCACGTGGACGCTGTGCTCGATCGAGGCGCTTCCGGATGCGCTCCGCGAGATCTTCCGGCTCCTCAGACCCGGGGGGTCGTTCCTGTTCCTCGAGCACGGACGCAGCGACCGCTCCATGGTCGCGACCTTCCAGGATCTCGTAAACCCCATCCAGAACGTGGTGGGCTGCGGGTGCAACCTGAATCGGAAGATCGACGATGAGATCAGACGGGCGGGCTTCCAGATCACCCACCTCGAGCGCTTCCGGTTCCCCGGTGTGCCCCGGGCCTTCGGAGAGGTCTACCTGGGGTCCGCGACCCATGCCTGAGGCGAGCCGAGCCCGCGCGCTCCTCCTCCTCGGGCTTCTCGCGTGCACGGGCGAGCCGGGCACTTCGCCGGGGGAGAGCGTCTCCCCCGCCACCGGCTACGAGGAGGTCGCGACCCGGCTCTCGGCGTTCGTCGAGCACGAGCTCGCGGACAAGGGCTTGCCCGCGATCTCGGTCGCGCTCGTCGACGACCGGGAGACCGTGTGGGCCCAGGGATTCGGAACCGAGGACGCCGAGTCGGGCACGGCGGCCTCGGCCGCGACCGTGTACCGCGTGGGCTCGGTCTCGAAGCTGTTCACCGACATCGCGGTCATGCAGCTCGTGGAGCGCGGGGCGCTCGACCTCGACGCGCCGGTGACCGATTACCTGCCCGAGCTGGACTTCGGCGCGCCGCTCGAAGGCGACGGGGTCTGGGAGATGCCCACGCTCCGTCAGCTCATGGCGCACCGGGCCGGGATCGTGCGCGAGCCGCCCGTGGGCCATTACTTCGATCCCACCGAGCCCGGGCTGGCCGCGACCGTCGCCAGCCTGAGCGGGACCCCGCGGATCTACGAGCCCGGGACGCGGGTGAAGTACTCGAACGCCGGCATCGCCGCGGTGGGCCATGTGCTCGAGCGCACGCAGGGACGGCCGTTCGCCGCGTACGTGCGCGAGGCCGTCCTCGAGCCGCTTGGGATGGAGGCGAGCGCGTTCGAGCCCACCCCGGACGTCGTCGCGCGGCTGGCGGACGCCCGCATGTGGGGCTTCGACGGTAGGGAGTTCGACGCCCCGACGTTCGAGCTCGGGATGATCCCGGCGGGGAGCATGTACGCCCCCGTGACCGACCTCGCGCGGTTCATGTCGGCCGTGTTCGCCGGCGGGGTGGGGCGGGAGGGCCGCGTACTCGCCGAAAGCACCCTGGCCGAGATGCTCGCCCCGCAATTCGGCGAGTCGTCGGGGTTCGGCATCGGGTTCGGTCTGGGCACGCTCGACGGCCACCGCTACGCGGGACACGGCGGCGCCATCTACGGCTTCGCGACGCAGCTCGCGATGCTGCCCGACCAGAAGCTGGGCGCCGTCGCCGTCACGACGATGGACTTCGCCAACACCGTCACCGACCGGATCACCGACTACGCGCTGCGGCTGATGCTGGCCGCGCGCGCCGGCGAACCGCTCCCCGAGACGCGCACCACGTCACCCGTCGATACCGCGCACGCCGCGGCGCTGCCCGGCACGTGGGAGACCGAGGACGGCGGACGCCGCCTGCGCTTCCTCGATCGCGGAGCCTCGCGCGGCTCCGGCGAACTGTTCGTCGAGCTCGGCCGCTCGCGGTTTCGCGTGCGCGCGATCGCCGACACGCTGGTCATCGACGACCGGCACGGGTTCGGCGGGTTCTTCCGGCTCGAGGAAGACGCGGTCGTGGCGCGCGATGGGACGCGGTTCGAGCGCATCGTCGGGTTCCCCGGACCCCGACCCGCCCCGGCCCCGGATCGGTGGCTCGATCTCATCGGCGAGTACGGCTGGGACCACGACGTCCTGTTCATCCACGAGGACGGGGGCCGGCTGCACGCGCTCATCGAGTGGGTGGAGATCGACCCGCTCGAGGAGCTGGGGCCGGACCTGTTCGCGTTTCCGACCGGTGGCGGGCTCTATCACGGCGAGCAGATCCGGTTCGAGCGCGACGCGCGGGGCGCCGTGACGGCCGCGATCGCCGCCGGGATCCGCTTCCCGAGGCGCGAGATCGGGACGGCGGCCGGCGAGACGTTCACGATCGAGCCGGTGCGGCCCGTCGAGACGCTGCGCGAGGAGGCGCTCGCCGCGACGCCGCCCGTCGAGGAGGGGACGTTCCGCGAGCCGGACCTCGTCGAGCTGTCGTCGCTCGAGCCCGGCATCCGCTACGACATCCGCTACGCGAGCACGAACAACTTCATGCGGAGCCGGTTCTACCGGGAGCCGCACGCCTATCTCGAGCGTCCGGCCGCCGAAGCCGTGGTCCGCGCCCACCGTGCGCTCGCCGGGCACGGCCTCGGCCTCCTGATCCACGACGCGTACCGGCCGTGGTACGTGACCAGGATGTTCTACGACGCCACCCCGGCGGAGCAGCGTCACTTCGTCGCCGACCCCGCGAACGGCTCGCGCCACAACCGCGGCGCGGCCGTGGACCTCACGCTCTACGACCTGGCGACCGGCGAGCCGATCCGCATGGTGGGCGGCTACGACGAATTCTCCGAGCGCTCCTATCCCGACTACATGGGGGGCACGGCGCTCGAGCGCTGGCACCGCGAGCTCCTCAGGAGCGTGATGGAAGCCGAGGGGTTCGAGGTGTACGAGTTCGAGTGGTGGCACTTCGACTACCGGGACTGGGCGCGCTACCCGATCCTGAACGTCGCGTTCGAGGAGCTGGAGGCCGGGGTGCCATGAGGCGCCCGGTCGTCGCCGACCGGGGGAAGGACGTCGGGTGGAGCGGGCGGGTCGGTCAGCGGGAGGCCAGCCACCCGCCCAGCAGGGCGGCCGTGGCCGGTCCGACCAGGAAGAGCGCCGCAAGCGCGAAGTCGCCCGACGCCGGGTCGGTGGCCGAGATCCACACGCCCACCAGCCCGAGCACGATGAGCCCCCAGCCGGCGCCCAGCGCCCAGCGGAGCGGGCGCCGGCCCGCGTTCAGCCGGCCGAGGATCCACCCGGCGAGGACGTAGAAGGCCGCCCCGGCCGCGATCCGGAGCCACCCCGGCGGGACGGGGATGAGGTCCGTGAACACGAGGGCGAGGCCGACCAGCCCGGCGACCACCACGACCACCAACGACGCCAGCGTCTTCATGGCGTGCGAATCTGCCCCGGGAACGGCAGATTCTCAACGGCGGTCCCTCTCACGAGCCCGGATTCCACATGATCAAGCCCCGTCTGGCGTTCCCGGTCCTGTTCGTCGCGCTCATGGCCTGGGCGCCACGCGTCTCGGCGCAGCACCGGATCGAGGATCTCGGATGGATCGCCGGCCACTGGGCCGGCACCGCCTTCGATGGCGACGCCGAGGAAGGGTGGTTCGCCCCCGCGGGAGGGGCGATGTCGGGCGTGTTTCGTCTGGTCCGGGAGGACCGGGCGGTCGTGTACGAGCTCCTCCTCATCGAGCAGGACGAGGACGAGGCGATCCACTTCCGCTTCAAGCACGTGGGGCCGGGCTGGCAGCCGTGGGAAGACGCCCCGCTGGAGTACCGGCTCACCGGGCTCGAGGGGCGGAAGGCGACGTTTCGCACCACGGCCGCGGAGCCCGCGGAGGGGACCCTCCGCGGGTTCACCTACGAGCGGCCGGACGAGGAGCGCCTGATCGTGACCCTGTACGGCGTCCGGGACGACCCCGTCGTCCTGGAGTTCACGAGGCGCTGAGCTCGCTGGCGGGCCGCGTCCCGGATCGGAGCGACACGCCGGAGTTTCAGGCCATCCGGGGCTGAAACACGAAGTCGCCGGGACCGCGTTCGATCCGCCGGTCGCCCGGAACACGGGAATCCACATCCCGCGCGTGGATCCGGGCGATCCCGCGCGTCGACTCCCCGGGGAACCCGCCTTGCGGGCCTTCATCCGATGGAGGCAGGAGACCACCGCGCGCAGGGGGCCTCGACCACCAGAGGGGCCCGGAGCGCGCTCGACAGGATGAAGGAGATTCGATCATGAGACGGAACCCGCTGTCCATCCCCGCTCGCCTGACGGCGATCGCGGCCGCCTTCGTTTGGGCCGCCTGCGCCTCCGGCGGAACCGAAGCGGACGTGTCCGCGAACGGGGCCGCCGAGGCCGAGGGAGCCGTCACGGTGGAGGTCGAGAACAACCTCACGCCCTCGACGTCGGTGACGGTGCTCGTGTCCGATCCGACCGAGGTGGAGCGCGTCCTCGGGTCGGTCGAGACCGGCCAGACCGAGACGTTCGCGCTCGACACGTCGAACCTCACGGCCGGCTACCGGCTGGTCGCCGAAGCGTCGGACGGATCCACGATCGAGTCCGACCCGGTCGATGCCCTGGGCGCGGCCGCGGTGACGTGGGACCTCGAACAGAACGTGCTTCGGGTGAGACCACGGAATCAGTGAATCCGTGAGGAAGGCCCGCCGCCATGGTCACGCGGCGGGCCGATCGGTTATCCTGTTCGCGGGTGAGGGCGTCGCATCCATGGGCCCGCGCGCGTTCCCTTGTGAAGGAGCGCCGCGGGGATCGCGATCGCTGGAACCTGCGAAGGGGTGCGGTCGTAGCAGCGGGAGCGAGCCCGCACACGAAACTGCTCCGGGGGGGTGCCAAGCGCGCATGCGACCACAGTCAGGACCTTCGGGACGGCTGGCCGTTCTGGCGGCCGGGGTGACGTTGTTCGGTTACGCCCCGGCTCTCGTCGCGCAGGACGAGACGCCCCGCCGTTCGGCGACCCTGGTCGGGCAGGTGGTGAACGCGACAACCGGTCGGGCCGTGGACGGGGCGGTGGTGTCGCTCATCGGGTCGGGCTTCGGCGCCATCACCGACAGCCTCGGGAACTTCCGCGTGCCGCAGACGTGGGCGGGCACGGACACCATCGAGGTGCGGTTCATCGGCTACGAGCCGAGCCGGACGGAGATCGAGCTCGCGCCCGACGAGACCTCGCGCATCACCCTCCTCCTGAGCCAGACGGTCGTGCGGGTCGCCGATCTGGTGGTCGAGGTGCGCCAGACGCGCAAGGCGCAGAAGCTCCAGGGCTTCATCGAACGCATGGAGAAGGGGTTCGGGACGTTCTTCACGCCCCGCGACATCCGCACCCGGAATCCGCGTCTCACGAGCGACCTCATACGCGGCATCCCCGGCGTACGTGTGGGCCGCATCGAGCACGGACGCGCGCCCGTGAGCTTCGCCCGCGGCTCCCTGCCCGGCTGCCGCCCGGCCATCTATCTGGACGGCGTGCACCAGGCCGGGCTCGAGGTGGATGACATTCCCGCCGAGGACCTCGGGGCCGTGGAGGTCTACAAGGGGATCACCGACACGCCCATGGAGTTCATGCGCACGAACGACTGCGGCGCGATCGTGATCTGGACGCCCGACGGCCCCGACTTCATGGACTGGGCGTACGAGCTGCCGCCGGATCCGTTCGACGACTGAGCGGAGCGCTCAGCCCGGGAGCGCGAGCTCCCATTCCCAGTCGAGGTCGTCCCGCAGCGAGTGCCAGACGCTGCAGTATTTCTCGAAGGACAGCTCGACCGCCCGCCGGGCCTTCGCCTCCGCCACGTCGCCCTCGATGCGGATCACGAAGCGGATGGCGTGGATGTAGCGCGGCGGGCTCTCCATCCGGTCCGCCTCGATCTCGATGACCAGGCCCTGCAGGTCCTGACGTCCCTTCTCCAGGATGTCCACGATGTCGGAGCCCATGCACGCCGCGATGGACTCGAGGAGGAGCGCCACCGGGTTGGGCCCCTTCGTCCCGTGACCGTCGATCGGGGTGACGTGTCCGTTCCGGCGGCCCAGGAACGCGAGATCCTCCCCCGTCCAGTCCAGCGTCACTTTCTCCGGTGGCTTCGACATGTCGTCTCCCCGCGCGCATCGTGTGCGTGTCGTCGCGCTCCGCGGCCGGATCCGGGAGCGTCCCGCCGAAACTGGAGCCGGTGGCGGTCGCGGGAAAGGCGGTTGCGCGCCACACCCGCGCAGGCGAGCCTTCCGCCATGCCGCTTCCCCGCGAGGTGACCGCCGAGGACGCTCCGGAGTCCGGACGAAGATCCTGGGGACGGCGCCTCGACGCGATTCGCTGGATCGGGCCGGGGCTCGTGATGGCGGCCACCGCGATCGGAGCGAGCCACCTCGTGCTGGCGCCCACCGCGGGTGCCGCGTTCGGCTACGCCCTCCTCTGGGTGATGGCCTTCAGCCACCTCATCAAGTATCCGGCGTTCGAGTCCGGCCCCCGGTTCGCGGCCGCCACGGGCACGTCGCTGCTGGACGGATACGCGCGCGTCCCCGGTCCCCGGGGGTGGGCGCTCGCCGTGTTCCTGCTCGGCACCGTGGTCCAGGGCGTCACCGTGCTGGCGGGGGTGCTCGGGGTGGCCGCGGCGGTGGCCTACGCCGCCCTTCCCGCCGTTCCGATCGCGGGCTGGAGCCTCCTCCTGGGTCTCGCGATCGCGGCCCTGCTCGCGACGGGTGGCTTCGACGCCCTCTCCGCGCTCAGCAAGTGGATGCTGGCCGGGCTCACCGCGATGACGGTAGTGGCCTTCGTCGCCCGTCCGCCGGGACCGGACTTCGTCGTGGGCCTCGTGCGGCCCGAGATCCCGCCCGAGAGCGTGATCCTGCTCGCCGCGATCCTCGGCTGGATGCCGACGGGCATCGACGTCGCGGTCTGGCACAGCATGTGGGCGCTCGAGCGGCGCGAGGAATGGGCGCGCCGACGACCGCGCTCGGCGCGGGTCGGGGATGACGTGGCGGCGCGTGCGTTCGCCACGGGCCGTCTCGACCTGTGGCTCGGCTACGGACTCTCGCTCGTCCTCTCGGTCCTCTTCCTCGCGCTCGGGGCCGAGGTGCTCCGACCCGCGGGGCTGGTGCCGCAGGGGTCGGACGTGGCGATCACGATGGCCAGACTGTACACGGAGTCCCTCGGGGCCTGGGTCTATCCGCTGTTCATGGTGGCGGCCTTCTTCGGCATGTTCTCGACCGCGTACGGCGTGCTCGACGGCTTTCCGCGCGCGTTCGCCGAGACCGTCGTCCGGCTGCGGGACGGACGACGCCGGTCCGCGCGCGCGACCCCGGATACCGACGACGCGCGCCGCAGCGCCGGCGCCGGCCCCCGCGCCACGTCCATCTACTGGGCCTTCCTGTTCGGGAGCCTCGCGCTCGCCCTCGTCGAGACCATCTGGATGCCCGATCCCGTGGCGCTCGTGACCGTGGCGGCGGTGGTGAGCTTTCTGCTCGCCCCGATCTTCTTCGTGCTCAACCACTACTGCGTGACGAGGCTCATCGAGGATCCCGGTCTGCGACCGGGCCGGGCGATGCGTCTGTGGTCGTGGCTCGGGATCGCGGGCGTGACCGGCGCCACCGCGTTCTTTCTCTGGGTGCAGTTCGTTCGCTGAGGACGCCGGCCCTGGACGACCGCCGCGGCTTTCGTCAGCCGCCGTCCGCCAGCCTGAGTCGGAGGCGCTGTCCCTCGCGCTCGAGCGTGGCCCCCACGGCCGTCACGTCCACCCCTTCGGCCGAGATTCGCGTCGTGTCGCCCGATACGCTCACCTCCGGCTCCGGCAGACCGGTCACCCACACGCGGTCGAGACCCGCGAACAGGGGGTGCCCGTCGAGCCCACGCGTCATCGCGGTCCGCTCGACGAACTCGGCCGAGGCGTTCGCCCCGCCCACCCGCAGCCAGCGCGTGTGGAGCACGTGACGCGCGTCGAGCACGCGGACGTTGAGGGGATCGAAGCGCTCGGGCGCGAGCGGCGCGCCCCCCGCCTCGATCTCGAGGCGCCAGCCCGCGGCGTCCTCGAACGCGGCGCGCGCGCGCGCGTCCCGCCGCACGAGGTCCTCGCTGTCGCTGACCGCCAGCGCATGAGCCCTCGCCGCCTCATCGGGCGACGCGCGACAGGGGCGCACGGCCATCCCGCCGATGGCCGAGGCGAGCGCTCCGTCGAGGCTCGCCGCCTCGTCCGCCGCGATGAGCGAGTCCTTCCAGCGCGGCACCAGACGGTCGAGGAGCACGGCGAGGGCGTGACCGGTCGCGTAGACCCGGTCGCGGACGCGCTCGGGCGCGAATCCATCGGCCGGGAGCGCGATGTCGGCCCGGCCCGCGGCGCGGGCCTGGACATAGCGGGCGAGGCCTTCACGCAGCTCTCCGTAGCGCTCATAGGCGACCGAGGCGTCGTCCAGACGGGCGAAGCGGCGGGCGCGGAGCCGGAGGAACTCCTGGGCCCAGCAGAGCTCGCGCACCGAGTCGGGCGCCATGACCGCCCTCCGGAGCGCGCCACCCTCGAGCCTGCGGAGCTCGAGCAGGGCGGCCGAGCGCACCGGATATGTGAACAGGTCGACCTCGTTGGCCGTCCATGTGGGGTGCCGGACGGTCTGATGGGCGTGAAACGCCTCGTGCATGGCCACGGCGGCCGTCTCCTCGGGGGCAGGGCCACCTTTCGGAAACGCGACGACCGCGGTCCGGACCCCCGCGAGCTCGACATCGGTGTTGGCGCGGGCATAGTCGAGCACGGCGTCCGCCACGCCGCCACCCTCCACGCCCCGCAACCGGTCGAACTCCTCGGGTGGCGAGGGATGACGGACGAGGTACGTGTTCGCATCATCGTAGAGGACGATCGGCACGGCGCGCGGGTCGAACCCGGGCCAGCCGATCTCCGCGGCGGCCTCGTCGTAGGCGGCGAGCACGCGCTCGACCTCGTCGGCGCGCGGGTGCGAGCAGCCGGCGAGACCCAGGACGACGAACGCCGCCGCCAGACGGGTGCCGGGCGCCAGCGGCCGGGCGGGCCCGAAGTCGCCGTCTGAAACACGGCCCCGAGAGATGTCGTACGAGCGACCAGGAGGTGTCGACATGTTCGAGTTCGTTGGAGCCATGCTCTGGATCATCATCACCGGGATCGCCTCGATCGGCGGCTTCGTCGCCATGAAGCGGTTCGTCCGCGAGCGACTGCGCTTCGTGGATGGCGTGCAGAAGCCGGGCGTCCCGCTCATCGCGGGCATCGCCGCGGGCCTCGTCGCGCTGCCGCTCTCCATCTTCCCCGTCGTCAACATGGGCACGGCGTTCCTCTTCGGCATCGGCATCGGGACGGGCGTCGCCGCCGGACGCCGGGAGCTCAAGAAACTCCCCAGCGCCTGAGGGGGGTGTAGCAGAAACCGAGCCGTCCCGGCGCCGGAGCCCCCGCGTCCTCGACGCGGCAGGACCGGCGCGCGCCTCGCCGCGCAGACCTCCACGAGCTATGATGCGGATCCGTGCCCGGACGTTTGTATCCCGGGACGGGCGAAGGAGACGGATCCGTGGCTCCACCACACCCCGTGACTCGCGGTGCCTCGTGCGGCGCCCCCCTCCTGCTCGGGGCGCTCGTCCTCTTCGTCGTCCCGCACCTGCCGCCGGCGGCCGCGTCGGCCCAGGCCGGACCCACCGCCTCGCTCGGCGGAATCGTCGTCGAGGCGACGACGGGACGCCCGCTCCCGGGTGCGACCGTGGTCCTTCCGCGGATCGCGCGAACCGGGACGGCCGACGCCGCGGGCCGCTTCATCGTCTACGATGTGCCCGCGGGGCGACAGCGCCTCCTCGTCGCGTACCGCGGCCACGAAGCGCCGGAGCGCACGATCGACCTCGCGGCGGACCGACACACCGACGTCCGCATCGCCCTGCGCGTCCCGACCGACATCGGACCACCTGCCGGGGACGTGGTCCCCCTCCCCGCGCTGGCGGTCCGCGTCGAACGGCCCGCGCCGGGGGGAAAGCTCGGTCCGTTCCATCGGCGGCGGGAGGCCGGACGCGGCGCGTTCATCACGCAGGCTGAGATCCTCGAGCGCGATCCGAGCCAGCTGAGCGACATGCTCCGCGCGGTGGTCGGCCTCCGGGTATCGGGGTCTTCCGGGTTCGGCGCGACGCTGAGCACGGTCCGCGGGTGCGGGTTACGCGTGTTCATCGACGGCGTGCCGGCCCCCGGATTCCGGGTGGACGACATGCCCCCGCAGGACGTGGCCGGCGTCGAAATCTACCGGGGCCCGGCCGAGACGCCGGTCCAGTTCCGGCGCACCGGTGAGTGCGGGGTGCTCGTCATCTGGACCCGCGATCCGAACGACCCCGCCTGAACGCTCAGCGCCCCGATCCCCTCCCGGGCATCCGCTGGCCGCCCCACGCGACCCCGCTCGGGAGGCTCCCGGCGTCGAGCGTGTCCACGATCTCCCGGGTCCCGGCGTCGATCACGTAGACCTGGTGACGCTGGGGAGCGGACACGAACGCCGCGGCGCCCGACGCGGAGAACGCGATCGAGCGGGGCTCCGCGTCGAACGGGATGCGGGCGAGCACCGCCGCCGAGACGACGTCGAGGATCACTACATCGCGGCTGTCGGCGTGCGAGACCCAGACCTCGTTCCCGGCCGGGTTGAACGCGAGCCGGGTCGGGCCCGTGCCGCCGCTGGGGAAGCTCGCCACCTCGCGGAGCTTGCGCGTGTCGATCACGCTGATCGTGTGATCGCCGCGGTTGGCCACCCAGAGCTCCTTCTCTCCGCGTGAGAGCGCGATCGCCTCGGGGTTGTCCCCGGTGGTGATGCGCGACGGAACCACCGTGGCGCGGTCGATCATCGTGAGGTAGTCCGAGCCGCTGTTCGCGACGAACAGCAGCCGGTTGTCACGCGTCACCGTCAGCGAGTTCGGGTTGGCTCCGCCCGTCTTCCACAGCATGAGGACGTCCCCGGTGCTCGCGTCGACCTCCACGATGGCGCTGTCGAGCTCGGCGGTCATCCAGATCCGCTGCCCGTCCTTGCCCACGCGGATCCCCTGGAGGTTGCGATACGTTCCGGGCTGGAAGACCGCGTGCACCGAGCGGTCGGCGAGATCGAGGACGGTGACGGCCCGGCCGGCCGTCGCGATGTCGCTCGAGGCCGCGTTCCAGTACGCGATCCCCT
>Ga0299913_10003854_pt1 | contig 12434 bp, 10 predicted proteins | sample RVTome_9_FD_201360 | JGI IMG/M metagenome (GOLD analysis project Ga0299913, IMG submission 201360) | Soil microbial communities from uranium-contaminated site in the Upper Colorado River Basin, Wyoming, United States - RVT155D38 (version 2) ... | reverse complement strand
GTACATCGCGTGCCCGGGCGCGGCCACGCAGGGACCGTGGAACCCCCGCGGGATCAGGAACACGTCGCCGTCGCGCACCGTGACCGTCTCGTCGATCTCTCCATCGAGCGTGTACGTTCGGTGGAAGCCGAACCCCGCGTCTCCGGCGATCCGGAAGTAGTAGATCTCTTCCAGCGGCACCTCGCGATCGGTGTGCTCGTCGTGCTTGTGCGGAGGGAAGGACGACCAGTTCCCGTCGGGCGTGAGGACCTCGACCGCGATCAGGCGATCCGCCTCGAACGCATCGGCGGCCATGAAGTTGTTGATCTGCCGTGTGGCGACCCCTCCGCCCCGAACCTCCACCCGGACAGCGCGGGCAGGGACGTACGCGGGCTCGCGGCCTTGTGCCGACCGTGCCGAGGGGAGCGCGAACGCGCCGCCGGCCTCGCTCGTGATTCTGATCTCGGCCGACGTGCCCACATACGCGAAGTCGCTGACGCGGGAGAACACGTCAAGACGGCCCTCGAGGTCGAACGACGCGGAACCGACCTCCACCCTGCATGACCCCGAGAGCGGGAGGACCGCGGCCTCGAGACCGTCCAGGGAGAGCGTCTGCGACCCTCCCGGGTCCAGGTGGATCACGCGGAGCCCTGCGAAGTCCCATCCCGCGTCGGCGGGTGAGACGGCGACCGGATCGCCGTCGCGCGTCAGGGACCCGGCCGGGCGGTGGAGGTCGCTCACGGTGCGCGACGGGCGAGGCGGGCCGACGCCGCTGCCGGCGTATCCTGCGGACGATGTCGGGACGATCGATCGCTGGGCTCCTGGTTGCCATCGCTCTCGTTTCCTGTTCGGCCTCGTCGTCCTCGGACCCGCGGCTCTCGTTCTCCGACGATGTGCCCGCAGACTTCCGTGAGGTGGCGACGGACGCCTGGACCCGTTTCACCACGATGTTCGAGGCGCGAAGGGACTGCCTCGCGCCTGTCAACGTGGAGGCCGCGTGGGAGCTGGGCGACCGAGCCAGGTACGAGCCGCGCACACGGGTCGTGATCGTGAGGATCCCCGGGACGGCGCCCAATCTCACGGCGACGCTCGTACACGAGTTCGCTCATCACCTCGAGTTCACCTGCGAAGACCAACGGCTGCTGCGTCCGCGCTTCCTGGAAGCGGCGGAGCTCCCACAGGGATCGGCGTGGTTCCGCTCGGCGCGGTACGAGGCCGTGCCGTCGGAGCGCTTCGCCGAGGCCGTGGTGACGGTCGTGTTGGGGCGTTCCTCCCGGATCGGCGTTCCGGTGGCGCCGGATGCCGTCGACGTGGTTCGCGACTGGGCCGGTGCCTGAGGCACCACACGTTGCATCAAGCACGAGCCATCAGCTCCCGCACCTGATCCTCGGTCGGCATCGCATCGGCGCACGCCAATCGCGCGGCGACGTAGGCACCGGCCGCGTTCGCGAAGCCGATCGTTTGCGGCACGTCCCACCCTTGCAGGATCCCGTGGCAGAGGGCCGCTCCGAAGGCGTCGCCGGCGCCGAGCCCACATACGACGTCGACGGGCACCGGGGGGAACCGCTGCATCCCGCCCTCCCAGCCGACCAGCACGCCGTCGGGGCCGAGCTTCACCACCGCCATCTCGAGACCGAGGCTCAGCATCCGCTCCGCGAGCGTCTCCGGCGATCCCTCGCCGAGCGCGACCGAGACCTCCTCGAGATTGCCGACGGCCACCGTCGCGAGGGCGAGGGCCAGGCGCTGGCGCAGGCCCGCCTCGTCGGGGGAGGCCCAGAACTGCGGCCGATGATCCAGGTCGTGCACGGTGACTCGGCGCCGCTCGCGATGCTGGAGTGCTGCCATCGTGGCGGCCCGGCTCGGCTCCGCGGAGAGTCCGGTGCCGGTCGTCCACAGGACGCGGGCGTCTCGGATCGCCTCCAGGTCCAGGTCGTCGGGCTCGATCGTCATGTCGGGAGCCGTCGGTTCCCGGTAGAACAGGATCGGAAACCGGTCGGGCGGGTAGAGCTCGCAGAAGACAAGGGGAGTGCGGAGCGACGCATGGGTGCCCACGAACCGGTCGTCCACGCGGAAGGTCCGAAGAGCCTCCCGCACATACGCGCCGAAGCCGTCGTCGCCGACCTTCGTGATGACGGCTGCGCGAAGCCCGTAGCGAGCGGCGCCGACCGCGACGTTAGTGGGGCTGCCTCCGAGCGACTTCGCGAACGTACGCACCTCCGCGAGAGGAACGCCCGACTGGAGCGGATACAGGTCGACACCAACCCGTCCCATCGTGAGGACGTCGAGCCTGCCGTCGGCGTCAGTCGTCGGCGTCGGTGGCCTCGCGCTCGGCCGGTGCGGCCTCTGTCTGGACCGGCTCCGGCGTCGTGCTCGACCCCACCGCCTCGTGTTCGATGATCTTCGCCGCCGAGGCGAGCTCACGGTCGACCTCCTCGCCCGAGGTCGCCGCGCGCTCCAACTCGTGGGCGAGGTTCTCGAGCTCCGCGCCTCCGGCCATCAGCTGCACCAGCTTGTCGAGGGCGAGCTCGTCCTTGGCGTAGTCGCCGTAGACCTGGCCGCGACGAAGGATGACGAAGTGATCGCCGACCGGGTACGCGTGGTGCGGGTTGTGGGAGATGAAGATGACCCCGATGCCCCGGTGTTTCGCCTGCAGGATGTAGCGGAGTACGACGCCCGCCTGCTTCACGCCGAGGGCGGCCGTCGGCTCGTCGAGGATCAGCACCCTCGCTCCGAAGAACACGGCGCGAGCGATCGCGACGGACTGGCGCTCGCCGCCCGAGAGTGTGCCGACCGCCTGATCCGGGTCGCGGATGTCGATGCCCATCTTCCCCATCTCTTCGCGCGTGGTCGCCCGTGCGCGTTCCACGTCGTACCGCCGAAAAGGTCCCCAGCCTTTCGTGGGCTCCGATCCGAGGAAGAAGTTCCGCCAGATCGACATGAGGGGGATCATCGCGAGGTCCTGGTACACGGTGGCGATGCCGCGCGACAGGGCGTCGCGCGGCGAGCTGAGGCTCATCGACTCGCCGTCGAACAGGTACTCGCCTTCGTCAGGTCTGTACACGCCGGAGAGCGTCTTGATCAGCGTGGACTTCCCGGCGCCGTTGTCGCCGAGCAAGCAAGTGACCTCACCGGCCCGGACGAACATCGAGATGTCCTTGATTGCGATCACGCTCCCGAAGTACTTGGACATCCCGTTGACCTCGAGGAGCGGCCTGCCGCTCGTCGTGGCGGTATCGCTCATCGCGCCGCCGCCTTCTTGCGAACGAAGTTGTTGAAGATGACCGCGACGACGAGCACCGTGCCCAGGACCACCTGGTACCAGTCGCCGTCGATCCCTGTGATCACGATGCCCTGCCGCGTCATCGCGAAGATCAGCGCACCGAGTGCGGCGCCCACGACGGACCCGTAGCCCCCCGTCAGGAGGCACCCGCCCACCACGGCCGCGATGATCGCCTCGAACTCGAGGCCGGCCCCACGGAGGGTGTCGGCCGAGTTGGTCTGCACGACCTGGATCAGCGCGACCAAGGATGCAGCGACCGCGGTCGTGACGAACAGGGTGAGCTTGACGCGGTTCACCGGCACGCCGACGTTCCGAGCCGCGTCGACGGCGCCCCCGGTGCCGAAGATCCAGTTGCCCTGCCGCGTCCTCAGGAGGATCCAGGTGGCCAGCGCCGCGAGCCCGATCCACCACAGGATCGCGATGTCGAACCGCCCGCCGAGCACCTCGACCTTGATCCCGAAGAGGGTGTGAGCGAGATCGAACCCCGGCCGGGGGACGTCCCGGCTGACCTCATCGAGACCGCTCAGCTGCGTGCGGTTGGTCAGCGCGCGCGTCACCGCGATCGTAAGCCCACGGAAGATGAAGAGCGTGCCGAGCGTGATGATGAACGAGGGAAGCTTGGTGAGGTTCACGAGCACACCGTTCACCACACCGGTGAACGAGGCGAGCACGATGGCGATGCCGACGGCGGGCCACAGGGCCAACCCGTAACCGCCGTCATCCGGCGACGTGACCAGGATGAGGATCGCCATGCCGGCGAACCCCAGGATCGAGCCGATCGACAGGTCGAACTCTCCCGCGATCATGAGGAGCGCGACGGCGACGGCCAGGATCCCCAACGGGGCGGCGCGATTGAGGATCGACGCGAGGGTGGGGAAGCTCACGAAGTTGTGATCGGCGGCGACGATCGCGAAGAACACGTAAACCAACACCACGCCGACCAAGGCACCGAGCTCCGGACGCGACAGGAGACGGGAGAGCGCCCCCCCGCGACGTACCCGCTCGTCTTCTTGCACCACCGGTGCGGGTGCGGTTTCGGTCGCCATCGAAGCCCCTCGGTCGTCACGTTCCCTGTGGGCGAGCCTAGCGACCCGGGCTCGCGGACGCGAGCCCGGGTCACAAGGCGGTGCTACCGGAGTCCGTCGGCCGAGAAGTCGATCACGTCGGCCGCCGTATCGGCGGTCACGATCTGCGGGCCCGTGAGGACCACGCGGTTCACGCTCCCGAGGGGGATCGCTCCCGTCTCCAGGTACTTGGTCAGGAAGACGATCGGCAGGTACCCCTGCAGGTACTGGGCCTGGTCGATCGCGAACAGCATGTCGCCGGCGTCGATCGCCTCCAGCACCTCGGGGGACAGGTCGAATGTGGCGAACGCGATGTCCCCGAGCCGTCCGGCCTCCTGGAGCGCCGCCAGCGTCGGCGTTGCACCCGTCGGCCCCAGCGTCAGGATCCCGTCGATCGATTCGTCGGCCTGGATGACACCGGTCATGGTCTCCGTGGTGCCCGTGGGGTCGGTCAGGTCCACAGGGATCACCTCGCCCTCCACGCCGACCCCCTCGAAGAATCCGTCGCAGCGATCGTCGAGGGCGGAGTTCCCGACCTCCTGGTTGACGCAGATGGGGTTCTGGACGCCCTCGTCGGCGAACCGCTGGCCGGCGAGCAGCCCGGCCTCGAACTCGGTCTGCCCCACGTGCGCCAGCGCTCCCAGATCGGCGAAGTCATCCGAACCGGAGTTCATCGTGATCACCGGGATCCCGGCGTCGACGGCCGCCTGTACTGCAGGGCCGAGCGCATCCGCGTCCGGGAGGCTCACGACGAGCCCGTCCGGCTCAGAGGCCACCGCGGCCTCGATCAACGATGCCATCTCGACCATGTCGAACGTGCCGGGCGCGTTGTAGTTCACCGTGACGCCCATGTCCGCGGCGGCGTCGTTCACGCCGTTGGCGGCCACCGACCAGAACGGGTCGGACGACTGGCCGTGCGTCACCACCTCGAACCTGAAGTCGCGCTGCGTGACCGCCCCACCGTCGGGCGGGGTCGTCGTGTCACCGTCATCGTCGCCCGTGCATGCAGCGGCGATGAGCGAGAACAGCAGCACGGGTACCACCCATGCCTTGCGTTTCATCCCATTCCCCCTCTCACTCACTTTCCCGGAGTGGCCGCGCTGTGCGGCGTCCCCTTTCCTCCCTTACTCCTACGAACGACAGCCCGTCGTCGGAGCGGTTCGCGATGGCCGCGAGGAACCGCAGGCTCGTCTCGGCGTCCCTCGTCGGCGCCTCGTCAACGCCGATCGTCCCCTCGAGGACGACGTCCTGCTCCAGGACGTACCAGCCCCGATAGCCGGAGCCTTCGAGCTTCCTCACGATGCCCTCGATGTCCACATCGCCCCCGCCGAGCGGTCGATACAACCCCCTCTTCACCGCGTCGCGATACCCGGAGCCTCCCCGGACATCTTGGGCCAGCTGGATGTCGACGTCCTTCAGATGGACGTGGGCGATCCGATCGGGAGCCGTACGCGCCAGCGCCAATGGATCCGTTCCCCCCACCGCCAGGTGACCGGTGTCGAGGCACAGGAGCGTAGTCGACTCGCGCAACACGCGCTCGACGTGCTCGTCTCGTTCGACCACCGTGCCGACGTGGGGGTGCAGCGCCGCGGTCAGGTTCCGATCGGCCGCGATCGCGTCCAGGCGCTCGATACCCTCGACGAGGGAAGACCAGGCAGCGTCGTCGAGCTCGGCAGCTGACTCGTAGGAGTCGTCCGCCGCTGCCGCCAAGACCAGCACGTCGGAGCCCACAGCAGACAGTCCGTCGGCCGTTGCCGTCACGCGGGCAATCTCCGACTCGAGGCGCGACGGCTCATGCAACACGACGGGAACGAAACCACCGACCGCGCGCAAGCCGTGCGACGCGAGCGTTGCCCGTAGCGCTTCGGGATCCGCGGGCAAGAATCCGCGCGGCCCGACCTCGGTCGCTCGCAGCCCGATCCGGGCCATCTCGGAGAGCACGACGCCGGCGTCGAGCTGGGAGCCCCAGTCCGGCACCTCGCTGACGCCCCACGTGATCGGAGCACCGGCGACGCGCTCGAGCAGGCTCGTACTCACGCGACCTCCGCGAGCTGCACGGGACGATGCTCCGCACGGGACAGGTCGCACGCGACGGCCACGCGGAGCGCCTCGAGGGCATCTTCTGGAGTGCACGGGTTCTCTCGACGACCCTCCGCAACCTCGACGAATGCAGTCATCTCGTCGCTGTACGCATCCGCGAAGCGCTCCTGGAATCGCGCGTACGCCTCGGCGGGGGCGGGGGGCATGCCGGGCTCCACCGATCGGAGCGGCGTCCGAGCGTCCCAGCCCACCGACACGCTGTCCCCGGAGCCGAACAGCTCCATCCTGACGTCGTATCCGAGCGGATCGTGCCTGGTCACGGACAGGATTCCGAGGGCGCCGCTTTCCAGGCGGAGCGTCGCCACCGCCGTATCGACGTCTCCCTGCGTCGCGAACACCGGGAAGGCAACCACCGAACCGTCCGCGTAGACCTCTGTGACCTCCTGGCCGGTAACGAACCGCAATGCATCGAAGTCGTGGATGCTGAAATCACGGAAGATGCCTCCCGAGACGGCGATGTAGTCCTCCGGCGGCGGCGCGGGGTCGTGACCGGCCAGCCGGAACGCGTACAACGTGCCGAGCTCGCCGTGTGCCACGAGGTCGTGCGCAGCTCGATAGCCGGCATCGAACCGTCGCTGGAACCCCACTTGAAGGACGGTGCCGGCCCGGGCGACATCTCGGATCACCTCGTGGGTGGAAGCGATGTCGACGGCGATGGGCTTCTCGCAGAAGGCAGGGAGTCTCGCGTTGGCCGCCTTGCCGATGAGCTCGGCGTGCGCAGACGTCGCGGCGGCGATCACCACCGCATCGACCCGGTCGAATATCTCATCGATGGAGGTCGCCTGGAGGGCGAGATCCGCCGCGACCTCCTGCGCCCTCGGCCGGTCGATGTCGGCCAGGATGACCTCGTCCACGGCGGGTTCTTCGACGAGCATGCCCGCGTGCATCGACCCGATGCGCCCTACCCCGATCACCCCTATCCGCACGTCGTCGGGATCCCCTCACCCACTTGACATGGAACGTTCCAATGTTGGAACGTTCCAAGAATCTAGACCGGCTGAAGCCCGGCCGTCAAGTGGCACCCGGCCGCCGTCGCCAGGAAGTGGGCCGGAACGGGCCGGAGGGGGGGATTGGAGCGATGGAAACGATCCGTCTCACCGCGGCGCAGGCCCTCGTGCGCTACCTCCTCGCACAGCATACGGAGCTCGACGATCGGGTGGCGCCTCTGTTCCCGGGCGTGTTCGCCATCTTCGGCCACGGCAACGTCACCAGCCTGGGCGAGGCGCTCGAGCCTGTGCAGGACGTGCTGCCGACCTGGCGCGGCCAGAACGAGCAGACGATGGCGATGGCGGGGATCGCGTACGCCAAGGCGGTGCGGCGTCGCCAGATCATGGTCGCCACCAGCTCCATCGGGCCCGGGGCGACGAACATGGTGACCGCAGCAGCCGTAGCACTCGCCAACCGCCTGCCGCTGTTGATCATCTCGGGCGATACGTTCGCGAACCGGATCCCCGACCCGGTGCTCCAGCAGGTCGAGCACTTCGCTGCGCCGAGCACGACGGTCAACGACGCGTTCCGCGCGGTGACGCGTTACTGGGACCGGATCACGCGTCCCGAGCAGCTCCTCCAGTCGCTCCCACAGGCCGTGGGCACGATGCTGGACCCGGCCGAGTGCGGACCGGCGTTCATCGGCCTTCCCCAGGACGTACAGGCCGAGGCGTTCGACGCACCGGCGGCGTTCTTCGAGCCCCGCGTGCATCACGTGCGCCGGCCCGGGCCGGACGCCGCCGAGCTCGCTGCCGCAGCCGCGGCGTTGCGGGAGGCCCGGCGGCCGTTGGTCATCGCCGGCGGAGGGGTTCTGTACTCCGTGGCCGAAGGAGCGCTGGGCGCGTTCGCCGAACGACACGGTCTGCCGGTGGTGGAGACCGTTGCCGGCAAGTCGTCGCTCACGGCGAACCATCCGTGCTTCGCCGGGCCGATCGGCGTGACCGGAAGCACGTCGGCGAACGCCCTGGCGGCCGACGCCGACGTCGTGCTCGCCGTGGGTACGCGCCTGCAGGACTTCACCACGGGGTCGTGGAGCGTCTTCCGCAACGAAGACCTTCAGGTGATCGGCCTCAACGCCGGGCGCTACGACGCTTCCAAACATCGGGCGATCCCGCTCGTGGCCGACGCGCGCCGGGGCCTCGAAGAGCTCGGGGCGGCCCTCGGCGCGTGGCGAGCGCCCGAAGTGGACCTCGCCCGCGCGGCTGAGGAGTACGTATCCTGGAACGCCTACCTGGACGAGGCGGCGGCCGGTCCGGCGGCCGGGCGTCCTCCCTCCTACGCGGCGGTGATCCGCGTCGTGCAGCAAGCCGCCGAGCCGGGCGACTACGTCGTCTCGGCGGCCGGCGGGTTCCCCGGCGAGCTGAACAAACACTGGCGGTCGCTCGCCACCGGCACGTTCGATTGCGAGTACGGGTTCAGCTGCATGGGCTACGAGATCGCAGGAGGCTGGGGCGCCGCCATGGCGCTGCCGGAGCGGACCGTCATCTCCTTCTGCGGGGACGGCTCATACCTCATGGCGAACTCCGACGTGTACAGCTCCGTGATCTCGGGCCACCCATTCATCCTGGTGCTCTGCGACAACGGCGGCTACGCCGTGATCGACCGCCTCCAGCGATCCAAGGGGTCGGCCGCGTTCAACAACATGTTCGAGCACGTTCGAGCGAAGGAACACGTTCGCGTCGACTTCGCGGCCCACGCGGAAGCGATGGGGGCGCGCGCGGAGCGGGTCGCGGACATCGCCGAGCTCCCGGCAGCGCTCACCCGCGCTCGCAAGAACGACCGCACGACCGTGATCGTGCTGCAGACCGATCCCGACACATGGACGGGCGGTGACGCCTGGTGGGATGTCGGCGTGCCGGAGGTGTCCGACCGCGAGGAGGTCCGCGTCGCCCATGCGGCCCACGAGGCGGAGCGGAAACACCAGCGGGTGGGCGTATGACGCCCGTCGGCCAGCGGAGTCCCACGATCCGCGACGTGGCCGAGCGGGCCGGCGTCTCGAAGTCGTTGGTGTCGCTCGTGATGCGAGGCGCGCCGCAGGTGAGCGATGAGCGGAGGGACGCCGTTCTCCGTGCAGCCGAGGATCTCGGGTACCGGCCCAACCACGCGGCGCGCAGCCTGGTACGCAACCGGAGCTTCGTCATCGGCGTGGTCCTGGCCGACCTGCACAACCCGTACTACGCGGAGGTGGTCGACGGCATCGAGGAGGCCGCCCGGGCCGCCGGCTATCGCGTGCTGATCAACACGGGAGACCGGACGACCGACGGAGAGGCGGCGGCTGTCGAGACGATGCTGCAGATGCAGGCGGACGCGCTGATCCTGGCGGGATCGGTCCTCCCGGGCGCGAGGATCGAGGAGGTGGCCGCATCGGTTCCCGTTGCGCTGGTCGCGCGCGCCTCGCGATCCTCCTCGGTCGACTCCGTCACGAACGACGATCGGAAAGGCGCCGGACTCGCCGTCGATCATCTCGTCGCGATCGGGCATCGACGCATCGCGCACATCGACGGGGCACGGGGGGCGGGCGCGGTCGGACGCAGGTCGGGCTACGTGGACGCGATGCGTCGACACGGGCTCGCGAGCAAGGTGCGCGTCGCTACCGGCGCCTACACGGAGGAGGGCGGCGTCGAGGGGGTCGAACGGCTCCTGTCGTCGGGCGAACCCCCCACGGCCGTGTTCGCGAGCAACGACATGGCAGCGATCGGCGCACTTCACGCCCTGGAGGGGCACGGGCTGCGCGTTCCGGAGGACGTGTCGCTCGTCGGCTACGACAACACGGCCCTGTCGGCGCTGGCGCACGTCGACCTCACGACGATCGATCAGCCCCGCCGGCACATGGGCAGTCTCGCCGTCCAGTTGGTGCTCGGGCATCTCGACGGGTCCGTCCGGCGGTCTCGCCACGTGGTCGTGGAACCGCATCTCGTGGTGCGGCGAACCTCGGCACCTCCGCGGAGGGCTACCCGTCGCGGCGAGGACGCGACACGAATCCGTACGATGGAACCGACCCGGACGTCCGGGTGAGTTGGAAGGGTGAGACGTGATGGAACGGATCAGCCATTGGATCGGCGGCAAGGTGGTCGCGGGGGAGTCGGGCCGGAAGGGTCCGGTGTTCAATCCGGCGACCGGCGTGCAGACCCATGAGGTCGACTTCGCGGCTCCCGAGGAGATCGGGGCGGCGGTCGAGGCCGCGAGCGAGGCGTTCCCGGGATGGCGCGCCACATCGCTCTCGAAGCGTGCGGACGTCATGTTCCGCATGCGCGAGCTGATCGAGCTCCACAAGGTCGATCTCGCCCGGGTCGTGACCTCCCAGCACGGGAAGGTGATCTCGGACGCGACGGGAGAGGTGCAGCGGGGCCTTGAGAACGTCGAGTTCGCAACCGGCATCCCGAACCTCCTGAAGGGTGGGTTCTCCGAGCAAGTCTCGACCGGTGTCGACGTGTATTCGATCCGGCAGCCGCTCGGCGTCGTGGCGGGCATCACGCCGTTCAACTTCCCGGCGATGGTGCCCATCTGGATGTTCGCGAACGCGATCGCCTGCGGGAACACGTTCATCTTGAAGCCCTCGGAGAAGGACCCGGGCGCGTCGATGTTCCTCGCAGAGCTGCTGAAGGAAGCCGGCGTGCCCGACGGCGTCTTCAACGTCGTGCACGGCGACAAGGTGGCGGTCGACGCGATCCTGGAGCACCCGGACATCCGGGCAGTGTCGTTCGTCGGTTCGACACCGATCGCGCGCTACATCTACGAGACGGGGACCAGGAACGGCAAGCGGGTCCAGGCGCTCGGTGGTGCGAAGAACCACATGGTCGTGCTGCCGGATGCCGACCTCGACATGGCCGCCGATGCCGCGGTGTCGGCGGGATACGGTTCGGCGGGAGAGCGGTGCATGGCCGTCTCGGCGATCATCGCCGTCGGAGGCATCGGTGACGAGCTCGTCGACAAGATCGCCGAACGCCTGCCGGCCGTGAAGGTCGGCGACGGCACGGACCCCGCGTCGGAGATGGGGCCGCTCGTTACGAGGGAGCACCGCGACAAGGTGGCGTCCTACCTGGAGTCCGGCGCCGAGCAGGGCGCGACGATCGTCCGTGACGGCCGCAAAGACGCGGTGTCCCAACGGGACGGCTTCTTCTTGGGCGTGTCGCTGATCGACCACGTCACGACCGACATGGACTGCTACCGGGACGAGATCTTCGGCCCTGTGCTCGGCGTCCTCCGGGTGGACGGCTACGACGAAGCCGTGCGAATGGTGAACGACAACCCCTACGGCAATGGGGTGGCGATCTTCACGCGCGACGGAGGTGTGGCGCGACGGTTCCAGTTCGAGGTCGGTGCAGGGATGGTGGGCGTGAACGTCCCGATCCCCGTGCCGGTGGCCTATTACTCGTTCGGCGGGTGGAAATCGTCGCTGTTCGGTGACTCGCACATGTACGGACCCGAGGGCGTGCACTTCTACACGAGGGGGAAGGTCGTCACCTCGCGCTGGCCTGACCCGTCCACCTCCCAGGTGGACCTCGGGTTCCCGCGCACGCGCTGATGGAGACCCTCGGCGGCCACCTGCTGATCGCAGGGGCGGGATTGTGGGACCCGAACTTCCGCAGGACGATCGTGCTCGTCGGACACCACGACGACGAGGGCGCCCTCGGAGTCGTGCTGAACCGGGTGCTCGATGTCACGGTCGGAGAGGCGGTCCCTGTCCTGGGCAGGATCGTCGATGTCGAGGAGCCGGTGTTCCGCGGCGGGCCGGTGCATGAGGCCTCGGTCGTCGTGCTGGCGGACTTCGCGGAGCCGTCACTGGCCGGCGTGCTTGCGTTCGGCTCGATCGGCTTCCTGCCGGATGAGTCGGACGACGACGTGATCTCGTCGGTTCGGCGCGCCAGGGTGTTCGCCGGCTACGCGGGCTGGGGGGCGGGTCAGCTGGAACAGGAGATCGCCGAGGAGTCGTGGGTCGTCGAGCCCGCTTCCGCCGACGACGTGTTCCATCCCGAGCCCGCTCGTCTGTGGAACGACGTGCTCCTGCGGAAGGGCCGGAACTA
>Ga0299913_10003853_pt1 | contig 12435 bp, 6 predicted proteins | sample RVTome_9_FD_201360 | JGI IMG/M metagenome (GOLD analysis project Ga0299913, IMG submission 201360) | Soil microbial communities from uranium-contaminated site in the Upper Colorado River Basin, Wyoming, United States - RVT155D38 (version 2) ... | reverse complement strand
GGCGACTCGTGACGGGCGGCGGCAGTCAGCTCGAGGACATCATCGGCGAGGGGGTTGTCGTATTCATGACCAGCCGTGGCAACAACGTTCGGTTCACGCTCGATGCCGAGATCGACACAGTTCTGCCCGGCTTCGTTACGGCCGACAGCAGCACGTTCGTGTACGACGACCCCGTTCAGGGCCCGCAGCTCGCACACATGGAAGCCGTTCCTGCGACCATGTGGCTGGTCACCGTCGAAAAGCCGATGGCCGTCATTCGCGCGGGTGCCGATCGTTTCCTCCGCCGCGGCACCATTTTCGGGGCGGTACTGATACTGACGGGTGCCGCGTTGAGCTGGCGCGTCTCCAGGAGTCTGACAGCGCCGCTGAACGACCTGCGGTCGGCCGCGGTGGCGATAGCGAGCGGCGACTACGGCCACCGGGTGCGCGTACATCGCCCGGACGAGCTGGGTGACGTGGCGAACATGTTCAACACAATGGCCAATCACATCCAGGCTACACACGACGCGCTCGCGGAGCGTTTCGAGGAGGCACAGCTGCTCACCGAGGAGCTGGAGCAGTCAATGGCGGAAGCGGACGCGAGCCGCGAAGAGGCGATCGCGGCCAACAATGCCAAGGCAGAGTTCCTGGCGACGATGAGCCACGAGATTCGCACACCTATAAACGCCGTACTGGGCTACGCTGACCTGCTGGAGATCGGAGCGGCCAGCCCGCTCAATCCGGACCAGCGCAGGTACGTGGAACGCATCAAGGTGAGTGGTTCGCTTCTCGCCGGTCTCGTCAACGATGTGCTCGACTTTGCGAAGATCGAATCAGGCCGGATGCGCGTGGACAACGTCACCACGCCCGTTCACGATGTCGTGAAGGCCGCGTTCGCCGTGATCGAGCCCTACGCGGTGTCTCGCGAAATCACGCTGATCAGCGCATGCGACGGCGACCTTCAGTTCTGCGGCGACAGGAAACGTGCAGAGCAGGTGCTTTTGAATCTCCTGTCGAACGGAGTGAAGTTCAGCCGTTCCGGAGGCCAGATCACTGTCACGTGCAGGGTTGCGGGGAAAGCGCCCGACGAAGTGGAGGGAGACCGCAACGGCAGCAACGGATGGGTCTGCATCTCGGTGAAGGACGAAGGCGTCGGCATCCGGCCCGATCACATGGCTCACATTTTCGAACCGTTCATGCAGGGCGAGACAGGGTACACGCGCAAGCACGGTGGCACTGGACTCGGGCTCTCGATCAGCCGCAAACTTGCCCGCATGATGAACGGCGATGTGACCTTCGAAAGTACACTGGGCGTGGGTTCCACATTCACGTTGTGGCTTCAGCGCGAGAAAAGCGCAGCTCCCGTGCTCTGGCCCCTCGGCATTACGTAAGGATCCCTTATTCGTGCCGGAGCGCCTGCGTGGGTTTTACCCGCATGGCACGAGCTGCCGGTTCGATGCCTGCCGCAAGGCCGATCAGGACCAGGAGCAGCGTTGCGGACGCCAGCGTCGCCGGTACATCGTCGGCACCGACGCGGAGCTCGGCTGCGAGCGGCAGAACGCCAAGCGTCAGAGTTGCGCCGAAGGCGAGACCTGTAACGACGAGCCACGCCGCGCGTCTGAATACGAGCGCCGCGAGCCAGTGGGGAAGGGCACCCAGGGTCAGCCGAACAGCGAACTCGCGCATGCGGGCTGTCACATTGTAGCTGATGACGCCGTACAGCCCGACGGCGGCCAGGACCAGCGTCAGTCCCGCGAAGAGGCCCACCAGCCAGCGGTAGAGGTTCAGCTCCCAGAGCGAATCGGCGACGATCTGCCGCATCGTCCTCACGTCGAAGGTGGCGAGACCCGGGCCGATCGCGCGCACCGCCGCGCGAACCGGATCAACGAGCGGTTCGGGATTTTGACGCGTGCGAACCAGAAGTGACATGCCGATGTCCGACGCCATGGTCACGTTCTGCGCGGCCGGATAGAACAGCTCCGGCGAGGCGGGCAGGTCCAGTCTGACCGAGCGAACATTGCCGACCACGCCCACGATCGTTCCGCGGTCGGTTTCCCTTCCCACCGCGTCCTCGCCAGGGAAGTAGCGCGATGCCAGAGCCTGGTTGACGACGATCGCGGGCGGCGCGTCAGTGGCATCGTCCAACGTGAAGGCACGGCCCTGAATGACGGGGATTCCCATCGTCTCGAAGTAGCCCGGCGTCACATATCGAAGCCCGGCCGTCGGCTGATCCGTACCTTCTCTGCCCACGATGCCGAAGTCCGCCTCCCAGCCCCAGTTCTGCAGTGGCACGAGCTGGATGAAGCCCGCAGCGTCGACACCCGGCAGCTCCCGCACGCGTCGTTCGATCTCGTAGTACTCGCCGGCAGTCGCGCGTGGCGTGAGATGCAACACGACGACGTTTGTTGTTTCCATGCCCGGATCGACCTCGAGCAGCCGATCCATCTGGCGCATGACCAGCATGGCTCCCGCGGCGAGCGTGAATGAAAGCGTCACCTGCATGATCATGGCACAGTCGCGCAAGCGTCCAATCGCCCTGCCCATGGTGGCATGTCCGCCGGCATCTCTCAGGAAGGACTGGATACGCGAGCGTGAAGCCCAAAGCGACGGCGCGAGGCCGAAGGCGACGGTCGCCGCGAGACATGCCGCCAGCAGAAAGGCGAACGCCCGCCAGTCGAGCGATACCTCGTGCGCACGCGGGACCCTCGACGAACCCAGCCTCACGAGCACGTACATGCCCCAGCGGGCGATGAGAATGCCGGCCAGGCCCCCACAGAGGGACAGCAGCAGGCTCTCCACGAGAAACTGCCGCACCATGCGGAATCTGCCCGCTCCGAGCGCGATGCGAGTTGCGATCTCACCGGTTCGTACTGCCACGCGCGCGAGCATGATGTTGGCGACGTTCGCGCATGCCGCCGTCAGAACGAGCGCTACGGCGGCGAACAGCAGCAGGAGTGCGCGCCGCACGGGGCCGACCACCCACTCACCGAGCGGAACCACATCAATGGAGTCTCGCGCGGGGTCCGGGCGCAGCTCCTGCAGACTACTGGTAATGAGATCGAGGTCCGCGGCCGCGGCCTCGACCGCGACACCCGGCCTCAGTCTGCCGGTGACGTTCGGAATCCTTCCGCGGAGAACCGGCCCGGACGGAATCCACATGTCGGTTCGCGATTCAGGCATCGCGGCAGGCATCATCGATGCCGCGCCATACGGAAACTGAAACGTTTCGGGCATCACACCGAGAATGACGTACGGCTGACCGTCCAGTGTGACCGGACGTCCCGGCAGCGATGGATCTGCGCCGAACCTTTTTCGCCACAGGTCGGCGCTGATCACGACGACATCCAGGGGATCATCCCGCCGAAACGTACGGCCGGCGACCGCTCCGACACCCAGCATCGCGAAGAAATCCGGGTCGGCCACGACTGCCCTGAGTCGCTCCGGGCCGCGGCCTGCATCCAGATGCCTGGTGGTCAGTGAATAACCGACGAGTGTCTCGAACGTCCTGTTGCGCGCGCGGATCTGCTCGAGATCATCCGGGTGGATGCTTGCAGTCAGCGGATTCTCGCCGCGCAACTGAACCAGACCGTCCGGGTCCGCGAACGGCAACGGCCGGAGGAGAACGCTGTTGACGATGCCGAAGATCGCCGTACTGGCACCTGTTGCAAGGGCGAGCGTCAAGATGGTGGTCGCGGCGAAGCCTCGACTCCGTAAGAGAGTTCGCGCGCCGTAGCGAACGTCCTGCAGAAGCTGATCGAGCCACACCATCGTCTGGTTTCCGGTTCGAGACGGAAGGTTCACCGCGGAGTTCGCAGAGTGCGCAGAGAATGGCGATACGGTATCGAACTGCCGCAGATCAGCCAGTCCTCCAACCCGCCGGTTCCCCTCGGCGTCCCCGGCGTACTCTGCGGTGAACCGAGCCTTTGTGCCGGCGGCCCGCGCTGGTGGGATGCCGCCGGAGGTCGCCAGGGTTTGAGCGCGAGATCATGAAGGGTGCTCCCCCTGGCTTGCGCCCTCGGATACCACCTGCCTATCCTGGCTCCCTCCTCGCCCAACAATGGAGTCAATGGGAATGAGTCCTCTTGCCATGATTGCCGTCATTGCCACGGCAGCCGGGGCGCAGCAGCCCACCCAGAAGCCGGCCCTGTCCATAGAGCCCACGCGCGTACAGCTCGAGGTGGATGGCACGCGCGCGCTTCAGGTCCGGTCGGACGGTGCCGCGGGTGCGGCCGGTGTCCGGTGGGTCTCACAGAATCCGTCCATCGCGAGTGTCGATGCGAACGGCGTCGTGCGCGCGCTGCGGCCCGGCAATGCCCGCATCATGGCCATAGCCGGCGAAAGCAATGCGCAGGTGGTCGTCGTCGTTGCTCCATTGCCGCCATCAGAGGTCGAGATCCAGCCTGGCGCGACGGAGGTCCTCGCCGGCACTGGCGCTCCGCTGGACGTGACGGTGAAGGACAGACTCGGATCGATCCTCGGCGACGTTCCGCTTCGTTTCACGACGGACGCCCCCGATGTGGCGACGGTGGATGCGAGCGGCCGGCTGATCGCCCATGCGCCCGGCACGACGACGGTGACGGTGGAGGCAGGAGAAGCGCACGCGGAAACGCGCGTCGAGGTCATCGCGAACCCCGCAACCCGCTACCGGCTCACCGCATCCCTCGAGAACGCGCGCACGGGTGATGTCGTGCGCCTCCGCGTGGCTGCACTGGACGAAGCCGGCAACGAGATCGGAACGCCGCTGCCCGCCTGGTTCGTGGAAGGCAAGGGTGCCTCGGTCGAAGCCGAAGGACCGGACGGCGTTTTCGTGGCGGAGTCATCTGGACGGCATACCGTGGTGGCCTTCATCGGACCGGAACACGTGGAACGTACCATCATTGACGTCACGCAGCGCACGCACGATGCAGAGCTCGTCAGGGTGGGGCACGGAATGACCGCCGGACACCATGCCGGTGACACCTGGGCGTTCGAGGGCGTGGACGGCCGCGACTACGCGATCATCGGCACCTTCATGCACGACTGGGCGAAGGTCTTCGACATCACGGACCCCGCATCACCCGTGCTGACGGACTCGGTACAGCTCGATGCGCGCCGCATCAACGATGTGAAGATCCACCCGAACAACCGGATCGCCGTTCTCACGCGCGAAGGTGCTTCTACCCGGCGAAACGGCATCGTCCTTCTCGACCTGAGCACGCCGGCGCACCCATCGATTCTCTCCGAGTACACGGAAACCGTCACGGGAGGTGTCCACAACGTGTGGATCGACGGCGCCACCAATCTGGTTTACGCCTGCCACAACGGCACGCGCGATCTTCGAATCATCGACATATCGGACCCGTCCGGTCCGCGAGAAGTGGGACGCTGGGGTCTGCCAAACGAGGACCGCAGCCTGCACGACGTGATCGTTCAGGATGGCTACGCCTACCTGTCGTACTGGGACGATGGACTCATCATGCTCGATGTGGGCGCCGGCACGCATGGAGGCTCACCCACGGAGCCGGTGTTTGTCAGTCAGTTCAAGTACCCGCAGGGTCACACCCATACGGCCTGGCGTGAGGGAAAGCATCTCTTCATTGGCGATGAGATCTTTCCGCCCGACTGGGATGCCGATCGGCCGATCGAGGCCCGCGGCTACATCCATGTCGTGGACTACTCCGATCCGGAGAACCCTGTCGAGGTCGCGAAATACGAGGTACCCGAGGCCGGTGCGCACAATTTCTGGGTCGAGGACGACATCCTCTATGTGGGCTACTATCAGGCCGGCCTGCGCGTTGTCGACGTGTCGGGCGAGCTGCGTGGCGACCTCTATCGCCAGGGGCGCGAGATGGGCGCCTACCGGACCGGCAGCCCCGACGCCATTACCCCCAACTGGTCCATGACCTGGGGTGCACAGATCCACAAGGGCAACATCATCACGTCCGATCTGAATTCCGGACTGTGGCTCGCCCGTTTCCAGCGCCGGACCACGGTGTTCTGAGGCCGGATCGCGCATCAACGCGGTGTAAAGGGGGATGTGGGGGATAACGGATGGAGATTCGGGGGATCGCACTCGTGATACCAACGAAGCCCGGGGTCCATATCGCAGGGCCTGCAGGTCCCCCCGGTTCCCAGTCCTCAACAACAGAAACAAGAGCTCGAAGACTCAGATGGTGCGTTGAACAATGAACGGCTAGCCCGAATTGTCCCCCGTATCGCCGTTCATGTCTCCCCATCTCCTTCGCCGTTCACCAGGGGCCGTCTTGACACGACGACACCAATCCTCCTAGGGTACGTCTCATGTTGCGCATGCGCCCTGCCACCTGCTCGTGTTGTACCTGCGGCTCTCCCCGGGGAGCGACGGGCAGGCGCGTGCGCCCGGAGGCGAACGCGTAGACAGAGAGACCACCTCTCGTCAGCTGAACCGGCCCTCCCCGAAGCGGGAGGGCTTTTTTGTTGCCCGGTACTTCGGTGAACGATCGATGATCGACCCCTGGCTGTTGGTGAATCTCCTCGTCTTCGCCTTGCTGCTTGCGTGGCTGGTACGCCGCCAGCTGCAGGGCAGGCCGCTGTCGAGTACGGTCCTGGCCGGATTGCTTCTCGGCATCGCTCTCGGGGCTGCGCTGCAGTGGAGATACGGCGCAGGCAGTGTGACCGTGGACGCGACGCTCGAATGGATTCGACTCATCGGCGGCGGCTACGTGCGGCTGCTGCAGATGATCGTCATACCGCTCATCCTGGTCTCGATTCTCGGCGCGGTGACGCGGCTGGATGATGCAAGATCCCTCGGCAGGATCAGCATTGCGGTGTTGGGTCTGCTCATGACGACCACCGCGATTGCGGCCATCATCGGAATCGGCGTCGCACGGATCTTCGACCTTTCGGCCGAGGGTCTGGTGCAGGGGACACGAGAGATCGAGCGCGGCGAGGTTATCGAGGCGCGCGCGGGTGAGCTACAGGACCTGAGCGTGCCGCGTCTGCTCCTGTCGCTCATTCCCACCAATCCTTTCGCGGATCTGACCGGTGCGCGTGCGGCATCCATCATCGGCGTCGTGATCTTCGCCACGCTCCTCGGCGTTGCAGCCGTCCGGCTGAAGCGCGAGAACCCGGATGCGGGCGAACGGGTGCTGAATGCGATCGATGCGTTGCAGCGCCTCGTGATGGTTCTCGTCCGGATGGTGATCCGCCTTACGCCCTATGGCGTGCTCGCTCTCATGACGGGCATGGTGGCGTCATCGAACGCGGCTGACATCCTCGGTCTCATGCGGTTCGTGCTCGGCTCCTATGTGGGCCTAGCCGCCATCCTCGTGATCCATACCACACTGCTGGTAGTGAGCGGCGTGAGTCCGCTTCGCTACTTCCGGAACGTCTGGCCGGTTCTGGCGTTCTCGTTCAGCGCGCGCTCCAGTGCGGCTGCCATTCCCATGAACATCGAGACGCAGGTGGACAGGCTGGGGGTCTCGCCCGCCGTCGCCAACTTCTCGGCGAGCTTCGGTGCAACCATAGGGCAGAACGGTTGCGCCGGACTGTACCCCGCCATGCTCGCGATGATGATCGCGCCCAGCGTCGGCATCGACCCCATGGCCCCGCATTTCCTGCTCACGCTCGTGCTGGTGGTGACCCTGGGTTCCTTCGGAATCGCGGGTGTCGGCGGCGGCGCCACCTTCGCCGCCATTCTGGTGCTTTCCACGCTCGATCTTCCGGTCGCTCTGGCCGGCTTGCTGATCTCGATCGAGCCCCTCATCGACATGGGACGCACCGCCATCAACGTGAACGGCGCCATGACGGCTGGCGTCGTGACCAGCCGGCTGCTCGGTGAGCCCGGATCCGCGACGGCCACGGACAGGACGAACGCCGCGGCCGGTGCCTCGGCTCCGCTACGGGTACTGGAAAAGGCCGGCCGCTGAGCCATTCCGCGCCGCGCCGTCGCCATGATGAGTGGCGGCGAACTGCTCGATTCACCGCAGAGTTCGCAGAGGGCGCGGAGGCAGCGGAACCGGGAGGTCCGGGTGAGGCAACCTTCTTTTTCTGTTTCGACGGATCGGGACCCCGGAGCAGCCAGGTTGGCAGACTGCGAAACCGCTATCCGCTCATTTACACAAAAAAATCCGTTCCTCTCTGCGACGGCGCAGAGGCAGCGGATATCCGTTCACTCGTCAGGCGGCGCATCATGAGGCTCTGCAAATACGTACCACCTGAACGGGTGGATATCCTCACCGGCGGCCGCATACGCTTCACGCAGCCCACCGTGTTCAACGACCCGTTCGAGATGTCTCCCCGGCTCAATGGCCTGTTGACGGCTGCAGACATCCTGGCCGACGACGAGATGATGCAGCGCGCCCAGGAAGAGTTCGACGGGCTGGCAGACGATATCCGGTCGCGGATCGAATTCGACCAGTTCCTCGAGAAGTTCGTCGAAGTGATCAACGATGGTGTGGCGGGAAAGGGGATCCTCGATGAGGTGCGTCACACGCTGATTGCCCGGTTTCTGGCGCAGACCGGTGTACTGACAATGGCTGAGCGGCCCGACAACCTCCTCATGTGGTCCCACTACGCGGATCAACATCGTGGATTCGTGATCGAGTTCGATACGGATCACCCCTTCTTCGACCAGCGCCGATCTGACGATGACCACTTTCATCACGTCCGCAAGGTGCTCTATTCCGACGAGAGGCCGACCACTGTCCTGAGTGCGTTCCTCGGCGAGAGCACGCTGCTGACCAAGAGCGCCGAGTGGGAGTACGAGCAGGAATGGCGCATGCTCATCGATCTCGATGAAGTGTCGCACGACACCGTCCAGCCGGGCGACGATTCCATTTACCTCGTACCCGTCCCGCCGAAGGCGATCACACGTATCATCCTGGGCCACCGGATGCTGGAGGAGCAGCGCGAAACCATCGTCGAGATGCTCACCACGGACCGGCGTTTTGCGCACGTCGAAGTCCTGCAGGCAGAGATCGATGAGGATCGATTCGCGCTCAATTTCAGCGGGCTGGCCGAACACTACTTCGAGCGGTTCAGAGCCGCACTGCAGCGGGCTGTTCGCTGGGGAGCCGCCGAGAACGACGCGGAACGCCGCGACAACTGGTCAGGGATTCTCGCCGCCGCGATTCCCGACATCGACCGTGCGATGCGCCTGGCACCAAACGAACCGAGCTATCCCGCGGCGCGTGGCGTTGCGAACCAGATGATGGGTCGTCTGGAAGATGCGCTGGAGGACTATGCCCGCGCAGTCCTGCTCGATCCGAAGAGTGCCGAGATGCACGGAGCGCGCGGGCTCATTCTCGCGGAGATGGGCCGCCTGGATCAGGCGGAATCCGCGCTCGCCCGGGCGCTCCGTCTGGGTATGACCGACGTACAGGACGCACTCGAGCAGGTGCGGCAGGCGCAGGCGACAAGGGCAGCCGTTTAGCGCCTGCGCACATGCTCAACTCGCGGTGTCGGGAACCGCACCGGTTACGCGCGACCTCGGCATCAGCGGCATCCCTTCGGCCATCCGCTCCAGTCCTCCCACCACAACCACCTCGCCGGCTTCCACGCCGCTCAGGATCTCGACCACTCCAGGCCTGCGTGCACCCAGCTCCACCACGCGCCGGCTGGCCTTGCCATCCACGACAGCCCACACGACGTTCGCCGTCCGCAACGGCTGGATCGCATCCTCGCTCACAACGACGGCGTTGTTGCGCATTTCCGTGGCAAGGCGAGCGTCAATGAACATGCCCGGCTTCAACAAGCGATCCCGGTTCGGGGCCCGCGCCTTGACCACGATCATCCGGTTGGCCTCCTGTACCACCGGATCGATGAACTCCACTTCCGCCTGGAAGACGCGATCCGGCTGCGCGGCAACCGTGAACTCGACTGCCTGGCCGGGGCTCAATTCGCCGGCATGGCGTTCCGACACGTCGAGTACGACGCGCTGCGGGTCCACGGTCTGCAGCGTCAGCAGCGGCGTGGCTGTCGTGACATAGTCGCCCATGCTGATCAGGCGCTGCCCCACCACACCGGCGAAGGGCGCCCGCACCGTTGCACGGTCGATCCGGAGTTGCAGGAGGTCGAACGCGGCGTCGGCACCCCGCGCGGTGGCTTCGGCGCGTTCCAGATCGGCAGGCGATGAAGCGTTGTCCGCGTGCAGCCTGCGCACGCGCTCGAGCTGCTGCCGCGCAAGGTCGCGATCCGCCTCCGCCTGCGCCGCCTCCGCACGCAGCATCGCATCATCGATCCGGATCAATGCGGTGCCCGCCGCAACCGTCTGGCCCTCGCGGAACAGAATCTCCGTGATCCTGCCGCCCTCGTCCGGCATGAGGTCGATGGACTGCACGGCCTCGATCCGGCCCGTCGCACGCAGTGCATCGGCCATGGGCTGCACGCGCGCTGTATCGACATCCACGGGCATGGGCGGCATCTCGCCCGGTGCGCCGGCAGCCGATGCCGACCCACCTCCTGCGAAGAGGCCGAGGCGATTCGCCACACCAATGCCCAGGATGAGCACCAACACCAGGACTATGACCAGGCCCACGCGCCGTTTGCGCGGTGGCCGCTCGGTCTCACGATTCATCATCTGGCTCGACATTCGTTTCGCGCCTCGGTCTTTCAACGTTGGGGTGTGTCGAGAATTCGCCGGCCCAGCAGGGCCTCGAGCTGCGCCAGTGCGAGCCTCACCCCGTAACGGGACTGCACGAGCGTCGCCTCCGCCTCACTCAACGCTACCTGCGCTTCCAACAGATCGAGAATGGTGGTGGCACCTTCGCGATGACGCGCAGCCTGCACGCGATAACTCTCCGTCGCTACCGTGACACCCACCAGCGCCAGCTCGATGCCGGCGCGAGCAGTCTGATACCCGTGGTAGGCCTCCGCAATCAGCTGCGCGGCGCCCCGTTCCCGGTCCTGGCGCTCGGCGCGTGCAAGGTTGCGGTCGGCGCGCGCACGCGCGACCGCCAGCTCTCGCTGCCCGCCATTCCAGATCGGCATGGAAAGCGTGATGGCGAGCTGTGAACGGCGCAGCGCGGATGGAAAGAATTCCGAATCGTACGCACCGGTAGTGGCGCCGAGCGTGATATCGGGCAGGTAGCCTCCGCGCTGCGCGTTCAGCACGGCGTCTGCACTGCGCTCCGCTGCACGCACGGCCTGCAGTTCGGGTCCGCGCTCACGCATCTCGGCGACTGCCTCATCGAGCGTCAGTGGCAGCGGCGGCGGTGACGCCGTGTCGATCGGGGCCGCGCCGACCGGACCCGATCTTCCGATCTGACGGCCAAGCCTGAGACGCGACACCGCGAGCGCCGAATCGCTCCGCAGAAGAGCGAGCTGCGCGCGATTCATCTCAAGCAGCAGCTGGAGCGAGTCCGTGGCGATCGCCTCACCGGCAATCACTCTGACACGCGCGATGCCGAACTGCTCCTCCGCACGCCCCAGACGGTCCGCGGCCACGCGCCGGAGCTCATCATCCGCCAGCACAGCGAAGTATGCCGCGTCGGTGGCGAAGGCGGTGCGGAACGAAGCGGCAGTCTCGTTCGCTTCCGCACTCTCGAGCGAAGCCCCCGACCGCTTCAGCTCGGTAAACTTGCCAATGCCGAACAGCTCGTACCGCGCGTCGAGCGTGGCGCTCGTGGCGCTCGGACTCAGTTGAGCCGTTCCGAAATTGAAGAACGGATCGGAGAAGCGAGTGTAGCTGGTACCCGCCGTGATATTCGGCGTGAACAGGTCGGTGTAGGCCGTGCGTCTCTCCCAGACCGCGGTCTCGACCACACCCCGCGCGGCCACGGCATCCGGGTCCACCGCGGCAGCGAGTCGGCGCGCTTCGACGAGCGTCACGACTGTCAGGCTGTCCGTCGCGACCTGCGCATGTACGGGCGATGAGAGCGGCAGCAGCACCCCGGCTGCGAGTGCGAGATGAATCGAAGACTTCACGGAGCCTCCATGGATGCGGTCGCGTGCGTACCGACCGCCGGTTCTGGCGCCCTCCTTGCCCGCACCCTCGCCCCGGCTGCCGCGCGACTGCCGCGCAGCCGCTCCAGGACGACGAACACCGAGGGCACGAGGAACAGCGTCAGGAGCGTGGACACGATCAATCCGCCGACAATGGCGTAACCGAGTGGACGGCGGCTGCCCGCTCCAGCACCCAGGCCGAGCGCGATCGGTACCGCACCGAAGACGGAGGCGACCGACGTCATGAGGATGGGCCTCAGGCGAATGCGTCCCGCCTCCCGCATGGCCGCCGGTGCGTCGAGTCCGCGGCCGCGCAGGTCGTTGGCGTACGTCACGAGCAGGATCGAGTTCTTGGTCACCAGCCCGATCAGCAGGATCATTCCGATCTGGCTGTACACGTTCAGCGTCGAGCCTGCCAGCCAGAGCGCCGCGAGCGCGCCGGTAACGGCCAGGGGGACGGCAAGGAGCACGGTGAACGGGTGCACCAGCGATTCGAACTGCGCGGCCAGTACCATGAACACGAAGATCAGCGACAGCGCGAACGCGAAGTAGAGC
>Ga0299913_10003852_pt1 | contig 12435 bp, 10 predicted proteins | sample RVTome_9_FD_201360 | JGI IMG/M metagenome (GOLD analysis project Ga0299913, IMG submission 201360) | Soil microbial communities from uranium-contaminated site in the Upper Colorado River Basin, Wyoming, United States - RVT155D38 (version 2) ... | reverse complement strand
GATCGCGCTCTGGCCCTCTGGACGATCGACTATCGATGCAGCTGCGGCAACGACGGCATCGCTGCTGTCCTCAAGAGCCTGGAGGAGCACTGACAGCTCGAGCGCGTGCAGTGCGGGGACACCATCAGTCGCGGCTATCTCCCGGCCGGTGCGACCGGTGGTCTCCTCGATCTGTTGATCACCATCGAGAAACGGTCGGCCGAGTCTCCTGGCAAGTAGCCGACCAACTGTGGTCTTTCCGACTCCCATCTGACCGACGATGACAATGGGTTTTTGGGATTTGTCCGTCGTCTTATACCGCCTAGGATCCGGCAGTCAGTGAAGCAGACGATGTCTCCATCTCCCAACCGGCAATCGGGTCATTTCCCGACGTGAGCAGGGCGGCAAATTCGTCGGGAGGCACTGCCCGGCTGAAGAGAAATCCCTGGGCCTCGTCACAGGATTGGGCCCGCAGGAACTGAAGTTGGTCCAGATTCTCAACACCTTCGGCGACGACGCGGAGTCCGAGACTCTGCGCCATCCTGATGACTGCCTTGACAATGCTCGTGTCTTCCAGCACCGAGGTGACCTCGTTGACAAACGACCGGTCGATCTTGACTGAGTCGATCGGGAAGTCACGGAGGTAGCTCAGGCTGGAATAGCCAGTGCCAAAATCATCGAGGGCGACCTGTATCCCGGTGCGCCTCAACGCCTGAAGGATGATCGCAGCAGAGTGGGCATGCTTCATGAGCACACTTTCTGTCAATTCGAGTTCGAGGACCTCAGGCTCCATCCCGGTCTCGCTGAGTGTGGCGAAAAGTCGTTGTACATAGGTCTCATCACTCAACTCAGATGCGGAGACGTTCACAGCCATCGTCATTGGCGGAAGGCCCTCGTCGAGCCAACTCCGTGCCTGGCGACAGGCTTCCCGGAGCACCCAGGTGCCGATCTCGCGGATGAGACCGCTGTCCTCGGCGATGGGTACGAACTGGGCAGGAGATAGATCGCCCCTTTTCGGATGAGTCCACCGGATCAGGGCCTCGGCCCCGGTGATTGATCCAGTCCTGAGATCGATCTTTGGTTGATAGTGCAACACGAACTCGTCGTTCTTGAGGGCCTCACGGAGACTCGCTTCGATCGACTGACGCTCGACGGCCCGCACGTTCATGGCTGGCTTGAAGAACTTGTAGCTGTGACGACCGTCCGCCTTGGCCTGATACATCGCCGTGTCTGCGTTTCGAATCAAGGTCTCGGCGTCCTCACCGTCGTCGGGATAAATACTCACACCAATGCTGGTCGTCACATGCAGGTCGTGATTGTCGATCGGGTGGGCCTGAGCAACTGCCTTGAGCATCCTTTCGGCAACGATCACCGCGTCTTCCCACTGGCTGGCGTCGGTGAGTAGGACGACAAATTCGTCACCACCTTGGCGGCTGACAGTATCGGAGGCACGGACACATCCGACAAGACGTTTAGCGATTGACTGGAGCAGCTTGTCGCCCATTGGATGACCCAACGAATCGTTGATGTGCTTGAACCCGTCCAGGTCGAGGAAGAGAATTGCTACCTGTCTGTCGTGACGAGGTGCCATTGCAATTGCCTGATCGATCCGGTCGTTGAGAAGAAGGCGGTTGGGCAGCCCGGTCAGGGCGTCGTGCTCGAAGGAGTGGGTCATCTTCTCAGCCATTGCCCGGGCGGCAGTCACATCCCGAAACACGATGATGGATCCGGTGGGCGAACCGCTCTGGTCGAACATCGGCGAGATGCTGGCTTCTATAGGCACTTCCCGGCGGTTCCTCCCCAGCAACAGAACATCAGATGCAGGATCCAACGGCCCCTCGTGGCCGGACGGAACTTCCGAGACTAGACCCGGCACACTCGCCCCCGTTCGGGCGTCGACAGTGACGAAAACCTCGGTCAATTCACGCCCTACGGCTTCCGTTCGAGGCCACCCGGTCATTGCCTCCGCAACGGCATTGAGGAAGGTGATCTTGCCGGACCGATCGCAACCGATGACGGCGTCACTATGGCGTTGGGTGGCCACTGGTGAGGAATCCTTATTGGAGCCCAATGTCATGGTGCCTCTCCCCCATCGACGAGACTTGCGCCGAAGAGTCTGGAATCAGGCTCGATTCAGCAGTCGATGGGTGTTCTGTCGCGGTTTCAGTCATCGAGTTACTTCATCGACACAGACCCGCCACCGGTTGAGGCGAACCCGAATTGACGCTCAGTTGCAATCGGAGCGGGCGATAGGATGTAAGCGACGGGGGAAAGGATTCCGATGGCACGGACAGATACCCGCCGACCTCGGCTTACACCGAAGCTCATCATTGCACTCCTCGCCGGTCTCGTCGTCATCGCAGCGCTCCTTCCTACGCACGGAGTCGACTCCGACCCGCCGGTATGTTGGTCAATGTTCGAATACGTCGTCCCCTGCGGCTCCGGCTTGGCACTAGCCGCGGGCGCAACCACAGCCGGCATCGTCGGCTTACTGCTATGGCTTGTCGACCGCCCCACTCGACCCATCCGGACATAAAGAAGCCCGCCCTTCTCGCCATTTGGCGATTGGGGCGGGTTCAGTTGGGTGCCACTTTCGTGACACCCGTTGGTGGAGGTGCGGGGAGTCGAACCCCGGTCCGCTGAGCCGTCTGCGTTGGCATCTCCGAGCGCAGTTGTCAGCGAGCTTTCGGGAACAGGAACTCTGACAACAAGTTCTCCTGCACCTATCCAGAATTGATCTTTGCCCTGCAGTCCTGGACCCTGCCTGACGCATCCCGACAAACGACGCCCGACCCCGATCGTGCGGGACCCGACCGGGCGGACGAGCTACTTAATTAAGCAGCCAGTGCGAAATTATCTTCGGCACTTATTGGTTTTTCCGGTTTGTTAACGAGGCCCCGGAGACCCCGGCTCGCTTCCAACGCATCAACACTCAACGTCGAAACCGTTTCACCCCCAGATTTCTGGGTCTACCGGTACGGTACTCGCCCGCACCGATAAGGCAACGGGTTATCCCCGCCGCTTACCCAAAGAACGCTGCATTTCCCTCTGGTGTTCCCGTTCCTTCAGAGACTCCCGCTTGTCGACGGTGCTGCGACCTTTGGCCAGGCCCAGCTCTACCTTGGCCTTTCCGTTCTTGAAGTACACCTGGAGGGGCACAAGCGTGAGGCCCTTCTCCGCCAGCTGGCCGGCGATACGGTCTATCTCCCGCCGATGCAACAGCAGCTTTCTGTGCCGCTCGGGGTCGTGGCCCCCGTCCCGGGCGAACTCGTAGGGTCCGATGTAACAGCCGCTCAAGAAGAGCTCACCATGTTCGATGTGGGCAAAGGAGTCCTTGAGGTCGATGCGCGAGTCCCGAAGCGACTTCACCTCGGATCCGACAAGCGCCATCCCCGCCTCGAAAGTGTCGATGATCGAATAATTGCGCCGGGCCTTGCGATTGGTCGCCACCACCTTGATCCGTCCGGACTCCTCCGAACGAGCCACGATCAAACCCCTGCGGGAATGTCGGCGCCGACGCCTTCGGCATCACGGAGATACCTGCTCAGTCCGAGCAACGAACCGATCACACCGGCCAACGCACCGAATATGAGGAACAATATGCCCCACCTGAAGAAGAACTGGTTGGGGACATCGAGTCGGATCAGCTCAAAGCTCTCCGTCGCTTCAGCGAGACGTGACGAACCGAGCCACACAGTGAACACAGCGAGGGCGGCGCCGAGTAGGCCCTCGATCATCCCCTCCAAAAGGAAGGGAACGCGAATGAACCAGTTCGATGCGCCGACCAGCTTCATCACGGCTACCTCATCACGCCTGGCGTAGATAGCGAGGCGGATGGTGTTGGCGATGAGGACAACGGCCGACATTCCGAGGACAATCGCCATACCCAAACCGAGAACGTTCAACACGCTCGAAAGATTCTGCAACTGTTCGATCTCCTCGGCGGCGGTATCCACCTCGCGCACCACGGGCGTCTGCTGCTCGAGGCGGAACTTGACAGAGCTGTGTAACTCGATCTCGATCAATTCGATCCGGATGGAGGCTGGGAGGATTGTGGGGTCGATGTCGAGCAGGTCGTCCTGACCGTCGAATATCTGCTGGTACTCGATCCAAGCGTCGTTCTTGTCGTAGTAGGTAACTGCCTGGACTTCCTCCCATGACTCGACTTCAGCGATAAGGCCCTGGTGAGCTCCCGCCGAGACACCTGCAGCGTTCTCGTCGTTGAGAAAGGCAATGACGTGAACACCTTCCTGCCAGGCCAGAGTGTTAAACCGGAGCACTTCGTTGACGACAAGAGCTCCAAAGGCAAGCGACAGCGAGATGAAGACGGCCAGCACCGCGCCCGCGACAACCAGGAGGTTGCGTTTCAGGTTGGTGAGAGCTTCCCGGACGAGGAAGAAGAATCGGCTCACTCTTCAGTCCGCCGCTCGTAGCCGGCCGCCAGCTCGTCACGTGTGACTGACCCGTCGTCAAGAGCGACGACCCGCCGCTTCATGGCGTCGACTATCGCGTGGTCGTGGGTAGCCATCACGATTGTCGTGCCGGTTCGGTTGATCCGGTCGAGCAACTTCATAATGCCGACGGAGGTCTTCGGGTCCAGGTTTCCCGTGGGCTCGTCGCAGAGCATGATCGGAGGCCGGTTAACAAACGACCGGGCAACGGACACCCGTTGCTGCTCTCCACCGGACAACTGGCGGGGGTATCTTGCCCCTTTGTCGGCAAGGCCAACGAGATCGAGGACCTGTTCGACCTGTGGCTTGATCGCCGATGACGGGCGTCCGAGGACTTCGAGAGCGAATGCAACGTTCTCGTTGACCGTCTTATTGGGAAGAAGCTTGTAGTCCTGGAACACGGTCCCGACGCTGCGTCGGAGATAGGGGATCTTCCACTTGGGCAGGGTCGTGATGTCCTTGCCTGCCACCCAGATGGTCCCTCTGGTAACAGGCTCGTCGCGCAGCATCAAACGGATCAGAGTTGATTTGCCCGATCCCGACTCGCCCACGAGAAAGACAAACTCGCCTTTCTGGATTTCCAGAGAGACGTTGTTTGCGGCGACTGTGCCGCCCTCATACACCTTGGTTACGTTATCGAGTCGGATCATGGGGTTAAAGGAGAGTGTCGCAGATGGGATACCTGGTTCCGCGGACCTCAGAGAACGCTAACGGTGCTCCTCGCTTTAGTTGGAATTATCCGCGGTCTCGTATCCGGCGCGGCGCCATCTCAGATAAGACTCGACAAACGGCATCAGGTCACCGTCGAGAACGCCCTGAATGTTCCCGACCTCATGATCGGTCCGGAGGTCTTTGACCATCTGATAAGGCTGCAGGACATAGCTCCGGATCTGCCGCCCCCAGGCTGCCTCTCCCTGATCCCCGCGGATCTCGTCTAGATGGGCGAGACGTTCGAGTCGCTGACGTTCAGCGAGCTTCGACCTGAGCATCGTCATGGCGCGGGCTTTGTTCTGCAGCTGGGAGCGCTCGTTCTGGCATTGGACGACTATCCCTGACGGCATGTGAGTGATACGAACGGCAGAGTCGGTCGTGTTCACATGTTGTCCTCCAGCTCCTTGTGAGCGGTAGGTGTCGACCCGGATGTCGTCTTCGTTGATCTCGACATCAGCCTGGTCACCGAGGTCAGGGACGATATCGACCCCGGCGAAGGACGTCTGACGTCTTGCGTTGGCATCGAAGGGGCTGATGCGTACAAGTCGGTGGACCCCGCGCTCGGACTCGAGGGTCCCGTAGGCGCGATCGCCTTTCACTGAAAATGTCGCCGACTTGATGCCTGCCTCTTCCCCCGCGGTGACCTCTTCGACGGTCACCGAGAAACCGGCGTCGGAGAGGAACCGCTGGTACATGCGGGCGAGCATCTCCGCCCAGTCCTGGGCATCCACCCCACCTGCCCCGGCGTGAACGCTGAGGATCGCGTCGGCATCGTCATACTCGTCGAAAAAGAGAGACTCCAGCTCTAGCCCGTCAAGCTCCTTGGCCACACCAGCCAGCTGGGTGAGCGCCTCCGAGCGGGACTCGACGTCACTGGCCTCGGCCGCAAGTTCGAGGAGCACTTCAGCGTCGTCGATGGTTGATCCGAGCCCGTCGACGATTGCGAACAATGATTCGTACCGGGAGAGCTTCTGTGAGACATGCCTCGCCTTGTCCTGGTCGTCCCAGAGGCCGGGCGAGCCCGCAAGCGCCCTGAGCTCGGCCAGCTCTTTGGATTTGGCGTCGAGGTCGAGGAAGTCGCGGGCGTCGTCGAGCCGCTTTCGCAAATCTGCGACGTATGCCTTCGGATCGGTTATCTCAGTGGTCATCTGACTTGGAGCGCGGTTCGCCGACCCTCAGACCGTTTCTTTGAGCAAATGGCACTTCTTGTACTTCTTGCCCGACCCGCATGGGCAGGGGTCGTTGCGCCCGATCTTGTCCGAGACGGCTTGCTTCTGTTTCTTCGCACCGGTCGCATTGGGCTCGACGCGTTTTGGCTGGCTTGCCGGCTGGGCGAGCTGGACGTGGAACAGGTATTTCACTGCGTCGCGCTTAATCGAGTCCACAAGCTCGGAGAACATGTCGAAGGCCTCGCGCTGGTATTCGGTGAGCGGGTCGCGCTGGCCCATCGCCCGCAGCCCGATACCGGCCCGCAAGTAATCCATCTCTGATAGGTGATCCCGCCACTTGTTGTCGATCACTGAGAGCATCACCGACTTCTCGACCCGTGGCATGGTCTCAGGGCCGAGTTCCTCACGGCGCGCGGCGAAAAACTCATGAGCGCCTTCAGACACCGCCTCGACGATCTCGTCGAGGGACATACCGGCGGCAGATTCGGCAGTGAGCTCGCTCGGGTAGAACTGGCCAAGCTCTAGTTGGAATGACTCCCAGTCGCGATCCGACGGCGCCGTATTGGCTCCGAACTCGAACTCGACGACATCGGCCATCACCTCGTCGATCCAGTTCGCGATGAGGTCTTCGCCTGCTGTGCCTTCGAGAATCGATTCACGCCATTCGTAGATCACCTCGCGCTGGCGATTCATCACCTCGTCGTACTTGAGCACGTTCTTGCGGATCTCGAAGTTCTGCGACTCGACCTGTCGCTGCGCCCGTTCGATCGACTTCGAAACCATCTTCGCTTCGAGAGGCTGGTCTTCGGGGAGCTTGAGCCTGTCCATGATCGAGGTCACCCACTCTCCCTGAAATCGACGCATCAGGTCGTCTTCAAGGGAGAGGTAGAAACGGGATTCACCGGGGTCGCCCTGGCGTCCTGATCGCCCACGCAACTGGTTGTCGATTCGGCGGGACTCATGCCGCTCGGTGCCTACGACATAGAGCCCGCCTGCTACCAGGACCCGCTCCTTTGCTGGCGCGATCTCCTTGGCGTATTCGTCGGTCAACTTCGACTCGAGCTCTTCGTAGGAGGGGTCGTCAGGCGAGACACCTTGCCGCTTCAGCTCGGTCTTTGCCATGCCCTCAGGGTTTCCTCCGAGCATGATGTCGACACCACGACCGGCCATGTTGGTCGCCACCGTCACCGCGGCTGGCCGACCCGCCTGGGCGATGATGTCCGCCTCACGTGCGTGCTGCTTGGCGTTGAGAACCTCGTGTTTGATCCCGGCCTTGTCCAGTGCCCTGGATAGCTTTTCAGAGCGCTCGATCGAGACCGTTCCCAATAGGACCGGCTGGTCTCTTTGATGCCGCTCGGCAATATCCTCGATCAGTGCCGTGAACTTGCCACTCTCGCTCTTGTAGACAAGGTCTCCTTGGTCGATTCGGGCAACCGGCTGGTTCGTGGGGACCGAGATGACCTCGAGGTTGTAGATCTGGGCAAGCTCCGCCGCTTCGGTTTCGGCGGTACCGGTCATGCCAGCGAGCTTTTCGTAAAGCCTGAAGTAGTTCTGCAGGGTGATCGTGGCCAGGGTCTGGTTCTCTTCTTTGATCGCCACCCCTTCTTTCGCCTCGATCGCCTGGTGGAGCCCCTCCGAGTAGCGGCGACCCTCCAGGACCCGCCCGGTGAACTCGTCGACAATCTTCACCTCACCGTGGTCGATGAGATAGGCGTCGTCGCGGAGATAGAGCTCTTTCGCCTTGAGCGCCGCCTCGAGATGGTGGACGAAGTCGACCGCGGCATGATCGAACAGGTTTTCCACGCCGAGGATCTGCTCAACACGGGTGACACCTTCTTCGGTAGTGAGCACCTGGCGCTTCCGTTCGTCGACCTCGTAATGAGCGTCCTTCTGGAGACGGGAGACAATCCGAGCGAAGTCTCGATACCACTTGGCACTGTCCGCCACGCGACCAGAGATGATCAGTGGTGTCCGAGCCTCGTCAATGAGAATCGAGTCGACCTCGTCGACAATTGCATATGGGTGTCCGCGCTGGACACGGCTTTCGGCAGCCATCGCCATGTTGTCCCGCAGATAGTCGAAGCCGAATTCGTTGTTGGTGCCGTGGGTGATGTCAGCTTCGTACGCCGGGTGGCGCGATGCTGGGTCCATCCCGTTCTGGATCAGTCCGACGCTCAGACCGAGGAACTTGTAGATCTGGCCCATCCAGTCGGCGTCGCGGGATGCGAGATAGTCGTTCACCGTCACCATGTGAACGCCTTTGCCGCTCAGCGCGTTGAGGTAGGCCGGCATGGTGGACACCAGGGTTTTACCTTCACCGGTCTTCATCTCAGCGACCATCCCGCTATGGAGAGCGGCCGCCCCAATCACCTGGACGTCGTAGTGCCGCTGACCCAGAGCGCGCTTCGCCGCTTCTCGAACCGTGGCAAAGGCCTCCACCTGGAGGTCGTCCAATGACTCGCCGTTGGTGTAGCGCTGCTTGAATTCAGGGGTCTTCGCCGCTAACTGATCATCGGTCAGGGCCTCGAACCCCGCCTCGGTGCTGTTAACGGCTTCAGTGATCCCCTCGAATTGCTTGAGTGTCTTGCCTTCGCCAACGCGAAGGACTTTGGAGAAGAGTGCCATTAGATCTCCATGGTACCGGCACCACTATTTAGACCGACGTCGGGACCGAGTTCAACGGTTGTCGAGCAGCCCCTCACGTTGCGCCCAGCCAACGGCTTCGAACCTGGATTTCATCCCGAGTTTGTCAAGAATGTTGCGAACGTGATTGCGGACCGTGTTCTCTGAAATGAACAGTTTGTCCGCGATCTCCTTCGACGTTTTGCCGTCAGCAACCAGCGAAAGCACCTCGAGTTCCCGCCCCGTCAACTCCGTCCGCCTGGAAAGCGCAGCCCCGTGATGCCTGAGGAGCTCCCGCATCGTCGAGATGAGCTTTCCGCTCATCGCCGGTGAGATAGCCGCCCCACCGTTCAACACATCCCGCATCGCATCAACGAGGCGAGGCAAGGGTGTGTCTTTTGTCATGTAACCCGATGCACCATTGCGAACTGCCTCGAGGAGGTCATCTGACGATTCGCTCGAGGTGAGGAGGACAACGCGGGAGGTGGGGCTCACCTTGATGATCGAGTCCACCACCTCGAGTCCCGACATCCCGGGCATGAGGACGTCCAGCATGACCAGGTCGGGCTTGTGCTTTCTCGCAAGGTCTATCCCCTCCATGGCACCGCCTGCGGAGTCGACGACGTCGAAGCCCTCGCCCTCGAAGGCGGCACTCAGGGCCTCCCTGAACAACTCGGCATCATCAACTATCAGAACTGAATTCATCTGAATCTCCTGCGGTCCAAATCTTCATTTCGCCCGCATGACTACCTACCGCGGGCACCAACAGACTAGACACTCCCCGCGCGGACGTCGCCGTGACGACGAGACGCGGCCGTGCTGGTTCCAGTGCCCTTATCGCCTCGATAACTGTGGCACCGGTGGTCAGAACATCATCGACAACAACTGTCTCTCCCTGAAGTCCCGAAGATGCCCGGAAGGGGGTCGCACCGCTTTCGTGGTCCGATCCGGCACGGCGAACTGTGTGAAAGGGGCGCCTGATCCGCATCTCCACGCTCCCGCCGGTCGCCGAAGCCAGCCCATCAGCGAACCGGGCGGCCGGATCGACCCCGTATCGGATCAGCCTGGTCCACACTCTCGGAACGGGGACGAAGGTCATGCCGGCGTGGATCCGCCCAGCAAGGGCGGCCGAGGCGAGGTCAGCGAGTAGCTCATCCCCCCGGTACTTGAAGCCATGCACCAAACGCGCCGCAATCCCGGTGTGATCGAATGCCGCGATGGCCCTCACGCCTCCCGGGAGGACACGATCAGGAGCCGGCCTCAGATCGGAGAAGCACTCGCGACAGAGCGGCGCCGTGCAAACACGAAAGCATCCATGACACACCACTTTCCCGAAGGTACGTCGTCCCATCCCCGATTGGAACCAGATCGGGGCGTCACCGCACGTGAGGCGAGATGGAAGGATCGCGGACTCGACCTACGCCGCGCCCTCCTCGGCGAGTTGGGCGCCGGGGCGTGACGGCACGATGGCGAGGGCACACAGGGCAACCGACAGTCCCATTGCGATGACGAGGACCCGATAGTCGAGGAAGGCGATCAAAACGGCGCCCGACGCCGTACCCCCGACCTGCGGCCCGTTGAGGGCCATGCTGGTGAACGCGGAGACCCTCCCCTGGAGTCTGTTGGGGGTGAGCCTCTGGCGAAGGGTGACGAACCCGACGACGAACCAGGGAATGGAGAGCCCGACCAGGACTTCACAGGCCACAACCACCCAGACTTCGGGAACTGCCATGACGCCAAGGCCAACACCCAGCATCACCAGTCCCAGCGCTACCACTCTCCGTTCGCCGAGACGATGAATCAACGCGGCGGCTGTGATCCCGCCCAGAATCGAGCCACCTCCCTGAACCGAAGCGAGAATGCCGAAGAACTCGGCGGGACGACCCAGGCCCTGTTCGATGACTGCGAATGAGGTGGTGCTGGCGAAGCCGGTCATGGCGAAGGCCGCGCCCATTGCAAGAGTCATCCGAGTAAGAAGAGGGACCCTGCGGATGTGACGGAACCCGGCCGTGAAATCCTCCCAAAAGGCACCGCGTTCCTCGGGAGGCGACTCCTCGAGACGCAAGGTGAGCATGATCAGAGCGGCAATTCCCAGCATGACGAAAGTGACCACCGAGATGGCGAACCCCCCGAACGCCGCGTAGACCCCGGCCCCGACGAGTGGGCTGAGCAGCCGCAAGCCCTGATCGATGGTATTGAGGATCCCGTTGGCCGAGGCCAACTGGTCGTCGGCGAGCATGTCCTTGACCAGACCGGAGCCCGCTGCCGACGTCACATAGGTGAGGAGCCCATAGAGGAAGGTGACCAGATAGATGAGCCACATCTGGCTCGGACCCTCCACGAACCACAGACTGAGGACCACCACGGCGGCCACCAGGTTTGAGGAGACGACGATGCGGCGCCGGGAGTATCGGTCTGCGAGCTGCCCGGCAAACGGCGCCAGGAAGACAGGGAGTCCGAGAAAGAGGAAGACCAGTCCGGCGGCGGCGTCGCTGTCGGTGAGGTCCTTGGCCCAGATGGCCAACGTCAGGTAGAGGGCGCTGTCTCCGAAATTGGAAAACGACCAGGCGACCACCAGCCGCCGGAAGGCGGGGATACGGAATACGCTCAAATCTGGTCTCCGCCTATTCGGTCCTCCCTGGCTATGTCCGGATGGGCGGTTGCGAGCAACCGAATCGGTCGTGCTCCCTCCGGCCTTTGGGTTGGGTCCTCCTGGCGGTCAGCAAAACCTGACATCAACTCGCCGATGGTACGACCCATTTCGGCGACCTCCTCTGATGTCGCCCAGAACGACGCTCCGCTGACAAAGGACGCCTCGTGCCACTCGTGTGACTCGCCGCTGAGCCGGCTCAGCCACAGACGGAGGTTCCCGAATGCGCGATCGGCGAAAACCTCGGCGATCGCTCCGACCGCACGGACCGAATCGGGGTCTTCGCTCGCACGCAAGTCTTGTCGGTCAGAGGCCAACTGCCACGGCTTCTCCCGCCCCCTGCGCTCGGCCGGCTCGATGAACCCATACTTCGCCAACGTCCGAAGGTGGAACGAACAGCTGGCAACACTCTCCCCGGTCGCTTCGGCGCATTCAGTGGCCGTCGCCGGGCCATCCCGGAGGACGTCAAGCAGCTCCAACCGGAGCGGATGCGTCAATGCTCGAATAGTGACCGGATCGGATGTCGTGAAGGTTCGCTGCTCAGTCATGGCAGCCACTATAGGATTCTAAAGAACTCTTGCGCAAGCCTTCTTTAGAATAGTCCAGGCTGTTCCCTCAGAGGCCCAGCGAGCGCAGCGAGCGGCTATCCTCCCGCCTGCGGGAGGAAGGTCCCTGCGCCCGACGAAGGAGGGCGGAGGTAGGAGGGAGAGATCCCCACGGGCCGTGAGAGCAGGTCGCGTCGGCGGACGCACCTCAATCAGCGTTGGCGGAAACCAGCGCCCCTCGCGGCTCCTCCGTCGCCGTACTCCCTCCGTAGATGTATGGACCGGGGACATGGGTAATGGGTGTTCGG